>Ga0172376_10008942_pt1 | contig 10393 bp, 6 predicted proteins | sample Lak35m_FD_121114 | JGI IMG/M metagenome (GOLD analysis project Ga0172376, IMG submission 121114) | Freshwater microbial communities from Kabuno Bay, South-Kivu, Congo - kab_092012_35m | ecosystem: Environmental > Aquatic > Freshwater > Lake | place: Democratic Republic of the Congo: South-Kivu... | reverse complement strand
TTGATTTAATTGTGAATAATGTTTCTTTAAGAAACTTGATTCGTTAAAAATAGAAATACACATACATTTCATTCGTATTTGACATATCCATACAAGTGTTCTCCGAAGGTGATTGTATGTATCCCGCGTGGATGTTTGTACTAGACATTCACAAGGTCAATGCTTAGTTCAATTACGAGGCCTTTTATCAAGGAGATACTGATTGTGTTTCCCTGATTTGAAGTTGTGTAAAGTCGTCATGGATTGCGCCAATGCCAGTGGATTCCAACGCACGGGGGTAGAAGCGAACATCCGCAATGCACCCTGTAAATCCAGTAGTTGTATGCCCGGCAGGGGAGGAGCCGATGAGGGAGGTTCCCCGAGTAATAAATGACTGACGTGGTCCCATCTTTCTCCCAACGCGGGAGCCATTGAGCCAACACTCCCAATATCCATTGATATATTGGAGAACCAGATGATTCCATTCAAACTGGACAACACCGGGGACACTCATTTGGAACACGCTAGCTTTTCCATCATACATCGCAAAGTTGATTTGGTTTCCATTTGTAGCAATACTGAAATCATTGAGGTAGGGAGCATCCCCCGAGTACAGGAGCATTCCATCAGCAACCTCCCCAGGTCCTCCCGCTGGCTGGGGACGGAACATTAGGGAGATTGCGTTAGTTTCATTGAGTGGGAGTGGTTCATTGGCTCGGAGCATTGGGCTCCCGCCGTGGAAGAACACTCCCCGGTGGTCGGCGTTGGTGGGGTCGGGGCGATAGGGAGGGTTGGCGGTGAGGGAGTGTTTGCGGATACGATCACGGAAGCTCCCGAGAACAACAGGATCATAGGCTCCTGTGTGGGAGCCGGGGCGACTTGGGAGGACTGCGTGAAGAGGGAACCATTCAAGGATAGATTCGTAGGTGCGGAGACGGATGCGTGCCCCTTCTTCGGGGTCAGGGTCGGGAGCAGTGTCCATTGAGAACCCCATACCGGAGACTTTGTAGCAGACACTTCTTGCGGGCACCCCTGGGCGGGCAGGAAGAACACCACAATAGGACTGAACACGGTCCCCCTGAATGTCTTTAGCATAGGGAACTTCCAGAGGAACCCAGCCTTCTACCGATGTGGGACTACGGAACCAATAAGAGTATCCTCCCCGGGAGCCAACATCACACGCCAAGAAGGAATCCTCTCCCTTTGTGACAACTCGGCAGTAATCCCTTCGTTGCCCACTCCCGGTGACATCGGCACATACTCCCGTGAGATGATTAGACTGGTATCCGGGTAGATCACGCGTCTTGGCGCACCACGACTTTGAGGGAGGGTTCGCTGTCTCCGTCGCTGTCGCTCCCTGGAATCCCTCTGTCGTCGCTGGTGTCACTAGTGTCCCTTCCAGGAGAGGAAGAATGTGGAGTGCGAATAATATCCCTATGACGATGATTGCTGTCACTAGCACGAGGGCGTTCATCTACTGATACATCTACAACTTCGGAGCTTGTTTCAACCTGTTCTAAATCATCTTCAGTTGTCGTGGTCATATCTATGGCTGGGGGTGTAGGAGGTTGTGCGTGATAGAGATTTGTCTCACGAATATTTGCTTGTCTAAGAGGGCGGGATGGTTCATTCAATGGAGGCCTTGATGGGAGTGCTACTGATGAAACACTGGCAGAACTTGACATTCCATGGCGCTGGGCTTGAGCAGGGGTATATTCGGTTCGCACAGCCTTGTTGATAAGGAGTTCACATCGTTCCATAAACCGATGAAAGCTTGCCCGATGTCCCTCCCCCAAGATACCTTCAGCGACACTCTGTTCATAGTAGCCACATTGTGTTAGAAACATCCACGCCTCACTTTCAATCTTTTCCAACAGTGTTCCAATCGTGTAGTAGTGTTTGTCAACGCGGAAGAGTGAAATAAACGCATTACTGAGGGTTACAGCAAGACCCACTCCCCACATTGAAATGGATGTGATTTCCAGAGTGTCGGCATTCTGGAAGGCCAGGAGTGATGGTACTAGTACACTCCCGACTGTGGTAGTTGTGCGAAGGATGTTGTATGACCACGTGAGACGTGATAAGTGACCCCTGAGACGTAATACCACCGAGATGACACGGGAGCGTGTTGCTTGTTTTTCAATCTCGGTAAGATTTGTTTTTTCAATGAGTTCCCCCCATTTGTCAAAATCATATTCTGAAAAATCAGGTAAACAAAAGAGTTTCATTGTTCTCCCATTGGAAGGATTTTAGTTGGTCCGCATTGAATGAATGGTTATCGTGAGAGGGTTTTGCGGATTTCCTCCCCAAGGTCTTTTTCAAACTGGTAAATCGCCGGGAGGAAGTTGACCCGGGGTTGGAAAGCAACAGATCTCCGTTGACGAACACGACGGATTGCCTCATCGGCGGAACACCGGAAAAAAAAGATGAGAAACATAGAAACTACAGCGGCGGAGCGTTGGACACCCGCATAGCAATGGACGAAAATGGGATGACCTTCCTTGTAGTGTTCCCACATTAAACTGACAATCCGGGGTCCCCATACACCCAGTTTTTCAATCTCTTCCTTTTCCAGGTTATCGTGAACAGGAACCCTGATTTTCGTACAGTTACTTGGGAGATATTTAGAGAATGGTAGATCCTTTGTACAGTTTACAACGAGGCGAATATCCATTCGTTTGAAAAACTCTTTACTCTTGGCTGCCACGTGGTCCCCAAGCCAGATATTCGGGAGAATCTCATTGGCCGACATTGATGTCTGTATCGGTGTCCTATTATACAAGACCGCTTGTTTTAGGCTATTTACACTCGGTTTCGTTTCTTGGTGCTATGGATTCGGTTTGTTTCGGGGTCAATGGGTTGTGGTAAATCCATAACAATATTCGCAAATGGATTTGGGGTGAGTATCCGTCGGCTACTACATACTCTCGGTGTTGGGTCTTGGTTCTCAAATGGATTAGGAGGTAAGTCACTTGGTGGTTCACATTCGGGAGATTGTGGATAATCCTTACAGGGAACATAGGGCATACTGGAATAGATGTCGTCCATATCTAGAAAATGAGGACCTCCAATCACAAGCATCTGTTCATTTTTGCGAGACCACATATCCAGGAAGTCATAGTTTCCACAATCCAGGGATGAAATGTGATTGAAAATGAAAAACTCGGCTTTTGTATAAGGGACAAAAATGGAATCCTTGAAGAGATTTGAATGGCAGTAGAGTAAATAGGCCTTCCTGATTTCCGCAAAGAATTGTTTTTTATGGCTTACCAAATGGAACTGCGAAAGAATAGAATCCAGGAGAAGTGTAGAAGCCTCGCTTTCAGTATCAATGTCATCCTCCCCAAAAGATGTTCGTTGTTCGCAGTGATACACCATATTGTATGTGTGAATGACACTGATTTTATTCCATCGTAAATATGCCATAATACTACATTCTGATGGTCGCATTCGGTCAATATTGGAAAGGAAAAACTCGCGAATCCTGACGAGTTGCGCTTTTGAAAACCGGATATTCGTATAGGGATTTTTGGGGTGTGTTGGTTCATCGGCGAGAATGGAACATTTGAAGATATTGTAAATATCACTCCAGGGAAATACATAGTATCTGGAAGAGGCATTGTCCCAGAGAACTAGGGTTCTCCGTGATGACTGGGTGGGAAGTGGATCTCCAACAAGGTCAAATTCATTGGCGAGGAGAGTTTTTTTGTTTTTCTCCCGCCGTTGTTGAAGACGGAAAAACAAGAGACGTTTGAAAGCCCAACGGATAGATTGATTGAGGAAAAGATAACGAAAAACCAGTTTTCCAAGTCCACGGGGATAAAAACCGGCTTTTTTTCTATTTTCACGAAGGGTGAGTGATTCGGCGAGATTGACTAAATCATTCAACGGAAGAAGTCTTCCGGGGGATGATTCCATTAACTTGAGACAGACCTCCTTGTGGAACTCTGTAGGGAACAGAGTATGTCTTGAATGTCGAAGGAGATTGTACATATACTACCAATACATTGTATTGATGATATTAGAAATAAACTTGTTTATGTTTCCCTTAGACTTCGCATAATGGCTTCCTGTAGTTCCATATCTTCACTTTGGTTTTGGTTTGATGCGAGCGGAATGGTAAATGTAAATATATGCCGTTGTGTGGGAGGTGGTTGATATTGAGGTTGAGGTTGTTCTGAGGGGTGTATTTCAGTTTCTTGTTCTTGTTCTTGTTCTTGTTCGGGGGTTTGTGACCTGGAGAAAACTCTTTCTTCCTGATCCTGTTCTTGTTCATTATCCAGAGAAGCAATATGTGTTTCCTCGCGTGACCGACCTGGAGGTGGCATTGGAGGTGGCATTGAGAGTGTTGTTAGTGGCATTGAGAGATTATGGTTCTGTGTAAAGAAGAATGGAAGTGGTGTATGTCGCCCTTGTAGTTGAGGCTGTAGTTGAGGCTGTAGTTGAGGCTGTAGTTGAGGCTGTGTTGGGGAGAAAATATCAAACAATGACGGAAATCCTGTATGAGAACCGAGGGAAGACGAAATCGTATTGGCTAACAAGTTGATTGCTTGGTGACTTACAAAATGTTCGCCTGGTGGTAACTCAGTAGTAACTCCGTCATTTTCATCATCATCCCCTTGTTGAGCCGTAAGTGGTTGGATTGATGGATGCTCTGGGATAACTTGGTTGGTGACAAGGGAGATTTCATCATATGGGAGTTCATAACGGCATACAGGACATTTGCTGTTATCCTTGAGCCACTCAGCAATACATTGTTTATGGAAGGGGTGTCTACATGGGAGCATAGATGTTTCTTGAATAGATGAATCGGTATCCACGACTTTCATAAGGCATACCGCACATTCTACATCCTCTCCATTGACCTCTGTAATCGCGGAAATATCGGCAACCGGGAGTGTTTCAATCACTTCCTTTTTAGCAACATGTTTAACCCCTCCAATATCGCGGAGAGATCGGTTGAATACATCCTGCATAAGACCCGGTCCTGGAGAGAATGGATCACCCCCACGACTGGCACCAGCGCCTTGAAAAAGATGGGAGAATATATTCTCAACCGAGTGTGAAAGATTTGTTCCCGGAGTAAATCCTCCGCCTCTGTTGGGTGGGGTTGAAAATGAATGGGAGTTTGATAAGGGTGATTCGGGCGCAGTGATTGTCAACCCACGTTGTAACATTGGGGGAGACGGTCTTACAACACGGTGACTGCCCATTCGTATTTCCATAAGAGGTCTTCTCCTTCGAACTGGAGGAGAGGGTGGTTCTTCAAAATCATCATCGCTTGTCGTATCATCATCGTCGTGCGGTTGGAGATTTTGTAGAGTGGTAACGATATCATTGAGAAAACTAGAGACTTGTTGTGGTAGACCTTGTTCAAGTTCATCCATCATTTCCTCTAGAGGATTGACTTCTGGTTGTTCTTGGGTTTGGTCTGTTTGTGGTTCTTCTTCGTCTTCGTCTTCGTGTTCGTGTACCTGTTCATTAACTAAATGTTCTTGTGGTTCACTTGAAGGTTCTTCGTGTGGTTCTGCTTGGATTTCCGTTTCGGCGAGATGGTTGTATTCGTAAAGAAATGGATTATAAATAATAGTTTCCGGTGTTTCACATTCACTATCTACATCATCAGTAGTCCCAGAAATATCTTCCTGGGTGGGTGTCTGTAAAAAATCATCATCGTCATCCATTTCTGGCAATACTACTTTTATAAAGGAATGATATACTTAGGCGACTTCAATCGTTCCCATTGGTGTCCATCCAAGTCCCGAAAGTGTCTCCTTTAAATCAATGATTTCCTCCTGAGTGCTAATGGAAATCGGATCTCGTTGGGATGACGGAGCCCCTCTATCCCAGTCACCAATGAGGCGTTTCGTAGCCATACCTGTCCGGTCATCATAGTAAACTGGACCAGTATCCTCACTCCAGAATGACCGATAATATCGTGTATGAAACCAACTACATCTCCGCCGAATACCATCGGCACAAATGTAGCTATTTCCTTCAGTTCTCCCGCAGACATACTCGTATGCATATGGATTAGTAGATACTAGGAATGGCTCCGTCACAAGACCCCGCCAGTCAGTATTGAGAACCCCCCGTTCTTGCCGGAAATAGGAGTTCATACATCCTCCACAGAGTTTTGGGAGGGCATCTACATCCGCCGTGGTGATTGCTCGTTTCACCTGTTTCCTCAAACAAAATCCCAACTTTGTTCGCCGATGGCAGTGGATCTCCGGGTTCCACGTGGAAATCGCATCAAGTTGCGGAATACCAACATCAGGAGTGAATGCCTCCAGTCCTCCTCGGCGTGTCTGTACCAGTACACCTCCATCTCCATCTCCATCACCCCCATTGCTGACGTCATCCGCGGTGTTGGGACCCCTTTGTTGTTTCTTGGCGCGCGTGCGATTGAGCGTCGCCGGGGGAGGATGTGCTTGTGTCATCTTGTAAATGGTCTCCTCGGGTAGGATTACATCGGGAACTATGAGCGACTTTGCTACGGGGATTTGAATGGGAGTTGATGCATATCTCTCCTTGAGTTCCTCTACGGAAATGCCGGTTTTCTTGGAGATTTTGGTGAGAACATTCAGGCGGAAATCGTGAATAATCAATGAGAGGTCTGCTAGAGAATCGGAAAGGATTGCCGTCTGGGGGCGATGCTCCGTGCTCGCGGAGGAGGAAGACGGAGACACTGATGAATGTGCTACAAACATTCCTTTTTGGGAGGTGTTTAGTTGGTATAAAGTGTGTTAGTCCTAAAACACTCATTTATTCGGCTTCAATTAAGTAGATGACCACCCGGGAGGAGGATTCGGGTAAATATGTTCCCGAAGTGTTGGCACTTTACAAGACTGCGAGATTTCAAAAACTATTAGAACTCCTGAATACACAACTGAAAACGAGACCGATTGTCTATGGAGTGAAGATGAACCCAACACTCCCGGTGACTTTTGAATATGGGATTGTCTCTAAAGAAGGTGGGGGGGCTGGTGGAGGAGAAGGAGGTCTCAAGTTCCGCTCCCGATATGGAGAAACATCCTTTACTCCCAGACGATTTACAGAAGCGGGAGAGCTGGTTATGTCTGTTGCGGCCTACAAGGAAATGGCTCATCTGGTTTCCCGGATTTACTCAAGTGGGGAGTCCATTTCCAGTGAAGATGGGCTCCGTTTTCTTGGAGAGGAATCCGCTAGTCGTCATCGGGTTGTCGTGATACTCCCAGTGAGACCCGGAACAGTAAAAATGGATAGTTCCATTGTAGAAAATGTTCTGGAAACCGTGGGGGAAAAGTTGGGAGCATCTGTGTTAGTGGCCGAATCAGAACCCTCCCGGGGCTATCGGGATTCCACCGAGGTTATGTCAGTGATGGCTGAGGGAATGTTGATTGCTCGTCGGTTTCTTGGGGAGCATACTCCCGGAGATGCGAGGACGCTTGTAGTTGTTCCAACTGAGGGAGTTTTGTCTGGAAAATATGACCCGGTACAACTCAAAAAGACGCTTTATGATACCATTGTGAACCGCAAAAAGACGGGAGTGTGGCTGTCAGTGGATCCAAAGATACGCACCGAGGATGTTATGGAACAGGCTGGTTTCAAGGGAGATGTTCTCCGTTGTCGGGTTGTTCTTCGTAGTGACGTCATCCGGGACGAGAATACGAATGGGAGTGCTGTGATGATTTGTCGTCTCCGTGTTGTGGGGGCAGTTATGTATCCCAGTGGTTATTATGCGCTGTATCCTTCGGGGGAGCGGTATGTTATGGATGCCGGAGCATTCAAAAAAACGCTGACAGACGCCAAGGTTCCCAAGGCTACTATTCAAAAGATACTTCCAATGCTCCCGCGAAATATCTGGTGTTATTCCAAATATCATCGCCAGGCTCTTGTGGGAAAACTCTACCAGATTTGTCGTTTGGCTACATCCAAAGGAAAAACGGATGCTCCCGACTCGGCGATTGAGTTGTTCCGGCAGATTGTTGCGGGAGGAGTGGTTGTCTGTGGAACCCCCGTGCGGGAGGATGAGATGCCGGCTTTTGGGAGTGGGAGTGGGGGTGTCAGGGGGATGGGGGATGCTATTGCTCCGGCGACAGATGGCAAGTATCTACGCTCCCTTGCTGGGAGTGTTGGGAGGTTGGGTGATGGGAGGAGGGTGGGAGTGATTGCGGAGGATGTGGTCAGTGGGTTGGCATTTGTACTCCCATTGGACACTTTGGGTGGGGGCGAAGAAGGTGGACGAGGGAGTGAAGGTGGTCGGGGGAAGGGTGTGGGGGCTTTGTTGAGGGATGGATTTGTTGTTCCCTTGTCTTTCATATATGCCCCCGTCAAGACGGAGAGTGCTCCCAAGGTGACACTTCCTACCGGAGGGCTTCACGAATATCTTTCTGTATGGATGCCTGCCAAGGATGATCCTAAACGAATGGAACTCCCGGAGATATTGGAGAGGTGTTTCTTCTGTGCTCCCGACGGGAGTTGTCAGTGGAGGAATCGCGATGGGAGTGTCAGTCTCCAATACTCCGCCGAGGGAAGTTATCGGGGGTGGCTCCTGTCAGTGGGGGGCAAGACACTCCCGCGGTCGGCGGGAGCAAGTGGGTCGGGAGCATCCACCTGGTGCGGAGCTTATGGAGAATGGATGGTGGCTCCCCGCATTGGAGATCCATTAGAGGCGATTGCGGTTCAATCACTCCGGGCTACGGCGGGGTCAAGATTGGAAACATTGAAGCGAATGATGGTGGATGCTCCCTCGGTGGAAATCGCAGAGGATTTGTTGGGAGGGTTCTCAGCATATCGTTCTCCTGACCAGAAACTCGCCTACCAGACCTACGTGGAACAACTCCCGGCAACGACACTTGTGAAATCGGGAGTGCCAATGGATGCTACTACGGATGATGAGCGGGACAAGTTTATGAAGAGCCTGGAGAAACGCGGGGTTCAAAATGTGCGCTCTAGTGAGTTTAGCAAGTATTTCCGGAATGCTCTGTCATCGTGTGAAGATGAGTTTGCTCGTCGGTTAGGGTTTTTCGCAGTGTATCCATTGGTTCTTCGTCATCGGGGGATGACGTCATCCAAAATGTATAGTGAGGAAATCTCAAATCTGGAAAAGGTCATCAAAGAAACTCCCAAGATGGTCGGGAGTGGTCTGCGTTTCCTGATTGAGGAGACGGATATCCAGAACCTCGGGAAGACAGTATTCCGGTCATCAGCCCCCGCCAAGTTGGTTTACTATCGGGAGGGTGCGGCGGCAACAACAATGCGATTTGCGACGGCGGAGGAACAGGCACTCCGGATCCCGTTGCTGACGTCATCCACGAACCCTACATTCCGGAAGATGGATCATTTCGTTTCCTTTGCGGCGGATGAATCGCAGATTGTCTCCTTTGGTCTCCAGGCGTGGGCTAGGGGAGGGGCGCCCTTGTTGAAATACGAGTTGGAGAGGGGGGGAGGTGCGCTTAAGTCAGTGTTCACTGCGATTGACAAGGCAACGGCGATGCCTCAGTATGTCGGGGTAAATCGGGAGGATGTTGTTCGCGGAATACAATATGCCTTCCATAAACTCCGCATTGGGCTGTTTGTGAGTATACGGAATAACTCAATGGTGGTGTTTTGTCCAATGGTGAATGCGGGGTATGAGAATGCCTACCCGCGAACAGATGAGTTTTGGTTTGGAGAAGGAATGACGGAAAAGGAGTATTTGGGGTCTAAGAATGCGTATTTGAAGATGATTGATATGCGTCCCGAAGCATACGAGCCACGTAATCGGTGGTTTGCGAACAATAGTTTGATTGGAAATATGATTTCTCCTAACTTTACGGGCGATCAGACAATGCCTGTTGTTTTGGATCTCCTTCGGGAAACTGTCAAGAACCGAAAAGTAGGTGATTGTGATTTCCTGGTGAATACGAGGGATTTCCCAAAGCTCCGCAAAGATGGAAAAGACCCCGACCACGCTGTGTATGGACTTCCAGTGGATAACTCAATGCCAATGTTTGGGTTCCAGTCAAAGCGAAGGCTCCCTGTTCTTGGATTCAATATTCATCCCCAGTACTTGGATGTTGGTATCCCTGTTCCAGATGATTGGCGGAATGCCTGTGGAGGATACTATGGAAAGGATGAACGTGGGAGTGATTCAGTGAATGTGGCACATCCACTCCCGATAACCGATGAACAATGGGCGAAGCGGAAACCGGGAGCGATATTCCGTGGGAGTGCTACGGGGGTGGGGTCGCTTGCTCCGATGAACCAACGTGTACTCCTTGCGGAGATGGTTTCTCGGGAGCATATCCCAGAGGGAGTTCTCAATGTGGGGATTATATCAGGGGCGATTCGTGATCGCAAGACGGGGCCTGAGGGAATGAAGTATTTGATTGCTCCCGGAGAGGGAGAGGTTGAAGAAGTGGAAGGCTCCCTTGAGGAGAGTGAGTTTGGG
>Ga0172376_10008941_pt1 | contig 10393 bp, 9 predicted proteins | sample Lak35m_FD_121114 | JGI IMG/M metagenome (GOLD analysis project Ga0172376, IMG submission 121114) | Freshwater microbial communities from Kabuno Bay, South-Kivu, Congo - kab_092012_35m | ecosystem: Environmental > Aquatic > Freshwater > Lake | place: Democratic Republic of the Congo: South-Kivu... | reverse complement strand
GCCAAGGTCAAGTTCCTCTCCGTCGCGGACCTCGCTGAACGGTGGGGTTGCTCCAGAAGGACTGTGAAACGGATGGCGCGGGAGAACTTGATCTCGCAGACCTACCTCAGTGCGCAACTGGTCCGGGTCGCGATTGAGGAGGTGGAGCGCTATGAGCGCGAGTGCCGGGGCTGAACCTTGATGGGTGCGGCGAAGTCCTCTGGGCTGGTGGCCTTTAAAAAGTTGGAATAGGAGGCCCCGTCGATGGCTATCGTGCCTCCGGGAGGATCAGATCATCCGGCTCTTCGCCCAGGTGATCATCTCCCGAGTCATGGGCAGCTCCCGCTTCACGTGGGTTCGTATCGCGGCGTAGTGGTGCCGGTAGTCGTTCAGGATCCGCAGGGCGTCTTCTCCCATCACTTCGCCGGTGAAAAGCTCTGGGGGTGCCTCCGCGAAGTCCAAGCCAAGCTGCACTCCGCCTCCTTCGATGTCGACGCCCAGCTCGTAGTTGGAGAGGAGCAGTCGGCGATTCGGGTTCGGGGCGGCTCCGCACGAGTCGAGGAACCAGGTCGGCGATCCGGTCGAATCTACGTGGAGCAGCTGCAGCAGTTTCTTCTCGAGGTTCCAGAGCTCCCTGAGCTTTTCCTCCGAGACATTCAATGCCCGCAGCTGAACGACCGTGCGAAGAAAGGCGAGATACGGCGCTGGGTAGCCCGCGCCCGGGAAGACCGGAAGGTCAAAGCGGGACTGGAGTCCGGCGACTTCCACATTGCTCCGGTTCAAAGCCTTGGCGATTTGGGCGAGGGTTTGCATGGGAAGGGGTGTTTGATCTGGCTTCGAACATCATCCATGCACCACCGCCAGCAACTGCTTCGCCCGGCTCGCGCCCATGAAGTAGGTATATTGGTCGTCGGTCTTGGTGATGCTCCCGAACGGTGCCACTCCCACGACGATCACGGCGACGGCGTCGAGGCCTTTGGCCCGGTTGATGGAGAGGTGGCGGATGACTTTCTGGCCGGGGTCGAGGGGCGTGCCGTATTCGACGAGGGGCAGACCGGCGATTTCACGGCACTCGCCGAGGGCGCTCTTCTTCAGGTCGGTGCGCGTGTGAAGGATAAGCACCTCCTCGGGCAGGCAGTAACCTGCCTCGACCCAGCCTGAAATCACCTTCCTGACCTCAGCCTCCACCTCCGCATGGGAAGCTCCGGGGAGATGCGAGGACACGACCTCCGGTCCCTCGGGCATGTCATCGGGTTCACTGAGCTGGGCGACGAGACCTTCCGTTCCAGGCGACCTCAGGGTCTCGAGGAATTCGAAGACCGGACGCGTGTAGCGCAGGGCGTGGGGCAGACGGGCGAAGGCCGGTTGGCTGAGCCGGTCGGCGAGGCGTCGGATCTCGAAGCCACCGCTGCCCCGGAAGGGCGGGCGTTGCGCCCCGTCGTAGAAGAGGGCCATGGGCGCCTTGGTCCCTTCGCGGAGGAGGGCCAAATAGATCGTCCACCAGCCGCAATCATCGGGATCGCCCGACTCCGTCCCGGCGGCAAAAGCCGTGTCGTGATCCTGGGCCTCATCGACGACCAGAGCATCGAAGCGGGGCAGGCGGTCGGCGAATTCGGCCTCCCGCACACAGGCGAGGAGCAGGTCGGGCAGTTCGCGGTCGTAGTAGCGGACCTTTTCCTCGCGGCTCGCCTCGGGACCGGGGGCCACATTACTCAGACCACATTCCTGTAGGAGATGGTCGGCGAGTTCCTCCCAGTGAAAGACGACGATCTCCCCGCGTTCCAGTTTTCGCCGCGAGACGAGATCCCGCAGCAGGCGTCCCAGGGCGATGTTGTAGCAGAGCAGGAGCACCTTCGCTCCCTCGCCCGCCTCGGCGAGGCGCACGGCCTGCTCGACCGCGTTCCAGGTCTTGCCCGTGCCCGCGCCGCCTTCGATGAGGAGCTGTCGATTGCCCTTGAGCATGTCGAGGAACTGGTATTGCCGGGTGAGTTGCTTGCGGAAGAGGAGTTCGTTGTGGTCGATGAAGTGCCGCAGCTCCTCCGGCTTTGTCCCCTTGCCGTAGGCCTCGAGAAAGACCTCACGATGCCGGGCGATGTCGCGTGGTTGCTGCCCGTTGAAGAAGCGGCCGAAGATCGACTCGAAGCGGTCGAGATCGCGCCGGTCCACGATCTGGTCGCGGGCGATTCCCTGGTAGTGGGTCTGCCCTTCCGGAATGAATTCGTTCGGCAGGCAGAGGGCCTTGGCCACGGGATGCCAGCCCGCCTCCACCTCGCCGAGGGCGCGCAGCACTCCCGCGTGCTCCTGGTCGAGCTGGAAGAGCGGATGATCGCGGTTCGTTTCTGGATCGCCCTCCCAGGCCCCAGTGGGGGCGAACTGGCGGAATCGGTGGCCCTTCACCTCGAGGACGAGCAGTCCGTGGAGCGGGTCGAAGATGAGGAAGTCGCCCTCGCGACGGACGCCCTTGTTGTCCGTGTAGTAGAAACCCCAGCGGATCGTCCAGCGTTTGCTGAGCTTGGCGAGGAGCTTCGCGACCTTGATCTCGTGCTCGTCGCAGTGTTCGGAGGGGCGGTTGTAGAGCCAGCGGGCCATGGGTGAGAATTCTTCGCACGGGTTGGGCGGTTCGACGAGCGTTTGTGATCGATGTGCCGTTGAAAGCAGCGCTGATCACCATCCTTGCAGCGTCGGCTCTTTTGCGGTCCGTTACCGGATCCCTTCCCGATGATGGAACCATCAGCTGCGCCGCGATCCTTGGGCGCCTACCAGGCCGCCGTGGCTTCGCTTTCGTTTGGCAAGGTCCTCCCAACGGCGGTCTACCTCGTCGATGATCCCGAGTTTCCCATGCCGGAAACGCTGCGGACCATCGCGAACCGTCTGCGCGAGCGTCTCCAGCTCGGTCCCGGGTTCAATCTGCTCAAATGGGGCACGCGGGAGCTGAAGCTCTCGTTTCTCTCCTATCCCACCTTTCGGGATGAGGCCCATCCCGCCTTGCACGAAGCGGTCTCGATCGATCTCGCCAGCGGGCAGGTTCGCCGGGTCAGCTATGCCGGGCGTTCGAATCCACCCATCCTGCATCGCAAGGAAACCTTCCTTCCCGAGGGACATCCCGACATTCCGACTTACCGACGACTCACCGAGGCCGAAGAGGCGGCCGGCCTTTACGAAGACACCACCACGATTGGCTTTCAGCGGAACTGGGAGAAGCTGCTCCAAGCGAAAAGACTCGCGATTCACGGACACCAGCTCCTGACCCAGGCCACCGCTCCCGGCGACAGTGACGCAGGCGGACACGACCCCTCCGCCCCGAAGATCGAACGACACCGCACCGCCCTTTCCCGTGCCGGTCTCTCCATGCCGGTGCGCACCTTGCTCGAAAACGGGATTCTCCGACCCAGCGATTCCTTCTTCGACTATGGTTGTGGACTCGGTGACGACGTCGCCGGACTGGAGGCGCTCGGTTATCACGCCAAAGGTTGGGATCCCTACTACGCGAAAGGCGAACCCAAGATCCGCGCCGACGTGGTCAATCTGGGTTTCGTCCTCAATGTGATCGAGGATCCCGCCGAACGGGTCGAGGTGCTCGTTGATGCCTGGAAACACACGCAGCGCGTCCTCGCGGTTTCGACGCTCGTCAGCGGGCGGGAGAATTATTCGCAGGCCGATTCCTTCGAGGACGGGCTCGTCACGGTCAGGAACACCTTCCAGAAACACTTCGAACCCGGCGAGCTGGCCGGGTTGATCGAGCACGCCCTCCATGCGGAACCCATCCCTGTCGAGCTGGGACTCTGCTATGTCTTCCGCGACATCGGCGATCAACAGGATTTCCTCTCCCGGCGCACGCGACGAGTCATTGATTGGGAGCAGATCCATCAGCGGCTCCGCCTGCTCCGTCCGACGCGGGTTCGCATCTCGGTTTACGAGCGACATCCCGAGCTGTTCGAGGTGTTTTGGAAAACGCTCGTCGATCTCGGCCGACTTCCTCGACCCGAGGAGTTCGATCGGATCGAAGACCTCCGCGCCGCCCGGATCACGATTAATCAGGCGGCCCGGCTTTTTGTCGAAAAGTATGGCGAGGAACCCCTCAATGAAGCCCGACAGCGCCGCCGCGAGGACCTCCTCGTCTACCTCGCCGCCGGTGAATTTCAAAAGCGTCGAACCCCCTTTGCTCGCCTGTCCAACCCTCTTCGGTCAGACATCAAGGCATTCTTCGGCCATTACGCGGGCGCCTGCGATGAGGCTCGGGAGCTCCTCTTCGCCTCGGGCGACTCCGACGAAATCGAGGCGGCAATCACCGATCTCGCGTTCGGCTGGTTCGACGCCTCGCAGGGGCACTTCACGATTCATCGATCCCTCCTCGATCGACTCCCCGCGATTCTCCGCATATACATCGAATGCGCCGCCCGCCTCTACGGCGACCCTCGGCAGGCCGATCTCATCAAGCTGCACGTCTACACCGGGAAACTCACCTTCCTTCACTTCGATGACTTCGATGGCAAGGCCCTGCCAGAACTCGTCACCCGCGTGAAGATCGATCTTCGGCGGCTCTTTGTCCTCGTGGTCGATCACAGTGAGGGGGTGACCCATCAGATTCTTTTCTTCAAAGAGCGCTTCCTGCCCGCCGATTATCCGGGCCGCGAAGGCTTCGAGCAATACAGCAAACGACTCCGCAAGCTCGGCATCAACGAAAGCATGCTCGGCCCCAACGATCAGGGCGCGCCGAGCCGGGAGGAGTTTGAGTCCGCTCTGGATCAGGTCGGTTTGACCCGGGGACTTGCCCGGAAGCCGAAGCCGCGATAGCCTGGCACATGACTGTCAAAGAAGCTGCCTTGGAAGTTTTGCGAGCCGTCGGCCGGCCGCTCTCCGTGGCGGAGATTCTTGCTGGGATTGAGGCTGGAAACCTGTTTCAATTTTCCACGTCGGGGAAAAGGGGAGTGGTCCTTGCCGCGCTGAAGCGTCACGCCGAGAACGCGCATTCCTGTGCACCGGCCAAGGAGAAAGTGTTTCGGCAGGTGGGTGAGGACCGGTTCGAAGCGCTTTGATCCGGGCCTCAGCGCAAGGATTGGATCCGCTCCGCCACCGCCGCCCAATCCACCTCCGGAGTTAGGTGACACCAGCTCAGCCTCACGTGGCAATTCGCCTCATCCTCCGACATGCCCATCGCACGCAGCACGTGGCTGGGCGTGTAGCTGCTGGACGTGCAGGCCGACCCGTTCGAGATCGCGATGAGATCCTTCAGCGCCACCATGAGCGCTTCCGAATCGAGGTCGCTGAAGGCCAAGTTGAGCACGTGGGCCACCACCTGGTCAGGATCCCCTGCGATCTGGGGTGACAGCGGCGCGAAAGCAGCGAGGGCCTGCTCCCGGATTTTCCGACACTGGGCGACACGCTTGCCGTGATCCCGCACCGCCACTTCGGACGCAGTTCCGAGGGCGGCGATCAGAGCGACCGGCAGGGTTCCGGGGCGCAGGCCGCGTTCCTGTCCGCCGCCTTGCATCAGAGGTTTGAGCGGAGGTCGCGCGTAGCCGCGACGCCGCAGGATGAGCGCCCCGATTCCCTTGGGGGCGAAGAGCTTGTGTCCGCTCACGCTGATGAGATCGATCCGGGGATTCCGGAGCGTCTCCAGATCCTTCCCGAAGCCCTGGGCTGCATCTGTATGGAAGTAAGCGAAATGATCTTTCAAGACCGTGGCGATTTCAGCGAGTGGCTGACGCACTCCAGTCTCGTTGTTCACCTGCATGACCGAGACCAGCAACGTTTCCGGGCGCAAGGCCGCTGCGAGTTCAGCCGGATCGACCCGGCCGCTGCCATCGGATCCCAGACGGGTGACCTCAAATCCCCGCCGTTCGAGCGCCTCGAAGGGTTCCAGCACGGCCTTGTGCTCGATGGCTGAGGTGATGACGTGGGTGCGTCCCGAATCCAAGCCAGCCTCCGCCAGCCCGAGGATCGCGATATTGTTGCTCTCAGTCGCCCCACTGGTGAAGATCACTTCATCCCGCGTCGCCCCAACAACGCCCGCGATCTGATACCGCGCTCGCTGTACCGCCTGCTTGGCACGTGCCCCGTATTCGTGGGTGCGGCTGCCCTCGTTGCCGAACTCGTCCGTTAGATAACGGAACAGCACGTCCCGCACTTCGGGTTCGAGCGGGGTCGTGGCGTTGCAGTCGAGGTAGACGGGGTTCACGGGTCGGAGAAAATGTATGTCTTTAAAAATTGTGTTTGACAAACAGATCGTCTCTTATGATATACAGTAGGAACGGATTTGCCGAAATTCCCCAAATCAACTCGAATCCCGACACCATGCAAACCGAAAATGTTCACAAGTCCGCGTACGAAGACATGATCGCGAAAGCGACCGGGGCTTCCCCTGAACTGCTTCCGATCTTGGAGAATATCATGAGGGACGAAGTCTTTCACAGCACTCTCGACTGGCAGTCGTCTGCCCAGTTCCGTGAGGGTGCCAGAAAGGCCCACCGAATCTATCTTGAGGACGCGGAATTCTATGATGCTGCCAGCCGCCACCGACGGGCTTCCTTCCGGCTCTTGGCGGCGGAGGATGCTCTCGATTCCGCCCGGAAGTTGGGGTCCGAACCTGAGGCGATTGCCGCCGCTGAACTGGCGCGGGAGAAAGCTCGTTTCGAAGAGGCCGCAGCCAGCGTGGCGCTTGCGGAGGCCTGTGCCAGATAAGCGCGACTGATCCGATCCCTCTGAATTTCCCTTGCCATGGACCCGACCGAACCCCACTTCAGCTTTCCCGTGATCCGGGGCCTTCAAGCCCGCCGCGAATATTACGTCGCGATGTGGACCTTGCGGAACCTCTCGAAGATCTCCATCTACGACGAGGACGAGGTGCCGGCGGAGATGCGCGCACAGCGCACCCTGAACACCGCCCGCATCCCGGAAATCGCCAACTACATCCTCGACAATCCCGATGATTACGTGTTTTCCGCCCTGACCGTTTCGATCGACTCCGACGTGGCGTTCGAGAAAGTGGACGAGCAGGGCAAACTCGGCATGCTGCGGGTCCCCATGGGGGCGCGTTTCATCATCAATGACGGCCAGCACCGTCGCGCCGCGATCAAGGCGGCTCTGGAGCAGAGACCCGAGCTGGGGCACGAGACCATCGCCATTGTATTCTTCCTCGATGTCGGCTTGCAGAGGTCGCAGCAGATGTTCGCCGACCTGAACCGGCATGCCATCCGCCCGAGCCGCTCCCTCGGCCTTCTCTACGACCACCGGAACGCAAAGGCCAAGCTCGCCAAGCTGGTCGTCCTCGAATCGGGAAAGTTCCGCGATATCGTCGAGATGGAGAAATCCTCCCTCGCGAAGCGCTCCCGGAAGCTCTTCACCCTTTCCGCCTTCCACAACGCGTGCGCCGACCTCGTGCAGGGCCTGGCTACCGGCGACCTTCCGCACGATGCGACGATCGCTCGAAACTTCTGGGAGGCGGTTGCCGAGCATTTCCCCACCTGGGAGCAGGTGCGCGAAGGCCGTATGCCAGCCAGCGAAGTGCGCGAAGGTTTCATCCATTCGCACGGCATCGCGCTCCAAGCCATCGGCAAGGCGGGGAACGCCCTGCTCACCGAGCATCCGAAGGACTGGCGGAAGCGGCTGCCCGGCCTTGAGAAGATCGACTGGTCCCGTAAGAACACCAAGCTTTGGGAGGGCCGCGCCATGAATCTCGGTGTGGTCCAGAAACGAAACGCCAACATCATCCTCACCACCAATGCGGTGAAGACGGCTCTGGGCTTGAAGCTCGACGAAGAGGAGGCAAAGATCGAGCGCGCCCACACGCGAAACGGCAAGGCCTGAGACCTTAGTGCGTAATTCCTGCTCCCCGCCTTCTTTCCGCCCGATCCACCTGTTGACACCACTCTCAAAACCGCGAACCTTGATGCAAGTTGAATCCGGACAAACCCAAGACCCTTCCCCATCCCGACGATCTCGCGGCCCGCAAGGCCTTGGCGAAGAGGTCGCCTGCGCCCTTGGAGAGCGTGCTGATTCAGATGAAGGCTTCGGAGGAGTGGAGGAAGAATCATTCCTCAAGCACTGGCTCGCCGACAACGCCTTCCTCGTCTCCGAGGAAGAGTGGGGTTCGTTGAGGCCTTACTCTTCCAACACCTCGGAGCATGAGGTCCGTTACCGGATCGCCGATCACCGCGCCGTGAAGCGCACCTGGCCGGGGACCTTCGGAAACCTGCCCACCTTGGTCGATGGCCATTGGCACCCCTCGCCCGCCACACCGCGCGAGTATTTGCACCGGTGGGCCCTGCAGAATGAGCTCTTCGGTGACGAGGTTCGGTTGGAGGGAGGGATGCTTTCGTCCGGCCCGTCCATGATTCTCGGCATGCCTCCTGATGGCCTTTCCCTTGTGATCTCGCAACCCTGGCTGGACGCCGCCGATTTGCGGGATCCGCATCCTCGCGAGTTCGAGATCGCCGATCACTTGAAGGTTCGCGGTTTCGAACCTCTTTTCCGCTCCCTCTACGGATGGCGGCATCTCGACGAAGGGATCATCGTCCTCGATGCCAAACCCGACAATTTTGTAAAGACCGCCGATGGCATCCTGCCCATCGATCTCTTGATTGCCCAGATCGATCATCTCAACTGAAGGTGTTCCCATGCCCCCGAGAAAACGCCCCGCCAATCCAACGCCCGAGCTGCCGCTCGAAACCGCGCCTTCTCCCGCCTCTCCCGGATTCGGATCGGCCTCTGCGTTCAAGGCCGAAGGTTTTGAAAACGTGATCGACGAGCTCGAGCGCGAGGTGCAGGAGCTCTACACCCTCGACGAGGTGCCTTGGATCATCGGTTACTCCGGCGGCAAGGACTCCACCGCGGTGCTCCAGCTCGTCTGGAGTGCTATCGAGAAGCTGCCCGCCGAGCAATACCGGAAACCGATCCACGTGATCTCCACCGACACCTTGGTTGAGAACCCCATCGTCGCCTCGTGGGTCGCCAACTCGCTCGCCACCATGCGGCGAGCGGCCGAGGAGAAGGGCCTGCCCTTTCGACCTACACCGCTCAGGCCGCGGACGGAGGACTCCTTCTGGGTCAACCTCATCGGCAAGGGCTACCCCGCCCCTCGACACAAGTTTCGCTGGTGCACGGAGAGGCTGAAGATTAAGCCGTCGAACACATTCATCACGAATATCGTGAAACTGGGTGGCGAAGCGATTCTCGTCCTGGGAACGCGCAAGGCCGAGAGCTCACGCCGGGCAGCGAACATGCAGAAGCATGAGCGCCTCAGGGTCCGTGATCGTCTGAGTCCCAATTCAAGCCTGCCGGGAACGAGTGTCTATACCCCGGTAGAATCATGGACCAACGACGATGTCTGGTTCTACTTGATGCAGCGGAAGAACCCGTGGGGCTACAACAATCGCGATCTACTCGGAATGTATGCGGGGGCCTCGGCCGATGGCGAGTGTCCGTTGGTTGTTGACGACACCACTCCGAGCTGCGGCGATTCCCGTTTCGGCTGCTGGGTCTGCACGCTCGTCGAGAAAGACAAGTCGATGACCGCCATGGTCCAAAACGACGCGGAGATGGAATGGATGCAACCTCTGCTCGAGCTGAGGAACCTGATCGATTTCCGTGAGGACGGTCAGGAAAAGAACCGAATCACGGGCGAGACCCGCGATGTTCACACGAAGCGCGAGGCTTTTCAGTCTCCGGTGGGGGGAGCTCTGGCCGAATACCTGACCCGGGTTTCCGGCCGCCCGATCGACGAACTGGTACGGGACCGCGACTGGGAGCGCTACTTGCGCGATTTTCGCCGCCTCAATACCGGGAATGTGCAGATTATGGCCGATGGTCAGCGCGAAATCCGAGGCCCCTACGTTCAGGAAGCCCGCGAGTGCTGGCTGCGGGCGCTGCTCACCGCCCAGATGGCCGTCCGCGAGTTGGGGCCCGATGATGTAAAAGGCATCGAGCTGATCACTCACGACCAGCTCGAGGAAATCCGCCGCATCTGGGTGGTGGACAAGCACGAGCTTGAGGATCGCCTGCCCGTCATCTACCGCGAGGTTGTCGGGGAGCCGTATCCCGGGCGGCCACTCGACGATAATCTGGTCCTCGGCCAGGAGGAGATGCAAGAACTCGCAGGGATCTGCGAAGATGACTCCCTCCACTACCAGCTCACCCGCGAGCTGCTTGGGTTGACTATCCAGCAGCGCAACAATGCCCGCCGCGCCGGCGTGTTCGACCAGATCGAGAAAGCCTTGAAGCGCTCCTTCTACGACAACGAGGAGGACGCCCTGGAGCGGGCTCGGTCGCTCGCAGCAGATCGAAGCTCGGCATCTCGTCTCCAGGATGAACCCGAACCGACCAGATCCGAACTCCAAATCTGACCATGACCCTCGACCGCGTCATTCTCGACAATTTCGGAGCCTACTCCGGCCGGCAGGAAGCGGTCCTCACCCCG
>Ga0172376_10008938_pt1 | contig 10397 bp, 9 predicted proteins | sample Lak35m_FD_121114 | JGI IMG/M metagenome (GOLD analysis project Ga0172376, IMG submission 121114) | Freshwater microbial communities from Kabuno Bay, South-Kivu, Congo - kab_092012_35m | ecosystem: Environmental > Aquatic > Freshwater > Lake | place: Democratic Republic of the Congo: South-Kivu... | reverse complement strand
GGATTATTTAAAAACCGGATTGAAAAATCTCCCAAAAAATGTCGAAGTGTATTTGGTGCCAGCCGAAAAAGACGCGCTCCTGAACGACCTCATCCAGCACGCCGACCTTGTGGCTGGAATGTTCTCCAGTCTTCTCATTGAGGCAGAGCTTTTAGGAAAAGAGACTTTTGCGATTCTTGTCGGTATAAAGAAAAATACTTTCATTCATAACAAAACCAATGGCGTTTATTATGATAAACAAAAACTTATTCAAGAAATCAAAAAACTATGAACAACAATACCACGAGAAATGAACAAGAGGTCTTCTGGTCTGAGCAGTATGCAGAAGATTACATAAAGAAAAATGCCCAATTCGATAATTTATTAGCGCTTGAGGCGTGGAGAAAAATGCTGGCTTCAACCTCAGATATTAAATCCATCCTGGAATGCGGGTGCAACATCGGGAGGAATATCGATTCTTTGGAAAAAGTCCTTCCCGCAGCTTCAAAATCCATTATCGAGATTAGCAAACCCGCTTTTGAGTTTGTATCCAACCGCCATTTGTTAAATCAAAAATTCAATGGTTCCATTCTTGAATCTAATTTAGAAGGCTCGTTTGATTTGGTTTACACGATGGGAGTGCTGATCCATATCAACCCAGAGGAGTTGATGGTAAATCTTCAAAAGATTTTCAATTACTCCAAAAAGTATCTTCTTTTTGGTGAGTATTTCAATAGAACCCCAACAATGATCGAATACCAAGGGCAAAAGAATAAATTGTTTAAGAGAGACTTTGGAAAGATGGTCATTGAAAATTTCCCAGTGAAGTTGCTGGACTACGGATTTCTCTGGGGACACATCTACGATTCTGCTGGTTTTGATGACATTACCTGGTGGGTTTTTGAAAAAAATAGCTCATGAAATTGAATGGCGATTATTATGTTCGCGGCCTCTGCGAGGCCGATGTCGATGGCCCATATCCCTCATGGTTCGAGGACCAAGAGGTCTGCGCATTCAACTCGCATGGAAAATTTGTGCGGACTAAGGAATACTTCCGCCAATTTATTCGCAACTTGGATGGGCAAAGCATGATCGTCTGGGCCATTTGCCATGTGCAAGACGGCCACATCGGGAATGTGGCCTTGCAGAACATTTCCCTCATCAACCGGAATTCCGAGTTCGCGATTATTCTAGGGGACCGAAGGCATTGGGGCAAAGGGGTGGGGGAATTGGCCAGCAAAGCAATTCTGGAACATGGATTCAAAAAATTGAATCTGCACCGGATTTATTGCGGCACGGCGGCCACAAATTCCGCAATGAGAAAACTGGCTGCAAATCTTGGAATGAAAGAAGAAGGCGTTCGTAAAGAACATTTGTTTCTCGATGGAAACTGGGTTGATGCCGTGGAATTTGGAATTCTCGGAGCGGACTTCAAAAAGTGAGATATTGTTCCCGTTGCTTGCAGCCGGATACCCGGCCAGGGATTCAATTCGACTCGAAAGGGATTTGCCCGGCGTGCAATTATTTCAACCTGCTGGAGCAAGTCGATTGGCAGGCCCGCGAGAATGAATTAAAAAAACTGAGCGCGGATCTCCGCTCGCCGGATGCCTCGGAATACGACTGCATCATTGGCGTGAGCGGCGGGAAGGATAGTTTGCGCCAAGCTCTCTATGCAAAAAATGTGCTTGGGCTTAGGCCGCTGCTGGTTTCCCTCGGCTATCCCCCCAGGCAACTCACCCAGCGCGGGGTGGACAATGTTTCCAATATGATCGAGCAGGGTTTTGATTGCATCACCATCTATCCGGCTCCGGAAACTTGGCGCTTGCTCATGCGCAAAGCTTTTTTGGAATTTTGCAACTGGTGCAAATCCACGGAGTATCCCTTGTTTGCGAGCGTTCCGCGGCTTGCCACGGCTTATCAAATTCGGTTGGTGCTTTGGGGAGAAAACCCAGCTCTTCAACTCGGCGACCTGAATACAATGGGAAAAACGGGTTGGGATGGGAATTCTGTCAGGAACATGAATACTCTCAAGGGCGGAAATCCAGATTGGATGCTTGGCGAGGGAATCAGCAAATCCCAAATTCTTCAGTATTACTACCCCACGGAAAAAGAAATGGATCGCGCCGGAATCCAAATTGTTTATCTCGGCTATTTTTGGAAGGATTGGGCGCTTGTTGACAATGCCAACTACGCGATTGTCAACGGCCTTGAGGTGCGCAAGGAGCATCCGCTGGAAATCGGAGACCCCTATGGCGTGACTTCTCTCGACGAGGATTGGGTGGGGATGAACCAAATGATCAAGTATTTGAAATTCGGTTTCGGGCGCACAATGGATTATGTGAACGAAGAAATCCGCCGGGGTCGGATGACCCGCGACGAGGGAATCGAATTGGTGCAGCTCTACGACGGCACATGCGGAGAAGCTTACATCGAATCTTTCTGCAGTTTTATCGACATCACTCTCGACCAATTTTGGGAAACGGTGGATCGGTCCGTGAACAAAGAACTTTTTGAAAAGAACAGCAATGGCAAATGGGTTCGCAAATTTGAGATCGGTTTCCCTTGCGCGGCATGAGAATTGGAATTGTTGATTATGGGTTGGGAAATGTCGGTTCGGTGCGCGCGGCGTTTCAGCGCCTCGGCGTCCCGACATTTTTGAGTTCGATCCCGGAGGAGTTGGAGGCGGCGGATGGCTTGGTTTTGCCGGGAGTGGGGGCTTTTCCTGCCGCGATGGAGCAGATTAGAACGCGCGGTCTGGATTCTATTTTAAGCGATTTGGTTTACAAAAAACACAAGCCCCTTCTCGGAATTTGTTTGGGCATGCAAATTCTCGCCGACTGGGGCGAGGAATACGGCGAATGCAAGGGACTCGGCTTTATCCCAGGGCGGGTGCGGAAATTGCAGTCACATGCGCGGCGCAAAATCCCTCATGTTGGCTGGAGTGCGGTGAGTGTTTTGCCGGCCGGCACGGCGATGTTTGAGCGTATGGCGCCGGATGACGCCTATTATTTCGACCACAGTTTTTATTTCGATGCAGACCCGGCTTGTCGGGCGGCGACGGTTTCTTGGGATGGAGAAATTGTGGCGGCGGTGGCGCGAGGCAATGTTTGGGGTGCCCAGTTTCATCCTGAGAAAAGCCAGAATTCCGGACTTAGGCTTCTCAAGGCTTTTTGTCTTTCGGCATCCAAGGAGGCTTTTCAATGAATTCGCCGCGATTGGTTGCAAGCATCGTCGTGCGCGACGGTCTGCATGTTCAAAGCTTCGGGTTCCGCAGATACCTGCCTGTCGGCAGTCCTGTCGAGTCAGCGCGGGAATTTGACCGTTGGGGCGTGGACGAAATCGCGTTGATTCTTCTCGATTCGGATTTGCAGGCAAACCGCAGACTTGTCTCCGAAGTATCGGACGCGATCGCCGTGCCCTTGGCTGCGATCGGAGGGATTCGCTCAATAGCTGATGCGAGGGCCTACATCGCCGGTGGCGCTGACAAGATTGGATTCAATACTGCACTTGTGGAAAATCCGGCTTTGGTGCATGAGGCATCCAGGATTTTCGGAGATCAATGCGTAGTGGCATCGATCGATCTTGTTCGCCAAGGGGCTCGTTTCTTTCGCTGGGACTACTGGAAAAAAAACGCCTCGAATATGGAATCGGTTGATTGGATTCGCGAGGTCGAGCAAATGGGTGCCGGGGAAATTCTTCTGAATTTTCCGGAAAAAGATGGGGCAGGCGGTGGAATGGATGTGGAAGCAATTCAACAAGCGGTGGCTTCCACCAATCTTCCGCTTGTGGCTGTCGGTGGCATCGGCGCCACGGCGCACGCCGCAGAATGCTTTCAGGTTGCCAAGCCATCGGGTATCGGGGTGGGGAATCGTCTGGCGCATTTCGAGCAGAGCATTCTTCTTTTCAAAAAAGCTCTGGCGGACTCCGGTGCTCCCGTGCGAACCGCCGGCAAGGCGACTTATTCGGATTCGCCCACCGATACCGAAGGTCGTCCGGCAAAAAAATCCGAGGAATTCCTTGCGGACCTGCTTTTCCACAGGATCGAACCCGAAAAAATATGAAAGTTTGCCGTCGTTGCCTCTACACCAGCCTGCACCCCTTGGGCCTCGTGATCGATGAGGATGGGATTTGCAGCGGATGCCGTGTGCACGAGGAAAAAGAAAGGCTGGATTGGGCGGCGCGTTGGAAAAAACTCGAGCATCTCGTCGAAGGCTACCGTAGCAAAACGGGTGAAAACTACGATTGCGTGGTGCCGGTCTCGGGAGCCAGGGATAGTTTTTTTATTGTCCACACGGTGAAGAAGCGCCTCGGTCTCAACCCGCTCCTTGTCACCTATAACAAGCATTACAACACTGCAGTGGGAGTCCGGAATCTCGCAAGGCTCCGGACTGTCATGGACTGCGATATCATGACGCAAGTCGTCGATCCCGATCGCGTCAAGCGAATCACCAGGGCCACCTTCCGGCGTTGGGGGAGTATTTATTGGCACTGCCTTGCAGGCCAGTCGGTTTTTCCAGTCCAGATTGCGGTGAAGATGAAAATCCCGCTCATCATCTGGGGCCATCACCAAGGTCTCGATCAGGTCGGCATGTTTTCCCATTTGGATGAAGTGGAAATGAGCCGCCGCCACCGGAGAAACCATGATCTCTTTCGCCAGGAAGCCGAGTCACTCGTCCATGACCATGATTTTATCAAGCCCGCAGATATCCACCCCTACAGATATCCCCACGATGAAGAGATCGCGGCCGTCGGCGTGCGGGGCATTTATCTCGGCAATTACATTCGCTGGGATACCAAGGCCCAGCATGAAGCCATGCTGGATTTCTACGACTACGAGGCCGTCCCGCAAACCCGAACCTTCGATACATATAATGATGTGGACTGTTGGATGCATTCCGATTTGCACGATCACATCAAATGGGCCAAGTGGGGCTATGGCCGTGCCACGGATCATGCCGTGCGGGAATTGCGTTTCGGCCGGCTCACCCGAGAGCAGGCCGCAGCTGCAGCCTCAAATTACGAAGCAAAGCCCCCTGCGAATGCGGAAGTCTTCTTGGAATGGATTGGGATGACGCGGAATGGATTCGACTTTATTCTGGACCAGCACCGCAACAAAAAAATCTGGGAACGCGATGGGCATCATGGCCCATGGAGGCACTCCGCAAAATGGCGCGAGGCCAAAGCCGCAGCGGCGATGAAACCGGATCGATTAGAGATCACCGAAACAGCCTGCGCATTTCGCGTCCGCAAGTCTCAAACCATCTGCGATCAAGAAGAAAAATTCATTCTGGTCGGCAAGGGAGAATATCTGCCTGCGGTAGAAGTTGAATCTCTTTGCGTCTAATTATGAATTTCGGCAAGCAACCCGGCTGGCTTGAGTTGCCAGAGAGGGAGTGGGCTCCATTTACTTCTTCCTCGCTCCAATATGGCGCGGGCAAGGTAGCCGCAGCCCACTCCTGCTTGGGTAAAGTTCCTTCAGAAATTCGCGGAGTTTGGGCTCATGGTTGGACGCCTGATTTTTTTTGCGATATCGATCCCCTCTATGCTTTTGGCGATTCTTTGGAAAAGGATCAAATCGCCTTTGTTGGCACAAAATGCTTAGAGCGTTATCTGGTGGTGAATGGTTATCCTGCCAAGGCCATCGGATTACCCATCGCCTACTTGCCAGATCGTAAATATCGAAGAAAAGAGCGAAGTCTTCTGGTAATGCCCACGCATTCTTTGGACTACACCAAGCATTCGTGGAAGTTTGATGAATACGCTCAACAGATATCAGAAATCAAAAAAGATTTTGATGAAGTTTGGGCCTGTATCCATACCTCGTGTATCAAGAATGGTTACTGGGTGCGTCAATTTCAGGAATGTGGAATCCCCGTCATTGAGGGGGTTCATGCAAATGACCGGAATTCGCTTGAGAGAATTCGTGCTCTGGCTTCGCAGTTTGAATTTATTACAACCAATGGGTTCGGATCGCATATTGCATATGGAAGTGCATTTGGCGCGAAAGTTTCCATTTTCGGCAAGTTTAGCGAGTTCAGGACAGAGGATTATTCAAATTGTCCCTTTTTCCAAACTTACCCAGGCATGCTCGAAAGGGCTCAAAAATTAAATTCCCCAATATTCCTCAAATCCCAACTGCATGGTTTTTTTAGCCATCCTCGCGAAGCTGAAGAGCGAGTCGAATGGGGCTTGGAGGGTATACCGATCGGAATTAAAGATACTTTCAACACGGCTGATTTACCCACACAGATGGGCAGCCCGCTTTGGAAAAATTTTACTCCAGGAAATGATGCGCGAGTTGTTTACGAGGCCCGTCGCACTGGAGGTTTGGTTGCGGGAAAAACTGTTACGGCGGAATTCGCTGTTCATGCACTGAACGAGACCCTCAACCCCCATGATATTACTCGAACCCCAGGCACATCATCCAGTGGGTCGGCTGTGGCAATCTCACTTGGAATTGTTCCTGTCGCATTGGGATCCCAAACAGCGGGTTCCATTATTCGCCCCGCGAGCTTTTGCGGGGTTTATGGCTTCAAGCCATCCTTTGGCACAATTGCACGGACGGGCACTTTAAAGACAACGGATAGTCTGGACACATTGGGATTTTTTACCGCTAGCCCTAAAGACATTCGACTCGTTTTTGATCAACTCCGTGTTCGTGGAAGAGATTATCCATATGTGCATAGATATCTTGACAATAATGAGCGGGCAAAACGGGATGTTTACGATTTCAATAACCCGCGAATCGGTTTTGCTCGCACTTACACATGGTCCCAAGCAAACGGTTACGCGCGTGAGGCCATTGAAAAATTCTGCCATGGGTTATCAAGCATGGGTTGTCGAATCTCCGATATGGAGTTACCGGCGGAGTTTGAGGAAGTTCATCAGTTGCACAGCGACATTTATAACTTTTCACTCGCGTATTACTTCAAACAGGAGTCGATCTCACACGAGAAAATCTCTTCAATAATGAAAGTTCTGATTGATAAAGGAAACAAAATACCATTTTCAAGATATCAGAAAGCGCTACAACTTCAGGAAAAATTATGCAAAGAATTCGATCAACTGGCATCCGAGTTCGATGTGATTTTATCATTGAGCACAGCCGGGTCTGCCCCGCTCAGACATATTGAGGAGGATTCAGATCCCTCGCTCTTATGGAATTTTCTGCATCTTCCCGCAGCGAGTGCGCCAGTTTTTAAATGTCCCGCTGGACTCCCATTCGGTTTGCAAATATTTGCCAGGAGATTCAATGACTACCGCATTTTGGATTTTTTAGAAAAATTTTCTGAATCATCAATTTTTCCAGTTTCTCCAACTAAAATAGCCTAAAATTAGTTGATTAGTGCGCAGTCAAAAATTTCTTTTTTCACCATTTTAATTTCGTATGAAGAAAATACTTAAAAAAACTGCAAATTACTTTATAAAAAAACTGCGTGGGAATGAGCAACTCCGCTTTCTGATGAACCAAGCGGCGCTTCAAGACATTCTTACCAACGAGTATTTCCTTACAGGGCATTCTTGGAAGCTGACCGAACCGGCTTTCACAACTTTGCGCAGGCAGCTCTTTACCGACCCGATTTGGCGGTTTGGCCCCTTGCGAATCCATGAGGTTGCCAGTGAGGGGTATCACCTTTTGAGGGAGTTCACGCCCATCGAAGGCAAAAGCTACTGCGATCTGGGCTGTGGGACGATGCACCCGCTGGGAATCGCCGCCATTTTTTATCTGAATGGTGCTGCCCACACCCTTTCGACGGATCTGTTTCCTGCCGAGGAGCGCCGGGCTTCCGAAGCTCTGTCGGATTTATTGTGGGATTGTTTCTGCTCTATGGATAAATGGTGCTGGAGTGGAAATCTCGTTCAGTTTCGAGAACGCCTTGGGGAGTTCGATATCCCCGCACTTCGATCCGGCAGCCTTAAAACAGGGACGGCCAAGGTTCCCATGCGGCATGTCGTCACGGATATCCATAGCCCGAGCCTCCAACCCAACAGCATTGATTTGATGTCCTCGCGGGCGGTGTTGGAACATTTTTTGGACTTCGGCACGGCAGTCAGACGGCTTTACGATCTGATGCGACCGGGAGGGGTGGCAGCCCATGTGATTGATATTATCGATCACCGCCACTACAACGATCCCGAGGCTTTCCACTACTTTTCCTTCCTGGCCGAGGGGGATGACTGGTCGGATGGCTTGGTAAACCGCCTGCGCTCCAGTGAGATTAAAAGCCATTTCCAGCAGGCGGGATTTGAGATTTTGAAATACGAGGAAATCCGATCCGAAATGCCCGCCGGGTTCAGCGACAAAATCGCCGGACGCTTTCGTGCCATGTCGCTCGAAGAGTTGAGCGTGACGGGGATCAAGTGTGTTCTTAAGAAGAATTAATAGCTATTTGTTCTAAAAATGTTAAAATCATTACTTTCTAATACATTAAAAATTAAACCGGTGAAAAACGGTTTTGTTTCAACTGTCAACGCTCTTATTTCATCGAGTGCCACTTTAAAATGTGGATTGCTCGCGCGCATCGCTCCCGCAGGGATGAAAGTCAGCTTGGATGCAGATGCCAAGATTGAAAAGCAGTTGGACGACATACCATCGGAATGTTCGCAATCTGAACGGCGTTATCTCTATAAATTTTTCCGCCACATTTGGAGTGGTGTTGGCCATGTTGTGGAAATCGGCCCATTTCTTGGAGGATCGTCCAGAGCCATCGCTCTCGGGATGATCGATAATCCTAGAATTTCGCCCGACTCAAGGCTCCTGACATTCGATCGGTTTGGCCACTATTATGGGGCAGAGGCACTCAGAAGTTTTTTGCAACCTCTGGTAAAAACGGAAGTGATCTCTAAAAAGCAACTGGATGATCTTGGTGACAATGTGAATTTTTTTGAAATCTATAAAACCATCCATGCGAATTCTCCCTACTCCCGCATTCTTCTTCCAATCGACCAGTGTGTTCCAGATTCCAAAAAGCAACTTGAGGAAGGCGGTCAGTTTTTGGATTTTGCTCAAGGCACAACTTCGGATGCCGTTTTTATTGACGGCTGCAAGAGCTGGTTCGGCACGAAATATTTCATGCAAAAAGCACTGGAAATCTCAAGGCCGGGAACATGGTATTTATTTCAAGACTATGGCTGGTATACATGTTTCTGGCTCTCGAGCTTCATGTATTATTTCCGCGAATATTTCGAGTTTTTTTCAAATGTGGATTTCACATACACATTCCGTTTGAAATCATTAATACCGCTTGGGGAAATCGATCGCATTTTTCCCGATAAGCCAGAATTTGTCGAGCCTCAAACCTTCGAAGAGATTTATGGTTTTCATATTGCAAATGCCTTGGAACGAAGAGACTATCTTGCCGCAACAGCCCATTCCATACACCACGCTGCCGCACTGGCCTATGTAGGCGAGAAAGCAGAGGCAAAGAAAATGCTTTTAAAGTTGCTCAAAATGCCTTGGGTGGCGGGATACGAAAAGCATATTCATGCCGCATTGATTTCCCCTACATATTCACCTACTGGAGAGATTCGCTTTTGATCTCATTAGATTACAAACGGGAGTCTCATCCCGATCTACCGTGGTTGCAAATTCCCGAGCGGGACTTTGCAGCCTTCACCTGTGCATCTCTACAATATGGTTCCGGCAAGGTTGCCGGGGTATATTGTAATTTAAATGATATCCCGGAATTTATCCGGGGAGGGTGGTTGCATGGATGGGTTCCAGATTACCAATTGGTTGATAAACGACTTGCCATCGAGCCATCTGTGAAAGACCCGTCCAAAGAATATAGCTGGGTGGGCACACTCACGCATGAAAATTATCTCAAATCCCAAGGTTGCCTTTCCCGTGCCATTGGACTTTCATATTGCTACCTTCCGGAAAAGAGTTATGTGCGCCGCCCCAACTCCCTTTTGGTCATGCCGGCACATTCATTGGAATACACCAAACACTCATGGAAATTCGAAGAGTATGCCGATGCCATTGATTCCATTAGGAATTGTTTTGAAGCCGTTGCTATTTGTGTTTATCCTGCGTGTTTCAAAAAAGGCTATTGGGTTGAGAGTTTTAGGAAACGCGGCTACCCGATCATCGAGGGGGCTCATGCTCTTGACCGGAATTCTCTCGAACGGGTGAGGGCATTGATGTCCCAATTCGAATATGTCACAACGAATGCTTTTGGTTCCTGCATCGCCTACGCGGCAGCCTTTGGAGCCAAAGTTTCCATTTATGGGCCGCTTGCAGAAATCAAAAAAGAGGATGTTGTTGCTGATCCTTATTGGCTTGCAAGCCCTGGTCTTGCGGACATAGGTCTTGATGTGCTGTCGGCTAAATCTTTAGTTTCAGAAATACCCGAGCTTTCCACCACGCCGGTGAAAGCCATCGACCGCACTGAATGGGGCCGCCGACAACTTGGCTT
>Ga0172376_10008931_pt1 | contig 10400 bp, 10 predicted proteins | sample Lak35m_FD_121114 | JGI IMG/M metagenome (GOLD analysis project Ga0172376, IMG submission 121114) | Freshwater microbial communities from Kabuno Bay, South-Kivu, Congo - kab_092012_35m | ecosystem: Environmental > Aquatic > Freshwater > Lake | place: Democratic Republic of the Congo: South-Kivu... | reverse complement strand
GACCCTGGTCTTTGACCGCTAGCCGGTGTTCCACCGTGGGGTATCCTTTGTTACGATCCCACCCATAAACAGGAAAATGGGCATGGGCCTCCAACATCAACGCATCCCTATGCGTTTTGGCCAAAATACCGGCGGCTGCTATGCTGCAAAAGCGTCCGTCACCCCCAATTTCACAGCGGTATGGGGTATCACCCCAGGCTTTGAATCGATTCCCATCCACCAAAATGATTCGAGGCTTGGTCAGCAGTTGATCCAAGGCGCGGTGCATCGCGAGGATACTTGCCTGCAATATGTTGATTTCGTCAATTTCACTTGGGCTGCATTGCCCGATGGCCCAGGCCAAGGCTTTGGCACGAATGTATTGGCTGCAATGATTTCTTTGGGCTTCGGATAGCTTTTTGGAATCCCGTAACATGGACCAATCCTGGGTTGGATCCAGGATGACCGCAGCAGCAACTACCGGACCGGCCAAACACCCCCGACCAGCCTCATCGCACCCCGCTTCCCCCTCCTTGGGTGCCCAATATCCGTTTGGGCCTTTATAAATCACCTTCGAAAGGCCTCAACAAAATTTCTTCCAAAACTGTTCGGGGCGAAGAACCGTAGGCATGCAGCAGGGCAGCGGCGACATCGGAGGCCGGCATTAACCGTTCTTCGGGCCAGGGACTGCCTGCCCAAGAATCCGTATAAACCGCACCGGGTAGGATAGCCGTAACGGCAATGCCCTCTTGGATCCATTCTTGGCGCAGCATTTTGGTCAAACCCAAAAGAGCAAATTTGCTAATGCAGTACGAAGCCCCCCCGGGATAGGCCCTCAGTGAAGCTACCGAACACAGGGTAAACACATAAGGACGGTGGGATTTTTTGAGGAGCGGAAACAAACCACGACTCAAGCGATAAGCGCTGTAAACGTGCAAAGCCATTTGACTTTCCAATTGTCCATCGGGCGCATCCAGGAGGGTATCACCCACAAAGGCGCCGGCGTTATGCACCAAGAGATCCACCCGGTCCACGATACGTTGTACTTCACCCAAGAAAACATCGCAGCCATCCCTGCTGGACAAATCGGCCGTCACGTAATGCAATCGCCCGGTCGAATCCGACCATCCCAAGGCTTCTCGCGATCGGCGTGAACAGCACACCACCTTCCAGCCTTGAGCCAAAAGTTGTTGGGTTATCTCACGACCAATGCCCCGGCTCATGCCGGTCACGACGGCCCAACTGGCCCCATGGGCGGGGGCTATATCCGCTGTTTGTGTTCTAACCATGATGTAAACTTAAGTCCAAAGCCCTGCGACCGTGGCTAGTTTGGCCTCGCCCAAAGCATGGACTTTCGCGTAATTTTGGGCTTAATGAGTTTTTTCTATCATTTCGGCCGGTACCTCCTCATGCTTCGTCAAATGCTGGCCAAGCCCGAAAACGGACGCATGTATTGGGAAGAAACGGTGCGTCAGATGGCCTCCATCGGCCTGGGATCGGTGGGCATTGTAGCCTTTGTGGCCGTCTTTATGGGGGGTGTTTCCGCTGTTCAAACCGTTTACCAGCTGGTCGCTCCGTACATCTCCTTGACCGTGGTCGGCTCGATCGTCACCAATTCCAGTATCCTGGAATTAGGGCCCTCGGTGACTTCCCTGGTTTTGGCCGGCAAAATTGGTTCCAACATCGCCTCGGAATTGGGTTATATGCGTAGCTCCGAACAAATTGACGCCCTCGAAATTATGGGCGTTAACCCGGTAGCCTACCTCGTCGGCCCCAAAGTTTTGGCTTGCCTGACCATGATTCCTTTGTTGGTCATCGTGTCCATATCGACGGCGATCCTGGGTGGTATGGTCATCTGTCAATTCACCGGCCTTATTACGTACGATCAATTTATAGAGGGTGCCCGATCTTCCTTTTTGGCGTACGATGTCTTTTTTGCGATGTGCAAAGCCGTGACCTTCGCCTTCTTTATTTCGTCGGTTTCCGCCTACCACGGCTACCACGTTCAGGGCGGCGCTTTGGAGGTTGGCCGTGCCTCCACCAAGGCCGTTGTTTATTGTTGCATTCTCATTTTGTTGGGGGATTATATCCTGGCCGAATTGTTGTTATGATTCGATTGCAAGGAATTGGCAAACGCTTTGGTGACCACCAGGTTCTGGAGGATATCAACGCAACGTTTGGCCCAGGACAGGTCAATATGGTCATAGGGGCCAGCGGGAGTGGCAAATCCGTCCTCATGAAAATCATGGTCGGCCTGGTCATTCCGGACCAGGGCGATTTGCAATACGAAAACGAATCGCTGGCTTCCATGGATCGAGAAGCCAAACAAGGCCTGCGCCAAAACATCGGCATGCTCTTCCAAAACGCTGCCCTTTTTGACTCGCTGACGGTCGAGGATAACCTGCTTTTTCCGTTGCGCATGTTCAAACCGGCATCGCGCGCCGAAATGCTGGAGCGAGCAGCCTATTGTCTGGAGCGGGTTGGCTTGGCCGGCAAGGGACCGCTGTACCCCTCCGAACTCAGTGGAGGGATGAAAAAAAGGGTGGGCATCGCCAGGGCCATCGTTTTGGGTCCGCGTTATCTTTTTTGCGATGAACCCAATTCAGGGCTGGACCCCAAAACCTCCCTCAAAATCGATCACTTGATCCGCGACCTAACCCAAGAATTCAACATCACCACCGTGGTCAATACCCACGATATGAATTCGGTCCTGGAATGCGCCGATCATATAATTTTTTTGCACAAAGGCCATAAAACCTGGGAAGGTGACCGGCATGAAATTCTCCGTAGTGAGGATAGCGCCCTCAACGAATTGGTCTACGCCACACGCTTTCTACAGCAGTTCCGAGACAGATCCTCTTGAGCCCCGTTGGGGTTTGGTTAGGGAGCCCGCCTAACCTATTTTTGGGGCGACCATCAAAAACGGTTTAAATCCCATGAGCATACTCGTTAATTCTTCTTCACGCATTCTGGTTCAAGGCTTTACAGGATCCGAAGGTACCTTTCATGCCAGCCAGATGATTGAATACGGAACCTGCGTTGTGGGTGGTGTGACGCCCGGCAAAGGCGGGACCGAACACCTGGGCTTACCTGTTTTTGATGATATGCAGGGTGCAGTTTCTGCAACCAAAGCCAATGTATCCATCATTTTTGTCCCCCCGGCCTTTGCCGGTGATGCCATCATGGAAGCGGCCGATGCAGGAATTCCTCTCATCGTATGCATTACCGAAGGCATACCGACATCGGACATGGTGCGTGCTGCGGCCATGGTTCAACGTCGAGGTTCTCGTTTAATCGGCCCCAATTGTCCGGGGATTATTACCCCAGGCCAGGCCAAGGTCGGCATTATGCCCGGTTTTGTCTTCCAATCCGGTCGCATTGGCATTGTCTCCAAATCAGGAACCCTAACCTACGAAGCTGCCGATCAGGTGGTCAAAGCGGGTCTGGGCATATCAACCGCTATAGGAATTGGGGGAGATCCGGTCATCGGAACCTCCACTCGCCAGGCTTTGGAATTGTTTATGCAAGACCCGGAAACGGACGGGGTCATCATGATTGGTGAAATCGGTGGCGGCATGGAAGCCGAAGCCGCCCGTTGGTTGCGAGATGCCGGGAACCCCAAACCGGTCGTGGGCTTCATTGCCGGACAAACCGCCCCCCCAGGCCGCCGAATGGGTCACGCAGGGGCCATCGTGGGTGGCAAGGACGATACAGCCGAGGCCAAAATGCGCATCATGTCGGAATGCGGTATCCATGTCGTCGCATCACCCGCTAACATTGGCCAAACCATGGCCGGTTTGCTCAAGGCCTAAGCGGCCTAATGTGCTCTTGGGCGGCTGAATCAAAGTACTTATCCAAAAGCACTTTCATTTCGTTGGAGGAGGTCCATCCCCAACCGCTCGTCATAAACTCCTCCCAATACGGTGCTAACAAACTTTGGCGAGGAAAGACCAAGAAGCGATTCAGATTTTTTTGACCATCCGGTACTTTGATTTTCCAAGCGTAGGAGCCTTCTTGACGTAAAACATCGCACACGGTGCCCACGTCGGCTATCCCCAGAACCAACCCGTTGCTTTTGCCCAAGGTTTTCCACCATGTACCAAAATCATCGGTATCCGTCATGCTGCTTTTGGCCGAAATCTGTACCGACCAAGCCCGCATCCAGGCTTGGGACATAGGACTTCGATGAACGACCCAGGTTGATCCTTCACCGCTGCGCAGGACGGACTTCCAATCGCCCCAATTTCCACCAGCTTTCAATGGCACAAGAAGAGCCATTTTGGAACGGAGCCAAGGCAAAGAACGAGCCCATGCGCTATCGGCAACGGGTTCGTTGCCTTCTTCACTCACCATCACACCCACCGCCTGGGTTGGATCGGCAAGCATCGCCGCTTTGATTTCTGCGGCATCTCGGACAAAAATCGGATCGTAGGCCAGGGAAATTCCTCGGACTTTACGCATCCATTCCACAAAGGCCGCAGCCAAATCTGCATCCAAGCCTGACCAAGTTGGTTCATCTGATTTGGACTGAATCCGACGGCTGTAGGGTGAATGGACCACGGTATAAAAATCCATCCTCGCCGGTATTTCGCGGGCTTCTCCGACTTGACGTACCGAAACGGCAGGTTGCAAAGGTAGACCTGGACCATCTTGAGCCTTAGCGCCCAAATAGCCCAAGCCCAACCCGACCATTAAAAGGCATAACAAATTTCTAGACATAAAACGAACATTAATTTTTGGGATAGGCGATGACATAAGAAATTCAATATACAAGACGGTTAAGGAAGAAGCAGACCGGCCATGGCCGCATTCATCAAGGAGGCAACCGTCCCACCCAACAACGCTTTGAGCCCCAACTGGGAAAGCAACCCTCGACGCTCCGGCGCCAAGGCCCCAATCCCTCCAATCTGAATTCCAATCGAAGCAAAATTCGCAAAGCCACAGAGCGCGTAGGTCGCAATCACCACCGATTTGGGGTCTTGGAGGGCTCCACTCAACTTAAACTGGGTCAGGGTGGTGTAGGCAAAAAACTCGTTGAGGATGGCCTTCTCCCCCAACAATTGCCCCACCAAAACAATATCCTTGGCCCCGATACCCAGGAGCCAAGCTAAGGGAGCAAAAACAACGCCCAGGATATACTGCATGGTCAAGGCGGTTTGACGCCCCCCGGTTTCTAGGGCTATGCGTTGATTCCATCCAGTCCATTCCCCGATACCGTATTGGAGTATATGGTTGGCCATCGCCATCAAAGCTGTGAACACCAAAAGCATGGCCCCCACATTGACCGCCAAACGAAGACCGTCGGTGGTTCCGTTCGCAATCGCTTCCAAGACATTCGTACCGGTTTGTTCCTGGTTGAGCTCCAGCTTTTGGTTGACTTCCTCGGTTTCGGGAACCAGAATTTTGGCTGCAAGAATACCGGCCGGGGCAGCCATCATGGAAGCACACAACAAATGGGTTGCGAACAGTTGCTGTTGAGCGGGGTCCGACCCTCCCAGGAAACCCACATAGGCCGCCAATACCGAACCGGCGATTGTCGCCATTCCACCCACCATCAAGGCCAGCAACTCGGAACGGGTCATTCCACCGATATACGGTCGGACCAGAAGTGGGGCTTCGGTTTGACCCAAAAAGATATTGGCCGATGCGGATAGACTCTCGGCACCGGATATCTGCAAACCTTTGCGCATGACCCACGCAAAGAGCCAAACGATTTTTTGGAGTAGCCCCAAATAATAAAACAGGGAACTTAGAGCAGCGAAGAAGACAATGTTTGGAAGTACCTGAAAAACAAAAATGAATCCAAAGCTATCCACCCGCTCCACCAAAGAGCCGAACAAAAACAAAGACCCTGCCTTGGTAAAACCCAAGACCACCACAAAAAAACTAGAAATCCAGGAAAAGACTTCCCGAAACGCATCGACCCGGTGCACCAAAAGAGCCAAACCACTTTGGATCGCCAGCGCGATACCCACGGTTTTCCATCGAATGGCCCTTCGCTTTTCGGAAAACAAAAAGAGGATCCCAATCAAGAAAAAAATACCCAATATCCCACGCCAAGAATCCAGATTCATATCCTATCGATTTAGTTCTGTACCAATGAATTTCAATGCCCCCTTGATTTGCGGCGGTTTTGGATGCGGTCCCTGATGCGCGCCGCTTTTTCGTAATCTTCCTCCTTGAGCGCCTCTTGGAGTTCCTGCTCCAAGGCTTCGAGAGAGGGGTAAGGGGTTTCCTCTTCTTCGACCAACGAAGGCTGAATAAAGGCCTCCGCATCCGATGCGTCCACCGCGCCCTGGGTCAAAACACTTTCGACTGTATAGATTGGGCAACCAAAGCGTACGGCCAAAGCCAATGCATCGCTGGTCCTGGCATCCAGGATCCATTCCTTACCAGGTTCTTTGGCATTAATCCAAACCAGATTAGCAAAATAGACGCCTTCACGTAAATCGGTAATAATGACCTCTTGAAGATCCAAATCGAAGGCCCGCGCAAAATTCAATAACAAATCATGCGTCAACGGCCTTGCCGGTTTCATTTTTTCCAATTCAATCGCAATGGCCTGTGCCTCAAAAGATCCTATAATTATGGGAAGCTTGCGCATGCCCCCTTTTTCTCCCAAAACCACCGCATACGAGTGTACGGAGGTGTTGCTTTCGGAAAGAGCCAAAAGCTCCAGCTCCACTTTTTTCATTCTCCGAAAATACGAAGATTTGAACAAAAAATCGGTTCCCGTTAGAAAACCAAAGGCCAAAGGCGGTATTTACGAAGCCAAGGACCGACGTATTGCATCGGTTAGGCGGGGCAAGACCTCCATGGCATCCCCCACGACCCCGAAGTCGGCCACTTTAAAGAAAGGGGCTTCCGGGTCGGTGTTAATGGCAACGATGGTTTTGCTGCTGCTCACTCCGGCCAAGTGCTGTATTGCACCGGATATCCCGACAGCAATATACAAATCGGGTTTGATGGTAATCCCCGTTTGTCCGACGTGTTCATCGTGCGATCGCCAATGCATGTCGGATACCGGTTTGGAGCATGCCGTTGCTGCACCGCAGACCTCGGCCAAACCTTCAAGCAAATGCCAGTTCTCCGGGCCCTTGAGCCCACGGCCTCCGGAGACGACCCGTTCAGCCTCGGTCAAAGGAATTTTGCCTTGCACTTTTTGGACTTCCAGCGGTCGCGTGCGCTCTGCACCCGTCGCCATGATGGTGCTTAGGGGTTCCACAGGACAAGGAGCACCCTGGACCAAGGGCTTGAGGGCGTTGGGGGTAAAAGTCAAAATGCGCCGCTCACCAGCAACCGTGTAGGTTGCCAGGCCTTTGTTCGAATAAACCGTTCGTTGGACCGACCATGTTCCATCGTCGTGGATTTGGGGGGGATGGTTGACCCCAGCGGCCAAAGTAGCCGACCAACTCACCGCCAAACGAGGCGCCAACGATTTACCAGCGTAGGTATGGGCCATAACCAAAAATTGAGCCCCGGTTTGTTGCAAGGTATCCAACAAAACCCGGGCATGGACATGGGGTTCAAAGGAGTCCAAGGCGTGGTCTTGAGGCATCAAAACCCGAGTTGCCCCGTAATTCCCCAGACTTGCGGCTTCCTCTTCCGAAACCCTGCCCCCCAAACACACGATAAAGTCCTGAACACCCTGCCCTGACCATGTTTGCACGGCAAAGGAAACGGCTTCCAAGGCGCTTTTTTTGAGCTGACCTTCTTGTTGTTCTGCGTAGATGAGTATGTTCATGCTTTAGGTTTTGGGGGGGTTACAGAACTTTGGCTTGTTGACGCAGGGCTTCGACCAAAGCGTCCATTTGATCAGCCTCAAAATATCGGCAGGCCTGACGTGCTGGGGGAAGAGCGTGGGTCAAAAGGTTTAAATCCGCGGGATGCCCTTGGGCCTGGACCACCTTCAACGGTTTGCTACGCGCCGCCATGATTCCCCGCATGTTGGGTATCCTTGGTTCGGTTAATTCTTTTTGGCACGTGATGACAGCGGGCAAGTTCACTTCCAACTTTTCGCGACCTCCGTCGATATCTCTGCAAACCACCAAGGTACCGGCATTTGCTGACGTGTCGATGGAGGTGGCAATATTGACCAAAGGCCAATCTAAATATTGTGATAACATTCCACCAACCAATCCACTGTTGTAATCAATGGACTCCCTGCCTGCCAAAACCAAATCATAGGTATGCTCTTGGATCCAAGCCGAAAGTTCAGCGGCAACCTGCCGGGAATCCAAAGGTTCGGCATCCACCCGAACGGCTTCATCGGCACCTATGGCCAAAGCTTTGCGAAGTACCGGTTCAGCATCAGCCCCCCCCACATGGATAACGGTGACACTCCCACCGCCCGTTGCTTCGTTCAGCTCCAAAGCCTTGGTTAAGGCCAATTCATCGTAGGGGTTGATGATGTACTGCACCCCCGTTTTGTTTAGGGATTTGTTATCCGAACTGAAGACGATTTTGGTCGTGGTGTCCGGTACCTGGCTAAGGCAAACCAATATGTTCATAGGTCAATAGGATGGTTAAACCGCCCGGCATCGGGATGCCCGAGCCTGCGCTGTGCAAAAATAGGCATCAAAGCCCAAAGCGGTACTGAATACCGGTCATGAAACCCAAGCGGGTCAAGGTGCTGCGCATGATTGGACCCGTCTCGTTGGGCGTTAAAGGGTACAATTCCTCGGAGAAAGAACTGGACTCCAAATAAACCGCAGCATCCAAGGCCCAAGGTCCGTTGCGTCGACCCATTCCCAGGGTGAATCGGCGCAGGGACCGATCCGAAACCGGATCCACCAAACCGTTTACAAAGGGTGTCGAAGACCATTGGTAACCCATACGAAAGGCCGTTAATCCCGCTATCCACTCCGTGCCCAAACGCAGTTGTTGTCCTACCCGTAACGAATTTTGGGTTTCTCGGTTGAGTTCCACGGCCCAATCGGGTAAATCACCCCAAAAATCACTCCCACCAGGTCCTTCCCCCCAGGGTTGATAAACCCCCATATGGCGGTAGCCAATTAGGTCATAATCCAAACTAAAAACCCCTTTTTTGCCCCAAAAAACCGCAGTCGAAAAAGTCGTTCGGTTGCTACCCCGGTAATTCCAAACAAAGGGCACCAGGGTATCCGGATTGGGGGAGTAGGCTTTAATTTCTTCGGTAGGATTGACCCAACGGGAGGTAACCCCCGTCCGATAATCTTCGGTCAATTCGCTTCGTTCCCTGCCACTGTACGCCATGCCAACACGCAACCACGGCAGAGGTTGACCCTGGAGGCCCAATCGCCAAAAAATACCCCCGCCATCAACTTCGAGTTGGCGGCGGTATTCAAAACTCTCAAAATCCGGGGTGGATTGGTTTCGATCTTCTTCGCGGTACAACGAAGTCCAACGATAGCGTAAGGTTCGAATCCCCATGGTCAGACCAAGGCTCCATCGGTTTTGGTAGGCCGCTGACCAATGAAAGCTAAGCTCCGATTGTCGACCTCTGCGCAGCCTTTCTTCGCTTTGCTGAACCTGACCATAAGGTAAAACGGAACCGATGATGGCGTTGGGTGTGGTGTCCACCGGTCCGATTAATCCGGCATCGTAGGCCAAGCCCGAGCCATAATCATTCCAACGACCGCTGCTGTTGACCTCTTCGGTCCAATGGTGGAGAAGACTGCTGTTGGCGTTGAAGCCGCTAAATTGAATTCGTTCCGCAAAATTCCGATTTTGACTAAAACCCAAGCCAAGGACGTGGTCCCAATCCCCGGTCTCACCAAGAGGAATCATGGTCGACAAGTCAGTCAATGGCAGCCTGAATTGGTCACTCAAGGTTTCCCCATTCAGGTAGGTATTGCGATACCTATCGAATTGAGCGCCCATGGTAGCAGACCAGGTCCAACGCCGGATGCCTCCCAAAGCGGCCGGGTTCACCAATACCGAACCGTAATCCCCTACCAAAGCACCGTTGGCTCCGGCCATGCCGGCCGAACGTGCAGTTACCGCCCATTCCGGACGACCGTACCGTAACAAATCGTTAAGATCCTGGGCCCGTGCTCGTTCGCTCCCCAGGATCCAAACCCCGGCCCATAAAGTCAAGTTTAGGGCTCTTAATGAAGTTTTGAAAGCTTGAATTCTCATCATCGACGGGGCGAAAAGGAACCTGAACGACCCGAAGAGGATGGAGCCGAACGGGATGAACCCGAAGACCCGGAGGATGAACCCGATGAGCTGGAGCGGGGTGCACTGCTCGATGTTCGGGGTGCACTGTAGGTGGAGCGGGGCTCGCTACTCGATGTTCGGGGTGCGCTGTACGAAGAGCGGGGTGCGCTGTAGGTCGATCGAGGCTCGCTGTACGAAGAGCGGGGTGCGCTGTACGAAGAGCGGGGTGCGCTGTAGGTCGATCGAGGCTCGCTGTACGAAGAGCGGGGTGCGCTGTAGGT
>Ga0172376_10008929_pt1 | contig 10401 bp, 14 predicted proteins | sample Lak35m_FD_121114 | JGI IMG/M metagenome (GOLD analysis project Ga0172376, IMG submission 121114) | Freshwater microbial communities from Kabuno Bay, South-Kivu, Congo - kab_092012_35m | ecosystem: Environmental > Aquatic > Freshwater > Lake | place: Democratic Republic of the Congo: South-Kivu... | reverse complement strand
TGGGACTGGCAGCGGCGCCGCGACACATGGGTGGCTCCGTCATGGGCTGTGCCGGGCTGCTGACGGGATTCAGTCTGAGAGCCGCTGGAGTAGCGGACCTGGGAGCGGGGGCATTAACGAGCCTTGCTATAACCGGGCCGTTGCTGGATCTGGTGTTGTGGAAAGCGCAGCGTGGCTGGCAGCTTTATCTCGGAATTATTTCCGCTGGCCTCGTGGCGAACCTGGCGGCTCTGGCCGTGAAGGCAACCGAGAAGCTCGTTCTGCAGGCGGCGACTGGAGGACGCGGGACGGGCGGCGGAATGGGAATGGGGACTGGTTCGGGAGGAGGCAAGCGAGCTTTCGGCTTATGGCTCGCTGATGCCGTCTGGACTTACCCGGTATGCGGCGTCGCCGCCGGACTGATCAGCGCGATCGTCTGGTTTCGATGGCACAGCCGCACACAGAAGACGCATCCGGAAGGTGGAGCGCAGCCGTGATCCTGATCGGGCTCGATGACACAGACTCGCTGGATTCGCGAGGCACCAATCAACTGGCGCGAACTCTGGTGGAGCTCGTCAGTCGCGACTATTCCTGCCGCATGATCGTCCGGCATCAACTGCTGTTTGATGAGCGGATCCCGTTCACCAGCCACAATGGCTCGGCGGCGATTGTTCTGGAACGGCGCTTCGCACCGGCCATTTCTTCTTCTGCTGAACTTGACGAACTGTTCGGTACGCTGCGGGCAGGAATGCTCAACGACTTCATCGTCGGCAGTGACCCCGGCCTTTGCCTGTCCGTCAATGTTCCACTGGATGTGATGGAGTGGGGCTTGAAGTGCCAGCGCGAAATTGTGTCGCAGAGTGAAGCACGCGACCTGGCCAGGCGACATGGCATCCGGCTGGAAGGACTCGGCGGCACTGAGGGCGGAGTGATCGGAGCTCTGGCGGCAATCGGCCTGGCGGCAACCGGAAATGATGGCCGACTGATTCGCTGGGCAGGTTTTCCTGACGATCTGGCCGGTCCGACACCGGTTCAGGAACTGACGGCACGACAGATTCAAGTCCGCTGTATCACGGTGGATGAGGTTGGTACTGAGCCTCTGACTGCGAATTCAGGAATCCCCGTGGTCTCGGGGATTGTCGATGTCGGTAAGGACCGGCGCATCAATTGCTGTCCGAAGTTAATGGTACTGCTCGATAGTTCCATTCTGGGATCAGAGTGTCAAACAGAATGTTGACTTTGGTTTTGAAGTCGGTGGAGACTTTACGTCCTAATTCGCAGGCACGGCGGATGACATTGACCGTTGTCTGTAACCCCGTGCTGGTAGCCGCATTGCGCATGAGTTGCACGACGCGTTCCAAGGTGTCGAACAGCTTTCCCTGACAGGCTCGCCCGACATGCGGGAAGAAGCGATGTTCAATCGGATTGTACTTGGAACAGTAGCTGGGGTAGTGAGCCACGCGGATTTCAACGCCAATGTCATCCACCAGATCTTGCAGATCCTGTTTGAACAGGTTTTGATTGGCCGCGTTGCTGCCACCGCAATCGCACAACCAGAGGATCGAGGTGGCGTTGGGGTAGCAGCGTTTCCCGATGCGTTGCCAGTACCAGTAGAAGCTGTCGCAGGCGAACAGGCTGGTGTCGTGACTCAATCCCAAATTGAGATGTCCGCGGTTGCGGGCCAGATCATAGATGCCATGCGGGATCACCACTCCCTCGGCCCAACTGGGGAAGTCATGGTCGAAGGCGGAAAAGGGCTGTTGTGTCCAGGATCTCCCCGCGCGATACAGTTGCCCCAGTCGTTCCTTGGCTTTGGTGTCGATGGAAAACACCGGATTGCCCGTCTCGAAGTACTGTTGTTGAAACCGGGCGATGTTCTCGAACTGAGCGTTGCGGAAGGGGGACTTGCCTCCCGCGATCACCTTGGCCACCTTGTGCAGCGCGAAGTCGTGTTCGACCAGCCAATCGCGCACCACGTGAGGACTGACGGGAGTCCCCATGTGTTCCAATTCCCGTGCGATCTCGCTCGGCGTGAAGTCGATCGACGCGAATTCCGGCTGGTCGGGGTCACCCGCCGTGCGGATCTGCACAAAAGACTTCAGATTTGACTCCAACTGCGGATCCGCAGAGACTTTTTTTTCGACCACCGCCGGGAGCCCGGATGCGACCCGCCAACGGATCGCCATCAGACAACGCATCAAGTTCATCCGCAGCCCGCTCGATTGTCTTGGTGGAACATCCCAGCACGCGAGCCACATAGGTAATGCCCCCGTAACCCAGCCGCTTCGCTTCCAACACCGCAAACCGCCGTCGATCTTTCTCAGACAGGGTTTCGTAACAGGCCCGCATTTGAGCCTCAATCTCGGGCTCGTACTGTCTTTGAAACACGAATGCCATCCTTGGCCTCCTGTATGCTGCAATTACTCCCGGTTCGTACCTGCACACGAGCCCCACCAACACAGATTATCATTTTCCGACAATTGTTGATGCGCCAGTTCCAAGCTCCTGCGTTCCCACCGCACGTGAGCCATAAATCCCAATATCAGCGATGAGGTCCGGTTCGTTCCCCAAGGCGGACTGACGCACGAATTTAAGCCAGATGCCTCGGGCATGTTGCTCGTGCAGCCATTGACGAAGTGATTCAACCGGCCAGACATCATCAACCGGCCACAAGTCATCGGCGATGATGGCAATCCGTTCTATGTTCAGCTGTTCGGCGTCGTTGAGTTCAAAGTTGACCGCCATGCTCTTCCGCCCCGGCTCATCCTGCCAGTAGTTCGCATTCTTCACCCAGGCCACCGACCGATACAGATGCAACCCCGGACTCCGCAGCAACCGCTCATAAACGATCCGCCACGTTTCCGTTCCTTCGAACACGAATGTTCCGCCCGCAATCGCTGATGCTCGCCGAGCCAAGTCGTCCAAATGCTCCAGGGCGATTTCCCGATAGATTGAGTCAGAATTCCGGCTGACCTCCAACAACGACTCGACAACAGCCTGATATCGCTGGAAAACGTCCGCATCGCGCGACAGTTGAAACGGGGTCTCCAGCAGGCTCATGCCCGAACCACCGCTCGTTGGGTGATGGTGAGAAGCCATCAAACCCCAACAGGACGCAGACCAACAGTCCCACGATGGCCACAACCCCGGACGTTGGCAACACCAGCCACCCCAGCAGCAAGGCACTCCCAGCCACCGTCACCCCAATCGGTCTGGTGAGCCACTTCCCAGGTGATCTGTCGAACAATCCCGTCATTTCTCGACATTATTACGATTCCGCGATGGCTGCAAGTTGCCCCATATTCCCCTCCACTTGACGCCTAACAGAAGTAATCATCGATTCGAGGGGAGGCTATCTGGTGCTGGCCAAAGAGCCAAAGACAACCAGCCGACACTACACAAACAAGCCCTGCAAGCCGTTGTGGTTCCAAGAAGTTTTCCCTGTAGACGCCGGGGAGAATGTATGGCGTTCCCGCTGGGTGCTCGAGAACCGTGCGTTCTGGGTGAGAAATGAGGTCTTCAGCGAGGCCGCCTTTCGCATCCGGACAAGCCTCGCCCCCCCGCCCATGTGATGAGCGCATTTCAAAATTCCTGTCGAATCGCCTCGAACCCGTTGACAACGCAGCCTCAACTTTACACACTTCAGTGATTACTTGCTTCTCCCACATTGACTTCAAATTCTTGATCGGTGAGATCCATGGACAGAATCGGGTGCATCGGCCTAGCGCACTTTCATGTAATTGTCGAGGATCTTGACGAAGCTTCGGCATTTTACCGTGAGGTCTTAGACTTCGTCGAAATGCAGAGCCATCATGACTTAGAGAATCGTGGGTTGGCTATGTACTACGGTATCGTTGATGATCCCGAACGGTTTCGTGTAAGTCTCAGGTTTATGGCGTGGCCTGGTGTTCTCACGATGAAGCTGGTGAAGGTTGATTATGCGCCATATAAGGAGCGCCGCCTACCCGACGAGGTTCAAGCGTTCTTGTCCGGAGAGTACTGGAGAACCGGAAGTGGCCCCGTTTCTGTCGTTGTCGCCGACTTGGACGCGACGTATCAACACCTTCTCAAGTTTGCCACCGATTATGAAAGCCGGTTTCGCGTTAAACTGTTGAGTGAGCCGGTATTCTTGTCGCCTCTGCTTCCTCATCAGATTGGCACTACCAAACATAGTGTATTACGAGGCCATCGTGAGATTCTCGATGACCTTGCAGAGAAGTTCCCTCAACGAGCGAAATTCCAGATGATTGATCCCTTCGGGGTTCGCTGGGAATTCAATAATAACGTCGACGCACAAAAAACGTAATAAGGAGTACGATAATGGGTTGGACATGGGGAGTTGGTGCTGCTGAAGCGCTTCGTTCTCAGCCCGCACTTGCAAATGTGCCGGAACTTGTTGCGCGATGGCCTGGATTGAAGGAAGCCATACAACGTGCGGGACTTCCGATTCCAGCGCCGCCCGCTGGTGGTGGGAATGCTGGTGGCAACGGTCCTCAGGACGCGCCGCCACAAGGGTAGTTATTCTTTACTATCCTTGAATGTTAGGACGATCATGCCACAGCTTTCCCTCTTGTCGAGGTGATGCTGTGGCTTTTTTTTTGTGGAGCGAAGACCTGGTGCTTTATGTTTACTGAGTTTCCCCACAGCTCTCTCTACGCCTACCCAGTTCCACTTCTTACCGGAGAGCCTGCATCGTCAGCATTTTCGGAATTCGCATCAACTCTAGGGGCCGTCCGAAACGAGCATCCAACCGCGATCTACATTCATGTACCATTCTGCCTACATATTTGCAACTTCTGTGGGTTCACAAAGTCTGATCAGTGGTCGCAAGAGAGTGTACGAGCCTTTACCAAGCAAACAATTTCGGAAGTTCGTTCGGTATGCAACCATCTAGCAATTTCGCGGCAAAAGATCCATGCGATATTCTTCGGTGGTGGAACCGCCAGCGTCCTGCCTCTTTCATGTGTTGAGCACATTCTTTCTGCACTTCATCAAGCATTTGACGTATTACCAGAAGCGGAACGCACATTCGAAGGGGACTGCTTGACACTTAGGACTCCAGAATATCTGACTGGCCTTCGCAGTCTCGGATTCACCCGTCTCTCATTTGGTGTCCAAGTGTTAAATCCGGATATGCGATCCATTCTGAACCTTCGTCCCACTCGTCAGCAACTTGCTTCACTTTCGCGTGCTGCTAGCCAGTTATTCCCGGAAGTTGCAATTGATTACATCTATGGGTGGCCGAACCAAACAGAAGAGTTTGTTATTCGGGATCTTTCGAACGTGATACAATGTCTTGCACCGACCACCATCGATCTCTTTCAGTTTGAGCCGTTGGATGCACGTCCCGAGTTTCTTGCTCGGATGTATGAGGCGGGTGCCACACTGCCATCGTCCGCGGCAAGGCAAGAATGCAGGCGTGCCGCAGTTTCTGTATTGGAAGACTCGTCATTCTGCGAATCTAACTACACGAAGTTTTCACGCCAGATCACACCGATCTCGTCACCTTCGTACGGTTCTTGCTATTACGGTTGGAATAATGGGCAAGTACTCGGGTTTGGAAGGGGATCGCAGAGCTTTTTCCGCGGTGGAATGTGGGGAAATGCACTGGGTCACGATGAGTATGTTCATCAGTTGGCCGTGGGTAACGTGCCGATCGCACATTTTGCAGGTTATGCCGAAGGTGAGCGAGAGCTGGTGACTTGGCCGCGACGTGGGTGGATTGCATCAGATAGTTGCCACGAGACTCTTGAGTATTCGTTCAAGTTGCAGGAACTTTCCCGAAAGGGTTTCATATTTGATGACTCGCGGAGATGTGTGTTGACATCCACTGGACGTGATTGGGTTCCATCACTCCTACATTTCCTCATGCCAGGTGACCAACAGCGCGCGTTCGATAGAGAGACTCGGGAGAGGTTGGGCACCCGCATTCCTGCAGGAGCTACGATCGAATGACACCTCGTTATCGCGGACTCACTTATGAAACGCACGAGCAGTTGTTGCGCACGCTGCAAGGCAACATTCTGTCGAGTTGTGGCCGTGAGCATTATGCGTTTTTGGTATGCGACATTGATGCCCGCCAGAGTTCGGCCGACTTCTGCAGGTGGGTACGCCAGTTGCCAATTACAACCGCGTGGCACGATATGCACTCTTCTGGCGCCGGGAAATTTGATCTTTTCTGCGGCTTCTATCTATCTGCGAGCGGCTACAAGCGACTGGGAATCAGACGCTTCGATATTCCAAGGGATGTTCTCTTTCGGAATGGGATGCGAGCTTCTCGCCTACGTTTAAACGACCCCTCAGTGGATAACTGGGAACATTCATACGCCGGCAACTTTCACGCTCTTATCATTGTAGCTGCCACTTACATTGCGGAACTGCAGCAGGCAGTAGATTCGCTCACTGCCGACGCCGGAAATGGATTCCGTATTCGTGTCGAATACGGAAGTGTACTTCGCAACGAAGTCGGAGGCCCAATTGAACCATTTGGCTTTGCTGATGGTATAAGTCAACCACTTTTTCTAAAAAACGACATTGACAAATACGTAAACCGATATGGCATGCAACATTGGGATCCATCCGCTGACCCATTTTCGCTTGTTCTCGCTAAAGATCACGCTAAAAGCGGTGGCTACGGCAGCTATCTAGTGTTCAGGCGACTGGAACAGGATGTGGAGGGGTTCAATGCTGCGATTGCAGCGCTTGCTCAAAGCACGGGAATGAGTATTCGTGAAATTGAGACGCTCATTGTCGGTCGTGATCGAGCAGGGGCTCGCGCCGGTGCCGATGGCGTCGACAACGATTTTAATTTTGGAGATGATCCCGGTGGTGCTGCAACTCCGTTCTATTCACATATCTGGAAAATGAACCAGCGGAGCGGGGATGCGACAAGTCTCGCCCGTCGCATCGTGCGAAGAGGAGTACCGTTTGTCAGGAAAGGTAGTCAGAGTTCAGGACTCTTTTTTCTCGCCTTTCAACAAGATATTGCTCGACAATTCGAGCATTTACAGAGGCTGTGGGCAGAGGATGTCGATTTTCCATTCCCTAGTGCAGGTAATGACATTTTGATCGCACAATCTAGACGCATCTCTTACCGAGCGCGGCTTCCAAATGGCCTGAAACAGTTCACATTTCCGAGTCTCGTGAAGATGACCGGCGGTGAGTACCTTTTCGCTCCGAGTGTCCCATTTATTCGAGAATTACAGTGAACATGCGGCTAAATAGAAAGCAAGAGCCTATTGACGAGGGCAGCGCTACGGTGCGGCTCACTTCAGGTGTTCCATCGGCTGAATTGACGCTTTCGCGAGAGGCATACCAACGAGGAGACTTCAATGCTGCAGTTGAGGCTGCGAGGGTGGCGTGCACTCAGCAGCCAATGTCAGCTGCTCCAGCGTTTCTCCTTGGGTGCGCGCTCCGTGCCGTAGGGAATCTCGATGAAGCTCGGCGTGAACTTGAGCATTGCACACACATTGCTCCGTATTATGACCCGGCTTACGAGGCCCTCATCGACCTACTTGAATCGATTGGCGATTGTCCGAGAGCACTTGAAGTTGCGCTCCGTCTCGAAGCCTCCGTCTCTGGTTTAGCCGATAATCGATTTAGGATCGGCACACTCCACCTGAAGGCGGGTGAGTATCAGCAGGCTCAGCAGTGGTTTGACCGCGGTCTCAACAGTCTTGCACCTCCTCGTGTGTCTCGTAGCCTGCCTTTTTCTAAGGTGACTATCCCCCGATTGAAGCATGATTGCATGCAAGTCCGATGGCTGATAGAGCGTAGAAAACTGGACACGAGATTTGATGCAGTTGCCGCATCTTATGAGCGTCTGCTCGCAACACTGTCAGATCGGCACGACTGTAATGAAATCATCACATTGGAACCAGACGACCTAGCGTCGATTTCGGCGTTTCACAGGCGGTGCCTGCTCATTCACAAGTGTGATCGCGTCGAGAATTGTTTGGATCGCGCGAATGACTTCGCAACATATGAAGCTACATTCTTGAAACTTCCACTCGAAGACCGCTGTATTGTCATCGACGATGTTTTGACTCCACAAGCACTTGGTGCCCTCGTCGCATACTGCCACGAATCAACAATTTGGCATAATGACGCACAGAAGGGGAAGAACTACCTTGGAGCGTATCAGCAAAGTGGTTTTCTACCTCCATTGGTGGTACAAATCGCCGAGACACTCAAAGAGCGCATGCCCCGCTTGCTCGGAGGGGTGCCGCTGTCGCAGGTCTGGGCTTATCGTCAGGTAATGGGCAACGAGGCAATTGGAACACATGCGGACTTTGCAAAAGTAAATGTAAATTTGTGGGTGACTCCGAGCGAGTACAATCGTGTTTCTGAGAGTGGAGGGTTGCGAGTATATCGAGCGGCGGCCCCCGATTCATGGACGTTTGATAATTACAACAATGATGTTGAGATGATTAAGTCCCTTACGAGTGAAAAAGAGTGCAAGACCATCGAATATCGCCAGAATCGAGCAGTGATTTTCGATTCCCGGTTGTTTCACGAGTCGCACAAGCCACAGTTTGTTGACACGTACGAAGGGATGAGAATCAATATTACTATTCTATTCGGCAAGCGGCATGACTAGCGGCAGAATGGATTCTCTTGTGGATTGTAGAATCGTTTCCGATCAGGATTGGCCAGAGATCTGCCTCCTCTTTGGCGACGATGGGGCGAGCGACGGGTGCTGGTGCATATCGCTCCGCAGGCCGGAGATGATGTGTCCATTAATCGACAAGAGCATCCGCAAACAGGTTTTACGAGACCTGCTTTGCGGAGGCAAAATAAGGGCCGTGCTCGCGACGAGTGGAACTGCACCTGTAGGATGGTGTACATATGGCCCAGGAGCCGATTTTCCTGAGTTGCAGCATCTGTTTCCTCTCGAAGATAGTGAGCTCCGTGAAGTCTGGACCATTCCGTGTTTTTATGTCGGTGCGGAATGGCGAGGCCAAGGAGTTGGAACTCGGTTGGCGGAGCGTGCATTGCAGGACATGGCGCAGGAGGGCGTGAAGCGAATTGAAGCGTATGCGGTGAAGCCTTCCGCCGCAGAAAAGGAGAAAATAGACTGGAGATTTACGGGTTCTGCACGCATGTTCGAACGACTAGGATTCTGCTTGAAGTCCACATCGCACCCGTTTCTTGCTGCATATGAAAGATTGGTCTGACAGACAGACATCCGCTACGTTGCTTCATCGGCAGCTGACAATCAGGGAAGCTATTGAGCTCTCCAAAGGAGTCGCATGGTAGCTTACAGGTTCTAACTGCGTTAAATGGCCAGAGAGGGGGGCGAATGGAGTCAAGAATGCTCTCAGTGCTCGTCGTGCTAAGTGCATGCCAAGGCAGGTGTGATGTCCGGATCCGAATGCCATATGAGGATTCGGTGATCGATAAAGGTCGCACGTACCGGGGTTGGAAAACACCTGTGAATCATAGTTTGCTGAAAGAAACATCAAAACAACACGCTCGCCCCGATCAATCTCGACTCCACGAAGAACGAATCGCTCGGAACACGTTCGTGAAAAGCACGTTATTGGAGTCACCCACCGAAACACTTCCTCTGTCGCATTATCCAACAAATACGGAGACTTGGACAGTGCGAGTGCTTGCGTTGGATGCTGCAGTAGTGCCGCCGCGGCACCAGAGACGGCGTTTTGTATTGTGCTTACTCCCGCTTCAAGAAACAGTCGGGCTAGGCGAGCCAGTTCCTCATCGTTTAGAAACAAAGGGGCATCGGCCATCCGGCGTATGGCCCCAAACAGAGTACTTGACGGAGCACTATGGACCAAAGGCAGAAGGCGACTGAGTAGTTCCGTTCCGGCATTGTCGTCAGCGCCGTTTGCGAACTGGTCGTAGGCATCCTGCAATCGTGAATCGCGAGTAGAAAGTGAAAGTGCTTGTGCCATAACAGTCCACGCATATGGTTTCGCCACAGATGCTACTATATTCGAATCTTGGCGATGTGTTACCGAAGTAAAAAGTGATTCTAACAGGTTGTGCAAATCCGAGTTTGTGGGCTCATTGCATTTGAGGTGTGTCGTTAGGTGTCGGCGCCACTCAAGATGTTGTTCTCCGTCCAGAGCTGTGAGTACGCGGCAAGGTGGTCGAGAGCCAAGAGTCACCACGGGAATCGTCCCAAACTCTGATGTCAAGTACTTGCTTCTGCCAGCAAGACGGACGTCTTCATGAGTTGTGAGGATCCAAGCATTACCACTCGCCGATTTGTTGCGATAAATCGGCGAGTGGTGTCGTAGGTCTCGAAGTACGTTAAGTATTTGTCGGGAACTGTAGAGACTAGTGCGTCTTCAAGGCTAAGACTTCGGGTTATCGAACTCGGCGAAATCTGCGAGGATTTGTGGTTACAAGGAGGTTGCCATGATCAAGAAGTATGTCGTTCGTCTCACGGATGAGGAG
>Ga0172376_10008927_pt1 | contig 10403 bp, 7 predicted proteins | sample Lak35m_FD_121114 | JGI IMG/M metagenome (GOLD analysis project Ga0172376, IMG submission 121114) | Freshwater microbial communities from Kabuno Bay, South-Kivu, Congo - kab_092012_35m | ecosystem: Environmental > Aquatic > Freshwater > Lake | place: Democratic Republic of the Congo: South-Kivu... | reverse complement strand
CCTGCCGCCGGCACAGAACCCCACCACCAAAATCGGGGCCACCATCACCACACGGAAAGCCGTCGCACTCCTCGGGCTCAAGAAGGTCACCAAGGTCGCCTTTTCTGTCCCGAAGAAAGCATCGATCACCGCATGCAAGATCACAACCACCCGCATCACAACGGTCGCGGCCGGCACCTGCAACGTCAAGGTCGCCTACACCGACTCGAAGAAAAAGAAACGAACCACCACCCTCACCCTCCTGATCGGCTGACCTGCCGCGACCAGAGAGGCCGACGGCTCAGTCGCGCAGCGACCAGCCGCGGTACCCGCGCGCGAAACCCGCGCGTTCGAGTGCCGACACCACGGTCGACCCGGCAGCGGGTTCTGTGCCGTTCACGCGGCGCACCTCGAGCCCGCGTCGACGACCGTCCTTGACGAGCGAGACCAACGACTCGCACGCGGTGTCACTGCGCGACTCGTCGAAAACGATGAGATGGTGACCACGCGGGTCGAACCACGCGAGCGCATCACCCTGCGACACGACCACCACGCATCCGGCGCTGCGCGTGGGGCGGCCCTCGGCCTCGGGCCATGGGAGCGTCGCACCGAATGGTTGCGCCGGCTCGGTAGCCGCCAACGCCACGGCTGCGGGCACATCCTCGGGATGGAGCGCATCGTCGATCCGTTCGCGCACCTCGCGCAGACGATCGACGGCACCCGGGATCGCGAACTGGGCCGCACCGAGACCGTCGACGAAATACCCCCGGCGCACCTGACCCCGCTCCTCCATCGTCTTCAGCACGCCGTAGATGCTGGTGAACCCGCCTGTGAGCGACTCGGCCAGCACCGCCTCGCGCGTGACCACCCCGTGGCGCTCGAGCATCTGGAGTGCCCACGCGTGCGACGACTCGGTTGCCGATGCAGCCGGAGTTGCCATCGATGACACCAGGCTCCAGCGACCCGCCCCGGTGGGTGGTCCCACGCGGGACAACCGACCCGGTCGGGGACGCCCGGCGCGCGGGGTGCGCGCACCGGTGCGCGAGCTCCCCTTGCCACCGGCGAGCAAGGCACGCATCGCCGACAGCGTGTCGTTCGTGACCTCGCCGGCCCATGCCAGATCCCACAGTGCCGCCAACACCTCGGTGTCGCTCGCGGCGGGGGCCGCGGCGCGAAGTTGACCGAAGAAGAGCGCACCGCGGGTCTCAAGTGCGACCCGGAGCGAATCGTGCACCGTGCCCGTCGGCGGATCCGGTCGTTCGGTCAACGGGGCGAGTTGTGCGAGTTGGTCGGCGAAGTACAGACGGATGCGACCGTCGGCCGAGCCGATCGCGCCGGCACCCACCCACACGATCTCGCCGGCGGCGCACAGCTCGTCGAGATCGGATTGCCTGTAGCCGCGCACGCGCAGAGGCAGCACATCGCTCTCGAGGCTCGAGGCCACGATCGCTGCTCCCTGCAGAACCGAGATCGCGCTCACGAGGGCATCGGCACCGCGCCGCGGGTCGGTGATCCGGTGCCACGCGGGGAGGAACCGTGCGAGTGCGGCCTGCTCGACCGGCTCCACCTCGCGCCGCAGCGCGGCCAGTGTGCGCCGGCGCAACTGTCTGAGCACCTCGACATCGCACCATTCACGCTCGGTGCCGCCGGGGCGGAACTCACCGCGCACGAGCCGGTTCTCGCTCTCGAGCGTCTCGAGCACCGTCACCGCGCGCTCGAGGGTCACCCCGAGGTGCGACGCCATCTCGGCGGTGGTGAACGGCGCCCGTGTGCGCGCGGCCCGTGCCGCCAAGTGCACGAGAGGCGCGGGAACGGGATCGGTGAAGGCGCGCGGCAGTCCGAGTGGCAGCGCGCACCCGAGCGCATCGCGGTAGAGAGCGGCATCCTCGGCTGCGGCAACGACGCGCTCGCCCGCCACGGTGATCTCGATCGCCCGCCGATCGGCCACGAGCGAGGCGAGCGCGGCAGCCGCATCGACATCGGGTTCGCAGCGCGCGGCGACATGGTCGACACCGAGATGGCCGAGTCGACGCAGGAGGTCGTGGACCTCGTCGGTGGTGCGCGCGCGACGGCCCTCGACGAGACGCTGCAACTCGGCCTCGAGATCGGCCACCACACCGGGGTCGAGGAGTTCGCGCAGTTCCTCGGCGCCAAGGAGCGAGTCGAGAAGGTCGCGATCGAGCGAGAGCGCAGCGGCCCGACGCTCGGCGAGCGGTGCATCACCCTCGTACATGTAGGCCGCTATCCAGTTGAACAGCAGCGACTGGGCGAACGGCGATGCCTTCGGTGTCTCGACACTGACGATGCGGATCGCCCGTGACCGGATGCGCCCCAGCACGTCGCACAGCGCGGGCACGTCGAAGACATCCTGGAGGCATTCGCGCGTGGTCTCGAGCAGGATCGGGAACGTCGGGTACTTCGCCGCCACCGACAACAGGTCGGCGGCGCGCTGGCGTTGCTGCCACAACGGTGTGCGCTGGTCGGGTCTCCTCCGCGGGAGCAACAGGGCGCGCGCGGCGCACTCGCGGAACCGTGCCGCAAAGAGCGACGTCTGGGGGACGGTGTCGGTGACGATGCCGCGCACCTCGTCGGGGTCGAGGACGAAGTCGTTCGCGTCGAGCGACTCCACGGCCTCGGGGAGGCGGATCACGATCCCGTCGTCGCTCCACATCGTCTCGACGCGCATGCCCCACCGCTCACCGAGTGTGCGCTCGAGCACCATCGCCCACGGGGCGTGCACCGGGGTGCCGAAGGGGCTGTGGATGCACACGCGCCAATCACCGATCTCGTCGCGGAACCGCTCGACCACGATCGTCGCGTCGTCGGGCACCACCCCGGTCGCCTCGGCCTGCTCGGCGAGATAGCGCACCAGGTTCTCGGCCGCCCAGGCGTCGAGCAGATGGTTCTCGCGCAGGTGGGCCTCGGCCGACTCGGCATCCATGGTGCGCACCGACCGCACGAACGCACCCAACTCGCGCCCCAATTCCACGGGTCGCCCGAGCATGTCCCCGCGCCAGAAGGGCATCTTGCCCGGCTCCCCCGGCGCGGGTGTCACCACCACACGGTCGAAGGTGATGTCCTCGATGCGCCACGTCGAGGCACCGAGCAGGAACGTCTCGCCGGGTCGCGACTCGTAGACCATCTCCTCGTCGAGCTCGCCCACTCGCGTGCCGTCGGGCAGGAAGACACCGAACAGTCCGCGGTCGGGGATCGTGCCACCGTTGGTGACTGCGAGGCGTTGTGCGCCATCGCGGGCCCGCACTGTGCCCGCGATGCGGTCCCACACGAGACGCGGCCGCAACTCGGAGAACTCCTCGCTCGGATACCGACCCGACAGCAGGTCGAGCACCGACTCGCAGACGTCGTCGGCGAGATCGGCGAATGCCGCCGTGCGCCGCACCATCGCGGCGAGCGACTCGACACTCGTGTCGCCGTGCACCGAGACATGCGCGACGATCTGCTGGGCCAGGACGTCGAGCGGGTTGCGCAGGTAGCGGGTGGCCTCGATACGTCCCTCGAGCATCTGGCGTGTGACCACCGCGGTCTCGAGGAGGTCGTGACGATGCTTCGGATAGATCGTGCCCCGGCTCGGCTCCCCCACGTTGTGGCCGGCACGCCCGATCCTCTGCAGTCCGCGACTCACCGCACCGGGCGACTCGACCTGGATCACGAGATCGACGGCTCCCATGTCGATCCCCAACTCGAGGCTCGAGGTCGCCACGATGCCGCGGAGCGCCCCCCGCTTGAGTTGGTCCTCGATGACGACCCGTTGTTCGCGCGCGAGGGATCCATGGTGGGCCTTCACCAGTTCCTCGCGCACCGCACCGGTGGCGGGGTCGACTCCGATGCCGCGCTCCTCGGCCAGTTCGTTCAGATTCGCCGCCAGGCGCTCGGCCTGGCGACGCGCATTGCAGAAGATGATGGTGGAGCGGTGCTCGAGGATCTGGTCGAGGATGCGCGGGTACACACTCGGCCAGATGCTGGTGCGCCGCGGCGAGAGCCCCGCTGTCGCCGGGCCACTCGTCAACTCCGAGGTCTCGCGGCCGAGGTCGCCCATGTCCTCGACGGGCACCACGACGTCGATCTCGAGGGTCTTTCGCACCCCGGTGTCGACGATGGTGACCGCGCGGGGTTGCCCGTCGCGCTGGCCACCCAGGAACCGCGCGACCTCCTCGAGGGGACGCTGGGTCGCCGAGAGCCCGATCCGTTGCGGCGGGGCCTTCGTGATCTCCTCGAGGCTCGCCAGCGTGAGCATCAGGTGCGCACCGCGCTTGGTCGGTGCGAGCGCGTGGATCTCGTCGATGATGACGGTGTCGACGTTGACGAGCGTCTCGCGCACCGACGATGTCAGCATGAGATAGAGGCTCTCCGGGGTGGTGATGAGGAGATCCGGTGGGTTGCGCGCGAGTCGCTGGCGCTCTCGCGCGGGGGTGTCGCCCGTGCGCATCGCCACCACCGGTTCGCCGAACGGGACACCCAATCGGTCGGCGGCGAGCGCGATGCCCGTCAGCGGTGCACGCAGGTTCTTCTCGACGTCGAAGGCGAGCGCGCGCAACGGTGAGACATACAGCACACGGGTGCGTTTCTTGGCGGGCGGCGGCTCGGTGGTGATGAGCCGATCGAGACCCGAGAGGAACGCCGCGAGCGTCTTGCCACTGCCGGTGGGTGCGCAGATGAGCGTGTGCGCCCCACCCACGATGGCGGGCCAGCCCTGGACTTGGGGCGGGGTGGGCTCGGGGAACGAGGTGGCGAACCACTCGCGCACCGCGGGCGAGAACGCCTCGAGCACACGGTGATCGGCCATGCCGCGAGGGTAACCAGCCGGTGCATCGCCCGTACAATGGGGCCATGCCAAATCCGGGCGAGCACCACCCCGCCTTCGAGGAGTACTGCGAGTGCATCTTCGAGCTGCGCGAGGACGACGTCGACGTAATCCAGGCGCGCATCGCCGACCGGCTCCGCGTGTCGCGTCCGTCGGTGTCGGAGATGATCAAGCGCATGACCGACGAGGGACTCGTGCGGGTCGCTGGCACCAAGATCACCCTCACCGCCAAAGGCCAAGGCCTCGCCGAACGTGTCGTGCGTCGCCATCGGCTCGCCGAACGTTTTTTGACCGACATGCTGGGACTCTCATGGGCCCAAGCCCACCGCGAGGCCGGCAAGTGGGAACACGTGATGTCGAGCGAGGTCGAGGACGCGATGAACCGCGTGCTCGGAAGCCCGACCACCTGTCCCCACGGCAATCCGATCCCCGGGTCGAATTATGAAGCACCCGAGGCGGTGCGGCTCTCTGATGTGTCGCCGGGTCAACGTTTCACTGTCTCGCGCATTCCCGAAGAGCTCGAGTTTGCCGACGGCATGCTGGATTTTCTCGAGATGGCGCGACTTCTCCCGGGTTGCTCAGGCACTGTCGACAGCGGAACAACCGACAACGGTCTGGTCGTCGATGTCGAAGGTCGGCGCGTCGTTGTCGATAGCTTTGCGACGTCGCGCATTCTGGTCACGGTCTAGAAACTCCGTGCGCCGGCTGTCCCTTCTTGTCGTCGTTGTTGCGACATTGTCGGCATGTGCCCCCACGACCATCGTCGGCTCGCTCGAATCGACGACCACCACCACGAGCACTCTTGCCCCCACTCCCACGGGGGACATCAAAGAGTTGCTCGTACAACTTGGCGACCTCACCGCGGGATTGGGTCAAATGATTGTCGACGGAGAGACCGCGGCCGCCAGGGCACGTCTTGCCCAGGCGCGCGCGATCTGGGCAGTGATGGAGCCACAGATCAGAGCCGCAGGTGTCGACCTGATCGAGGAAGTGCAGAGCATCATCGACCTGATCGGCACGGCGGTCGAGCGCAAGCGCCCCGCCGATGCCGACAAGGCACAGCGCTTCATCACCCTGGTCGCGGAGTCCGCCGCGACGCTTCTTCCCTGACCCGGTCGATCAGACCATCGCAGCCGGCAACGGCGCAGCGTGCACGACGGTGAGAGTGCGCGTCGAACGCGTGAGGCACACGTAGAGCAACCTGAGTCCCTGGGGATCGTCGGCGACCACGGCAGCCGGTTCGACGAGCACCACATGGTCGATCTCGAGACCCTTGGCCACTGATGCAGGCACCAGAGTCACATCGTTCTCGAGTCCGGTCGTGCGGGCGTTGCCGTGCTCGATCCCCGCGGCCCCGAGAGCGGCCGACACCTCTGCGAGATTCGCCTCGGCCGCGATGACGGCCACACGGCCCGCACCCTCGGCAGCGGTCACGGCGCGCACCTGTTCCACCACCGCGTTGGCGAGTCCGCAGTCGGCGCGCACGATCCGGGGTGCTTCCCCACCGGTGCGCACGCTGCGTGGAGAACGCAGCCCGGGGGTTGCTGCATTCATCACCTTGTCGGCAAGACCCATGATCTCTGCAGGGATGCGATATCCCACCGACAGACCCGCCACCCGCGGCTCCTTGCGCGAGGGCAGGTGCGCCACGACATCGTTCCAGTCGTTCGGTGCGAGCGGACCGGTTGCCTGTGCAATATCGCCGACCACCGTCATCGAACCGCTCAACGAACGGCGCGTCACCATGCGCAATTGCATCGGAGTGAGGTCCTGCACTTCATCGACCACGATGTGGCCATAGGTGCGGATTTCGTCGGCATCATCGATCTTTCCGTTGCGCCGAGGGCGGGGGCCCAACTGGAAGCGGGCCTCGTCGAGGAGGGCCACATCGGCGGGGGTCCACCGCACCTCGTCGAGGCTGGTCGAGCGCGGACGGTGCAGCAAGTCCCACTCGCCGTTGCGGAACACGGAGGCACCGGCGAGCTTGAGCAGTGCCTTCGATCCGAACAAGTCGTGCAACAACTGTGCCGGGGTCAGAACGGGCCACATCTGCTCGAAGACGGCGCGCATCGCCTCGGTGCCGCGCAGTGCCTCGCGCAGGACATCGGGATCGGTGTCGCCGCGATAAGTCGCGGCCATCGCCGACCAGACCTCGTTCTCGACGAACCGACGCGCTTGGTTGTGGCGGTGGTAGCGACGCCGCGCCGACTTCACGATGCGCAGCGATTCCTCGGCGGTGAGGGTCACGAACCCGATCCCATGGGGAACGGTGACATCCTTGCGGAGCGGCCGCTCGCGGTCGCTGATCGCCTTGTCGACCACTTTCGACATTCTCTTGTCACCCTTGACACGGGCGACATCGGGATCCTCGGCGCCCGCGATGCGCACATCGTCGACGAGATCAGCGAGCACCACCTGTTCGACACCGGCTTCACCAAGTGAGGGAAGAACGCGCTCGATGTAGCGGAGGAACACCCGGTTCGGCCCGATCACCAACACGCCCTGATCCTCGAGGGGGAAACGGTGCGTGTAGAGGAGATAGGCGGCGCGGTGCAACGCCACGACCGTCTTGCCGGTGCCAGGGCCGCCCTGCACCACCAGGACACCGCCCTGGGGTGAACGGATGATCTCGTCCTGCTCGGACTGGATGGTCGCCACGATGTCGCCGAGTTGGCCGGTGCGACCACGCTCGAGCACGCTGATCAACGTGGAGTAACCGCGGATCCCCGCGCGCGGATCATCCGAGGCCAATCCCTCGTCATCGCCGATCCCGAGGCGACCCTCGCCGAACATCTCATCTTCAATGCCGAGCACGCGACGACCTTCGACGGCGAAGTGACGACGTCGCGCGAGACCCATCGGATCGCGACCCGTCGCGCGATAGAAGGGCTCGGCGATCGGTGCGCGCCAGTCGACCACGACGGGCTCGCGATTCTCATCGGCAACAGCAAGTCGTCCGATATGGAACGCCTCTGTCCCCTCTGGACCCTCGACGAGTCGGTCGATGCGCCCAAAGACAAGGGCGTCATTGCCCAGTTCGAGACGCTCGAGGCGCTTGACGATGCTTTCGTCGAAGGCGTTGCGCTCGACGCGCGCCTGGTGCGTGCCACCCGGTCCCGTGGCGGTGAGTTCGCGGATCTTGAGGGCGTCGCGCTTGGCCGCCTCGAGACATTCATAGGCACGGTCAATGAAGGCCTGCTCCGCCTCTAGTTCGGGGTGCTGTGCGGTCATGGACACCTTCGGGGGTAGTGCCTCACCCCAATTTGGGGTCTTGCCATGCTACCGGTGCCCTTTCTCGGCACACACCGCGCGGTATCCGAACTCCGGATCACCGACCATGACTCATCGGAGGACCAACCCATGCGTGGTGCACATCGACGGCGACCACTCGTTGCCGGGCTGCTGGGAGCGGTCTGCGTGGGGATGTCCATCCTTCCGTCGGTGCCGGGAGTCGGTGGCTGGTCGCACTCGCCCGCCCTCGCCGAGGCTCCGCGCGCCGGGGGACGCCCCACTGACGCAGCCGACGGCTCGGTTGCACTCGATGACCGACTCCTCACCGCCGATGTGCGATTCGACAGGTCCGCGTCCGATCAGCCGTCGTGCCAATGGTCGCAATTCACCAGCTTCGATCCCGTGAGCGGTCGCCGCATCGAACATCCCGCCTCGCGCACGCGCGAGGGGCGCACCGAGGATCTCTACGAGCGACTGTGCGGCACCCGCATGACACACCACTGGATTCCGAGGCGCGCGCCCCAACGGATCGTCGAGAAGGCGAGTGACCGCGCGTCCGACCTGATTCCCCGCTTGGTGTTCCGCACCGCCCCGCCGCTCGAGCGTCAGGTCGTGCGGGTCGGCACGTGGTTCTGGGTGCCGCGCACGCTGTGGCGTCCGGTGAGCGTGACCGCCTCGATCGCGACGTCGGTGGGGCCGTTGATCGTGACCGTGACGGCAACCCCGACGCACCTCATCTGGTCACCCGGCGACGGGAACGACCCCGTGGTCTGCGAGGGTCCCGGGCGAGCGTGGCGACACGGTCTCGGCGACACGACCACGAGCGAGTGCATGCACACCTATCGCCGACCCTCGCACGAGGATCGCGACGGACTCTTCGATGCGAGGTTCTCGGTGCAGTGGAGGCTCACCTACACCTCGAATTTCGGGTTGAAGGGCACTCTTCCGAACGCGCGATTCGGCCTCACCCGACGGGTGCGGGTGCTCGAGTTGCAGGCACTCTCGCGCTGACATCGGGCACCGATGCGCGGCGTCATGCGCCGGATGGGGGTGTGATTGTCTAGCCTTGACATGCCCCTATGACGAATGATCGCTTCCTCCTCGACCGCCGCTACTCCACCGCCTTCGAGGCGATGGATGATGCATCCCTCGCAGCACTCGCAGCCACGCTCGAGGGCGACCTCCGTGACGGCTTTGCTCGCCTCGTCGGCCTGCCCGCATCGGCGTTCGACGACTCCGCGTCCCTCGGTGGCGCCGTGCGCGCAGGGATCGCCGAGCGGCGTGTCGCACACGATGCGGGGATCGTGCTCGCAGAGCCGTGCACCCAGTGGGCAATCGAGATCCTCGGCGAGGCGTCGGAGAACCCCACCCTCGAGCAGATCCACGGGGTCCTCGGCGAGGCGATCGAGAAGTTCGGCCTCGAGGCCGTGCGACTGATGGTGATCCAGTACTCCCGGTCGCTGAAGGGATTCCGTCAACTGGTGGCGACCGACGATCGCTTCGCGGCGCCCATCGCACAGCAGATGTCGACGGTGCTCGAGAAGGACGAGGCCGAGCAGGCGGCGAAGCGCGACGCCCGCAAGGCGCGCAAGGCCGCCGAGCGCGAGAAGAAGGCCAAGCAACAGACTCGCCGCTGAGCGGGGCGAATCAACCGAAGAAGACGCTCGCGACGTTGTCGTAGATCGACAGATTTACGGTGCGGGTGCGCCCGGTCACCTCACTGAGCGGAACCCGGATGATGCCGGGGTTGCGCAGACCCACCATGGAATCGAACACGCCGTCGTGCAGTACATCGACGGCCGCCACACCGAGGCGCGTCGAGAGCACCCGGTCATAGGCATTCGGTGTCCCGCCGCGTTGCACGTGGCCGATCTGGACCACCCGTGTCTCGATACCGACGCGCTCCTCGAGTGCGCGCGCGACCACCGCACTGACCCCACCCAACCGGGGGCGACCGTAGGGATCGAGGTCGTAGTCGATCGCCGGGAGTGTCCCTTCCCGGGGTTGCGCACCCTCGGCCACCACGACGATCGAGGCGAATCTCCCGCGTCCGTGCCGGCTCGTGACCGCAGCCGCGATCTCGTCGATATCGAAAGGCCTCTCCGGGATGAGGATCGCCGTTGCACCGCCGGCGATTCCCGCGTAGGTCGCGATCCATCCGGTGTCGCGGCCCATCACCTCGACCACGATCACGCGGTCGTGGCTCTCGGCTGTGGTGTGGAGGCGATCGATCGCATCGGTCGCGATCTGGACCGCGGTGTGGAACCCGAAGCAGACGTCGGTGCCGACGATGTCATTGTCGATGGTCTTGGGCACACCGACCACCCTGATGCCCTGCTCGTCGTGCAGTCGCGAGGCGACAGTCAGTGAT
>Ga0172376_10008926_pt1 | contig 10404 bp, 13 predicted proteins | sample Lak35m_FD_121114 | JGI IMG/M metagenome (GOLD analysis project Ga0172376, IMG submission 121114) | Freshwater microbial communities from Kabuno Bay, South-Kivu, Congo - kab_092012_35m | ecosystem: Environmental > Aquatic > Freshwater > Lake | place: Democratic Republic of the Congo: South-Kivu... | reverse complement strand
TAGCCACGCGGGTCCAGATTAAGATCGCGCACGAGCTGCTGCTGGCGGCGCCACATGAAGTGTCCGCTGTAATGCTTGTAACTCGTACAAGGCGGGAGCGGCTGGCGGGCCCAGTAGGCACGGGCGTTCAAAAAAGTACAAGAAGCAGAATGATACAGAAGCCTGCGCAGAAGTTGCTGATCTGTGCGGGCGCGGCGGGCCAAGGCCTGCAGCATGATGAAGACCTGGATGACGGTGAAAAACTTCATCTTCCTGCGAGACGTGCTGTTAAATACGGTTTTAGTAAATGGACTTCAAAAAAACTTGTGTCATTTTTTTTCGGTTTGTGGAATTACAGCTTGTGTATATAAGATGGTCAGAGCAGAAACATGGCGGCGTACGACGAGACCGTACACCCGTTCCTGCGCACAGTGCTGTGCAAGAGGCATCGTGTCACGTTCCAAGAATGTCCTTCATGCACCCATGCAGATTGGCATTTTATTTATGCCTCGGGAAAAGATGCAGTGAACACGAGAATGCAGCTTACGGGCTGCAGTGCGGAAGAAGCCTGGGATTGGTGGCAAGACGATCGGCACAGCGCTGCGCTGACAGATGCAGTGACCATTGGATATGACAACGCACCTGACGGCGGCAGCGCCGGCACGTTGAGCACTTTGTCTGATTTCTCCGACGGCGATGACAGCTCCTAAAACTAGCTAGACAATTCGAACAGCCATTAAATATAACGTAAACTTAGTGTTGTTATGCTTTATTCAATCTTACAATCTCTCTACTCACGGCGCTTGCCAGACAGCTTAGGTGGGCGCTGTGCGAGCGGCGTGGGCGTCGCGGGCGGCGTGATTCGGCCCTGGGATTGTAGAAATTCTTGCTGCTCCGAGCGCACGATGCAGGCGATCTTTGGCAGAACATCGCTCGGCAGCACCGACACGGTACTGTTCTTGCATGAGTGCGCCTGGGCAAGAGCAAGCAGGATGTCCTCGGCGGAGCTGTTGCTGAAACAGGTCTCTGTGAAAGTCATGCTACTGCGCGTGGCCTCTTAAATAGTGCTAGCCTGCCTGCACGCGCGGCCCCGGCCGCGACAGGCCGAAAGCGCGCAGCATGCGCGCAAAGTTGCGGCGGCCGGCCGCCTCGCTCGGCGCGGCCTGCTCGGGCGCAGCAGGAGCTGGCTGCGCAGGGCCGGTCTCGGACATTGTGCCGGACATTGTGCTTGGTTTGAAAAGGTTTGTGCCTGCAGCGGCGAGGCTATTTTTTTTTATCACCCTTCTGTTTCCCCTTGGAGTCGCCTCAGCATTTCTTCATGTATTGCCCAATCTGCAGCCTGTTTTTTCTCTGCTTCAGCCCAAGCTCCTGGAGCGTAACGCGGTGAATAGTCACCAGGAGACTCATAGTCTTTGTCGTTAGCCTCAAATTCATCTTCACTATTTGTTGTGAATTGTTTTTTTTCAAAATCTTGCATTGTAAAACACGCTTTTGTTTTAGATAGCGACACAGAATTGAATTTTTTTGCCCAAGCATCATTGAGGGGTTCTTCAAGAACATGCCATTTGTACGTTATGTTTTTAAAGCGTGTATTGCTGTAATATTGCTGCAGCATCATGTATATTTTCCTGTAAAAATCTTTGTCTTTTTGAAGTCTGATCATATCGACATCTTGTCCTGTTTCCGCATAAGTTAAGTACTTGTAAATTGTGCCGTCGTAACTCGACTGGATAAGCAATACCCAGTCTTGTACTGATAATTGGGCCAGCTGATTGCACGTGTTTCTGTCAAATATGCCGGAAATTTGGCATTTTACGCTTTTTAAGTTTAATGTTGGAGTTGTGTACGCGAGGGAATTAGTTTTTCGTTCCGGATGAAGCAGACGTGCGCAAGGGCCATGCTTGTCGAAGAAGAATAAGTATTGATCTTTCCATTCGCTACACCAGTACAGCAAAACTACCTTATTTCCCATTTGTAGAAGAGTGTTGTGCAGTGCGTCAAATATTGTACTATTTTTGATAGTCTTTTCGAGAACGTTTTTTTCGCAAGCAACTCGCTGATATGTGTCAAAAATTTCAAGTTCGTTTGTCAAAAATTTTAGCAAGAGCTGTTTTAAAAGATCAGGTTTGTCCTTAAAAGTGTAATATTGCAGGACAATTATGAATAGAAACTCACTATGTCGAAATACTCGAAGAAAATGATGAGCAATTTCACGGCCTGTTCTGTAATATGTAATGACGTTTTGTCCGAACTTGATGTGCCTTCTGGCGGGTTTGCTTTTTTTTGTAAGACACGTTTCTCTTCGTTCAGTGTAGGTTGTATCAGATGTCAATTCGTCAAACGAGGTCTTGGCATTATTGTAAAATGTGTCGTTGTAGGAGTGAACAATAAACTTGCAGTGGTCAGAGACCTTGACTGTAAGATTATGGAAAAACCTCATAATAAGTTTGTTTGCGTGACCATTTTTTGCACGGCCATCTTCATCCCACCATTGTGGATTCTCAGGGATAAGCCTCATGCAGGGTGTAACGGCCTCATGCACCGAAATTTGTTTTTCTGGATTTGCTTCAGGATAATTTGGTTGAATATAGGTCCTAAAGTCCAACACTTCCTGCGAGACGATGTATGGGTTGTCTGCATTCTGCAAGGTAAGAGGCATGTCTTCTTAGCCTTTTATACGCCTAATCAAAACACGAGGCTTACTGTCTTTTACGCACTGTTGCGCGCGCACTATATTTTTTACTGCTGTGGAAAAGTATTTAAGCACAGGTCGGTATGGCAGGTCTGTGTGTGGGTGACGTGGACATGTGTGACGCGAGCGAGATGCTGCCGCGCGCTTATCGAACGTCGCGCGGCGCCGATGCCTTGGGAAAGGCACAGGCGGCGCAATATGAGGCTGCAGCGCACTGCGCGGCGCTGGCGGCGTTTTCGGCAGATCATCAGAGGCGTCTTGACGCTCTGTGTGACGCCGTTTCAAGGCTACAGGTCGCTGTCGAGGCGCTTCGTGGTGCGCGCTGCGTGCGCTGCGGGTCTGCAACGGCATTATGATTTGTAAAATTTTATTGGTCGCTAAAAAGCCATCTCCACACACAAATGCCTACATCAAGGTCATACACACACACACACAGCCTGCATCAAGGTCACTCACACACACACAGCCTAAACAGCCGCCCCTCCGTTGCCCTTCGCCGGACCGTCGCGCTCACGCTTGAGCTTGTCAAACTCCTCGTCAATGGCCGCCAAGATTTCTGCCTTGAAGTCCAAGTTCGGGATCACGCGGCGGTCGACGAATTCTCCGCCTCGGGGGGATGGCATGGGCAAAAGGCGATATGCATTGGTGTCGTTGAGCCATTTTTCAATCATCTCTCTTTCGTATGTGAAGCCATCTGAGGCCTGCACTGGGTCTTGAAAGATCTGCTTGGTGAACGTGCAGCAGTACCGTGGGCGCAATTCTTCGACGTTTGCTTTGGCCGTGAGCCACAGCTCTGCGTCTTGGATGCGAAGAAGGGCCTCGTTCATCGCCTTATCGATCTCCATGCGCAGCTTGTCAAGCTCTTCCTGCGAAAGCCCGTGGATATCAACGCACCGGGCGCGCTTGCTGATTTCCGTCTGCTCTTTGAGCGCACTCTGCATCCTGGCTTTCTCCGCATTGAACTCGGTCTGCAGCCTGGATTTCTCCGCTACGGCTTCATTTCTGTCGCGATGCATTCTGTCAAGGCGCCTGTGATCCGCCTCATGCTCGTTGTGCAGTTCCTGATGGCGAGCATTGAGAGTGGCATAGTCTTCGCGAGCCTTCTTGAGCGCCTTGTCGGAAACTCGAAGATTGTCTTTGAGCTTCTGGTTCTCCCTCGTCAAGTCCATGATGGTCTTGTGTGTGCCGAGGTTGTCGACATAACGGTCAGTTTTTGTCTTCTTCCGCCTGCTGCGGCGGGCACCGCCTGCAGCGCCCTCGCCTGCGGCGCCCTCCTCGCCATCGACTTCCTCCATCTCTGCATCTGTGCCAGCGCTTGGCGTTCCACGTCCGCCATCGTCGCCCGCTGCGCCGCCCTCGCCGTTGCCCGCTGCACCGTCCGCTGCGCCGCCCGCTGCGCCGCCCGACCGAAGTGAAGGCCCGCCAACGCCCGTGGCCACAGCCTCTGCGGTGATCGTGTACTCGGGCGGCGACCTTGGCGACGACGGCCCGAACAAAGGCTCCGGCCTCGGGGACGGAGTGGTCGGAGGATCGCGCTGAGGATCGCGGCGGTCGACAAATACGACCTCTGGAGAAGGGCTACGCGAAGCGGAAGCCATCACCTGACGCTCCGCTGTTAAATACGAGCTTGCAAGTTTCACGATTCTGTTATTTCTGGCAATTTTGGGTTCATGTAACAAAAACAAAATATTTTGGTTCGTGTGTCACAAAGCCCATTTTTTTTGTACATCTTTTAGCCCGCTGCGCAGCAGGCGCAATGACCGCGGCCGCGTAAGCTCTGCGTTGTAAATGACGCTGGAGCAAGTCTGCTTTTCGAGGAATGCCATGTCGTCGCTGGTCTGCATCGTGTCCAGCAGCTCTGCAAGCACGTACTCCAGCCTTTGTACGCGTCGCGTAATGTCGCGATTGTTGTCCTGCATCTTTGCGATGCTGGACTGCAACGCATGCACGTCGTCACATGAGCAGTGGTGCTGCTCTTCTGGCTGAAATGCAGCATCGCGCATGTATGTGACAACTTGCGCAGTCTTGTTTTCGAGCTGCATGTGTACAAAACGGTTTTGCTTCTTGGGTGCAAGAGTGGGCTTGGGCTTGAGAAGACAAGCAAAACTAGACTTTGCTCTGCTACACGCTCGCTCACAGAGCAACGGCATGGATTGCGACGATTTTAACGTGTCAGTGCCTGGCATATGCATCATTACGACGAGGCAGCACACTAGGACACGTGGCATGTGCGTGCTGTCTTATAAACAGTTTTTGCTTGCTGTTAAGAGTGCAGAGCGCCGCCTCGGGTTTTACATGTGAGGGTATAAAAGAGTGTTTGTGTAGGAAGCATGCGTGTTCTTACGTGCATGCGTGTAGTTGCAAAGCTCAAGATCCTCGCGGGCAGGGCCAAAATTCGCCTCTTTCGGTCTCTAACAGACACGCAGGTTGCTCGCCAGCAGCTGTCGACGAAGTTGCACCAGATGCGTGTTGACTTTGAGTCTATCAGGTACACGGTACCAATTCGTGTCAGACAAAATCGCATCGTTCTGCACATTCAAATCGGAAACCTGACTGCGTGGGCACAGATAGTATTCTACATGTGCGTCCATGCGTTGCATGTGGACACTGCGATGCGACTGCACAAGACCCGCGGCCTGGACTGGCGCTCGTGCCACCAGATCGCTCGCTTCTGTCGAGACTACATCAATGACCTGCCTGTGTTGCCTGTCGACGTTGCGTACGCAGTTGCGCGTTGCAGGCGTGACGTCCTCCTGAACACTGGTGCATTTTTGTGAAGGGGTATTGAGGTGTGTAATAAAAAGCATAATTTTATCATTCAAAGCTCAAGGTCAAAGTTTTATCATTCAAAGCTCAAGGTCAAAGAGACCCAGAAGCTCGAGCACGCGGTCCTTGAGCGGGGCACTGCGGATCTCAGCAATTTCGTGCTCGGTCCAGTGCGTGGGCAGATTGCTGCCGAGGGCGTTGTAGATGAGACCGACGTCGGCCAGGCGCTCCTGGCCGTCGGCGCCAACGGCGTGCATGCACACGAGCAGCGCGGGGCCACAGATGTCGTCGCCGAGGATCTGGCTGACGGTTGAGTTGAAGTCTTCCCAATCAGGGTCCTCCGTGCAGACGAGAAAGAGCGTGTAGTCGGTCTGCCGTCCGTTTGAGACAATGCGGTGTTCCTTCACGTACGTGAAATTGGTGCACTGAAGCGCTTGCACATAGAACTGGCCGAGCTCCTGCTCCGGCGCGATGTGCACGACGTCGACAGTGCCGTTGGTGTTGATGCGGTATATGCTTTCCTCCTGCGTCATGCTTCCTGTGCATGGTGGTGTTAAATATCAATGTGACGATTTCTACGGTCCATACTCGGCGAAGTAACCGCCGGCACAAATGCAGTCGCGCGCGTCGTCGCTTTGAGGCGGGGCAGAACTGTGCTCTGGACAGTGCAGCAGTGTGTCGTTCACGCAAATTGCATTTGCGCCGCACGGGGTGCAAGGCAAGCTCCAGTCGATGGTGCACGCGTTGCCGGCTGCGTCTTGGCCAGCAGCACTACAGCCGCGCCAGTGGCCAGGGTGGCAGACGCACTTGTGCACGCCGTCTGCGCCGGCAGCGCTGGATGCGTTGGCAGGGCAAGGGTGCTGGACCTGGCTGGTTCCGCCTCCGGGGCAAAAAAAGCCTACGGTACACTTGGCACAAGGTTCGTCAGGGCCGTGTGGGGCGTAGTAACCAGGATTGCAGGTACAATCTGCCGTTGTTGAAGAGCCAGACGGGCTTGAAGAGAACGGACGGCAGTTTGTTGCAACTTCTCCGCCTGTGCAATAGGTGTTTGGCTCGCAGAGGCTGCAGGCGACGCCGTTCTCGCCGTAGAAGCGCGGGTCGCAGGTGCAGGCGGTAGGGCTGGCGCTGCCGACTGCACCGAGTGTGGAGCTGTTGCCGTGGCAGGCAGTGCATGCGATGGTGCCAGAAAGCACTTGATATTGGTCTGCTGGGCAGGGATCGCATGTGGTCTGCGTGGCGTAAATGTCGCCAGTTGCTCCTGTGGCGTTGGCGGTGAGGTCCAGCGACTGAAACTTGCCAGGCGCGCAGAGGGTGCAGAGATCGTGAAAGGTGCCCTCGGTTCCGGGCAGGCACTGACACTGCGCAGGGCTTGACAGGGGCGCGCTCGTCGCTGCACTACTATTTGCAGCGCATTGTGTGCACTCGGTCACGACGCCGCCGACGGCGAAGGTGTTAAAGGGACACGACTCGATCAGGTCCGCGCCGGGACAACGAGCGCCGGGGTTGCAAAGTGCACAGCGGAAACCGAAGTCCAGCGCAAGCTTGTACACGCCTGGCGCGCAAACACACGTGAAGACATCTACTATGCCCGTCAGCGGGTGGCTCGCGTTCGTCGGACACGCGTCGCATGGCAATGCAAGGTGTCCAGGCATGCTCGTGTTCTGCCACGTGTTCGCGGCGCACGGGGTGCAGGCCGTCAGGCCGGGCTCAAGAGTGACGCTGCCGCTCGCGCAGGCAAGGCAAGTGTCGCCGGTCGGGGCGCCTCGGGCAGTCGAGAACTTGCCGGCGGCGCATAGTGTGCATACTGAGGCGTTCTTGTCGACGCTGAAGGAGCCTGGGGCGCAGGCAGTGCAGACGTAGACGCCGTCTGTTCCAGCGGCAGGGTCCAGCACGCCAAAGAGTCCTGGGTCGCACACGCAGGCGCGTTGGCTTCCAGATCCGGCGGCGCTGGAGGTGTTGGCTTGGCAGGATAGACACGCTCCAGCAGAGATTGAAGCATACAGGTTATTGTAGGTATTTGTCGGACACGCTTCACAAATATGATCAAGACTGTTTTCGTCGCGGTATGTGCCCGGCGCACAGGCGGTGCAGGACTGTCCTGGGGCGCCGGCGTAGCCGAGGTTGCAGGCGCAAGCGGTGGCAAGCACAGAGCCGGCGGGCGCGGTCGCGTGTGGGTCGCAGGCGCGGCATTTTGTCAAAGAAGAAGAAGTTGTGTCGGGGTTAAAGGTGTTGACAGGACACGCAGTGCATTGGGCCTGGTTGGCGAGCTCATTGTAGAAGCCTGGGGTGCAGGGCTGGCAGAAGTAGCCATCGTTTGCATCGCGCGCGAAGTGGAAGCCTGGCGCGCAGTGGCAGTCCTCGACGACATCGGAGCCTGCGTTTGCCGAGCTGTTTGCTGGGCACGAGACGGGCTCGATGGAGGCCTCGGGGCAGAAGTGGTCGGCGGGGCACTGCTGGCACGGTTCGTCTGCCTGCGCGCGCTTGAACGAGCCCGGCGCGCAAGGCTCGCACGGCAGCGCGTGGTCCTCCGGCCCGGGCGGAAGCGTGTCCAGGTGCGGCTTTGAGAACCCCGGGTCACACACGCACGCGCTCACGTTCGCGCTGCCCGTCGCCAGCGTTTTCGAGTGCGCCACGCAGCGCGTGCACGAGGCATTTGCTAATACCTCTTTGTAAAAACCCACCCCGCACTCCTCGCACCGCGCCGTCGCGTTCTCGAAGCCCGGCCGGCACAGGCAGTGCAGCGCGCTGCTCGCGTTCATGTACGCAAACGTCCCCGAGCCCAACGGACACGCCGTGCAGTTCAGGTGCTCCTGCGACAGGTACTCGTCCGCCGCGCACGCCACGCAGTTCAGCGGCTCGTAGCCCGTGTAGGCGTCCGCTGTTGACGTAGTTTGCGCGGGCGTGAACACAATAAGCAGCAGCGCGCAGAGGAGGATACACACCAGACGCGACATGCGGAGGCGCTCGTAAATAGATAAATTTTGTTTTATTTCGGGCGTAATGGATTAAGGTTAAGTGCATGTGTACGGGTTGTGCATCTCGGCACCAGGGACGAGAATGCGGTGATTGCGCATGTTTGCGGAGCGCAGGTTCTCATCTTCCAAGGTCAAAATTTTTTTTAGGGCGTTGACATCATATTCTTGGCCGCTTTCGACGTCTACTTCGCGGATGTGTTGATCGCGGAGGTACCTTGCAATGTCATTTTCACTTACATCCTGCTGCGTTGAATACGGGTAGCACGCTACAAGTCGCAGCCACGCTGCGCGCATGCGCACACGAAACTGTTGCTGACTGCTTTTGGCGTAGAAACTAATTTTCATTTGCCTGCAGAATTCCTTGTATGGCAAACACGTGGTGGGGTCAGTGTCCAGCGGCTCTCCTTTGCGGCAGCATTTGGGCCAGACAAAACGTCTTGGGTTTGCTGCGGTTCCTGGGTTGGCTAATAGTTCTTTGACGTCCCGAATCCAGTTACGAAGGTCAGACAGAAAAAACCAGAAGCCAAAAACGTTTATGTTTGTATTATGCATGTCGTAGTGCGTCATCAATAGTTTCTGGAACATCTGCACAAATTTTTCTGTGTTTTTAGCATATTGTTTCCTGCTCCACATGCACCATTTTTTAGAGACTGTAAACCCAGTCGATCCTGATGGGTCATTTAGTGGACGGACTTTGATCAGTATGTTGCTTATATGGTGAGGCGGTGCGGCTTGGCGATATCGGTCTTGCTGGAATTCTGTGACTACAATTCTTTGTTGCAAATCGGGGTCTATTTTTGTATAAACCTCTCGAAAGCATATTACAGTAGAATACCACAAAGCAAGAGACTCATGGAGTACGTTTTTCCATTGTGCCTTGCTAACCTCGTCAACAATTTGATTCTCCATCCACGATTTTTGTCGCGAAAACTTCGGTCCTGTGGCAAAATGCTGTCGACACTCGCCGAGCATAGTGCCGAACACATTGGCAAATGCTTCGTAAACTCCTTTGTAAATTAGCGTATTTGTGGTTTGTTGTAGTGCTGACCGCAGGCCAGTATTCAAGCGGTAAGTATAGTATTTGAACTTGCTATCAAAAAAATTTTCTGCAGTGTCAGACACATGCTTGTATTGCGTCCGAACATTATGAAACATGTTCCATGGTGTAGGGGATGTGTAATGTGCCGTCCAAGCATTGTTTTTGACGTTTGAAAGTCCGACACAACTAAGCAAGTTATCAACTTGTATGTGTCCTTCGTCATAATAAAACCCAACCGTATATGTATAATCAAATTCATCATTATCTGAAATTGCGTACGTGATTGTGTCCCTGTCGTCGTCTATGTTCGGTAAATCTCCCTGTCTGGCCGTGTAAAAAACAATTTTGGCATCACACACATCTCCTATTGCCAAAATTCCAAGAGCATGCATGTCGGGGTCAAATTTTTTGCAACGTGAATTCAGTGGATGAATAACATTAAATATTTTCTTGGCATTATCAAGGTGTTCTGGTTCAAATTGAGCATCTGCACCTTCTGGCCATTGGGTGTCAAGTGTGTCAGCATCTTGTTCAATCAAAAAATCGATACAAGCTTGCATTTGTTCCTTGTCTTGCTGATTATCATGTTGTATTGTTGAGAACTGTGTAAATAGATCACGTAAAAAATCTACGCAATTTTCTGAGTCCGTGCCCGAGTCATAGCTGATCCAATTGAGCAAATTATAATAAAAATTTTCATGAGCAACCTCTTGATGTACATGTGGGGCTACAGTAGGGTTGCGAATTATTGGCACAGGCTTAACGTATGTGATGTGAGGTCGCTGCCTGTTTCGAGCCGCTTGCGGCGGTGACTGCACCGGCCAATGCTGGCGATTTAAGGTTCCACTCCAAGCACTGTTTGCTGGCACAGGTGCATCTACACCTCTCCAGGTTCCGCCGCCCCTGCTGCCGCCCCTGCCGCCGCGCATGCCGCCGCCGCGCATGTCGCCGCC
>Ga0172376_10008925_pt1 | contig 10405 bp, 7 predicted proteins | sample Lak35m_FD_121114 | JGI IMG/M metagenome (GOLD analysis project Ga0172376, IMG submission 121114) | Freshwater microbial communities from Kabuno Bay, South-Kivu, Congo - kab_092012_35m | ecosystem: Environmental > Aquatic > Freshwater > Lake | place: Democratic Republic of the Congo: South-Kivu... | reverse complement strand
AATAAGAGGATACATTTCACACACTTTTATGAAAGCATTAGCAATTGCAATTGACCGAGATTATTCCAAAATATTTATTGCTGGACTGGATGGATCAGAATTTTTGTCATTAAAAACTAATATAAGAAATGAGTTGATTTTGTTCCCAACTCATCAGTCAGGTATGACGAGTATGTCTGCGACAGGAGAGCATTTAGACAAATACTACCCTAATGGGATTGTAGATTATTTTTATGATTTAGCTTTAACTTCGTATTGTTATAAATTTCTACTGAATGATGACCGAGTAATAAATTTAAATCCTTATTCATATGTAGATGCATTTTTGAAGAGCGATGAATATTTCGTTGATTAAACTGAAGTACAGAATATATAGAATTTACCTTTATTTTAAGTATTTAATTTTGACAGTTTTGCTATTACCTTTAAGTCTTACAGTTTATATATTTAGAAAAAAATTTTCGTTAAATCCAATAACCTCAGAAAGAATTGGTCATTTTGCAGCTGATCTTGATCTAGCTTACACAAAAAAAATAAGAGGAGTAGTAGTTTATAAATTTAATATTTGGTTTCTACAAGATTTCGTTGCAAATAAAGAGTTAAAAAAAATGTGGGAAAATGTATTGACTTTTACACCTAGATGGATTGCATTTCCAATATATTTTACCTTGGTGAAAGTATTTAACGTCAAGATTCACAGGTACATTAGTCTACCTGGAGAAAATTTTGATTACTCTGATTTGAATAATGCAGAAATTAATTTACACATAAGTCATCAATTTAACATCGATGCTGAGATTTTAAAGTCAAAACTTATATTAGAGAATTCCAAAAATTATATATGTTTGGCAATTAGAGATGCAGAATATCTTAAAAGAATGTTTCCTATTTACAATTGGGATCATCATGAATTGAGGAATTGCAATATTGATTCTATAACTAATAGTTTAGAAGAGTTTACAAAAAAAAATATTGCGGTTATAAGAATGGGACGAATTGCTCGCAAAATGGGTAAAGAAAATGTTCTTATTAATGATTACGCACACTCTGAATTTAATAGCGAATATAATGACCTGTTATTGTTTGGTAATTGTAAATTTGTGATTTCTTCTGGCACTGGTATGGAAGACCTTGGAACCCTTTTTAGAAAAAATATATATTTAATTAATTTCACATCTTTTAACGGTATGAGAAATCTTAATTTATACAAAATATGCTTACCAAAAAATTTTAAATGGAAAAAATCAGGAAAATATTTGTCGTGGCAAGAAATAATCGATAATGATGTATTTAATTTTAAATATACTCATGATTTATTAAACGTAGGTATTGAATGTGAAGATAATACAGAAGAGCAATTACGAGAATTCTTTAATGAAATTTATCAGTTAGAATTCATGCATGTTGAAATTAAAAAAACAATGTTTGATTGTGAATTTTCAAATTATATTAAAAAATTAAATGGACAAACAGGTATACCAACAAAGATATCACGAAGCTGGAATAATTATAAATTTGATTAAAAAATTAAATAAAATAGAATTAAATTTAATTTTATCAATTTCACTAATTCTAAATTTTATTATATCCTTATTTGAATTAAATACAGAAATAAAAATAAATTTTTTATTTATTGTGCTAATTTTAATTGTTTTTTTTCAAAATTCAACGAATTTTGTTCAAATAATTAATAAAATAATATTAATTATTTCTGTGATTCTGTTACAAAAATTTTACGGCATTATTATTCATAGCGATAATTTAACTCACTTATATAGTTTATATATGCCAAATACAATAAATACGTGGAATATTTATCCAATCTGGACTATTAATACAATTAAAATATTTTTTAATGGTTTAAATAATCTATTTATATTCGACCAAGTAAATTATATTTGGTTCTATATTTTGATTCAAGATATATGTAATAAAATTGACAAAAAATTTAAGATAAATTATTCTCAATACGTATTACTTTTTCCAATTTTTTGGCCAATAGTAAAAATATTAATATTGGTTTGGCCTTTTGGTTTAGCTTTTTATTTTATTTTTCATTTCTTTATACTTTTAAAGCAAGATAATAATTCAACTAATATGTTACATATATTATTTATATTGATAGCCTCAAATATATCTCATCCTGGATTTTTTATCTTAACGATAATAATTGGTATTGCTTATTTTAATAAATTACAAATTTTTTTCTGTCTATTTGTTATAATAGTCATAATTTTCACAAATAATTTTACATCACAATATGTATCATATTTTGATGTCCAAAACTTCATTTGGGTAATTTTAATCTTAAGTAGTTTAGCAATAATTGCAGATTATTTTAAAATTAATAAGGAAATCTCTTTTTTCACTTTTATACTTGTCGCAGGATTAATATTAATAATCCAAGAAGATTTTATTGCAGCTAGGATAGTATACGTAGCATTAATAATTGTATTCTTAAAATTTTTTGAACTTAAAACAAACTTTATATATTTAATATCAGTTATATTTATTTCTATTTCATATGCAATATTAAGTAATTTAGTATTATTTGATTCTTACTTTGATGGATATAGTAAAAAATGTTGGTTAGAGTATACAAAAAATAATAAAGTGAAGATAATTAATGAATTTAGAATTTTTTCAACATTTGATAAAAATAACCGGAGAGTAGAATTGTTAGAGATTTATAAGTTTCCTCGTCAAGAAAATACAAAATTAAAGTTAGGTGTTGAAAGAGAAATTTATATTTACTATAGGGATCAAAGAAAGATTAATTTATTAAGTAAATGGATTTGGAAAAATTCTCACGAAGTTAAATTTTATAATCTTTCATTAACGTTTGGTAAAATTGTATGTGTAAACGATAGATTTATAATTTATGAAAGGTATATTTCCTCTTAATTAATTTAATTAGGGTCATAAGAGAAGTTTTGTGAAATAGAAGTAAAAATAATATATTAATAGGAATGCTATTAAGTTGTTGTCTATTTTTTATAAATTTTGATATGTTTAAAATACAATTTTGAATAAAAATTTGTTTTAAATATAATTTGGCCACTTTGATTGATTCTTTAGGTGTATTACCTTTTTTATAATGAAACTCAATTAAATTGAGTGTTCGAATCAAATGCGAAAAGTAGAATATATTTTTACCATCTTCTTTATTAATTACGATATGATCTTGCAAATCATGTGTTGTTTTATAGAATGTCATTTTGGATGAAAGATATATATCGCCTATGTTGCTTAAAAATATACTGAACCCAACGTCTGGAGTTGGTTCGGAACAATATTGCATATAATCTTTTAAATAATGTGTATTAGCTAGAAAAATAGCACCCGGATTATTAAGATTATTTCGTGAAATTGATGTTAATCGTTTTAATAATTCGAAATTAGTTATTTTTTCATCTTTATTATTGTAATTCAATTTAACAATTTCATTAAGTCGAATATTGTGGTCGCTTATATTAGGAATAATTAAACTCAAAGTCTTGTATTTGCTGAATATATTTAAAGCTTCTGAAACATAATTTTTTGAAATATAGTCATCATCCGAAATTAGTTGAAAAGTATCATATTTTGCAATTTGTAAAGCATATTTAAGTGATATTTTCCAAACATCACCTAAATCGAAGAAAGAATAAGAATTTATTGGAATATTTATAACTTCCCATTGACTATCATATTTTTTATAAATATCAACAAATTTATTTTTTTTGTCTGAACTTTTCGTATAATTCAATTTATTTAAAACCGAATCAATATATTTAATTTTATGTCCGTTATTTACAATTATTTTTTGTAATTTTTTAACATCATTATTATCAATACTTTTTAGACATTTATAAAAAAGTTTAGCTCTTTTTCTTCCCCCAACAACAACCGATATTGTAGTCCCAAAATCTAATTTATCCATTATTTTAATTTAAGAAGTTTACTCCCAGAAAAATGTCCTATTGAAGAAAAATCAAGTTCTTCAAAATTAAACTCCTGTGTTAAATTCTTTAAAGTTGATATTTTTGAATCGTCTATGTATATAGGAACTCTTATCTGAAACTGATATATAATTTTCAATAAATCTTTTTCAATTTTTCCAGAATGATCTAGATCGATTATGATTAAGCTAGAATCTAAAATTTCTTCAAGGACTTTTTCAGATTCAATATAGTTTTTATCAATTTTTTTTATTATTTGAGTAAAGTTTTTATTCTGCTCAAGTTTATTCCAAATAAATTCTTGCTCATGCTTGTAACGAGCCCAATTAAATTTTTTGTAATGGACGGCATCAAAAGTTAATATTTTCACATTTGGGTTAGTTAGCACAGCAAATGCTGAGATCCCAGATCCTGTGCCAAATTCAATTACTTTCTTTGCATCGAGAGTTTCCACTAAAGAAGCTAGTAATCGATAGTGATCAAAATTATTATTTAAACTTTTGAATTGTTCGACGCTATCCCAACTTTGTTTAATTTTTAAACAGTTCTTCAAAACACCATTATAAAAATCAATGTTTTTTTCATTAATATCCATGTGAGTATCTGTTGATTCGAAATAAATAATATCCATATCATACTTATCTGAATTTAAATGAATTCTGTTATTCATAACGAATTGAATTATTTGATTAAGTGTTTTACCGAGAATTCTATTATTTAGAATCAATATTAAAAAAAAGTTTAAAAATTTTTGATTAACTAATCCGGCAATCACAGTATCCAAAACTAGATAAAGCTGACGCTTAAATCTTTTCAATTTAAGCGGGCCTTATAGTTTTTCTGTCAATAGCGTAATCACTGTCGTTTGAGTACAAGCCGATGAACCATCGGCTTCCACCTGATGGATCACTTGCATCTACTCCGTGAACAATGTCTGCGTAGCATGTTCCAAAATCTCCTGGGTTTAACTGATTTTCTAAATTTATTTTTTCTCCTTTATTATTGATGGCCCAAAAACCTCCACCTATAAAATCAGTACCTTGTTTTGACATGTAACCAGACATTATTAGTCGCTGATTATGTGATGGGTCATGGTGAGCATCCAATTTGCCCGTGCCTGCTGGATACTCCACTATTTGCACCCTATCGACTGGCCCCATAGATGGAGTGTTTATTTCAAATTCATTTGGGTGACGACCACCTAATGCTTTTAAAATCCTATATATTGATTCAATTTTGCCATAAATAAACAATGATCTTTTATCCCATGGGAACCAGTAAGAAGTTTTTTTAATCTGCGGCACCGCATATTTATTTGAGACTTCTTCAGTAATATCTCTCCAAAAGTTCATTACTCCATCAGTTAATTTATGAAATGAACTTGGTTCAGATTCTCTAAAATTCTTAACCTCACTTTTTATTAGATTAATATCGTCAGACGACAATACCCCCCTGATAATTAGCATATCGCCTTCAACTAATTTCTTTATGATATTCTCAATTTCTAATAAATTATTATCAATAAAAATTTGATTTAAGACTTCAAACTCAATACTTACAACACCTCTAAACTTGGTAGGCTTTCCATAAGTAGACATTAAATGATTCCAAATAAGATTGATTTTTTCTGTATTAAATTCCTTCATCCATTTTTTACTTGGCGAATAGACTGTTGACATGCGAATGAGTATCCTTTCACTTCTTTACCTTATAGTAATCCTATTATACCTTTAATGCAACTATTGAACAAAATATTTTTGTGACGAAATTTCCCAAAGAATTGTTGAAGAAATGTATTTTCTAAATAATTTATAGCTATTTCCATAGCCAAATTCAGTTGAATTTTTAAATGTCTTATTATAATTTTTTTCAATTTCATTTAATATTTCCGCTTCGTTGAAATCTATATTCACTATTGACTTACTCGAACTTCTATTTTTTTGTCGAGTTCCAATATTGATTGAGGGTATGCCAAAAAAAGTTGATTCATATATTCCTGAACTAGAATTACCTATAATAAACTTAGAGTTTCTTAACAAAGTTAGATAAAACTCAAAGCGCATAGATGGTAATATTCTAAATTTACTATTTTGGTGAAGTCTAAATTTATCTATTGCCTCAAAAATGAATTTTGAACCTGGATCATTATTCGGGTAAAGAACGACATAATTTTTATTACTTTTTACTAATGCTTCAAAGTATATTTCAGAATAAGATTTAAATTTTGAAATTTCAGATGTAACAGGATGTAAAATTGAAATACAATAATCTGAAAACTTAATATTGTACTTTTTTTTAGACTTAATTAATGGGGGAAGATTTTTGGATTTCATAAAATCTATATCTGGTGAACCAATTATGTAAATTGAATTTGGGTCTTCTCCCATTCTTTGAAGTCTTTTTTTAGCTGTATCATTTGTAACGAAGTGAATATGAGAAAGTTTAGATATTGAGTGTCGTATTTGCTCGTCTATAGTTCCAGAAACCTCACCACCTTCAATATGTGCAACTAAAATATTATTAAAAGAACCAACTATTGCAGCAGCTAGTGGTTCTATTCGATCCCCATGAACAATAATTAAGTCAGGTTTTACTTCTTTCACAAAATCGGAGAACCCTAAAATAGTTTTACTTAAAACTAATTCCTGTGAATCAAACTCGCCTTGATTAACATAAAGATATCTATCATCATACTTAACATCTTTTATAATTTTATAAGTGTATCCATATTTTTTTAAAGTATGCATTCCAGTTATAAAAATTTTTATTTTATAGTTTTTTTTATTTTTTAAACTTGAAATTAAAGGTTTTAGTTTACCATAATCTGCTCGTGTACCAGTTACAAATATTATTTTTTTAGTTTTGAGTTTAGTCAACAAAATCCTTTGAAGAAATTTGCGTTAATCTGGGAATAGTTCTTATAGCTGTTTTACCTACTAATTTTATTAAATCTTCAGGTCTAAATTCTCCCGTACCTGGCCTTATGGGCCAAATATTAAATTCTGTTAATTTTTCTCCAGGAGCAATATCTTTAATAGCTGCAATTGAAGCGAATGCAAAATTCATCGTTACTTGCTCCTGGCCCAAAGGTATTTTAGATCCATTTAGCGCTAAGTGAATTTGATAACTAAATTGAATTAAGTTGTTAAGCTCCTTGGGTGTCATTGAACAAATTATGTCAGGACCTTTTCTTAATTTTGAATCCGTAAAATGACGTTCAACTATTTTGGCACCTTTTGCTATACCCGCTAAACATGTTGCGTTACTAGTCGAATGGTCAGACAGCCCAATTATCGCATCTTTAAAGTGGTACTTTAATTCATCAATAGATTGAAGCCTAATTAGGTTATGAGGTGTTGGATATAGATTCGTGCAGTGTAAAAGTGCAAAATTAACTTTATATTTTCTAAAAATTTCCACACTTGGCCTTATCGAGCTTATTGAATTCATCCCTGTACTAAGAATTATAGGCAATTTTTTCTTTGCTACATATTCTACAAATGGGTAATTGTTACATTCTCCAGATCCTATTTTGAAAAATGGAACCCCAATTTCACACAGGAAATCAACAGAACTTCTTGAAAATGGGGTGCTAAAGTAAACCATATTTTTAGAATTAACATATTTTTTCAGTTCAAATTCGTCTTCTTTTGTCATCATATTTTCCTCTATTATGGAGTAAATAGACTTATGAGAATTTCCGGGAACTATTTGTTTAGCTTCATTTGACATTTCGTCTAATAATGTATGAGTTTGATTCTTAATTACGATTGCACCATTTTTTTTAGCTAAGTCAACCATTTTTTTTGCAATTTTGAGTTTTCCACCATGATTAATACCCAGTTCAGGAACGATTAAAGGTGGAGCATCCAGGTTAGAAAATAAGTCATTAATATCCAACTAGACCTTCTTCCAATATTTTATTATTTGTATACCCAACTACCCGTAAAAGATAGTTAGAATATTATCAAAGACGACATTACAAGAAAAGAGAGAGAAATATTAATAAGTTAATCAAAACAACGTTAGATTCTCATAAATTTGATAACTTAGTCAGATTTAAAGATGGGATTAAGGGGTATGAAGATTCCAAAACACCTGGGGACATAATGAATGAGACGGTTGAGAAACCGTGGGGATACGAATACTTGATGTATCAAAATGAAGAAATGGCTATATGGCTTTTACACATAGACGCGGGTAAAGAAACTTCTTTACATTGTCATAATTTAAAAACTACAACAATGGTAGTTTTAGATGGTCAAGTTGAGATTCATGGTTTAAATTCTAATTTTAATTTGAAGGAATTAGAAATTTTAGAAATTGAAAATGGAACTTTTCACAAAAATTTTTCTAAACACGGTGCTTATTTGTTCGAAATAGAAAAACCAAATTTAAAATTAGATCTTTATAGGCTTTCTGATAAGAATGGTAGATTTGATTCAAATTATGAAAATCAAAGTCATTATAAAAAAATTAAAAATAATTTTAATTATATTTTTTTTGAAAATGACTCAGACCTAAAAAAAGATATTTTTAAACAAATAGGCGAAAGCAAAATTCTAGTGTTAGAATACCAAAATTATTTAAAAAATAAAATAAATTTTAATAATAATATACATGTACTACTTGAATCAAAATATAATAAACATTTAATCGGGGAAATATTGAATTTTTCCCAATTACAAAATTTAGATGAAACAGACAAAATTTTATTTATCACTACTAATACTTTGAATGTAAATGGATCAGACCAATTGTGCAATTTAATCGCGTTAGATGATTCTACTTTCTTTTTAAGTATAGGAACAAATAATCTACATTTAATTGAATCAATAGCCAGAAAAGAAAAAATAAATTTAAACATTTTTCCAAGTGATGAAATAGCTTTTAAGGCAATGGTGGCATATAACAAATTAAGTAAAATTAAAGGAATATTCATCCCAGGCTCAACAAATGGGTTTTTAAAAAGTTTTATTGTTGCCGTTTCAAGCTGGATTGATTCAGTATTTATAAAAATGATAATTGTAACAGAAAATGAATTCCATAGAAATAACACTTTAAGACAAAATGAGATTAAAGGTGTACCCTTTGCAAGTATTTTAAGTATAATTTCAGCAAAAATAAAAATAGTTAAAAATTTTGGGTTTCTAGAAAGAATGTCATTATTTAGTTTCACATGGGATAGTAAAAAAAATAAAAGAAGTAGACCAGAAGTTTTATTTATCAGTTTACAAACATGTACTAAAAAAGTAAAAGAAAAAAAATTAATAAGCAAAAAGTTTCAATATCTCTTAACATTTTTACCAAAAAATTGGTATAAATTGAAGTTAAAAATAGAAAGAATAAAATTTAAGTTGTTTTATTTAGTACTTTTAATTCATATAATAAAATATAAACAATTAAGTATTTTATTGGGGGATGGTGTAGATAAATTTGATATTAATTATCAAAATTTTTTAGAGATATGTGAGAAATTTAAAATTCCTATTTTTACAAGCAGAAGTGGAGTGCAATTAATTTCAAATGATTCAACTTGTTTTCGAGACAGAGTAGGTGGATATGGTTCTAGAGTGGGTAATCATATTTTATTAAATTCAAAAGTCATATTATCTGTAGGTTGTAGAATGTCAACTTCATTTACGACCAGAAATAATGTTGACTTTGCGAAAAAAGTTAAAGTATTTTATGTCGATATTGATAACAGTGAACATGGGCATGCTGCAAAAAAGTCATTTTTTAAATTAAAAATGGATTCTAGTAATTTTTTAAATTTTGTTTTGCCAAAATTAAATACAATACTTTCTAAAGTTGATAATTCCTGGATAATAAAAACTATGAATATTTATTTAAAATACTCAAATTTTGAAAGTTTCAAAGACGAGAGTAATTTAAGTATTTATGGAGTTTTAAATAAAATAACAAAATCATTTCAGTCGAATAGTTTAATTGTGGTTGATGGAGGAACACTTTTGCATTATTCAAATCAAAGTTCAGTTGTTAAGAGGGATCAATCATGGTTAACACTTTCATCTCTAGAGGAGAGTGAATTTGCAATTCCCGCTAGTCTTGGAGTTTATGTGTTTGAAAGTAGAAAATTAATTAAGAAGCCCATTCATGTAATTTGTTATAAAGAAGACTTGTTGAGGTGTGCAGACGCCTTACATTTTATAGATGACAATAACCTACCCATTAGTATACACGCAATACAAAGAAATTATATCCAAAACGGAAGTGAAATAAAAAAAATTATATACCCTTATTCAGTAGTTCTAAATGACTCACAAAGAATTGATGAAAATGACAACTTTGTAAATAATTTTAAAAATATTAAAGTTGTTTACAATGCAAGTTTAAAAAAAATAAACAGGAGAGAAGACTCCCCAATAATCACAATTTATACCGTGGATAATTTTTATGAAATGGATCCTAGGCCAGGATTCGAAGTAAGTTCTAATGGAGTT
>Ga0172376_10008924_pt1 | contig 10405 bp, 13 predicted proteins | sample Lak35m_FD_121114 | JGI IMG/M metagenome (GOLD analysis project Ga0172376, IMG submission 121114) | Freshwater microbial communities from Kabuno Bay, South-Kivu, Congo - kab_092012_35m | ecosystem: Environmental > Aquatic > Freshwater > Lake | place: Democratic Republic of the Congo: South-Kivu... | reverse complement strand
TGCAAGACTTCGGAAATCGATCCCGCTCTCATGAGGCCCGGTCGGCTCATTGCGCACAGGGCGTTCGGGCGCCTCAGCGCGGCCACCGCCCGCAAAATCGCGGAGAGGTTCGGGCGAACCCTCGAATCCGGAAAACGCGACTACTCGCTTGCGGAAATTTTCAACGAAGACGAGTCCCGCGCCAAAGCCGCGCGCATCGGCTTCCAAGCACAGGAAAAATGGTGATGAAGTTGATCGACGAGGTATCGGATTTCGGCACGACCGAGAGTTTTCTTCTCGCGGCGATCCATGCGTTCGGCGACCGGCCGGTCCACAGATTTGTGGGACATGCCGCCAAGGGCTGGGACTGGAAAAAAATCGTCGAGGAACAAGGGAAAGCGATCGTCAGGGAAAGCAGTTCATTTGCCAGAAAGAACAGAACGGAAAACTTCAGCCTTCTTCTCGAGTGGCCGGAGACGGTTTTTTTGCAAGTCACCGGGGAGAGCCTCAAAGTGCTCACGCCGGACATTCATTTATCGGAGAAGATCGCAGGCGAGTTCATCGAGGCCTATGCAGTCAAACACCCGCCGTCTGCGGCGACCTACAACCTGATCTCAAAAGATTTCGGATTTTCGACAACCCTGGTGGATTTGGATGCGTCACAGATTCCCCATGGCGCCGATCTCGACCTGCTCTACGGGGAGGGCTTTGAGGACTGGGCGCGGGATCTAATGAAAAAACTCGGCAAAAAAAGCGGCCTCTCGCTGCTCGAGGGGCCTCCGGGCACGGGGAAAACGAGTTTCTTGCGGCACTTGATCGCGAGGCTCCATGCCACGCACCGCTTCTACTTCATTTCGCCCTCCTCGGCCTCGGCCATTACCGAACCGGAATTTGCGACCTTCTGGAAGGAGCAGCACGAGACGCACAGCGAGAAGCAATTTGTGTGCGTCTTCGAGGACGCCGAGGCCGCACTCATGCGTCGCGGTCAGGACAACCGGTCGCAGGTCGAGGCGGTCCTGAACATGACCGACGGGCTTCTCGCCGACTTCCTCAAGCTCCAAATCATTTGCACGGTCAATTGCGAGATCGCCGACCTTGATCCCGCCATACTGCGGCCCGGACGGCTCCTCGCAAACCGCTACTTCCCGAGGCAACCCGCCGCCCAATCAAAACGCATCGCCGAAAAATTCGGACGCAAACTTCCGCCCGGTCGCGACGACTATTCGCTTGCCGAGATTTTCAACGATGACAACCGGCCGAATCCCGCAGCGCCAATCGGCTTTGGCCAACCCGCAACATGACCCTCAAAATCCTCCTTTCTCTCTGTCTTCTTCTCGCCTCCTTAAATCTCTATGCCGGTAGAATCGAAGCCCTGCGCGAAGCGGTGCGCATGGGGACGGGCGTGGATGTTTCGGCGACCACCGAAACACGCGATTTCACCCTGAGCTTTGACTCGGTCCTCTCGCACGCTTTCGGACATGTGAGGGATTACACGGTTCTTGGCTCCTCCCTCGGCGCCGATGGCATCTACCGGGTGAGGGTTTCCGCCGAGGTCGAAAAGGGCTCCCCGCAAGCCGGACAATTCCTTGCCGTGCGCCATCTCCTCATGCTCAAGGGGGCGCCGCGCATTTTCTTCCGCGTGGAACCCCGGGAATCCCTCGCGTTTCTCCAAGCCGGGGCGCGGAGCCTCAATCTTCCGGTCGCCCAGCGCGCCGAGGACAGCGACATTTTGATCGAAGGCGAGGTGGCGCTCAAGCCACTCGGGCGCGAAACCCTCCATGGAAGCGGCCCGAAGCATGTTTTCGCCCCGCGAGGAAGCCTCCGCGCCGTGCGTCCGGATACCGGCGAACTTGTCACCGTCCAAAATTTTTCCGGATCGGACCGCGCCTCAAGTTCCCTGCCCGGTGAGCAGGAGGCTGCCGGGGAGGCGCTCGAAGAGGCCCTTCGCGGTGGAGGGGAGATGCCCGTGATCCTTGCAAAAACCCTCTCGGCTTGGGTCGTGGAGACCGACCTTGGCGCCCTCAAGCGTCTCGAGTTTTTGGAAATCGGGCGGCCCGAGTTTGAAAAAATCGTTTCCGCGCTTTCGCAAGCCGACAAGGTAAGCGCCGTGTGGCCGCGAGAATTCGATGCCAGCGGAAAAAGCACGATCGATGTCGAAACCCGTTTGGACAACGCCGGTCTCGCCCAGAAGGTGGCAAAGGCAAGCGACCACAACCAGGAACTCGGGCGCTCAAGCGGTCAGGTTCTAGTGTTTGAGGGACCCCGGAAAAACGGCTTTTTTCGCTGATTTGCCGAACGGTTGTTTTTGACCGTCCAGCGGCAAAAACCTACTGCCAAGCGGTTGTTTGATATGACTCAAGATATTAATTTTCAATGCCTAAAATTTGACACTCACTCCACCCGCCCTATCCTTTGCCCCGAACACAAAGTTCAAATCCAACACTACAACACATGAAAAAAACAATCCTCCTTGCAGCATTCGCAGTGGCTCACGCCGCCGCATCGGCCCAAGCGCAGTCCTGGGGCTTCACACTCGGAAACGGAGCCGGCTTCTACTGGGGAAATGCGCCAGCCAACCGCGTCTACTCGGCACCGGCCTACATCGCCCCGGCACCGGTCTACTACGAACGCCCGGTGACCTATTACCAACCGCAGACCGTCTACATGCAGCCCTACCAGCAAATGCGCCCAGTCTATTATCCGCAAACGGTCGTCTACCGCTCCGAACCGGTCATCGTCCGGGAATCGCGCCGCTGCAACTCACGCTGGTAACGCGTCTCATCGCCCACCCATGAAAAAATTCCTCGCAGCCATCCTCCTCCTTCCCGCCATGCCGCTCCAAGCCGACACCATCCTCGCTGTTCTCAAAAACCCTTCCACCGTCGAACGCCGTGATGCGAAATCCGGAGCTTTCAAGGGCTCAATCTCCGTCAACAACGCGGTCGATGCCGCCTGTGACGGCGAGACGATCGCGGTCCTTCTCGCAAGCGGATCGGTCTACCGCTACGAGGCCAAGTCGGGTTCCTTCCGGGGATCGATCTCGCTCAGCGGAAAACCCACGGGCGTGCAAGTCACCAGCGGCGTCATCGCGGTCACCACAGCCTCGCGCAGCGTGAACCGCTACAACGCCAAAACCGGCGCATTCATGGGATCAAGTTCGCTCTGATTTCGATTCCATCAGGCAAGGCGCTCTGGCAGTAAATGCCGCCTCCACCCATGAAAAGAATCCACCCAGCGGTCCCCTGCGCCCTTGCTGCGGCGTTCCTCGCCTCCTGCACCACCATCACAATCGACGCCCCGCAACCAGCGGAACTCAGCCTCGGACGCAACTCCCGGATTTCCATCGTGCCCGAAGCGGGTTCGGACTGCGGCGAACTCGCCCACTCCCTCTTCCAACTCTTCGCCGCGCAGGGCTACTACCAACTCGTCGACCGCGCGAATTTGGGCGACATGATGCAGGAGCGCCAATTCCAGCGCATGAGCTTTGTGGAAAACCGCACCAGCGGGCGCGTCAAAGGCGTCGATGCCTTCATCTACCTGCAAGCCGAGGGACTCTCGGGCTCCGAGAGCGATTCGAGTTCCTTCACCTACGACGGAAAAACATTCACCCTCTACTCGACAAAGACCACCGCCAACTACATCGCAAACTACCGGGCGGTCTTGGCCTCGTCCTCGCAGATTGCGGGCGGGCGCCGCATCGAACTCACCGATTCCCAATCGGCCTCCTCGGCGGACGGCTATCCCTCCGCTCCGGATCCCTACCCCTTGATCGCAGGCATGAGGAACAAGGCCGCGCAGCAAATTTTCGAAAGCCTCCACCCGAGCGTCCTAAAAATCCGGCGCGTGATTGATGGAACCAAAAGCGCCTCGGCCAAGCAGGCGATCCGCCTCGCCAACGCCGGGCTTTGGCGGGAAGCCACCTCCGCCGCCGAGCAGGGCGTGCAGGAGGTCCCGACCGACCCCGAGGCGCGATACATCCTCGCGATCGTTTACCAAGGCACCGGACGCTATGGGGACGCCGACAGGGTTCTGCGCGAATGCATCGCCATGTCGCCAAAAGGCAAATACGCCACCGCCCTGCGCGAGAACCAAGCCGTGGCCCAGAACGCCGCGCGATTCCAGCAGCAGATGTGATGCGCGCCATCCTGATCTCACTCACCCTCGCAGCCTCGATTGTGGGCGCTTTTGCAAAAGACCCCTCGGTTGCCGTCATCACCGAGGACCTCACGGGCGAAGTGGGCGAGGGCGGGGTCGAGATGGTCGAATCCTCGGCCGAGGCCGGAATCTCGCGGGCGCCGGGCGTTTCGCTCATCAGCCGCAGGCACCTCGAGAAAATCCTCTCCGAGCAGGGACTCGCCTACTCCAATGTGGTCAACGACCGCGCCCGCCTCGGCCGCCTTGTCGGAGCCGACATCCTGCTTGTGGTCGGCATCATCAAAAACCGCGTTACCCAAACCCGCGAGAGCGTGAGCGCCTACGGGATGACCGAGAACATCGTCCGCAGCCAGAGCGACGCCGCGATCACGGTCAAAGCCCTTGAGGTTGAAAGCGGCCGCATCCTCGCACAGCGCCAGTTCGCCAAGCGCAACCGGGACAACCGCCGCGCGCTCGACGATTGCGCCGCGCAAATGGAGACGGGCCTTGCGCAAATGACCTTCGGCGAACTCGCCCGCGAAGGCGAACTCCCGAGGCACAAGGTGGTCATCAAGCCCACTTCAAACGGCAGCGATCTCCAGGGCCTCGACCTCTTCATCGACGGGAACTTCATCGGCAACACCCCGATCACTACCGATGTCGAGGAGGGCGTGCGCGAGGTGTCGCTGCGCAAGGGCGGAAGCACCCTCTGGAGCAACCGCGTCCAAATCCTCAAGGAAGTCTGGCTCACCCCCGACCTAGGCAACTGAGCGCGACATGCTGCGCTTCCACCCCGTCCCCGCTACCGCAATAGCTGCCGTTTGCGCATTTGTATGCATGGAATCCCATGCGCAGCCTGGTCCGGACCAGGCCATGGAGCTTTGGCTCCAGTCCCGCGTCCAACTCGCAAACATCAACTTGGAACTCGCCCGCGTGAGCGAAGGCGAACCGCTTGCCAATCACCAGAACACATCAATCCAAGCCTTGCGCGAAACGGTCGAATACCTCTCCAAAAACGGCACAAGGGAACAACTCGCCGCCACTCAAAACATCCTCGGCACAAGCCTGCTCGACAAAGCGGACGCCTCCCTGCTTGCCGAACGGAATTCCGTTTTGACGCAAGCCCGGGATTTCTTCCTCGAAGCGCTCCAAGTCTTCAAAAGATCAGACCACCCCCGCGAATTTGCCATGGTTTCCAACAACCTTGGAATCACATTTCACAAATTGTCACAGTGGCCCTTCGACGGGGACCCCACCGGCAAGGGCAAACTTCAGGAGCGGGCCAGCGCCCACTACAAGGATGCGCTTGAGGTCTACGAAACCTTGGGCAACCCGGGACAAGCCGCGCTCATGAAGATGAACATGGCCTTTCTCGATCCCCGAAAAGGGAACCAAAAGGAAGCCCTCGAGAAAGCCGCGCTTGCCCTCGAGTCTGCAGTCGCATCCCCGGGCAATGGCGCAAATGCCCAATTGAAAATGAACCTTGCGACCTGCTTGATGGAACTCGCGGAACTCGAAGCGGAAAATCGCGGGCAGAGGATCGACAGGGCGATTTCCCTTCTCCAAAGCCTCCAAGGCGTGCGCTCTTCCAATCCCAGAAGATGGGCGCGCATCGAGTCCCAATTGGGCCAAGCCCACCTCGCCGCATCGCTTTGCGATTCCCGGAAAAAATGGACCCACCTGAGGGCCTCCGCACAAGCCAGCGGCGATGCCCTTTCGGTTTTCACCGAAAGGGCATCGCCCGCCGACTGGGCAGGCAATCAGGCGCGCCTAGGGATGGCCACGGCGCTCCTTTCGGGAGACCCCGCTCTTGGCGCCAAGGAACGCGACAAGATACTGGTCGAAGGGCTTGTTGCGATCATCGAGGCGACAAACCACCTCACCACCAACCAGACATTCCGCCAGGAAGGCGAGGCCCTGCTCAAGGATTTGAGGAAAGTCCGGACAGTCCCCTCGGGCGGGCAGTGATCAAATCAGTGTTGCCATCTCGAAGGGATAGTTTTATGCCACACGTATGGCAAACCTGACCAAACGCGACATGGTTGTCGCAATCGCCGAAAAAACCGGCCTCACCCAGAAGGAAGTCTTTGATGTGATCCAGCTCACACTCGAGGGAATCACGGACGCCCTGGCAAAGGGCGACGGCGTGGAATTGCGCGAGTTCGGGGTCTTCCGCTGCCGGCTCACGAAGCCGCGCATCGGCCGCAACCCCAAGAAGCCCGAGCAGGAGGTGACAATCCCCGCGCGGGCGATCGTGAAATTCAAGGCAGGAAAAATCATGCGCGCCCGTGTGCTCGAACGCACCTCGGCCATGGCGAAATAGAAACTTCAACCCATGCCCAGGCGCCGCAAGCCCGAAGAAAAACTTCGGGTCAAACTCAACCTCACGATCCACCCGGATGTCCGCGCCTGGGCGGACGAGATCACATTCAAACGCCGCCGCTCGATCTCCCAACTTTTCGAGGACTTGGTCGAAGCGGCTTACCTGCAATCAAAGAATCCCCAGCCACCACCGCCCGCGTCCCAGCCCCAAACCGCTCCTCCGCAGGGCTACTACTATCCTCCCCAGCCCTACTACTATCCCGCCCCCACGGCCCCGCAGGTTCCCCAGTAAATGGAACTCTTCAGCGCCCTCCTCGGAAATGCCAGCGAGGTCGACGCCTCGAAGCTCGAGAAGGAATTCTCCGATCTTTTGATTGATGGGGAATCCATCCAGCACGCCTACAAACTTTTTCGCGACCTCATCGTCTTCACAAACTTCCGCCTCTTCCTTGTGGACAAGCAGGGAATGACCGGAAAGAAGCGCGAATATACCTGCGTTCCCTACAAGGCGATCGACTACTTTTCCAAGGAAACCGCTGGACACTTCGACCTCGATGCCGAGATCAAAATTTGGATCAAGAGCCGCAAGGAACCGATCGTCCTCGAATTCCGCAAGGACGCCCACATCCACGATGTGTTCAAGGTCCTGAGCTACCACGCCCTCTCAAGCTGAGAGGGGGCTCACCAACGGTTGGGATGACTGATGCGGTGGCTTGTGTTGTAGGAGTAGGGAATCGTGCGGACGATGACGCCCTGCTGGGGATAAAGAGCCTCGGGTTGCCGGTGGTAAACAACCGGAGCCTCCGCCACATAGACGGGGCCGTATCTGCCGCTGCTATAGCCACCAGAATACCCGCCGCCATAGCCTCCGCCATAGCCGCAATTGCCATGCCGGACGACGCTCCCCGAAGATCCCTGCGGGTTGAAATAAAACCCGGCACCGTTGCCGAGCGTGAATCCCCAACTTTGGGCCTGCGCGGACACTCCAAAAAGAAGGGTGGCCGCCGTGGAGAGAAGCAAACATGTGGTTGTTTTCATCGCGAGGGAACATGCCGGGTTTTATGTCCGCATGCAAATCGGCGGGGCCAAAACCCTGCCGGTTTCATGTCGGTTTTTTGCCGCTCGCTCCGCCGGTTGACCACTCGACCACCCAAAAGAACCACCCGCACAAGATTCAAAAAAACCTCCCAATGGGACTTCCCAACCGGACATCAGCAAATGATCCCGATTGTGCTATAAAATCCATCATGACCGATATGCCCGGCTACTCCTTCATCGCGGTCTTGAGCGACATCCACGGCAACATCGACGCGCTAGATGCCGTGCAGGCCGATGCCTCCCGGTTTCCCGTGCGCGAAATGGTCTGCCTGGGCGACATCGTGGGCTACGGCCCCGAACCCGCCGAGTGCGTCCAGAGGGTCATGGACAACTGCTCGCGGTGTGTCCTCGGCAACCACGAGGCCATGGTCTTCTTGTGCCTCCAAATCCCCTCGGAGGAATGGGCGGTCGAGGTCCAGCACCCCATCCAACTCGCCTGCGACACGCTCTCAACCGAACAAGTCGCGTGGCTCAAAAAACAACGCCTGACCGCGCGCTCCTCGGGCGTTGTTTTTTGCCACGGATCCCTCCACGACCCCCAGGAGTTCAACTATCTCGATAGCGACGACGAGGCGGTGCTGCACTTTGCCGCCCAGAAGTCCCAAGTCTCCTTCCACGGCCACACGCACATCCCGGCGATCTGGCAGAAAACGGGCAGGTCGGCGGAGTGCTTCAGCCCCGACGACAAGCCCGTGAAGCTCAGTTCCTCTAAAAAGACAGCCATCAACTGCGGGAGCGTCGGGCAACCGCGCGACGGCGACCCGAGGGCCTGCTATGTCCTCTACGACCCCGCGCAAAAAATCTTCCTCCACCGCCGAGTCCCCTACGACATCGAACGGGCGCAAAAGCGCTTCAAGAAAGCCGGCCTGCCAGCCGACAACGCCGCGCGGATCTCGCGCGGCGAATAAATCCCCCTCCTGCCTCCCAATTCCCCCGCAATCCCCCACAATCCCCCCTCCAAGCCTCCGCAATCCCCGCCCCTCCATCCCCCTTCCACCCCCGCAAGCCCACCTCCCGCCAGACCGGCGATTCCTCCACCCCCTCTTTCCTACCACCTTAGAAGGCCGCTCTCTGTTCCTAGACACGGTTTACTGCTACGGATATTGCTACGCTTTGGCCCGTCTTGCGGTTTTCAGGTGTCCACAACCAGAATAATCGCGGGCTCGCGAAGGGAATTTTGACTTCCAAGCATCAACGGTTAAAGCGAAGCTGTGTCCCTCGGAAAATCACTTGGTTTGCATTGCCCTTCCGGAGACTCGACCACTCCCTCGAGAGCTCGGGCTGCCAGATGTCGAAGGAATGCATTTTCAGGCCCGTTGTAGGATCAAGGCCGGGATTTTCTTCGAGCGATCCAGCGATAATTTCCCTCATCCCGAGTTCCTCGAGAGCGGGCTCGGTCAAAACAAACGCCCGATCTCTTGGAGGGCATCCAAGCAGGTAACTCTCTTCGTCGACCGCATCAAGATCGTAGGCTGCGACATGATAGGTGATGCCGTCCATGCCGGTCACCGAGGGTGGAATCCATGGCTCGCCCCCGATGCCCTCCCTAATCCTTCGCCTCTGCCTCCAAATCCATCCCCATTCTCCGTCCTCGGCGCAACCCTGATCGCTTGCAAACCGAGCAACGGCCGCCCGGAAGGCCGCATGTGCAGGACAGTGAAAGGAAAATTTTCCCGTTTTCGACCACCGTCTGCCCTGCGTCAGATTTCTTGGAACACTTAAAACCCTCGCGCCCTTGGGAACTGGGTTGTGCGGACCTTTGGAGAGTTTGATTGTGCAATCGAAATTCCAAGCCATATAGGCCGCTGCGGTTGGCAGCGAGCCCACCTTGTCCAAATCAGAAAATCCCACCCCGTAGGCATTGTCCGCGAGTGCCCGCTTCACAGATTCGATGGATCTTTTTTCGGCCCGTGCGGAGCGATCCGTCCCGCTCCAAAGAAGTAGGTGTGCGTGGAGTCGTCCCGGATTTCCCACTGAAGGATGGATCGCAATCAAATCAAGCGTCTCGAATCCCGCACGGTAGAAAAGATTTCGCGTCACGCCCCGAACCCTGTCGCGGGCCTGGCGGTAATCCGGAGTTCCTGGAAAAGTCAGCGTTGCAAAATAGACCCGGTCGATTTTTCCAAGATTAAGTTCGATCGAGGTCATCAACTGATAGGCCCGCTTGCTCCAAGATTTCTGATTCGGCCTGCACAGAACCGAACCAAGTTTCATCCTCGTCGCTTGAAGCAAAACCCAGATTTCCCAATGCCGTGCTTTCAAGATCTCGTTTCTCCTCGAGCGCAGAAAAAACCTTTTCAAATTCTCCCGAAGCAACCGGAGTTCGCTCTTTCCCGAGGGAAGGTCTCCATGAAGTGCCGCGCCCAGTCTGGAGAGGGATTTTGAGTCAGTTGTTTTCTCTGTATTAGACAAGAGGGAAAGAAGCGACTCGACCTGGGGCCAGTCCCAAGGGTTGCCATGGGAAACATCCGGGGCGATTCCGCCGGAGGTCCATTCGGGAGGGGTGCGAAGATGCATCCCGAGGTTTTCCTGTCATTGTGAAAACCGGCAAGGTGAAAAAAATCGACTGGGGGACTCATGAAAAAAATCATTCGTAGCGTGTTTCCCCGGAGGTCTTCGATTCCGCCCTGGCAATCCGTGATTTCACACCGGTTCCGGCGGCGGACAGTTGGCGGACAAATTTAGACCGAATCGAATGGGTCGGATAGAGTCTGAAAGGAAACCGGTTGATTTCATAAAAAAACCCGCAGAGCGAGATTTCATCGGCTTCTGCGGGATAAAAAAGGGAGTGGCTGGACCCGGAATCGAACCGGGGACACGAGGATTTTCAGTCCTCTGCTCTACCAACTGAGCTATCCAGCCATGAAATGGT
>Ga0172376_10008921_pt1 | contig 10408 bp, 9 predicted proteins | sample Lak35m_FD_121114 | JGI IMG/M metagenome (GOLD analysis project Ga0172376, IMG submission 121114) | Freshwater microbial communities from Kabuno Bay, South-Kivu, Congo - kab_092012_35m | ecosystem: Environmental > Aquatic > Freshwater > Lake | place: Democratic Republic of the Congo: South-Kivu... | reverse complement strand
TGCGAATTCCGCAGTCACTGGAATACACGATCATTGGTGCCGTAATTCTGCTGGGCGTACTCGGAGACGAACTGGTAAGACGTGCCGCCGCACGCCGACGATTACGGCAAAGCATCACCTGATTCGCCGCGTCCATTCAAACAGACTGCCCTGTTACAGTCCGATTGTCCCGTCTCACGGCACAATCACATGTTTGTCACCTGCCGCCCCACGACTGCCGTATTTCCCAGGCAGTGGCATTTCAGCCGCTGGCCTCACCCGACCACGCCAGCCGCAGCAGCTCAGAAAAACCCGGCGCCTGCCCCTGACGCAGGATTCCGGCCCGATACAGCCGACTGGCGGTGGCAATGCCAAGGCCTGTACCAGCCAGCATCAGCAGCAGACTCAGCACACACTGCCAAAGTGGAATCACAGCTCCCGAACACAGCCGCACGGCCATCAGCAGCGGTGTCGCCGGGGGAAAGAAACTGGCTGCAGTGGCCAGCGTTCCATTGGGTTCGCGAATAACGGTAAACCACAGCAGCAGCGGCAGCATCAGGATCAGCCATACCGGCATCAGCAGGCACTGCGCTTCACGCATCTGACTGACACAGGCCGCTACCGCCATGAAGACAGAACTAAACAGCAGCACTGCCAGCAACTGAAACAGCAGCAGCCATGGAAGCAGAGCCCACGGAATACCACCGGAAAGTCCCTGCACCCATGCGGCGATCGCAGCACCGGTACCGTACAAACCAAAAATGGTCATAGCGCCAGCCGCATTGCCCGCCAGTTTGCCCGTCATCAGCTGAGCAGCGCTGGCTGATCCCAGCAGCACCTCAGAAATCCGCAGCGTCTTCTCCTCCAAAACACTCTCCAGCATCGGCTGCACTGACAACAAAACCGCCATGAACATCATTCCCATCACACCGATCGGAAGTATCAGGGCAGTCATGGAATGCTGCTGAGTGCCCTGTTGAATCTGACCCTTTTCATCACGGTAGTAGAGTCCGACTGGACCAATCCCCACGGGCTGCGACAACTGGCTGAGCACGGTGGGAAGCAGGGATGAGGGCAAACAGTCTGCCAGTCGCTGCTGCTGCAGCATGGCATCCACAAGCTGCTCACACCAAAGTCTTGCTTCCGACAAAGCCGCATCTTCAGAAACCCAGACAAGCTGAGTTTCTGCCGCCGGATAATGCATCGCTGCAGCAGGGATCTCCAGGAAAGCGTCCAGCCCTCCCGCCCGAATCTGATCGGACAGCAACAGCCGATCAGTATCACCGAATGCAGTCCCCGTAAGTTGTTCGAACTGATACTGATGACGATCCTGCAGTCCCAGCATCGAAAGCAGCCGCTGCTGCCCGTCAGAACTGTCGGAACTGGTCCGGCTGGCTGTCAGCTGCTCATTTCGCTGTTCCGCAGCCAGCTGCAGTGGACGAAACAGGACATTGGTGTGATCCACGACAGCAATCCGACGCACCTGATGCTGCTGCAGACCATTCAGTACGGCCGGCACACAGACGACTCCCGCCATCAGCAAAGGCATAACTGCCAGACTGAGCAGGAAGGCACGAGTACCCACCATCGCACGGTATTCACGCCACGCTATCACCAGAATTTTTCGCATGCATCACTGCCATCTGAAATATTGCTGCTCAAGCCTTAGTTACCAGCACTGCCCAGTGGCCTGAAGAACTGTCGGAACGACTGCCACACCCTGCTGACAGGTGCAGCCCGCAGATCCGAGATGCCACCGGATTCCGCAGTTATCGACGTCTGTCGCAAATTCCCGCTATCGCTCACCAGACGTAAAAAGATCTCATGCAGTGATGGCCGGACGATTTCAAAGTGCTCCAGTTCGGTGAATGCCGTGAGTTGCCGCAGCAGCTCTGCGGCGGTGTACGCACCTGTTGGCAACAGCCGCTGATACTGCCCCTGCTGCCGGACTTCAGCTACTCCCGGCAACTGCGGCGGCAGCGGTCGGTCGCCCACAGTGCGAACTCGCAGCTCACTGCTGCCCGACTGCGCCAGAATCTGCTGAACCGAGCCATCCAGCACCTTTCGACCACCATCAATCATCACCACCCGTTCACACATTCGCTGCGCAGTTTCCATTTCATGAGTCGACAGGATGATGGTGGTCCCCTGACGCTGCAAATCTTCAATGGCCCCGCGCAGCAGCTCCAGATTGACAGGATCAAGACCACTGAAGGGCTCATCCAGAATCAACAGTTGTGGACGAGCGATCACAGCGGCAATAAACTGAATCTTCTGACACATGCCCTTCGACAACCCGTCGATCCGCCGGTGATCCCACCCGTCTGCCTCCAGCCGCTTCAGCCAGCGAGAAATCTCAGGGTCCGGATTTCGCACATCTTTCAGTGCCGCATAGTAACGCAGCAGCTCTCTGACTTTCATGCGGCGATACAAACCGCGTTCCTCGGGCAGATAACCCACTCGCGGGTCCGCACAGTCACCGCCCGAATTACCCAGAACAATGACCCGGCCGCGGTCAGGCTTCACTATCCGCAATATCATCCGCAAAGTCGTCGTTTTGCCGGAACCGTTCGGGCCAATGAACCCGCACAGGGAACCGGCTGGAATACTGAGGCTGATACCCGCGACTGCCGTCCGCTGTCCAAACCGCTTTTCAGCGTTTTCAATCAGCACACATGCAGGCTGCGTACAACCGTCATACCGCTCAGCGGCCAGCTCTGTAATCTTCATAACCACACCACCGGACTTCCTGGGCCTGATGTGCCCGCGTCAGAACGATGCCAGCAGAGCAATCAGAATGTTGCAAAAAAGCAACAGTCGCAGCACAGCATCGGTCAGCTCCCTGTGAAGCAAACGGCGTGCGAGAATCTGCAGCGAAGCCCACAGCAGACTCAATGGCGGACTCTCAGATGGCCAACAGGCGCTAAAAAGCTCATTTGTGGGCTGCAGCAGGCAGCCCCGCTCAACACACAGGTACTGTCCGCGAGGTCGCTGGTGTACCGGGTACTGGACGCAGACTGTTAGAAACGCTGATCAATGGCAGACATCACAGGTTGCCAAAAAGCAACAGTGCTGCGGCAGAAATACAGCGTGAGCCCGGAATTATCGGTTCGCTGCTGCGTTGCCGGCGTTGGTGTTCTGTCGATTCAGACTCTGCAGCGACTGCTGGCGAGACTGATCAACCGGATTGGACTGACTTCCGTAAAAGTCCGAGACCTGCACAATGGCCGGACCCAGCAGAAACAAGAACACCGCGGGCATCAGCAGCAGTGAGACAGGAAACAGCAGCTGAAAGGAAGCAGAGTTTGCTCGGGTGTCCGCACGTTCCTTCAAAGTCGCGCGAATACTGTCACTATATTCCGTCAGAGCGCGAGACAGCGCGGTCCCGGTCACGTCAGACTGCACAAGCAGCGACGTGAAGCTGGTAACTTCAGGGGATTCAATACGCGTCGCAAACGCCTTCAGCGAATGTGACAGATCGCTGACTTCGGCCTGCCGGGTGACGATCCCCAGCTCCACGCCCAGTGAAGGATGCACGCCACTGATCTCACGTGTAATTCGCTTCAGGGACTGCATCACAGTCAACCCCTGACTGACACACATGTTCAGCATGTCCAGTACGTCGGGCAGCCCCATTTCGATGTCGCGAGTCCGTTCGCTGGCACGGGAGGCTACCGCCAGCGGGGGCAGCGCCCACATCAGCAGCGGTACGATCACCACAGCTGCAACAATCGCAGACTCGATTTCCGGGGGAGCCATGATCAGCAGCAGCCCCAGCAGGCACAGCGATGAAAACGACAAAATGAAACGCAGCGCACTTAGATTCTGCCATGCCGCGCGGGACTGGTATCCGGCTGCCATCAGGTTCTTTCGCTGCGTCAGACGACGTGATTCCGACTCCGGCAGCATCTGAGCCAGCGCGGGAGTCGCCGTACCGAACAGAAAGTCGTCTTCCGCAATCGGCAGTTCTTCCGGTTCCGGACTGCGAATCGACAGCCGTTCTTCAGTCACAATGCCGCGAAATTCGTGGAACAGTCGGCGATTTTCCCACGTCGTTTGCCGGCCTTTTCCCTGATCAGAGTCCACTGTGAAATCTCCGGCAGTTCATCAGAAACGGGAAGTACGGCTCAAAATACGAAACACAATCAGACTGCCCACAAATTGCAGCGTAACGGCAGTCCAGAATGACGACCGCCCCCAGCCTGAAGCAAACAATTTATCCAGATACTCGGGATCGCGAGCAATATAGAAACTCACAACGATGATCGGCACAGTGATCATCATCGCAGCCCCCAGACGACTGGAAATCGTCGCGGCCCGCTGCCGAGCCACAAAGTGCAGCCTGTCGCGAATGGCCGTTGACAGTCGTTCAAGGACCTGAATCAGGTCTCCGCCAGTCTCCTGATTAACAGACAACGCTGCGGTAAACATCGTCAGCGTCGTGACGCCGGTACGCTGCACAAGGTCTCTACAGGCTGTGCCAACATCCATGCCCATTTCGATTCGTCGAGCACTGACTCGCAGCTCATTCCCCAGCGGACTGGGAGTATCGGCGGCCAGCATCATAAACGCATTTTCCACGTTTCGCCCGGTGCGGGCAAAGCGAGCCATTTCTTCAGCCATCAGCGGCAGCTGCAACATGATCTGTGACTGACGGCGAGACCGCTGCACCAGCGCAAGCACTATTGGCAGCAGCAGGCCGAGTGCAGCCATCACAGAACTCATCACGACTCGCTCCGTCAGCACAAAGAACAAACCGCCGCAGGATACACCGCTCAGGACACAAAGCCCCAGCCAGACGGAAGGTGCTGTCTGGATACCAGACTGCAGCATCAGTGTGTCGAACCAGCCGTTCACGACATCCGCAGTGCCACCCGTCCCCTCAGTAAAGCCGATCTCTTCCTTCAGCAGCCCGGCGAACGCAGCGTCTCGCGGCAATGAACGCAGTTCCGGATTTGGAGCAATCATGGGGTGTCCTTCCTGTATCTCCCGCACCGCATCTTCAAACATTCGGTGCCGTTAACTCCCGCGGCTCAAACAGCGGTCGATACTGTTCCACATTGGTGCCGGCCAGAGCCAGGCGTCGCAGCGCTACCGGCTGATAGCCAGTAGCAAAAAATGCGCCTGCAGGTCGCCCGCCACGCATTTCTCCGCTAAGCCGATAGACAAAGATGTCGTCCATTCGCCACTCGCCGTCCTTCAGCCCAATCACCTCGGACACTCGAGTCACCCGTCGTTCCCCGGTGTGCAGTCGAGTCACGTGAATCACGATATCCACGGCGTTGCAGATGTACTGACGAGCAATTCGGGACGGCAGTTCCACTCCGGCCAGTGCGATCATCAGCTCCAGTCGGTCCAGAGTCTCGCGAGCATCATTGGCGTGCACGGTACTCATGGAACCATCGTGCCCCGTGTTCATGGCCTGCAGCATTTCCAGTACTTCAGCACCTCGCGCTTCGCCCACGATGATTCGGTCCGGCCGCATTCGCAGGGCGTTTCGCAGCAGGTCCCGCTGCGTCACCGCACCTCGACCCTCCAGGTTGGGCAGACGAGTCTCAAGCGCAACCACGTCTCGCTGCTGCAGATTCAGTTCGGCCGTTTCCTCAATGGTCACAACACGCTGCGAGTCCGAAATGTAGCGACTCATACAGTTCAGCAGCGTTGTCTTGCCGGCGCCAGTACCGCCACTGACGATCACATTCATACGGCCCTGAACAGCCAGCACCAGAAAGTCGGCCATCGCCGGTGCCATCGTGCCAAACTTCACAAGATCTTCCATCTGAATACGACGATTGCCGAATCGTCGTATCGAAACCGTAGGACCGCCCAGCGCCAGTGGCGGAATAATCGCGTTGAAACGCGAACCGTCCGGCAGTCGAGCGTCGACCATGGGGCTGGATTCATCAATTCGCCGACCAGCTCGACCCACCAGCCGGTGAATGAACTGCATCAGATGCTGCGAATCCGCAAATCGCACGCCTGTCTCTTCAAGCACCCCGCGCCGCTCAACAAGCACTCGGCCCGGGCCATTGATCAAAATATCCGATACCGTCGGATCCACCATCAGTGATTCGATGGGACCAAAACCATAGATTTCGTCCATCAGATCCAGCACCAGCTTTTCACGCTGCTGCTCAGACAGCGAAATCGGCTGCCGCGCACACAAATACTCTGCCAGTGCCTTCAACTGGGCTCGCAGCTCGGCTTCCGACAAAGCTTCCGCCTTGCTGAAATCCACCAGATCAATGATCTGCCGATGCAGCTCTGTCTTCAGTCGGATCAGGTCCGTACTGTCGGCACTTGATCCGTCCGCGATGGTCACCATGGCCTGTCCTCAGGTTGTCTGTTCGTCACCCGCTGCCCCCCCCCGCCGTCTGCCCGCACGCTGAGCGCAGCAACCCACGGGTTAATACTCATATCGATCGTTGGCCTCGCAAGGACACACCACGATTCACACGGCCCGCAGAATCGCTTTCAGCAGTGACTACGGAAAAACGGGCACAATCAAATCGGCCCCTGCAATCTGATCAGGCAGCAGCCGCAACATCACGTTCCGCAGAGTCAGATCCGCGGCTTTCCTCGGGCGCCTGCAGACTGCCTCGCACGGCCGCCTCACGCCCTGCAGGGCTAACCTGATACTGCAGCCCGCGAGCACGTCCGGAAAATTCGATCCGGATCAAACCAAGCGCAATCAGGTGACCATGCACTGCCGTCAGAGCAGACCGATCGATTTCCCCGACCTCCATGATCCGATCCACCCACCCGGTGTACTCAGGATCAGCCGCTTTCGCCGCGACTTCACGCGTCTGGTAACAGCTCAGTACCATCAGGCACTGCTGCTCAAATTCTGCGGATTGTCCGTCAGTCAGTCGCATACTGAAAGGTATCGACCGTCACGCCCGACGGATGCAAACGTCCTGTGCCGCCCGGCAGCATCGCAAGTACCGCCAAAATCAGCCAAAGTCACCCGCGCAACCCAAACAGCCCAGTCGCCCAGAAACACCCCAACATCCAGCAGCCTGAGTCCCTGAAAACTTGAGCGACACTGCTGAATTAATGCCGCAAGACACTCGCCAAACATCCGCGCGAGTTCAAAAACGGCGGATTCTGCCTCTTAAAGGCACCGAACAGTCGCCGATCGGCATTTTTTGCCGGTTGCGGACAAGCAACGCAGACAGGCAACCGCGAAATCTCAGGAATCACCGTTGCTGACTTTCGGGAATTCTCAATATGTTTCCCGTCTCTCCTCAAGTTCTCGTTCCTCTCCTGTCTCTCATCTCCTGTTTCTCAGGACCAACAGTTATGGTCAGTCTTCCGCTGCCGCACATGATTCGCGGACTTTCACTGCTGACGGTCTCTGCCCTCCTCGCCGGCTGCTCGTCAATGGGCAGCAACATGGCGAATTCCAGCGGCATGAGCTATTTTGAACGCGGCAATTACCTTGCTGCGGGCGAACAGTTTCAGCGAGCCCTGGCCAGTGACCCGGATAATCCGGACTATCTGGCAAACCTCGCCCGAGTCCGCATGACGGCCGGTGACGCCATGGGTGCCGAACAGCTTTATCGGCAGGCTCTCACCGTACAGCCTTCGCACCAGCCAGCTTACCACGGCCTTGCAGAACTGATGCTGCAGCAGAACCGCGGCCAGGAAGCCACGGCAATGCTGAGCACCTGGGCCAGCTCGCAGCCCTACAACCCGGAACCGCAAATTGAACTGGCATGGCTGAACCGCGAACGGGGAAATCATCAGGAAAGTGGTCAGGCCCTGCAGAAAGCCCTGCAGATCAATCCTGGCAATTCCACCGCACTCGCTCATCTCGGTCAGCACTACCAGGACATCGGCCAGCCCGACATGGCTGTCAATATGTACCAGCAGTCGCTAAGAACTGACTGGAATCAGCCCGATATCCACGCTCGCCTCGCGAATGCCTCACAGTCTGCCGGCGCGGGAACAGCAATGGGAGCCACGGCAATGGGACGTGGTATGCACCCGGGCGAAATGCCGCGACAGCAAATGGCCTTTGGCATGCCGAACGGAGCCGGTTCGTTCGCCGCCGCGGCAGGTCCGGCGGGAGCGCGTACTGCAATGATGCCTTTCCCGCAAAGTTCCAATGGCTGGCAGCCGTCTCCGACTCCCTGGGTCGTGACATCCGGCCCGGCACCCACAAATGCCTCTGCTATGATGCCTCAAAACGGCCAGATCATCATGAACGGCGATGCCGGAACGATGATCCCGGGAACTGTGACCTTGCCCATGACCCCCGGAACACCACAGCCGGCACCCGCTGCAGCCTCGCCGGTCCCCGATCCTGCATTCAGTTCAGTCCCCAGTGGCGCTGCCACCACTGTTTCCCTCGTGGAACCGTTCTGAACTCGATTGCTCGACGGCACGCAACATCGGTCTATAACCTGTCCGGGTTCCGCTGTTTGCCGCAAAATCTGTGCTGAGACTTCCTGTGCCAGTTTTTGATTATCGATTTCGAGTGCCCGCCACGGTTGATGCCGTGGCGGATTTTCATTTCCAGACCGGAATTCTGAAATCTCTTTCGCCGCCGCTGATGCTGCTGCAGGTGCATCGCTTCGACCCGCTCGCTGAAGGCTCGATCGGCGACTTCACCATGTGGATGGGTCCCGTGCCAGTGCACTGGCGGGCCGAACATCGAAATGTCAGCCGAGCGGGCTTTACTGACGTCCAGACAGCCGGTCCCATGAAAAGCTGGGAACACACGCATCGATTCTATGCCATCGATGCTCATACCAGTGAAGTGCATGAGCACATCGAATTTGAACATCACTCGGGCTGGCGTGGTGTCTGGTCACGCATGTTGTTTCCGAAACCTGCCCTGCTGGCCCTGTTTTTCTGGCGCAGTCTGGTCACCCGTCGGGCTGCCGCAAAAATTGACCGCGAACGCCAAAAATGACCCCTGCAGTACTGAATTCCGCAGTCGCGATACCGGCCCCGGCTGCCGCGCGCAAGACCTGGTAACGACCGGCCCAACGTCACGCCGGCTGCCAGGAATTCGCCATGCTGCACAACTGCAGCAGTCGCTGCTTTGCTGCAGGTAAAGTCTGGAACAGATCCGGATTGTCGGCCAGTCGCTGCAGCCAGACCACAGGATTCAGCAGGACGATTGACGCATCAAACACCGACAGCAGCTGCCTGTCCCGAGCCGAAAGCTGCCACAACTTTGCCCAGCAATCGGTGGCTGCCACCCGGGCAGCACCGTCCTGCGGATACCACGAACGCAGCAGCCGGGCAACATCCAGACACGGATGATCGACACCTGCAGCATCCCAGTCGATGACACCGGAAATCTGACCGTCCTGATAAAGCACATTCTCTGTTCGCAAATCACGCAGCACAGGCTGCAGCATCATGGTCTGCGAGCACCATGGCTGCAGCTGCAGATGCAGCCACGGCAACCACGACTGCAGCCACTGTGAGAACTGCAAAACGGCTGCTGTTACTTCCGCATCACCACAGCGATGTGCAGCCTTCGACAACCGTCTTAAACAACCCTGCTGCAATTCTTCCACAAGTTCTGCGCGGCGCAAAATCGCCTTCGACTGAGTATTTTCCAGAGCCAGAGTACTGCTGCTCCATCGCACACCAAAAGCACGACCAGAGACATACAACGGCAGCAACTTCAATGCGGTCGATTCGAGACATTCCGGGGCTGGAACCCCGCGCAGAAATTGTCCCGGACGCCACGATTCCACCTGCCACGCAAACCGCCCCTGCTGCAGAATCAGTGCTGGTTCATCCCCCCGCATACCAGCATGTGCCCGTGGACGGGGCACAATATCCGGACAGGACTCTGACGCCGATAACATCCAGCGCCGCACGAAACAACGATGCCGAACCTGAGCGGCAGAAGCCGGTTGCCAGACCTTCACGGCAAAGAGCTCACCGGACAAGTCCTGCACCTGCCAAACAGTGGCCTCACTGAGACCGCCCTCCACCCTGTTCCACTGCTGAGGCTGGATACCGAACTGGTTGCAGACCTGCAGATCGAGTGATTGCATAGGCACCGAATACTCCCGTACGCTGCTCAATTCGCTGCAGCGACTCTGACGAGAACACCGTAAAAGTCAATTCCCCGGCAAAAAAACCTGAAGGGCACACCGGCCGTGAGAAGTCCTGAAAGACGGGCCAAAGCAATCCACAACGGGGCACGAATCATGCCCTGCTAATCGCCATAATTTATGGAGTCTGCCGATTTGAGGACATGACAGGTGAACGATATCTCAGGACGTGGTAGGATCTTTGCTGTCAAAGATTTCTGCGTTCGAACCAACGGCGACGGAACTGAGCGATGGCAATTCAATTCCGCTGCAACTACTGCAAAAGTCTGCTGGGGATTTCCGATTCCCAGGCCGGGGCTGCGGTTGATTGCCCGCGCTGCGGTCGTTCTCAAAAAGTCCCCGGA
>Ga0172376_10008919_pt1 | contig 10409 bp, 9 predicted proteins | sample Lak35m_FD_121114 | JGI IMG/M metagenome (GOLD analysis project Ga0172376, IMG submission 121114) | Freshwater microbial communities from Kabuno Bay, South-Kivu, Congo - kab_092012_35m | ecosystem: Environmental > Aquatic > Freshwater > Lake | place: Democratic Republic of the Congo: South-Kivu... | reverse complement strand
GGTTTTTACATCGCCCAGATTGGCCGTGATCGACAGCATGCGGGTGGCATCGATCAGTCGCCAGGCGGCTGGCTGGCCACCTTCCAGTTCAAAACTGACGATGCCTCCGCCACTGGCCTGTTGTCGCCGGGCCAGTGCATACTGGGGATGAGACGGCAGGCCGGGATAATGCACTTGCTTGACGTTTTTTTGCTCATTGAGCCACAAGGCCAACTGCAAGGCATTGTCGCTGTGGGCTTTCATTCGGAGTGAGAGGGTCTCCAGCCCCTTGAGAAACACCCAGGCATTGAAGGGACTGAGGGTAGGGCCAGCCGTGCGCAGAATGGGGTATATCGCCTTGTCGAGCAATTCACGGCTTCCCACGATGGCACCGCCCAGACAGCGTCCCTGACCATCCAGGTATTTGGTGGCCGAGTGGATGACCAGATCAGCACCAAACGCCAGGGGCCGTTGCAGGGCCGGTGTGCAAAAACAGTTGTCAACCGCCAGCCACGCCCCGTTTCGATGGGCCAGATCCGAAAGAGCGGCAATATCGGCGATTCCGGTCAGCGGGTTGGAGGGGGTTTCGAGGAACAGCAGGCGGGTTTCAGGACGGATGGCCGCTTCCCAGGCGGCGGCATCGGTTAGATCGACAAAGGTAGTCGAGACACCAAACTTGCCCAGAATGTTTTGAAACAGCAGGATGGTGTTGCCAAACACCCCCCGGGAACACACGACGTGGCTACCGGCCTCCAGCAGGCCCATGGCCAGGGTGGTAATCGCTCCCATGCCGGATGCCACGGCGATACAACGTTCGCCACCTTCCAGGCAGGCCAGTCGTTCTTCAAAACTGCGAACGGTCGGGTTGGTGAAACGGGAGTAGATATTGCCGGTATCCTTGCCCGCAAAGCGGGCCGCCGCTTCGGCGGCACTGGCAAAGACATAGCTCGAAGTCGTAAAAATGGGGTCTGAATGTTCTCCCTCGGCGGTGCGCCGCTGACCTGCCCGTATGGCCCGGGTTTCCGGGCCCCATTGGTTCCAGTCGATTTCAGTCACTGTATATTCTCCACAGGTTGACCAGCCGTACTCATCCGGGTCATTCGGCCAGGCTGGCAAGGTTTACTAGCGGGGCAAATGCCCGCGTTCCCGCGACATGACCAGCGTCGCCGGTTATCCGGCATTATGCAAACCCATGACACCGTTATCGTGGCTGCGTCCGGATTTTGCCTGATCGTTGCGACGGTGGCTGAGTCGATCCAGATAGTCCTGATCGATGTCACCGGTGACATATTCGCCATTGAAACAGGAGGTATCGAAACGGGTCAGGGCGGGATTCCCCTTTTGCACGGCCTGGATCAGGTCTGGCAGGTCCTGGTAGATCAGCCAGTCGGCACCCAGTTCCTTTTCCACTTCGTCGTCGCTACGTCCGTGGGCAATCAGTTCGTGGGCAGCCGGCATGTCGATGCCGTAGACATTGGGGTAGCGCACCGGGGGCGAGGCCGAGGCAAAATAAACCTTCCGGGCCCCTGCTTCGCGGGCCATTTGTATGATCTGCATGGAGGTGGTGCCCCTCACGATGGAATCATCCACTAGCAGTACCGTCTTGTTTCTGAATTCGAGGTCGATGGCATTGAGTTTCTGCCGCACCGATTTTTTTCTGAGCTGCTGTCCCGGCATGATGAAGGTACGGCCAATGTAGCGATTCTTGATGAAGCCCTCCCGGTATTTGACACCCAGCCGGTTGGCGAGCTGGAGTGCCGAGGTTCTGCTGGTATCCGGAATGGGGATGACGACATCGATGTCGTGTTGGGGTTTGATCCGGAGTATCTTTTCGGCCAGACGATCCCCCATCCGCAGGCGGGCCCGGTATACCGAGACTTCATCGATGTTGCTGTCGGGGCGGGCAAAATAAACGTATTCGAAAATGCAGGGTGAGTAACGAACCTGATCGACGCAAAGACGGGTATGTAACTGCCCGTTCTGCTCGATGATGACCGCCTCCCCCGGTTGTACATCCCGCAACCGCCGAAAACCCAGCACATCGAGGGCCACGCTCTCGGAGGCGATCAGGTGGTCGATGCCCTGCTCATGAACCCGCTCACCAAACACCAGGGGCCGTATGCCATAGGGGTCACGAAAACCGATGATGCCAAAGCCGGCAATCATCGCCACCACCGAGTAAGCACCCCGGCAACGGCGATGTACTCCCTCCACCGCCTTGAAGACATCTGCGGGCGTGATCCTGAGTTTGCCGATCTCGTGCAGTTCATGGGCAAACACATTGAGCAGGACTTCCGAATCCGATTCGGTGTTGATGTGGCGTTGATCCTCTACGAACAGTTCGTGCTTCAAGGCCTGGGCATTGGTGAGATTGCCGTTGTGAGCCAGACTGATGCCAAACGGCGAATTGACGTAGAACGGCTGGGCTTCTGCCGAACTGGTACAGCCCGCCGTCGGGTAGCGCACATGCGCAATCCCCATCGTTCCCTTGAGGGTCACCATGTGGCGGGTCTGGAAGACATCGCGTACCAGGCCACTGTCCTTGCGAAGATAGAAATGTAAACCGTCCGAGGTCACGATACCGGCGGCATCCTGACCGCGATGCTGGAGAACGGTGAGGGCCTCGTAGAGTTCCTGATTGGCTTCGTCGCTGGAGACGATACCGGCTATACCACACATGTTTGCAACAAAGACCTTAAGGGGAGTGGGTTGGTGAAGGGGAAACGGAAGATTTGAAGTAATCCCGGTATTCGGTCGGGAGTCGTCCCCTCAACCAGACGGCCAGCGATTGAAAGGTAGGTAACAAGCGGGATTCCTTCCACCAGGCATCCTGAACCAGCGGTGTCATGCTGCCGAGGAAGGCCAGCAGGGAGGCAATCAATATTCCCCGTAAGCCTCCGAAAATCAAACCCGCGAATTGATCCATGCCCGACAGCCCGGTACTTTCGAGCAGTTTGCTGATCAGCCAGCCTGCCAGACTGACAACCAGCAGCGTGGTCAGGAACAGCACCCCGAATGCTGCCATGACCCGTAACGAGGGCACTTCGATGACCCGGGTGAACAGGTGTGAAACCGGCGCGGCGTAATGCAGGCCCGTCCACGCAGCCATGGCCCAGGCGATCAGGGACAGTACCTCACGCACCAGACCGCGCAGCAATCCCGCAATGGCGGAAATGGCAACGATGGCCAGCAGGCAGTAATCGATCCACGGAAGTTGTGACATGGTAAACGACCCGATCCGGAAAGTGCTTCCTATTGATTCGGAATGATGATGCCCTTGATGCCTACGGCGGATTCAATCCGGGCCCTGACCTGCTCGGCCCGGGTCTTGTTGAGTTCCGGTCCGACCCTTACCCGGTACATCGTCGTTCCGGACTCACCCGGTATGACTTCGACGAAGGCCGGGAAGTTGGATTTTCTGAGTTTATCGACCAGATTACGGGCATTGGCTTCACCGGTAAAACTGCCGGCCTGAATCATCCAGCTACCTTCGCCCGCCGGTGCCCGGGCGGTTTCAGCCACAACGGGGGGCCGTGCTGTCGGCGGAGCCTTGCTCACCGGTGGCGGTTCTGCCGGGTAAACCGGCTTGCTGCGGGCTGGTGCTACCGGTTGGCCGAACTCCCTCGGCTCCAGCGGGTAAACCTGCGTTTTCTTGCTGGCCGGTTTGGAAGGCGGGATTTCCTGGGCCCGATTCGCCCCTTCATCGACGATGGTGAAATCCTCATCTGCACCCGCTTCGGGTGTGGGCATTTCCCGGCCACCGGCCGGATTACTGCGGGCGGAGGGTTTGGGTGGGGGATCGTTGAGCGGGATAATACGGTAAGCCCCGCTTCCGGTTACGGCATCGGTTTTTTCCGTTTCAGCGGTATCCGCCGCACTGCGGGGAAGCTCCATGGGACGCTCTTCCAGTGTTGCTGGCAGTTCGGCCCTTTCCGGTGCGGATCCCTTTGAACCCTGCTGATCCTTGTCATCGAAAAACAGGGGAACAAAGATGACGATCAGTGAAACCACGATAGCGGTTCCTGTCAGGCGTTGTTTGAGTGGCTGATCCATTATGATTGTCTACCTTCAATGTTCAGGGGAGTTTATGGCCAAAAAATCGGCAACCAGAAAAAAAGAACCAAATATCAACACCACATCGAGCGGCTCAGCCTCAGCGAGTGCGGTACGGAAAGCCGATTGTGCCGATTCAAAACCGGCATGAACAGGCCCGGTGGAGCCGTTTCTTAAAACCTGTGCCAGGAGTTCCACCGGAGCGGCCCGCTCCATGGCCAATGGAGCCAGATACCAGGTATCAATCCGATCCTTCAGGGGCTGAATGACGGCCTCGACATCCTTGTCCCGCATGATGGCGAAGACCGCACGGATTCGCTGCCCGGCATGGTGTTCGTCGAGATGACGGGCCAAAACCCGGGCCGACTGCGGATTGTGGGCTACATCCAGCAAGACGAGTGGTTTGCCGGGAAAATACTGAAACCGCCCGGGCAGACGAAAGTCAGCAAGACCTTGCCGGATGGCAGCCAGTGGAACCGGCAGGTCAGGTGCAATGGCTTCGAGCAACCGCAACACACTGGCCGCATTCATGAGTTGATGCTCACCCGGCAGGGCGGGAAACGGCAGGTTCCGGTGGGTGTGTTCAGCCCCTCTCCAGTGCCAGTGATCCGCGTCCCGTCGATAATCGAAGTTTTCTCCCAGAACAGCCAGCGGCGTTCCCAGTCGCTCGGCCTGCGCCCTGACTGACTGCGGCAGGTCACGATCACCGGCCACCGCCGGTTTTCCAGGCCGGAAAATACCGGCTTTTTCATGACCGATGGCTTCGCGGGTATCGCCCAGATAGTGCTGGTGATCCAGATCAATGCTGGCAATCAGGGCCGCATCGGCATCGATCAGGTTGACCGCATCCAGCCGCCCGCCCAGACCGACCTCCAGTATCTGCACGTCCAGATCAGCCCGGGCAAACAGGTCGAATGCCGCCAGGGTGCCAAATTCAAAAAAACTGAGGCTGGCTCCGCAGCGGGCGGCATCCACCCGCCCGAAGGCCTGGCAGAGTGCTTCATCCATTACCGGCACGCCGCAGATAACGATACGTTCGTTGTAGCGCAACAAATGGGGGGAGGTGTAGGTGCCGACCCGGTAACCGGCTGAGCGCAGTATGGCATCCAGCATGGCCACACAGGAGCCCTTGCCGTTGGTTCCGCCAACCGTCAGGGTACGCGGTCTGCGTGCGGGCCAGTCCATGCGCCGGTAAACCGCTGCCACCCGTTCCAGTCCAAGGTCAATGGTGCGGGGATGCAGGCTCTCCTGCCATACCAGCCATTCGGCCAGTGACTCGAAACGCATGATTAGCCGATGCCACCCGGGGCAGGAATTTTGGCAACCATCAGCAAGTCCAGCAACCGGGCCAGTTTTTCCCGCAGATCCCGCCGGTCGATGATCATGTCGAGCGCACCGTGTTCCAGCAAAAATTCACTGTGCTGGAAGCCTTCCGGCAGTTTTTCCCGCACCGTTTGCTCGATGACCCGAGGCCCGGCAAAGCCGATCAGGGCGCCGGGTTCGCCGATGTTGATATCACCCAGCATGGCCAGACTGGCAGAAACCCCACCCATGGTCGGGTCGGTCATCACCGAAATGAAGGGTAATCCCTGCGCCGCCAGACGGGCCAGGGCCGCACTGGTCTTGGCCATTTGAAACAGGGAGAGCAGGGATTCCTGCATTCTGGCCCCGCCGGAGGCACTGAAAACGATCAGGGGGGTGTTGTGTTCCAGGCAGTGGTTAACGCCCCGCACGAAGCGTTCACCGACCACCGACCCCATGGAACCGGCCATGAACTCGAACGAAAAAGCCGCCGCGACCACCGGTCTGCCCTGCAGATGCCCGGCCAGTACCACCAGGGCATCCCGTTCGCCGGTGGCTTTCTGGGCCTGTCCCAACCGGTCCTTGTATTTTTTGCTGTCCTTGAATTTGAGGGGATCGACCGGGGACAAGTGTTCACCAATCTCGATACGCTCACCCGGATCCAGGAAAAGCTGTAGCCGCCTGCGACCGGCAATCCGCGTATGATGGCTGCATTTGGGACAGACTTCGAGGTTTCTCTCCACTTCCGAGCGGTAAAGTATCTCATTGCAGTTAGGGCATTTACTCCACAACCCTTCGGGAACGGTGCCTTTCTCCGACGCTTCGGTGCGGATTTTTGAAGGCATCAGTTTCTGAATCCAGGTCAAAGTCATGATGTTCGGTATTGGTTGGGTCAGAGGGGAGTATCCATGGCAGTACGCATGGAACGGATCAGTGCGGTCATTTCGGTCAGGGCCAGGGCCGGATCATCCGGGTGACTTGCAATGGAACCCACCAGGGCACTGCCGACCACCACGGCATCGGCAAAGCGGGCCAGTTCGGCGGCCGTTTCGGCGTTCTTGACACCAAAGCCCACGCCGATCGGCAGATCGGTCAGTTGGCGAATGGCACTCAGTCTGGCCTGAACTTCCGCCGTATCCAGATGCGACGCGCCGGTCACACCCTTGAGGGAAACATAATAAAGATAACCGCTGCCCAGTCGTCCCATCTCGCGAATGCGCTCAGCAGTGCTGTTGGGGGCCAGCAGGTAAATCAGATCCAGCCCGTTGGCCTTCATTAACGGAACCAGTTCCGCTGATTCTTCCGGTGGCAAGTCGACGATCAATACGCCATCCACACCGGCGGCACGGGCCTGTTCAGCAAAGGCCTGATAGCCCATGGCCTCGACCGGATTGAGATAGCCCATGAGTACAACAGGGGTGGTTTGATCCTGTTCACGGAAGCGGCTGACCAGTTGCAGCACCCGCCGCAGGCTCATCTTGTGGGTCAGGGCGCGTTCGCTGGCTTTCTGGATGACCGGCCCGTCGGCCATGGGGTCGGAAAACGGCACCCCCAGTTCGATGATGTCAGCCCCGGCAGCCACCAGGGCATGCAGGGCCGGTACGGTAAATGCCGGGTTGGGATCGCCGGCCGTGATAAAGGGAATCAGGGCCTTGCGGCCGGTTTCGAGGCGTTGGCTCAAATGGTTCTGAATGCGACTCACAGGGTAATTCCTTCGCGACTGGCTATGGTGTTGATGTCTTTGTCGCCACGACCGGACAGGTTGACCAGTATCTGCTGATCGCGGCCCAGGGTTTTGGCCAGACGAATGGCATAGGCTACGGCATGGCTGGATTCCAGGGCCGGGATGATGCCCTCCAGCCGGGTCAGGGTGTGAAAGCCTTCCAGGGCTTCCTCGTCAGTGATGCTGGAATAATGGGCACGGCCAATATCCTTGAGCCAGGCGTGTTCCGGCCCGACCCCCGGGTAATCAAGCCCGGCTGAAATCGAGTGGGTCTCGATGATCTCACCGTCGTCATCTTCCATCAGGTAGGTGCGGTTACCGTGCAGGACACCTGGCCGCCCGGCACTGAGGGGGGCTGAATGTCGGCCAGTGGCGATGCCGTCACCGCCTGCTTCCACCCCGTGAATGGCAACCTGTTTATCGTCGATGAAAGGATAAAACAGCCCCATGGCATTGGAGCCTCCGCCGACACAGGCCACCAGGACATCCGGCAAACGCCCGGTCAGTTCCAGCATCTGCTGGCGGGCTTCGCGGCCGATCACGGCCTGAAAATCCCGCACCATGGCCGGGTAAGGATGCGGGCCGGCCACGGTACCGATGATGTAGAAGGTTTCGTCGACGTAAGTCACCCAGTCCCGCATGGCTTCATTGAGGGCATCCTTCAGGGTTTTGGAGCCGGATTCCACCGGCACGACTTCAGCACCCAGCAGTTTCATGCGGTAGACGTTGAGCGATTGACGCTGTACGTCGACCGATCCCATGTACACCACGCAGTCCATGCACAGCCGGGCCGCCACGGTAGCGGTGGCTACCCCGTGCTGACCGGCACCGGTTTCGGCAATCACCCGGCGTTTGCCCATGCGTTTGGCCAGCAGGGCCTGGCCTACAGTATTGTTGATCTTGTGGGCACCGGTGTGGTTGAGGTCTTCGCGCTTGAGGAAAATCTGCGCTCCACCCACTTCGCGGCTGAGACGGGCCGCATGGTAGACCGGCGAGGGACGACCGACGTAATACTTGAGATCGTAATCGAGTTCGGCCAGAAATTCCGGGTCACGGGCGTATTTTTCGTAGGCCTGCCTCAGTTCTTCGAGCGGATACATCAGGGTTTCCGCCACGAAAATACCGCCATAAGGGCCGAAATGGCCACGGGCATCGGGCAGGGCGTAAGGTAATTCAGCTTGTTTTTCTGTAATCATACGTAGATACCTCAGTGAGGAATGCCGCCATTTTGGCGGCATCCTTGATGCCTTTGCCCGCTTCCACCCCACTGGATACATCCAGGGCATAGGGTCTTACGCCGGCAAGGGCCGAACCCACAGTGTCTGGTGTCAGCCCGCCTGCCAGAATGCAGGTGCTGGCCAGTGCTGCGGGAATCAAATTCCAGTCGAAACGCTGTCCGGTTCCGCCCCGTGCGTCCGGATGCCAGGCATCGAGCAGAAAACCTCTGGCGCGGCGGTGTGCCCTCAGGGTGGCCTGCCAGTCCGTGTCCGGCCTGACCGCCACCGCCTTGATGTAGGGCAAACCGGCTGCTTCGCAGTCGGCCGGGGTTTCGTCCCCGTGAAACTGAATCAGGTCCAGCCTGACCCGGGCCGTGACCTCGGCAAGGGTCTCGGCCCGGGCATTGACGAACAAACCCACCACGGTGACGAAGGCAGGCAGTCGCTCGATGATCGATTCGGCCCGGGCAATCGTCAGGTGACGGGGACTGGGTTCGTAGAATACCAGACCGATGGCATCCACCCCGAGACGGGCGGCTTCCAGCGCGTCCTGCGGACGGGTAAAGCCACAGATTTTAACCCGTGTTCGTGATGCGGGGTAAGGGTGAGTCATGCAAAACCTTTAAGGCTGGTAACGCTGAATGCCTGAAGGGAGCAGGTCAAAGACCGGGGCACGCGGCATGGCAAAGGCTTCCGGGTACAAAACACCGCTCAAGTATAACCCGTCCGCCGGAGCGGTGACACCGCCCTGACGGCGGTCACGGGCCAAAAGGACTGCTTCGGCCCATTCCGGCGGCTGTTTGCCGGCTCCGATATCCATCAACAGACCGACAATGTTGCGCACCATGTGGTGCAGGAAGGCATTGGCTGCCAGCTCCACCACCACCTGATCGGCCTGACGGTCGATGCGAATCAGGTGCAGGAAACGCCAGGGGCTGTTTGATTGGCACTCCTTGGCCCGAAAACTGGAGAAATCATGATTGCCGATCAGACATTGGCTGGCCTGCTGCATGCGGTCAACATCCAGTGGATACCGGCACCAGGTCACCTGACGACGCAACAGGGCCGACTTCATGGGCCGGTTCAGGATGATATAGCGATAACTGCGGGCCACCGCACTGTAGCGGGCATGAAAGTCGCCCGGCACCGGTTTGACCCACAGCCCCCGGATGGTGTCAGGAAGGTGGCTGTTGGCCCCCATCAACCAGGAATGATCCGAACGGCTGACCTCCGTGTCGAAATGGATGACCTGCGCCAGGGCATGCACCCCGGCATCGGTTCTGCCGGCACAGACCACCCGGATATCCCGGTCGGCAACCCGGCTCAGGGCCGCCTCGACCTCGGCCTGTACCGTACGCCGACCCTGCTGCCACTGCCAGCCCGCATAGGACTGGCCATCATATTCAACACCCAGGGCAATGCGCATGATCGTGAATCAATTTTGAATGTTCCGGCTTTTTTGGTTAAGAATAGCGTGGCAAAACGACCAGACCGTGGTTGCCCGGTTAATGGCGTGAACTTTGCTTTCTGGTTTGACTGATTTGCGACCCACGCTGCACGTCAATCACTCTGGCCTCCTCCCCGGCCCTGCGATTTGCCTTTCTGTCCGGTGGAGATTACCGTTACCCGCTGACACTCGATTCAATACATCCCATACTCAGGTTCAAACGCCATGCAAGAAACAGCCAAACTCGAACTGAACGGAACCCTTCATGAACTACCGGTGGTGGTCGGTACGGAGAACGAGAAGGGTGTGGATATCAGTCGCCTCAAGGCACAAACCGGATACATCACCCTGGACTCAGGCTATGCCAACACCGGTTCGTGTACCTCCAGCATCACCTACATCGACGGCGACCTGGGAATTTTACGCTATCGGGGCTACGACATCGCCGAATTATGTGAAAAATCGACCTTCATGGAGGTTTGCTATTTGCTGATCTACGGCGAACTGCCCAGCCCCGAGGCGTTCATCGGTTTCAAGGACAAGGTACTCTATCATTCACTGATCCATGAGGACATGAAGAGCTTTTTCACGGCTTACCCGGGACATGCTCACCCCATGGCCATTTTGTCCGCGATGGTCTGCTCCCTGTCGGTCTACCATCCTGAACTCCTGAACCCCGACCAGAGTG
>Ga0172376_10008918_pt1 | contig 10409 bp, 7 predicted proteins | sample Lak35m_FD_121114 | JGI IMG/M metagenome (GOLD analysis project Ga0172376, IMG submission 121114) | Freshwater microbial communities from Kabuno Bay, South-Kivu, Congo - kab_092012_35m | ecosystem: Environmental > Aquatic > Freshwater > Lake | place: Democratic Republic of the Congo: South-Kivu... | reverse complement strand
CTCAGGGGCTCTGCCCCCGAACCCCCGGGATTTTTTAGGCATAGGCTCGGAAAATCATCTTTTCATTACGCGCAAAAACATTCCAATCCTAGCGCAGGGTGAAACAGAGGAAGGCTCTGTGGGTAGATATCGGAGATACTAGAGTATACTTCTAGCCACGATCATTCCTGAGGAGCCATTGTTTGTTGGAGATGGCAAGCGAACTTATGAGCACTGTCGATCCATCATCGGGTTCTGGAGTTCCGATAACGATTGTTTGGTTTAAGAGAGATTTTCGGATCCGCGATCATTATCCGTTGGCCATTGGGGTTCAGAGTGGACCGGTGTTGCCCCTTTGGATTGTTGAGCCTCGATGGTGGAATTCGCCGGAGATGGACCGAAGCCATTTTGTATTTGCCAAGGCTGCGGCGATCGAGCTTCGCGACAAGTTGCGAAACATCGGGGGGGCGTTGGTTGTAAGGATTGGGGATGCTGTTGAAACGTTCGAACTGCTATCGAGGAAGTTTTCTATTGCGCAAATTGTCAGCCACGAGGAGACCGGGGGTCAGTGGACTTACCGTCGAGACAAGCAAGTGGGAGCTTGGTGTCGATCCAGGGGGGTTGCGTGGAAAGAGATTCGTCAGGATGGAGTGGTTCGAAGGTTGAGGGATCGAGATCGGTGGTCTGTGCATTGGCAGGGGTGGGCACAGAGCCCTCAGGCACCTGGGGTTCAGCGGATTGAGTTGCCCGAGAGCTTGGCAGCACCTGGAGCGAGCGAGGGGCTCAGTGTGACCGATGGGGAGCTGGAGGACTTTGCCAAATCGCTACCTGATGTTTCGCATGCCAATGGGATAGAGCCCGATCGCTTGCAAGTGGGAGGAGAGGATCGTGCGCACGGGTTGTTGGAGAGTTTTTTGGATCATCGGGGGGTTGATTATCGGACCAGTATGTCTAGTCCGATCAGTGCTCAGGCGAGTTGTTCGCGGCTGAGTCCTTATTTGGCTTGGGGGTGCATCAACGTCCGTCAGGTTTATCAGCGGCACTCATTGGCCAGATCGGATCCACCTTGGGGAGCGAGCATGAGTTCCTTTCGCTCGCGATTGAGTTGGCATTGCCATTTTATGCAGAAGTTAGAGGACGAGCCAGAGTTGGAGTTTCGCAATTTGAGTCGGGCTTATGATGGGCTTCGAGAGGATTGTTTTTCGCAGGAGCGATTTGAGGCGTGGTGTCGGGGTCGGACAGGGTTTCCGATGATCGATGCGTGCATGAGGTATTTGCATAGGACCCGATGGATCAATTTTCGGATGCGAGCGATGCTTGTTTCGTTTGCATCGTACGATTTGTGGTTGCACTGGCCAAAGCCGGCTGAATTTTTGGCGAGGAATTTTTTGGACTTTGAACCTGGGATTCATTTTCCTCAGGTGCAGATGCAATCTGGGGTTACCGGGATCAACACGATTCGTATTTATTCGCCGGAGAAGCAGGGCAAGGATCAAGACCCCGACGGGGTGTTTGTGCGTGAGCATCTGCCCGAGCTTGGGAATGTCCCGCTGCAGCGGCTTTGGACACCTTGGAAGATGAGTCAAGACGAGCAAAATCGCTACGGGTGCATTTTGGGAAGGGACTATCCAAGGCCGCTTGTGGATCACCAGGAGGCTGTTCGCCAGGCCAAGGAGCGGTTGTATGCGGTTCGAGGATCGAGTCAGGCGCAGCAGATGGCGATCGAGGTGGCCAAGAAGCATGCGAGTCGCAAGCGGCGCGATCCGATCCCATCGGTGCGAAAGCCTCGCAAGGGGAATCCCGACCAGCCGTTTTTGCCTGGATTTGAGCAAGAGGGTTGAAGGGGCAATGGCTGCCGATGGCATTTTATCAGGGGGTTCTGATCGGTAGCGACCGGGGGGCGAATTGGGTTACAATGCGGGTTGGAGGTTTGCCGTTGGCAGATCATTCTGGACTACCTTTGCGGCGATCATCATGCGATCCATCGGCTTGCTTGTTTTTCTCTTGGTTTTAGGAAATGGGTTGAGCGAGCTAGTGGCCCAGGAGAATTCTGGAGCGGTAGGCTCGGCATCGATCTCGTTCAATCGCGATGTGCGGCCTGTGTTGGCTGCAGCATGTTTTCGCTGCCATGGTCAAGATGCGGCGGATCGCCAAGCCGACTTGAGGCTCGATGTTGCTCAGGACGCCTTGGCCAAGCGGGAGTCGGGGAATGCGATTGTCCCGAATCGACCAGACGATAGTTTGGTTTTGCGAAGGATTGTGTCGAGCGATCCAGACAAGGTGATGCCGCCGCCGGATGCATCGCGGCAATTGACCCAAGAGGAAAAGGAGATTCTACGGGACTGGATTGCCCAGGGTGCTCATTATCAAAAGCATTGGGCGTTTGAGCCGATAGGCCACTCTGAAGGCTTGCCGTTGGTCCAAGGGGAACAGCCGGCCAAGCAAGGCAGCGGGAGGCTGTGCGATTGGATCGACATAACTTTGATCGAGCAAGCCCAGCAGAAGCGATTGCAAGTCCAGGGTGCTGCGGATCCTCGGACGCTTGTGAGGCGATTGTCGTTGACTCTGACGGGTTTGCCACCGGAAATCCAGGATGTGGATAGGTTTGCTCAGTCCCCGACCCAGGAGGCTTATGAGAAGCTTGTCGAGAAGTATCTTAGTTCCTCGCATTACGGGGAGGAGATGGCCAGGCACTGGCTCGATGTGGCCAGGTATGGCGACACCCACGGGTTGCACTTGGACAATGATCGTCAGATATGGCCTTATCGCGATTGGCTTGTATCGGCTTTCAATGCCAACATGCCGATGGATCGATTTATCGTCGAGCAGCTTGCAGGAGATTTGCTCGAGAATCCGACGCAGTCCCAGTTGGTTGCAACGGGATTCAATCGGTGCAATGTGACGACGTCCGAGGGTGGGGCCATCGGAGATGAGTTTTTGTTCCGATATGCGGTGGATCGAACCAGCACGACGATCCAAGCGTTCTTGGGTTTAACCGGTGGGTGTGCGGTGTGTCATGATCACAAGTTTGATCCATTGAGCACGCGAGAGTTTTACTCGATGTATGCGTTCTTTTACAGCAATGCCGATCCAGCGATGGATGGCAATATTCAGACGACTTCTCCATTTCTGAAGTTATCGACACCTGATCAGCAAGCTCAGCTCGATAGGCTTAGCCAGGAGCGATCCGACGCACTGAGCGAACTATATCGTTTAGCAAACCGTTGGAGTTCCCAGCCTAGTCGGAAGCTGGCCAACGGTTCCGAAGCGGCCGTGAGCACAACGCACGTATGGGTAGATGATCAATTGCCTTTGGGTGCCACTCAGCGCAACACAACGCGGAATGCCGATCGCTGGAGTCTGGACGAAGTGGCTTCGAAGATGGGTAGTAGGGCGCTGGTCACTGAGTTTGGGGACAAATTCGAGCAAACGATCCAGGGTGGATTGGTGCCGATGTGGATTTTGGATCAGGGGCAATTGAGTGTTTGGGTTCAGACCGATTTGGACGAGCCACCTGAGGCGATATTTATTGAAATCAAGACCGACAAAGGGTCTCGGCGTTGGGTTTGGGCCGACGATGACAAGGATGCGGACTTGGTCGGTGCCAAGGCGGATCGGGTGGTTGGGAAGCTACCTGCACGGGGAGCTTGGCAGTTGCTGACGTTTCCAACCGATGGGCTTGCTGCAGGGGCGATTGTCAGCGAGATCAAGTTTGGGCTTTATGGGGGGATCTGTTATTGGGATGGATTGTCGATAACTGGCAAGGTGCGCCCTGAGGACACGCTTAGGAGTGATTACCAAGCGTGGTGGAAGCAACATGGGAAGAAGCCGGTTCCGAATTTGGACACGGAGTTATTTAGGGGTCAGAATCTGTTGCAAGCGATCCAGGAGGGGGAATCGTCTGAGGTTGGAAAGCAGTTATCCAGTCAGGTGAAGACTTACTTTGTTGCTTGGATCGATACGAATGTACCTAGAGAGATCCTGCAAGCGCGGGCGTTGTGGGCGACGCTAGATACTCAGTTTCGCATGCTTGAGGATCGAATTCCCGGGACGATGATCTACAGGGATCTTGGCAAGCCCCGTCAAGCGCATGTGATGCTGCGTGGTCAGTACGATGCCAAGGGGCAAGCCGTTGAGGCAGGCACGTTGGCAGCTTTGCCGGCGATTCGCAAATCCGATGGGAATGAAACACGGCCGCTGAATCGTTTGGATTTAGCTAGGTGGATCGTGGGCAAGGAGAATCCGTTGACAGCGCGAGTGACGGTCAATCGATTTTGGCAACAGGTTTTTGGAATTGGGATTGTGAAATCCTCGGATGATTTTGGGACCCAGGGAACACCTCCGGTCCATCCGGAGCTCTTGGATGATCTTGCTTATTGCTTTCAAGCCGGTGGTTGGGACATCAAGAGATTGATCAAAGAGATGGTCATGACCCAAGCGTTCCAGAGGGATGCGAAGGTGACCGAGGAGGGATTGGCCAAGGATCCGGAGAATCGTTATTTGGCCAGAGGGCCACGCATTCGGCTCGACGCAGAGCAGATTCGAGACAATGCGCTTGCTGTCAGTGGGATTCTTGAGCGAAAGCTTGGGGGGCCAGGCTTCCGAGGTTACCAGCCACCTAATATTTGGGAGCCTGTCGGTTATGGGGATTCGAATACTCGGTATTACATTCAGCAGCATGGTCCGCAGTTGTACCGACGAAGTCTTTATGCGTACGTCAAGCGGACGGCACCGGTTCCGTTTATGTCGAACTTTGACGCGCCCAACCGCGAATCTTTTTGCACGCGTCGCGAGAGGAGCAACACACCTTTGCAGGCTTTGCAGTTGATGAATGATGTGCAGCAGATGGAGGCGGCAAGGTGTTTGGCCGAGCGATTGCTTAAGCAATCTGCGCAGGAGGATTCATCGTATGTCGACGATTTATTTAGGTGGGTCTTGAGTCGATCGCCGGACGAGTATGAACGGCGTCAGGTTTTGGGTTTTCTTCAAAAGACCCGTGAACGTTTGGCATCGAATCCTCAGGATGCAGAGAGAATCGCTAGGGTTGGGGAGCGATGGCTTGAGGCGAATTTGCCGCCTGATCAAGTGGCCGTTTGGACGCTTGTTTGCAATTTAGTGCTCAATCTCGATGAGACCGTCACGAGAAACTAAGGTTTGAGGATCACGATGTGGAATTCCTATTTCAACCGACGACGATTTTTGGGTCAGTCTTCCTTGAGCGTGGGTTCGATTGCCCTTGCGGCGATGAGCACTAGGGATAGGGTGGGCGCGACGCAGGGCCCGGGTGCGGTGCATCCGGCAATGGAAGGTCTTCCGCATTTTGCGCCTAAGGCCAAATCGATTATTTATTTGCACATGAACGGTGGTCCATCGCAGATCGATCTGTGGGATTACAAGCCGTCGCTTGCCGAGCAGTTCGACAAGGACTTGCCGGACTCGATCCGCAAGGGGCAGCGGATTACGACGATGACGAGTGGTCAGGCGCGGTTGCCTGTGGCGCCCAGCAAGTTCAAATTTCAGCAGCATGGACAGTGCGGTAGGTGGGTTAGCGAGTTGTTGCCGCACACGGCCGGGGTCGTCGACGATCTTGCGGTGATCAAGACCGTACACACCAACGCCATCAATCACGATCCGGCATGCACGTTTGTGATGACCGGTAGTGAGGTACCTGGCAAGGCCAGTTTGGGATCTTGGCTTTCGTATGGGCTTGGTGGTCAGAGTGACGACCTGCCTGCGTTCGTTGTACTGACACCCACGTGGTCTGCTGGTGCGATGGCACAAGCCCTATTTACGCGGATGTGGTCGAGTGGATTTTTGCCCACCAAGCATACCGGCGTGGCCTTGCGAAGCGGGGCTGATCCGGTTCTTTATTTGAGGAATCCCGATGGGGTGCAGCCACAGGACCGTCGTTCGATGCTCGATGCGTTATCGAACCTTAACAAGCATCGTTTTGAGATGCTTGAGGATCCTGAGATACAAACCCGCATCGCCCAGTACGAGATGGCTTACAGGATGCAGACTAGCGTGCCAGAGTTGGTTGAATTTGATGAAGAGCCCGCGAATGTTTTAGAGATGTATGGTCCGGAGGTGTCCAAGCCAGGTAGTTTTGCGGCCAGTGCGTTGTTGGCTCGTCGGATGGTTGAGCGCGGAGTGCGGGTGGTACAGATCCTTCATCGAGGTTGGGATCAGCATGGAAATATTGCGGGGGATTTGCCAGCCCAGTGCCGAGACGTCGACCAAGCTTGTGCGGCGTTGGTCAAGGATCTCAAGCAGCGAGGGCTATTGGATTCAACGCTTGTGGTGTGGGGGGGTGAATTTGGCCGGACGGTGTATTGCCAGGGAGGATTGACCAAGACCAATTATGGCAGGGACCATCATCCGAAGTGTTTCAGCATGTGGATGGCTGGCGGGGGGATCAAGGGTGGGATCGAGTACGGGAGCACCGATGATTACAGTTACAACATCGCCCAGGACCCAGTGCACATCAACGATTTGAATGCTACGATCCTCCATTGCATGGGGATCGATCACCAGCGATTTAGTTTCCCTTTTCAAGGCTTGGAGCAACGGCTGACTGGGGTAGAACCCCAGCGGGTTGTGAGCGAAGTGTTGGCGTAAGACAATTGCCTAACCTCCTTGACTTCTTCATGTTATATTAACACGGTCTTCACATCTGAGTGTTAGTATCAGGGCGGTTGGTAGAGGAAGATGTCATTGCATTTAAAACAAGATTTGGATGAAGCCAGAGTTTCGCTGCTGAAACTTTCCGGAATGGTCGAGGACATGATCGCACTTGCGGTCAAGTCGTTGATGCTTCGGCAAGGAATTTTGGCCAGTGATGTTGTGCGCAGAGACTCCGAAGTCGACCGCGCGGAAGTCCGGATCGAAGAGGACTGCCTGAAGATGCTCGCGTTGCACCAGCCGGTGGCAGCCGATCTCAGGCGGGTTACCACCATGATGAAAGTCAACAATGACCTCGAACGCATGGCCGACCTAGCCTGCAATATTGCCCAACGGGCCGATAGCCTATGCCCCCACCCAGAGTTTCCGATCCCCAATGGCATCAACGAAATGGCCACGATGGTCACGCGAATGGTCCGAGCCAGTCTCGATGCTTTTGTAAGCAACGATTCGGCGATGGCCCGCAGTGTGATTGTCATGGACGATCCGCTGGATGCGAAGAATGTCCAGGTGATCGGAGTTTTGGCCGAATCGATTCAGAAGGATCCATCCCAAGTGGAAGCTGCGTTGCACGCTTTTTCTGCATCCAGGCATTTGGAGCAGATCGGCGATCTTGCAGTGAGCATCGCCGAGGATGTCATCTACATGGTCGATGGGGTGATCATTCGGCATCGACAGGCAAGCTAGGGGCCGACATCCAGTCGCGAGCACCTTGGACGATGAAAGACTATGCCAAAAAGTAAGATCTTGGTGGTCGAGGACGATCGGGCCATTTCCGAAATCCTCGTCTACAACTTGGACAAAGCTGGTTACGAAGTTTCGCTTGCCATCGACGGGCGAGATGGGGTCAACCAAGCCCAACTGAAGCTGCCTGATGTCATTCTCTTGGATGTCATGTTGCCGGTCATTGACGGGGTCGAAGTCTGTCGCAGATTGCGCAGCAAACCCGAGACAGCTTCGTCGATCATCATCATGTTGACGGCGAAGACCGAAGAGGCCGATCAGTTGATCGGTTTTTCTGTCGGAGCCGATGACTATGTGACCAAGCCATTTAGCGTGCGGGTTTTGATGGAGAGGATCAAAGCGCTGCAGCGACGCAAGATCGCCAAGCCTGACGATGAGAACGATGTTGTCACGCGAGCAGGGATCACGTTGGATCGCAGGCGTTATCGGGTCAACGTGGATGGGCAGCCCGTTGAATTGACCAAGAGTGAGTTTCGGTTGCTCGATACACTTATCCGACAACCTGGACGGGCCTTTGATCGCACCGAGCTGATCGACTCGGCGCTGGGCGAAGACACTTTGGTTTTAGAGCGAACCATCGATGTTCACATTCGGGCATTGCGCAAGAAGATCGGTCCCAAAGCAGATGCCATTGAAACGGTCCGAGGAGTCGGTTATCGCTTCAAGGAAGACTGAAAAATTGCTAGGTTTTCTGGGGTTTTACTCAAAAACCCGATGCTTTCCTTGGGTTTTTTCTCGAATTTATGGGATTTCCTTGGGAAATACCTCGTATTTTGCCTTCGCCCGGTTGCATTTTGTTTATCTCAACCTTTAATTCAGCCTGATCGGATTTGTTCTGTGTCGAACATCCAATCGGTTCCGAGTCCATCACCGAATCAAGTACAAGGGTCCTCTACATGGCGAAAGCAGCAGGCAAGGCAGAAAAGCCTCTTACCAAAGTTCAAATCTTCTCGAATATCGCTGAAACCACCGGCTTGTCCAAGAAGCAAGTCGCTGAAGTGTTCGAAGCGCTCAAGAGCGAAATCTCCAACGCGATTGGCAAGAAAGGCGTTGGCACGTTTGTTGTTCCCGACCTTGCTAAGATCGTTCGCGTTCAGAAGAAGGCGCTTCCAAAGCGTCAAGTTCGCAATCCTCAGACCGGCGAAATGAAGTGGGCAGATCCCAAGCCAGCTTCTACCTCCGTGAAGGTTCGTCCTCTGAAGAAGCTTAAGGACATGGTCTAATCGACCTGACGATCCTCAAGCGGATTCAAGCCATAGGAATTAGCCGGTTTGCAAGTCTTTGCGAGCCGGCTAATTTTTTGCCTCGTGTCTTTTTTCGGATACCATAAAGCACCATGGTGGACCGAAAACTACGACCGAGTTCTTTTGATTATGCACTGGCTGCCTTGGCACCGGTTCTGATCATTCTGATGATCGGATCGCTTGTGTACTTCCTGATCACCACCTTGTACCGAGGTGATTTCCACGCCCGATTGATGTGGATCCTTGGGCTCTTTACCATGGCTTCGGTTCTGGTGACTCGAATTGCCATCGAACAGTCTCGAGCCCAATCGCTGACGTATTTGGGTCTATTGAGTGCAGCGACGCTTTTTGTGGCCCCCCGTTTTTTTGTGCTCGAAGGGTTATTAGCTCCTTTGAGTATTCCGATCCTCATCGGATTCCTGGCACTGATCGTTTTCCTAGCGGATCGAATCACGATGGACTGTACGAGTGTCGAGGATGCTCAGGATAGTCACGGTTACGGACTACTTCAGTCCTTGGGAATCCTCAAACGCACCGACCTGACCGGACCTGATTCCTCCAAAACAGAGATCACCAACAAGAACGCTCGGGCTCACAATCCAGGAGTGTGGATCCTTTACTTTGCGCTGGGTGCGTTACCGGTTTTTGGGTTGGGGCAGTTCTTCTTGCCATCGGGCCAACCCCAGCGCGTGGCCCTCGGATGCTTGGTCATCTATCTGTCTTCGGCGCTGGCGCTGTTGGTCATGATCTCGTTGCTTGCACTCAGGCAGTATGTTCGGCAGCGCGATGTCGAGATGGGATCTAGTATGTCCTTTCAATGGCTGACTACTGGAATCGGCTCCGTCCTGGGGCTTGTGATCCTCATGGCCATCTTGCCCCTTCCCATGCTCGGATCTTCGACTTGGGAATTGCCGTTCAAGCTTTCTAGTCGCGATGATCAAACACCAAGTCGTTGGGGATGGGGCAAAGAACAGGTAAAGCAGCAGCAAGGCAGCCAGCCACAAGGGAACCAGCCACAAGCGAACCAGCCACAAGCGAACCAGCCACAAGCGAACCAGCCGCAAGGGAACCAGCCACAAGGGAACCAACCACAAGCGAACCAGCAGCAAGGGAATCAGCAGCAAGCGAATCAGCAGCAAGGCAATCAGCAGCAAGGGAACCAGCCACAAGGGAACCAGCCACAAGGGAACCAGCCACAAGGAAACCAGCAGCAAGGGAACCAGCAGCAAGGGAACCAGCAGCAAGGGAATCAGCAGCAAGGGAATCAGCCACAAGGGAACCAGCCACAAGGGAATCAGCAGCAAGGGAACCAGCAGCAAGGGAATCAGCCACAAGGGAACCAGCCACAAGGGAATCAGCCACAAGGGAATCAGCAGCAAGGGAATCAGCAGCAAGGGAATCAGCAGCAAGGGAATCAGCAGCAAGGGAATCAGCCGCAAGGGAACCAGCCACAAGGGAATCAGCCGCAAGCGAACCAGCCGCAAGGGAATCAGCCACAAGCGAACCAACCGCAAGCGAACCAGCAGCAAGGGAACCAGCAGCAAGGGAATCAGCAGCAAGGGAACCAGTCGCAAGCGAACCAGCAGCAAGGGAACCAGGAGCAAGGCAATCAGCAGCAAGGGAACCAGCCGCCAGGGAATCAGCCACAAGGGAACCAGCCACAAGCGAATCAGCAGCAAGGGAATCAGCAGCAAGCTAGTCCGCCGCAAGCACCACAGCCGCCGCAGGCATCGAATTCAAGTTGGAAGCCTCCGTCGATTG
>Ga0172376_10008915_pt1 | contig 10411 bp, 3 predicted proteins | sample Lak35m_FD_121114 | JGI IMG/M metagenome (GOLD analysis project Ga0172376, IMG submission 121114) | Freshwater microbial communities from Kabuno Bay, South-Kivu, Congo - kab_092012_35m | ecosystem: Environmental > Aquatic > Freshwater > Lake | place: Democratic Republic of the Congo: South-Kivu... | reverse complement strand
CCTTGAGGCCGAGGTTGAAAGGCTGACACCCACCGCCGTGTTGCAGGCCACCCGGGCCATCAGTGCAGCCTGTGCTTTCCATGCCGCCGAGCTGCTGGGCATCCCAACCCTGGCGATCCCGTACCAGGCAGCAGGGTTTGAGGCCCTGGCCAAGGAGCTGATCGCCGTCACCCGAGCCGAGCCGGCCACGGCCGATCCGGACCGGGAGATCGTCGATGCCTGGGCCGAGAAGCTGGGCCTCTCCCGCTGGTACGTCTGGAAGACGCCCTGATGGAAGGCACGGCGTTCTCGGATCGACAAGACCGGCTTCGATGTATCTCTACTGCCGGAGGGCAGCAGCACCCCTGGAACGAGGGCCTTCCATAGGGCGGTGACCGACACCTTCCAGAAGTCGTACGCCGGGATGGGAGGACAGCTGTCCGTGGTGTTCGCCGCCGGCCGCATCGAGGTGGACTGGGAGCCGGCCCCAGCTGAAGCACCGGCCATGGCGTCCATCGGCCCGCCCTGCAGCAGCTCCGGATCGCTGTACCAGCTGACTGGCAGGAGCACCGGGTGCTGCGGCACACCGCCGAGGAGCTGGGCCGAATGGGAGGCGCGCAACAGCTGGAGGGCTGAAAGTATGCGCCCCGTGCATAGATCCAAGACTTGCGGCCCCAAGTGCTTCTGGTGTGCTGCCACCTCGCTGCCGCTAGGTGCAGACTGGCCGCAGCGTCCCCTTTCCCCCATGTCAGTCCCGCCGCTGCAGGCGGACCACCAACTTCTTGAGGCTGCCCGCTGATGGACGTTTTCTCCTTCCGCGACCGGGTTGTTGAGGACTACGGGCAGTTCAGCCGGAGCTTCACCACGATCCGGGCGGACGACATCCGCGCGTTCGTGGATGGCCGTTATGGGGACGAGGAGTACTGGCCCTCACCGCTGATCCAGCTCAACCCCAGTTTCGTGGGTGGGGGGAGCATCGGTCAGCTGGTGGAACAGGGCCTGTTGCACCCCGAGTGCCGCCAGATCTTCCGCTGGGGAAAGGAGAACGGCGAAGGCCAGGAGCTGCAGCTGCACCTCCATCAGCTGGAGTCCCTCAAGATCGTGCTGGCTGGCGGTTGCGTGGTCATCACCACCGGTACCAGCTCAGGCAAATCGATCGGCTACATCCTGCCGATGGTGCAGCGCATCATCGTAGCCAAAGAAGCAGGCGATACCGTTAAGCGGATAAGGGCGATCATCATCTACCCGATGAATGCTCTATGCAACAGCCAGTTCAAGGAGCTGGAGAAGTACCTCTGTCTGGGCTACCCCAAGAGCTCTGAGCGAGTCACCTTTGCTCGCTACACAGGGCAGGAGTCGCCGGCAGAAAAGGAGATGATCCAGAACAGCCCTCCTGATATCCTGCTCACGAACTATTTGATGCTGGAATATATCCTTACGCGCCAAAATCCTCAGGATCAGCAGGTTATCCGGGCGGCACAGGGCTTGGAGTTCCTGGTTCTTGATGAGCTGCACACCTACCGGGGCCGGCAGGGCGCGGATGTGGCGATGTTGGTGCGCCGGGTTCGGCAACGCCTGGCGCCGGACAGCAAGCTGATCTGCATCGGCACCTCGGCCACGATGGCCAGTGAGGGCAGCGCGGAAGAGCGCAACACCTTGGTGGCATCGGTGGCGAGCAAGTTGTTCGGTACCACAATTCCGGCGGATAACGTGGTCACCGAGACGCTGGAGCGAGTCACAGAAGGCGATCTACCCAGCGCCGACGAGCTGCGCCAGGCCCTTGCGGAGGACGTTGCTGCTGGGGAAGGGGAGAGACTGCGTCGCCATCCCCTGGCTCGCTGGGTGGAGCTTCGGCTGGGGCTGCGGCGAGAAGACGACAAGGCCGATGGCAAATGGGTGCGCTCCAACCCCAAGGCATTCCGGGTGGCGGCAGAAGAGCTCGCGCAGCTCAGCGGGATCGATCCCCAGCAGGCTCGCAATCGTCTGCGGGAGTTCTTGCTGGCGGCCTATCAGGTGGAGGTAGCGCCAAACCGGAGGTTCTTCGCATTCCGTCTACACCAGTTCGTCTCGGCCGGTGGCGACATCTACTGCACCCTGGAGCCGCCGGGGTCACGCCATCCCACTCTCAAGGGTCAGATCTACCGGCCGGGCAGCGACCGCCAGGCTCTTCTGTTTCCGCTGGTGTTCTGCCGCAACTGCGGCCAGGAATTCCACCCGGTGTGGGCCCATCTGCAGAGCAAGCGGCCGGCGCGGCTGGAGCCACGCGACTTCGGCGACCAGGCCAGCGCCAGCGACAAAGCGGTGATCCATGGCTACTTCATGCCCGATGCAGCGGGGGCCTATTCCATCGATGAGCCCGAGAAGGCCAACTTCCCTGATGGCTGGTTGGAACCGGGCAAAGACGGCGAGATGGTGCTGCGCCAGCACTTCCGCAAAGCAGCGCCTGTGCCCTGTCGCTTCCGTGCCGATGGCCTGGCCAGCACCAAGGGGCTGCCGGGCTGGTTTCTGAGCGGCAGCTTCCGGTTCTGCCCCACCTGCGGGGTGGAGCACAGCGCGCGGGGAAGCGATTTCCGCAAGCTGGTGGGCCTGAGCTCCGAGGGCCGCAGTTCCGCCACCACCACCTTGAGCCTGTCGGTGCTGCGGCAGCTGCTCAACTTCCCGGCCAACGAGCTCCCCGACAACGCCCGCAAGTTGCTGGCCTTCAGCGACAACCGCCAGGACGCCTCCCTCCAGGCGGGCCACTTCAACGACTTCATGCGGGTGCTGCAGCTGCGCGCCGGCCTAGTGGCCGCGCTGCAGGCCCAACCGGAGCAGGAGCTGAGCCTGGAAACCCTGGCCCAGGAAACTGAAAAAGCCCTGCGACTGGAAGCCGACGACTTCATCGAGCAGAAAGGCACCGTACCGGCGGCGGAGGGCAGGTTCCGCAAGGCCCTGCGCGAGGTGCTCGAGTACCGGCTGGTGGTGGACCTGCGCCGCGGCTGGCGGCTCACCAACCCCAACCTGGAGCAGCTGCAACTGCTGGAGGTCGACTACGCCGAGCTGGTGAACTGCGTGGAAGACCACGGCGAGTGGGCGGATCAGCATCCCCTGTTGGCCCAGTGCTCAGCCATCGAGCGCTATCTGATCTGCCACCGCCTGCTCGAGGAGCTTCGGGAGCGGCTGGCGATCGAAACCAATGTGCTGTTTGCCGAAGAGTTCGAGCGGCGGCGCCGTGCCGCCTCCGAGCTGGAGGAGGTGTGGGCGATCGGTGCTGATGAGAAGGGCGAACTGGCGCGCAGTGTTGTGTTTGAAACGGTGCCTCGAGATGCCCGGGGCCGCGAGTTCCGCGGTCTGGAGGGGCTGTCGCTGCGGGGTGAATTCGGCCGCTGGCTCAAGGTAAGCCAGCGTTGGCGTTCACTGCAAGATCTGCATGCCGGCCTGAAATGGGATGAGGCGTTGTATCAGGAGATCACTGGCGGGCTGGTCACCGTGCTGGGGCGCTACCACCTGGTCAAGCAGGTGGATCTGCGCTTGAGCCGTCGTGGCAGTGGCGAAAGCAAGAGCGGCTGGCGCCTCAGCAGCAGTCGCCTGCGCTGGACGCTGTGCAATCCAAAAGCAGCGCCTCAGGACGAGTACCACGCAGCGCTGGTGAAACAACGCCAGGGCTCCGGTCGTCGTGGGCCGGTGAACGACTACTTCCGCAACCTCTACAACGATCTGGCCACCACCTTGAGCGAGCAGGGCCGCCCCTTTCTGCAGACCCTGCTGGCTCGCGAGCACACCGCCCAGGTGGATGCGCTGGAGCGGGAGAAGCGGGAGGAAGCGTTCCGTGAAGCGCAGCTGCGGCTGCTCTATTGCTCGCCAACGATGGAGCTGGGCGTGGACATCTCCTCGCTCAACACCGTGTACATGCGCAACGTGCCGCCCACGCCGGCCAATTACGCCCAGCGCAGTGGCCGGGCAGGGCGCAGCGGTCAGCCAGCCCTCGTATTGAGCTACTGCGGGGCCACTTCACCGCACGACCAATACTTCTTCTCGGCTCCCACCCGTATGGTTTCCGGCGCCGTGAGTGCACCCACGCTGGAGTTGGCCAATGAAGAGCTGCTGATCGCCCACTTCCGCGCACTATGGCTGGCCGCCACGGGCAAGGCCCTCCCCAGCAAGGTGAAGGAGCTGGTGGGGCTGGAGTCCGAGCTCAAACCTGTTGTGAACGAGATCGCAGAAGCGCTCGACAACCCCAAGGCACGAGATCAGGCGCTGCGGGCCTGCCAGGCCATCGTTGATGACCTCAAGCGCCACAACTGGCTGGGGGCCACTCCCCCACCCTGGCTTACTGAGAGCTGGCTGGAGGGGCTGATCAATGGCACGGCGCGCGATTTCGATCGCTCACTGAACCGCTGGCGTGGTCTAATCGATGCAGTGGATAGCCAGATAGTTGCGGCTGAGAGAGATGCTCGCAACTTGGCACTTCCTGAGCGGGAGCGACTGAACGCTGACCAGCGTAGAAATGCCGCCCGCATCCAGCAGCGGCTGCTATTGGCGGAAGCGACAGGATCTTCCTACTCCGCCAACGGCGACTTCACCACCTACCGCTACCTGGCCAGCCAGGGCTTCATGCCGGGGTACAACTTCCCACGACTGCCGCTGCTGGCCTTCATCCCCGGCAGCCGCGAGCAGGTGAATGGTGGCACCTACATCAGCAGGCCGCGGTTTGTGGGCATCAGCGAATTCGGCCCTCATTCGCTGATCTATCACGAAGGCAACACCTACAAAGTGCGTGGGGCGATCCTCAACCTGCAGGAGCAGGCGAGCACCACCACCAAGACCCTGGCCACCCGCGATGCGCTGGTCTGCGGCAGTTGCGGCCATGCCCACCTGGGTGAGGACGCCGAGCTGGAGGTGTGCTGCCATTGCGGCGCAGCCCTCAAACTCCAGCCCGACGGCAACGCCCTGCGCATCCCGCACCTGTATCAGATCGAGCAGGTCACAACGCGCCGGGCGGAGCGGATCACCTCCGACGACGAAGAACGGCAGCGGCTGGGCTACGAGCTGCTCACCACCTATGAGTTCCCCAAGGAGAACAACCAGGTGCGGGTGGCGATCGCCGAGGTGAGTGTGGCGGGCCGGCCGTTGCTGACCCTCAGCTATGGCGCCGCCACCCAGATCAGCCGCATCAACTTGGGCCGGCGGCGGCGGGAGAATCCGGGCAACATCGGCTTCCCCATCCATCCCACCAAGGGCACCTGGGGCAAGGAGTCGGATCTGGTCGCCGGCGGCGACGAGGAGGACGGCGAATCAGAAGAGGGCTACGTGAAGATCACGCCCTATGTGCAAGACCGCAAGAACGCCCTGCTGGTGCAGTTCCGCCAGGAATGGACGGCCCGTGATCTGATCTCGGTGCGCTACGCCCTCAAGCGCGCGATCGAGGTGGCCTTCCAGCTCGACCCCAGCGAGCTGGCAGCCGAGTTGATGCCCAACGAAACCAACGCCTCGGCGCTGTTGATCTATGAGGCCGCCGAGGGTGGTGCCGGGGTGCTGAGCCGCCTGGTGGAGAGCCCCACGGCCATGCAGCTGCTGGGTCGCCAGGCCTTGGAGATCTGCCACTGGAAGTGGGAGGGCCTGCTGCCCCAGCAGGCGATCGACCTCAGCGACACCGATGAGGACTGCGAAGCCGGCTGCTACCGCTGCCTGCTCAGCTACAACAACCAGCGGGACCACGAGCTGATCGATCGCCGCCTCCCCTCCCTGAAGCAGTTCCTGCTCGATCTGGCCCGCGCCGATGTGGTGGCCCAGGGGGGCACGACGGGACGCAGCGAGCGGCTCGATCAGCTGCTTGAGCTCTGCCAGAGCGGTCTGGAACGGCTCTGGCTGCAGACCCTGCAGCAGCGGGGCTATCTGCTGCCGGATAAGGCGCAGTCTCCGGTGCCCGATCACTACGTGGTGCCCGACTTCACCTACGTGGAAGCGGCCGCGCTGGTGTTTGTGGACGGTCCGCACCACCAGCAACCGCTGCAGCAACAGCTGGATGAGCGCAAGCGCTCGGCCCTCGATGCCGCCGGCCTCAACGTGGTGTTGTTTGCAGACGACCCGCGCCAGTGGGATGCGGTGTTCGACGAATACCGCTGGCTGTTTGGCGATGGCCATGCGGAATCAGGGCATGGGCAACCGGTTGAACTGAGATAAGGAAGCAAGGTTCGTCCAGAGCGGCAGCTTGGACCTACCCCACATCGGGTCACGGATCACATGGATCTATCAGCAATCGAAAAGGGAACAGGAGCAATTGTCCTCTCAACTCCGATTCCCTGCGCAAAGATATGACAATATCTTGCTTTCGCTTGCACTGGTTGCCTAGGGTGATGAGAACTTGTCGCGATCCCTTCGCAAGCAGCATCCAGCCACTGTGATCTTGCCCAATGGAACACCCCTTTCATGACGACCAGCCGCTCTCGTTGGACATGAGCGGCGCCGTTCAGCCTGATTCATCACTCACGTCCGATGCCAGCGGATTTGAGCTGGCCCAAGTTGATCAATTTCAACTGGATTCAATCGATTCAGATCAGTTCCAGCCCTCCCTGGACGACATCCCTTCATTCAGCGACCAACCCTTTCAGCATTCTCACCCTTTTGAGTTCCCGATCGATCATAACCAACCGCTTTCATCCCCATTCGATAGCTCCGATCGCCATTTTCTCAACTCTAGCCAGTCTTTTGATCATGGGCATCTGAGTGCAGACTCGCATTTTCAACTTAATGCTTACTCGCAACGTTTAGGATCGGCGGAATTCAAACCTGACTCGCCTGCAGATATCCTGAAGAATGCGGATGTTTTATTTAAAGGCCCTGATCATAAGGAACACAGCGGCACTGTTATGCACATCAACCCTGACATGACGTATACCATCCAAACCAGTGACGCATCCTACGAGCATGTTGCATACACAGACATCTTGAAGTATGGCTCGAAATAATCTTTAATCTCTTACCCATGCCTGAACCAGCATCGCCTTCACATCCATAGACCCTAGAAGTCTTGTGATCTTGTCATCTAGTATAATAAACCTAACAGCATTCGGCATAAATGCATGGAATTCAGAAAGAAATCGCCAATCCTCAGAAGCGCTCAGTGCTGCGAGTCGTCATTCATCCAAAGAAATTACAGAGCTAAGTCAAAAACATTCCCGCGAATTACACTATAATCAGCTCAAGATGTCTCTTCTCCAGCAACAACTCAATCACGGCTTTCAGCGTGAAATGGCGGAGCTGAGTCACGAACGAGCGTTAGAAATTGAAGCGTACCGAGCGGAGGTAAACCACGCTATTACTCAAAAGAATCTTGATTTCCAGCGCTGGCGTTTTGAGCAGGAAAAAAAGATACAATACGATATCTTGCTTGCCCAGCAAAACTTTCAGCGGGAACTGAGTAGTTTTCAACAACAGCAGTCCCTTCTTCAATTAAGAGAGCGGCTCAGAGAAGATAAATCACCCATTGCCAACCTTGCCTCTGATTTGCTGGAAAACTCTTTCGCCCAAAACATAATCCCGATCAAGGTTCTCCTCTCGCCCCCCAGCTTGGATTATGATCCCAGCTCAGGTAAGCCCTATCATCCAGCATACGAAACTTTTCTTTATGCCCAGATTAAAGAGTTTTTGAAACATGGGTACATGGATAGTGAGCAGTCTCCTGTACAGCTTGTTGATAAGAGTTGGAAATCGAACAAACAGGGAGGTGGTTCAGCGTTGCAGGCCTTGCATGGCCAGCTGAAAAGCATTCCTGTTTTGGTTATGGATTCTGAAATTGCTTTGGGTGAATTGAATTTTAGGGTCGGCTTTTGGGCAGGTGGGGATGTGTCCTATAAAGAGGCTTCCATCCTCTCTAGAGAATCCGTCTCTGGCCTGCTGAATCAAATCGCTAGACAATTGGCCATAGGGTGGCAAGACACTCGTCATAAACTTCAAGAACTTGGCAAGGATGATGCCTACATCAAAGCGATGGGTGGCATCCACGAAGAGAATCTAGACATTTTGCAGAGAGAAGATGCCACGAGAGAAGAGTTCACTCAGAAGGGAATTGATGTTTCTAACCTACCCATAGGCAAAGACTACAAGATAACGGAAGAGCATTACAAGAGCTTTTATGAATATTTAGCCCTATGGCATTGTCTTGTGATCGGGCACTATGCCGATCAGCATTTTTTGGCGCAGTCATGGACAATTACCCCCCTGCTGCCAGGCATGATCTCTTTCCTAATGCAAACATCCAAGGAGCATCCGCTGTTATCTGCTGATTTCTGGCAGAATACTATTACTGAACTGGTAAAGCTCTATGATCATTGTTATAGCTCGCTCGCTCACGATGCGTCCTCCCACATGCCGGAGCTTCGCATTCAGCTGGCTCTAGCCCTCTCTAAGCTGCCGAAAGAGTTTCAAGGCTTCGCCTTTGAGCAAGGTTACCAAGCCCTTGCCACTTGGTTGATTGCCTTGCAGGTTCCCGCCGATAAGGTTTTCGACTTGAACGATGAGGCTGATTGTCAGATGCTCAAGCGGATGATTGTGCAGGAAGATCTTCCTTTCCTAGAAGCCCTCCAATCTTTGATTGAAAGACTAGGGGATCATGAAGACATGAATCCGCATTACCTGGCAGTGATCGAGAGCGTATTGGCTGGTTGGCAAAGAGTGCAGCTTTGTGGGCCATTTCCATCTGTTCATGAAGGGCAGTTGACGCATATTGCAAAGACTGCTAAAGTTGAGAGGAGTTACTATAACTCCACGAATTCTGAAATGTCTGACATTCCCAACCAGCTTTTGGAAGCCACAAAAGTTCGTCGATGGTTTGCCGATCAGTTAGAACAGATGCGACAGGTATTAATTTCGTCCGAAGGGACTGATGGAGGCTTGGCATTAACAAATGCAATTGAATCTCTTAACAATGAGGCAATGAAACTAAAAGATAGCAAGTTTCGTATTATGATCTTAGGCGATTTCAACAGAGGCAAGAGCACAATTCTTAATGTGTTACTTGGAAAAGAATTGCTTCCGATGGGAGTAACACCAACCACATCAATTCCAACGCACATCATACATGGAACCGAGGAGTCGGTTAAAGTTTATAAGAAGGATGGCTCAACTGAAACCATGAAGATACAAGACTACAAAGAAAAATATACCCTAAACTCTAATTATGTAAAACGCATGATAAAGAAAATTTCTAGCTCTGTGGGAAATTGGCTAAGCACGCTTGAAAGAGCTGAAATTCAGGTTCCCAATGATTTGTTATCGCGAGGAGTTGAATTTATTGATACAGCAGGCCTCAATAGCTCAGACGCCGAGGATAAAAAGACTTTATCTTACATTTCATCATGTGATGCTGTCTTATTTGTTCTGAGTGGGAGTCAACAACTTACCGATAAAGAACAATTTTACATTAACACTCATGTTCGTGATAAGGTAGGCCATATCTTTTTCTTGATAAATTACTCAGATAATCTTGATTCCTCAGACTACGATGAAATACATGAAGCATTTATTGACAGATTCACGGAGTGTTTGACTTCCCAGCGAGAAATTATTGAGGGAATGTGGGGACAGACCATATTCGATATCCGAGCTTTAGTTGCTTTCAAGAATTTAAATAATGAACAGTCTCTCGCTCAATCTGGTTTTACCAAGTTCAATCGGAAGCTTGATGAATTTTTAATTCATAAGCAGTTAGTTGTGAAGCTGTTTCAACCATTGCAGACAGCCGAATCAATCGCGAATTTAGTAGTTAGCAATATTGACAACAGATTGATAGTTCTAAATGATGGATTATCTACTCTAGAAAAAAAGATTGAAACTGCTTCACCACACATACTCATTATGAAAAAAATTACCAAAAGCCTTTCCGTGCTTACCGAAAAGATTAGGCGACAATGCGTCGATCAAGTAGAACTGGCCTATATCAATTACTTTACGCAGGTATGCAAAAGGCTACCCACGGATTTCCCAATGCCTGTGCCAACCAGCCTCGATAATTCACAAAAGGAGACCTACAAACAACTCTTGATCACACGGCTTGGTGAATATTGGCAGGTTAAAATTGAAGAATGGGAAAAAATCTGTTCTGGAATAGTAATGACGTTACAGGTTGAACTAAACAACTTTTTCGATGAGGAAGAAGACGAGTATAATCAACAGCGCGAAAAAATCAAAGAAATTTTACAAGGTGATGATTTTAGTCAGCGTGGGTCATTTTCAAAGATGACGAGTCCAAATGCACCCTCATTTGACCCTTCTCTTCCTATTGCGAATAACAGCGCTACCGAAAAAATGCTTGTAGCTGGAACGGCAGCCGCGGCTGGAACAGGAATAGCAGGCCTTGCCTTGGCAGGAACGGCACATGCAGCTGTAGTAGCTGGTGGAATTCTTGCTCTTACTCCCATTGGATGGGGTATTATCGGGGTTAGCGTTGTAAGTG
>Ga0172376_10008914_pt1 | contig 10411 bp, 9 predicted proteins | sample Lak35m_FD_121114 | JGI IMG/M metagenome (GOLD analysis project Ga0172376, IMG submission 121114) | Freshwater microbial communities from Kabuno Bay, South-Kivu, Congo - kab_092012_35m | ecosystem: Environmental > Aquatic > Freshwater > Lake | place: Democratic Republic of the Congo: South-Kivu... | reverse complement strand
GGCCGACCGACCGTTCCCAACCGTCCGCGTCAGCGAACTAGCCAGAAAATCGATCACGCGGACCAGTTCTGCAGCCAATCGGGTCGATGCCAGAGACAGATTCGCCTCGAACTGTTCCGCCGTGGCCGTGTGATGGTCCACCAGATCGGTGATGGCCTTCACCGCGAACATCGGCACGCCGGCGAGGTCGGCGACGTGGGCCACGGCGGCGGCCTCCATCTCCTTCACGTCCCCGCCGTTCGCGGCGATCATCGAACGATCGTCGTCGTTCTCGTCCAACGAGTTGCTAGTGGTCACGATCCCCTGCCTCAGGCCCAATGCCTCGGCCAGTGCCGCGGTGTCGGCCGAGGGATACGAACCGACGCCGTAATGGTCGAAACCGTCGATGGCGATTCGGCGATCGTGGTGAACGAATCGCTCCCGACTCACATACACGTCACCCACCCGCGCGCCCTTCGACTGCCAACCTCCGGCCGTGCCCGCCGAGATCAACACGTCCGGAGAGAACCGTCGCACCACCTCGAGCGTCGTCATCGCCGCGGCGTCAGTTCCGATGGAGTCCACGCCGTGACGCGGATCCCGTCCGTTGATCGCCACCACCACCTCGCGGGTGGTGTTTCGAGCCACGAAGAATCTCGCCGGCAACGGCGGAGCGCCGTCGACCTCGGTTGCACCGAGTGCGTCGATCACCGGACGGGCCTCGGCTTCCATCGCCATGATCACCGCAATGCACCGCACGCTCGGAGTGTAGAACTACGGTTGTCCGCGTATGGGCCTGTTCAAGCGCACTCCGAAGACTCCGCCGGTCGATCCGGCCGAGGTTGCCGAGTTGCGCCGACAGATCGAGGAGTTGAACGAACGGCTCCGCGTCATCTCCGACACCGACGCCGAACACGATCGACGAATCGGTGAACTCGACGGCAAGGTCATCAGCCTCGGCGCGCGCGTGACGCAAGTGGGCACCGAAGTGACCCACCAACTCGGCGAGCTCTCGGGCGATATCGACAAACTCGGAGCGCGCACCGACGAGATTGCGGCCACCATCGGTGACCTCCCCGAACAGGTCGAGTCGGTGCGCAGCGATCAGGCGAGGCTCGCGAACGAACAGGCCCGTTACGAGATTCGCTTCAGCCAGGACCTGGCCGAGGTGGCCGACATCGCCATGAAGAAGCGCTGACTCGCCGAGGTTCGGCTCAGGCGCCCAACAACGCGAGCGCTTCGGCGATCAGTTCCTTGGCCTCGCCTACCTTGTCCTGATAGGCGCCGAGGTCACCGTCGCGCAACGCCTCGTCGGCCTCGTCGAACAACGTCTGCGCCTCCTCCAACAACACGGCCGGATCGGTGATGTCCGAACCCGGGTCGGTGGTGCCGGGGTCCGTGGTGCCCGGATCGGTGGTGCCGGGATCGGTGGTGCCCGGATCGGTGGTACCCGAATCCTCACCACCGGTGTCGACGGTCTCACCCAGATCGATGTCGGCACTGGGGAACAATCGGTTGATGGCTTCGGTCAGCGTGTCACCGATGACCGATTCACCGTCGTGCCACGCCAACACCCGCCGCACGAACACCTGCTTGCTGCCGCTGTCGTCGGGGCGCACGTACAACGGACGCACCCACACCAGACCCTTGCCCACCGGAACCAACTGCAGCTGACCGAAGATCACGCGGGATCCGCGTTGGTCGAGCAGCGTGACCACCGGGGAGATGGTCGGGTTGGAACCCAATTCGGCCGCCACCGTCGCCGGTCCGGCCGGCAGGGTGCCGTCGTAGACGTACACCTTCAGTCGTCCGTAGGTGGCGGGTTCGCTCGACACCACCATCAACGCCTTCAGCTCCTTGCGGGTGTCGTCCGACGAGAACGGCACGAAGGGACGAACCAGCGAGAACGTTCCGGTGTCGCTTTCGCCCTCGGGAGAATGGAACATCGTGTAGTACGGCTCGAAGCGCGCCACGTTGGCGTCGGCCACGTCTCCGGTGTTGGCCTGTGCGGTCTCGTCGACGATGGTCGACGCGTCGCCGGCACCGGCCGACAGCTCGGGTTCGCGCGGCGCCGCCTGCGCCACGCTCCACGCCGCGTCACGGTTGAAGAACTGATCGACGTCGGAGAACTGGTAACGACCGTACAGATTCGTCTGCACCCGGAAGAGATCCTCGGGGTACCGGAAGTGCCTGCGCAGCGAATCAGGGATCTGGTCGGCCGCGGTGAACAAGCCGGGGAACGCGCTCGACCACGCGAGAACGATCGGATCCGTGGCGTCGACGACGTACAGATCTATCGTTCCATCGTACGCGTCGACGACGGCCTTCACGCTGTTGCGCACGTAGTTGAAAGAATGGTTCAGGCCCGACGAGGCAGTGAGGTTGTCGGTGTTCGCTTGTTGCGCATACGGATAACGCGACGTCGTGGTGAACGCATCGATGACCCACAACACCCTGTCGCCACTGACGACCGGATAGGGGTCGGCATCGAGGTGAAGGAACGGGGCGATCTTGTACACGCGATCCCGCACGTCACGCACGTCGATGAGACGTGACTCGTCCGTGACGAGGCTGGACCCGAAGAGGTTGAACTCACCCAACGTCAACGCATAGGCGAGTCGGCGGATCGTGGAGTTCAACTGCACGCCGGCGACTCCCGCGTAGGGTTCGGCCTCAGTGTCGGGACATGCCTGCTCGACCTGCTTGGTCTTGACGATCGCATAACCCGGTTGTTCGGTTCCGACGTACAACTGTGGGCGCGCGGCGATTCCGTCTTCATAAATAGGTCGTCCATCGGACGTGACTCGACTGGCACTGGCCACAACCACACCACAACCATGCGTGTAGATCAGGTGCTTGGAGACCCATGTCTTGTTCGGGATTCCGTCAGGATTGAGTTCGCGAGCCGCGACCATGGTCTGTTGCACACGACCGTCCACCTCGTAACGGTCCACGTCGAGATCGTTGATGGAATAGAACGCGAACTGGCCCTGGTCGAGCGCGAAGCGGTCCTTCATTTCCGCGACGTCCAGCAGGCGGGTGTCCGACAACGGCGCGATACTGGCCTTCACGTCGGCGGTCGTCGCCTCGTCCGCGGTGAGGTTCACGACCTCCACGTTGTCCAGTCCCATGGCTCGCTGGGTCGCTTCGACGTTGCGTCCGATGTAATCGCGCTCACGAGTGGTGACGTTGGGTTGAACCACGAAACGCTGAATGACCGCCGGATAAATGGCACCCGCGACCACCGCCACCACGGCCCACAAGGCCATGGACAACAAGGGCAGACGCCATCCGCCCCACCGGATGCCGGCGATGAACAGGACCGCCACCAGCAAACTGATGAGAATCAAGAGGTTCAGCGCGGGCAATTGAGCCTTCACGTCGGTGTACGTGGCACCCTGCACCACGCCTCGTGACGAGACCGTCAACTCGAATCGCTGCAACCAGTAATCGGCGGCCTTGATGATGGCCAGCAACGAGAACAGGATGCTCAGGTGCACGCGGCCACTCTTGGTGATGCGTTGGCCCGGCATCTGCACTCGCACGGCACCATTCAGGAAGTGCATGGCCGCCGTCATCAAGATGACCAACACCAATACGGCGAAGGCCCAATCGACGACGAACGTCAGGAACGGCAACCGGAAGACGTAGAACCCGGCGTCGACTCCGAACTGGGGATCGCTCACTCCGAAGGATTTCGAGTGCCGGAACAACAGCCAGTCCTGCCATTGGGCGATGGCGGGAAGTCCGACGATCAATCCAAACACGATCGAGATCGCCAGACGCAGAAGACGCGTGCGCTTGCCGACGAACATGCGATAGCGCTGCACCACCTCGCGTTCGGGACCCTCGGGAAGATCGGCCGGAGCGAGACGCTCGGCCAGGGTGAGACTGATGAACGCCACGATGGCGAAGCCGATGGAGAAGACCGCACCCAGGAAGATCTTCGACTTGAGCACCGCCCAGAAGGTGTCACCGCGATCGACCGAATCGAACCACAGAAGATCGACGTAGAAGCCCGCCAAGGTACGCGCCGACAGAACGAGCAACACCAGCAACGCCGCGACCACCAGGAGGATTATCCGACCTTTCGACACCTTGAGCGAACGAGGGGAGCGGGGGCGACGTGGCCCCCGAGGCAGATCCGAGGCTGGTCTCACGAACCGAGACTAGCCCCGGTGCGGAACGAGTGCACAGCGGCACCCCGAATGCGCCGGTGCGTGTGTGTGACCCGTGGGGAAGGCGTCACCGGCCCTCACCGCTCCGGCCAACGAGTTGTCCTCGGCATCGGCACAGGCCGGGCCATTCGGGTCGACTTTCCAACACACCTTGGCACCCGGATCGAGCGCGGCCAGTGCTCCGCGTCCGTGTGCCGCATGACCGATGTCGTCGACATGGGTGTCGATGTGTTGGTTCTTCCATTCGCGGTACACGAGGCGAACGAGTGAGGCCAATTCGGTGTTGTCACCGGCGGCCTGGGAGATGCTGCGGCTCAAGCGTTCACGAAGCGGAGCCACGATCGAGGAGACAATCTGTTCGTTGACGGCCGACATCTGCTTGGCGATGTCCTTGACCAATTCCTTGTCGGATGCGTCGCTCAGCGAGCGTGCACCGGCCAGAGCGGCACTCTTGACCGCTGCTTCCAACGCACCGATGTAACGCGCGGCGTGATCGGACTTCGGCCCGACGATGGCGTCGAGGGTCTTCACCGGCTTCTTTCCACGCAACGTGTCGAGCACCTGATTCTGTTCGTCGGCCAGCACGCGCTTCGCCTTTCGGCTCATGGTGGCGATGATCGGAGCCAACACCTCGTCACGGGTCTGGAACACCGTCGACACTGGCTGCTCGTCGGCCGCGATGTCCGTGACTGATTGGTCGATCACGGGAGCCTCGATGGGCTTCACCGGCGAGTTCGGTCGACCGGTCGGTTTCGTTTCGTCAGCGGCGGCCACGCTCGCAGACCCCACCTTGGCCGCCTCTTTCGCGGCCACCGTGTCCGCACCGGCTCGGCGTAACTTGGCGAAGAGATCATCCGCCGGAGCGGGCTTGGGTCGTGACGTCGTGTTGGACGGAACGACGATGAGCGCTTCCATCGGCGGATCCGCCTCGTCATCGGCGTCGTCGTCGAGATCGTCGTCGGCCATGTCCGCCACCGACATGGTTCGTTGATCAGAACGGGGGAAGAGCGACACCACGTTCGATGTGGTGGTCACCTCTTCGTCCGCCACGGGTGCGTCGACGACCGGAGTCTCGTCGATCGTGGTGATGTCGATGGGCGCGGGATGATCGACGACCGTGTTCACCACCGGAACGTCGACCACCGGGTCATCGTCCTGGTCGTAGGGAACCGGCGCGATGGTGGTCACGGCCTCGGCAGCCGGCAACTCGTCGACCTGCACGATGATCGGCACCGGGCCGGTGGTGTTGGCCAGGTTCACGAACTCGTTGGTCTCGTCCGACGCCTCGTCGAGGTCGCGCAGAACGTCGTCGGTGGCCACACGGGCCCGCTCGAACGCCTGGATCAGGCGATCGCGGCTGTGCATCAGGTCCTCGAGTTGCTCGCGGGCCAGCTCGCGGCGCTTGGCCACGTCGGCCAGCACCCGCTCACGGTAGGCGCGGGCCTCGTTCACCATGTCGCGACCCTGCTGTTTGGCCATCAAAATCTCGGATTCGGCGTCCGAGGAGGCATCCTGTCGACGACGAGCGCCCTCCAACTCGGCATCTTCGCGGATCCGGGCCGCCTCGTCGGTGGCCTCGCGGATCAGGCGGGTGGCGGTCTCATCGGCCCGGGTCTTGATCTTGGCGGCCGCCTCGCGGGCGGTTTGGACGATGCGTAGGGTTTCTTCGCCCAGCATCGCCGCCACGGCGTCCTCGTCCAGCTCCAGGGGTGCCATTGGGGCCCCATGCTGGGCATTTGCCAGTTCACGCTCCAGGAAAACGACCCGCTCTTGGAGGCGGGACAGCTCCGCGGAGACCATGCGCAAGAAGTCCCGGACCTCGTTCTGGTCGAAGCCGCGGCGTGCGGACGGGAACGTCGCCCCCGCCACGGCGGTGGGCGACGACGGGTCGGGTCGCGAAAACGAGATAGCCATCGAAGGGATAGTACGAAAACCCTGTGGAAAAGGGGTGGCAATGAGGGCTTTCGGTGTGGGTCACCCATCACAGGCGGTCGCCGGACCGGCGAGGTCGCCCGTCAGAGGGGGTCGCCGCCACGATCGGCGAGGGCCACCAAGGCCTCCCCCAAGGTGGCCACCGGGATGATCTCCACATCCTCGCCCACGGCGGCTCGGGCCTTGGCGATGTCGACCTCACCCTGGGCGATGGGAACCAAGAAGTAGCGGGCCCCCGAACGCTCGACCGCGATGGCCTTTTGCACCAGCGCCCCGATGGCCCCCACCGAGCCGTCCTCGGCGATCGTGCCGGTGACGGCCACCCCCTCCGCCGGGATCAACTCTCCCGGAGTCAGTTGATCGATCAGCGCCAGGGTGAACGACAAGCCGGCGCTCGGACCACCGATACGGTCCGTGTCGAAGACCACGTCGAAGGGCAAGCTGACCGTGCGGGTGTCGCGAGCCGAGAATCCCACGATGGTCCGCCCGGGCTCGTCGGGGCTGGCGATCAACTCCACCTCCACCGTGCGCGATTCTCCTGCCAGCGAGAGAACGGCGAGGGTGGCGATGTCACCGGGTTCGGCATCCGCCAGCGCCCCCTGGATCTTCGACACCACGTCGATCGTGATCACTCCGTTGCCGACGTCGATGGATTCGATGACATCTCCGACCTCCAACACCCGACACGCCCGACGAGGTGGTGCCGACTCCTCGCACAACGTCGTGTCGAATCCGGCGACTTGAGCCGGCCCTTCCGTGAAAGTGGCGTCCATTCCCAGATACGAAATGGCGACGTACGCGGCGATCTCTTTCGCGGTGGCCATCGCGCCGAGTTGGATCTCACGATTGGCCGATGGATCGCAATCGCCGAAACGTTCTTCGCACGTGAGCACGTCGACGTACGGGTCCAACCAACCCATGAAGGACTGCAATGCGGTGAGTTCGTTGCCGAGGGCGGTCACGAATCGCACGCCATTCTCGGGTGGATACACCTCCACCTCGTCTCCGACGATGGTCAATCGATCTCCGACCGTCGACGCTGCACCGGGTGCGGTTTCGTAGCGCTGGATGGGCCACACCGTGGCCCCGAGAACCACCACCACGATGAGGAAAGCGATGGTCATCGCCGGGATACCCCACGCCTGGGAACGGAGCGACAACGGCGACGGCTGGACCCCGACTACCGTTCCTTCTCGCGTGTCGCTCACTGAAATCTCCACCCGCGTGGCCATCGTGGCCGGCTTGGCCCTGATCGCCCTGCTCATCGTCGTGCGTCGCAAGCCTGCCAGATACGAGACCGATTCACCACGCGACCATGTCGGTTGGCGCACGACCGGGGAACAGGGGATCGACGAGACCGATCAACCAGTGATCGAGCCCTTGCGCAAGAAGGCTCTTGAAACCATGGGCCTCGGTGCGATAGCAATCTTCGGGGGAATCGTGGTCGCAATCGTGGTCTCCCTGTCCATTTCCTGGATCGTCACCAATTTCTTGAACCGCTTGTGAACACTCCCGAGTCATCCGAACACGCCGAGCGACGTCGCCTGGTCGTCCTCGCCGGACACACCGGCGATCTCGACACCATCCGCGAAGGCCTCGAACACGTCACCGCCACGGTGCGCGACGCTGCATTGGGCGCATTGGCCCGAATGGAGATGCTCGACGAGAGTGTGTTGAACCGTTTTCGACTCGACACCGACGCCCGTGTGCGCAATCGTGTCGCCGAGCTGGCCGCGAATTTCCCCGGCTTCGACTTGCTGCCCTTGTTGAACGACGACGACCCGATGGTGGCCGAGATGGCCGCGTGGTCCTGCGGTGAACACGAGAAAGTGTCCGACGCGATCATGGAGCGATTGATCGCCATGACAACCGGTCACTCCGAGCCGTTGGTGCGCGAGGCGGCCGTGGCTGCTCTCGGAGCCATCGGTGACGACCGTGGTCTACCCGCGATCCTCTCCGCGTGTGGCGACAAGCCGGCCATCCGCCGTCGCGCAATACTCGCTCTCGCTCCGTTCGACGGTCCCGAGGTGGACGCGGCACTCGATCACGCCATGCAGGACCGCGATTGGCAGGTGCGTCAGGCCGCCGAGGACTTGTTGGGCTGACGCACTCTCGTCAGAGGCCTTCGAGAATCAGCAGGATTCCGAACACCACGAACAGCACCGAGGCTCCGTAGCGAATCGTCTTCTCGGGCAAAACGCGCTCCGAGGTGGTAGCCCACGAGGATCGCCAACGCGTCGGCGGCCACCATTCCCAACGTGGAGCCGAGCCATGTTCCGACAACGCCCTCCTTGGTGGCCAAGGTGATGGTGGCCAACATCGTCTTGTCGCCCAACTCGGCGAGAAAGAACGCCACGCTGACGGCGGCGACCGCACTGCGGGTTCCTTTGTCCGCACGATCGACCTCGTCATCTTCGAGGGAGTCTCCGCGCAACGTCCAACCGGCGAACACCAGGAACGCGATGCCGGCGATGATCGCGATGGTGTCGGTGGGAATGCTCGCACCGACAACCGCACCGATACCCACGCTGATGGCGTGCGTCACCGCCGTGGCGATCGTGATTCCCAACAGAACCGGCCACGGCTTGTAACGAGCGGCGAAGGCCATGGCCATCAACTGACTCTTGTCGCCCAACTCGGCGACGAAGATGACGCCGAAACTCAGCAGGAAAGCGGAGAGCAATCCTCGATCAGGAAGGGCAACAGACGTTGCCGCCGTCCGACTTGTTGCCGAAGGACACGTTGACGAACTGCTCGACGTCGGCGTGCTTCACGTAGAACTCCCACTTGTGGCCGTCGGCTCCGTCCACCCAGGTCTCGGTCTTCTCGGCGAAACAACACTGGGTGTCGTCGATCCCGGTGGTGACGAGACCGGCGGCGCGCATGCGACGATCGGCGGCCACCACTTCCTCAGCGGTCTCGGTCTCCACCCCGAGGTGGTTGATGGAGCCGTGCTCACCGGCACCCTCGAAGATCACCAACTTCAGCGGTGGATTCTCGATGGCCCAGTTGGCGTAGCCGGGCCTCACCTTGGCCGGGGCCACCCCGAACAACTTCGTGTAGAAGTCGATGGCGGTGCCCAGGTGATCCACGTTCAGGGCCAATTGCAGACGCATGACCACTTCCTACCACCTCGGGTCCGCGTGCCAAACTGACTCATGACCTTTCTTCGTCCCGACGCCGAAGTGGTCGACGCCTACCGCTCGTTGCGCCGTCGGGTGGTGGAACTCGCCCGCACGCTTCCCGATGCCGACGCCGATCAGGGGGTGCCCCTGTGCCCCGCATGGAGCGTCGCCGCTTTGCTGGCACACATGGTCGGGGTGAACGAGGACATTCTCGCCGGCCGCATGGAAGGTGTCACCACCGACGCGTGGACCCAGGCCCAGGTGGACCGTCACGCCGGCGAGACCCCACGACGCTTGGCCGAGATCTGGGAGTCGATCACGGTCGACTTCGACGCCGTGCTGCCCCACATCCCGTCACCGGTCAATTCCCAACTCGTCATGGACGCCGTCACGCACGAACACGACCTGCGACACGCAGTGGGATCGACCGAGGGTCGCGACACCGACGCGGTGGACGTGGCGCTCGGGTGGGTGCTCGACATGGCCGAATCGAGGCAACCCGGTCTCGGACGAGGCCTGGCCGAATCGGACATCCCCCGTTTCCATCTCCTGCGCTCTCTCACCGGTCGACGAACCTTGGAACAGATGAACGAGGCGGGTTTGCCCGGTGACTTGATCGTGCGGTTGCTTTCCGGCACCCCTCTCAAGCCACCGTTCGTCGTCCTCGAACAATTCTCGTGAACCCATCCAACCGACAGGAGACCATGACATGACCGTCGAATCCAACGACCGGACCAAGGCCACGTTCACCAGATTCGAGGATTCCACCCGTGAGGAGTGGGCCACGATCATGGAGTGTCTGAAGGTGACGCAATCGCACGTGCCCGATCGCATCATGGAACAGCTGCGACATCTCGGATCCGACGACGGCGGATTTCCGGTCTCGCGCCTCGAACACTGCCTCCAAACCGCCACGCGCGCCATGCGCGGAGGTGAGAGCGACGAATATGTGGCCTGCGCGCTCATCCACGACATCGGTGACACGCTGTCGCCCTACAACCATCCGGCTATAGCCGCGGCCATCGTGAAGCCGTTCGTCAGCGAGGCGAACCATTGGATGGTCGAGCACCACGGCATATTCCAGGGCTACTACTTCTGGCACCACATCGGGCTCGACCAGCACGCCCGCGAGGCGTATCGCGGTAGCCCGCATTGGGAGTACACCGAGGAGTTCTGCGCCAAGTACGACCAGGTGGC
>Ga0172376_10008908_pt1 | contig 10417 bp, 8 predicted proteins | sample Lak35m_FD_121114 | JGI IMG/M metagenome (GOLD analysis project Ga0172376, IMG submission 121114) | Freshwater microbial communities from Kabuno Bay, South-Kivu, Congo - kab_092012_35m | ecosystem: Environmental > Aquatic > Freshwater > Lake | place: Democratic Republic of the Congo: South-Kivu... | reverse complement strand
CACCATCAAGTGCCTCCTCAACCTCCTGCGCCCCGACGCCGGCTCCGTGCGCGTCTTCGGCCTCGACCCCGAGCGCGACGAGGTGGCCGTGAAGTCCCGCCTCGCCTACGTGCCCGACCAGGTCGCGTTCCACCCGTGGATGACCGTGCGCGAGACGCTCGACTACCTCGCCTCCTTCCGCGCGCATTGGAACCGCAAGGCCGAAGCGGAATTGCTCGGCCAGTTCCGCCTCGACGCCGCGAAGAAGACCGGTGCGCTCTCCAAGGGCCAGCGCACGCAGCTCGCGCTCGTCGCCGCCATCGCGGCGGAGCCGGAGCTGCTTGTGCTCGACGAGCCGACCAGCGGCCTCGACCCCATCGTGCGCCGCGAGTTCATCCAGACCGTCATCGGCGCGTATCAGGAGGCCGACCCCGCGCGGCGCACGGTCTTCGTCTCCACGCACCTCATCACCGAGTTCGAGGGGCTGATAGACGAGTTCACCATCATGGACGCGGGCCGCGCCGTGCTGACGCTGGAAGCCGACGCAGCCCGCTCGCGCTACCAGCGCATCCGTGCGCGCTTCGCGGGCAACGCGCCGGAACTCAAGCTCCCCGGCATCCTCCGCACGCGTGTGACCGGCCGCGAAGCCGAGTTCATCGCCAACGGCGCGTCCGCCGAAATCCTCGCCCAACTCCACGCGCTGAACCCGGACGAACTTGTGACCGAGGCGCTCACGCTGGAGGAAATCTTCATGGTCACGCTGCAATGAGGAAGCACCACGCCACCGGACGAACCACTAACCGGCACTGACTTGCACTGATAAGAGATGAGCACCCAAACGAACCGCGTTCCTTCCCTTCGGATTGGTGCCGGTCAGTGCCGGTTTGTGGTTTGAAAACTGTCATCCAGAACTTGAAAGTGCCATGAACGCGAACACCCGCCTGCGACTGTGGAAGGAAATCCGCGCGCCCTTCTCCCTCTCCCCCATCGGGGGAGAGGGCTGGGGTGAGGGGGCAGAGCGTGCAGCAAGTCAGCGGGTGTCCAGATTCAAAACGCGCCTGGCGAGCCTCGGGAAACCCGGACGCGCCTGTTGCTCCTCCGCCCGCCCCCTCACCCTGACCCTCTCCCCCGATGGGGGAGAGGGGATTCGGCTTTGGACTCCCGGCACGGTGGAAGCGCGGCGAGTCCAGTCAGAGACTCCTCACGTCGTCTCCTACGAGGAATTGAACCCCCACGCCCATGAACGCGAACACCCGCCTGCGACTGTGGAAAGAAACCCGCGCCCTGCTGCCGATGTGGGCGGCGGTAGCGGCACTGATGGCCTTGCCGTTCCTCCTCCAACTCCGTGACCCGCGTTCCTTCTCCATCGCGAGCTTCATATTCGGCTGCGCGCTGCTGGGACCGGTGTGCATCGGTCATGAGTTCAACCACCGCACGATGGGTGCGCTACTCGCCCAGCCGGTTTCCCGGCGGCGTCTCTGGTGGGAGAAGCTATTGCTGCTAGGAGCGGCCTTATTGAGCCTGGCGTGGTGGTTGGCGTTTTTGGTTCCGGCGACATGGGGGCGTCCGGGCAGCGTCTCGTCAGCAGATGCAACCATGGCTATCGTGCTATTTTATTTGCCTCACCCTTTGACCGCTTGGCTTCTTGCGCTCTTCGGCTTCTGTGCTGGGCCGGCTTTCACTCTGTTGGCGCGAAGCATGATTGGCGGCGTGGCGCTGACGTTTCTCTTTCCGTGGGCGTTGCTTTTGATTGGCATGCTGCTCCATGGCATTTTGTTCTCCCCGGAACAGGCAGACCTGAGCCTCATAGAGGACACGGCGGAGGGATTCTTGTTATGCTACTTGCTGGTCTCGGCTGGCGTCTCCTCTGGAACGCTCTTTCTGGTCGGCTGCCGGCGATTCCAGCGGCTCGAAGACGTGAACCTGCTGGCACAGGAGTTCGCCGCGCCCCGGCAATTTGACTCGCTGTTCGCCCGGCTGACCGCCGTCCTCGCGCCGGGGCGGGACAGTCAGTTGGCGAATCTGCTGCGCAAGGAAGTGCGGCTCCAGCGGCCAGCGGTGTTCGTGGCGGTCTTTCTGGTCGCCCTCTGGCTGGCCTTCATCGTCGCGCGGCGGGTGCATCCGGCGTTGGGCGCGGAGGTGCTCATCGTGCCTTCGATCCTGCTCGGCCTCGGCATCCCCGTCATCGCGGGCATCGTGGCCGTGGCGGAGGAGCGCAGCCTGGGCGTCCACGAATGGCACCTGACGCTGCCGGTGTCCGCGCGGCGGCAATGGGGCGTGAAGGTGCTGGTCGCGCTCGGGGTGAACGCGGTGCTCGGCATCCTCCTGCCGGGACTGCTCGCCCACGCTTCGAGCTGGCTGGCCGACAACCCGCAGCTCGTGGCGGAAATCCCCGGCCGTAACGTGTCGCCGTTGCTCATCGCCAACGCCGTCATCTTCTGCGCCGCGCTTTACGCTTCTACTGCGTCAGCGAACTCCATGCGAGCTCTGCTCGGGACCGTTGCGGTGTTCCTGGCCGCAGCGGTGTCAATGAATGTCTCCGGTTGGGTGGCGCAGAGGTTTTGCGCCTCCGTGGGATACTTTCCCTCATTCCTTTGGGGAACCGGTTGGCCCTCGCGGGAATCGGCGTTTTGGCTCGTCACTGTGGTCTGGCCGGCCTTTTGGTCGCTCGTGGCAGTCTACTTCTTCTTCAGGGGACTGGAAAACTTTGCCCGCAAGCCGGACTCGCTCAGATTTCCCTTGTGCCAGATGGCGGTGGTGTTTGCCGGAATCACCGCTTGCCTCGCCGTTATCATGGTCTGGGAACTCTTGGCCGGCCACGTTTACGGCCATTCCTACATGACGCCAACGCCCGCCCTCTACTCACGCTGAACTGACTCTCCCGAATTACGAGATCCCCATGAAGCGAAACCTCCAAATCATCGGTGGCATGGTGGCGGTGCTGGTCGGGCTGGGCTTCATCCTGCCCGCCGTGGCGCAGTTGCGCGCGCAAGGCGTGCTGCCGGGCGTGAGCGTCGCCCTGCTGCTGCTCGGCGTGTGCCTGTCGCTCGGCGGCGGCTGGGGCGTCCTCACCGGCGCGCGGCAGCCGAGGGCGTAGCGCCGGACTGATCCGACTCACTCGGCGGCGGCGTCCGCGCGGGCCAGCTCGTCAAGATGATGTTTCTGCCGCAGGCCGGCGTAAACCAGCCCGCCCACCACGCTCCAGCACAGGCTGCCCGCCGTGCAAAGCAGCGAGAGCGACAGCGCCGCCGTATGCTCCACGCCGATCAACGGCACGGCCAGCATCAGCACGAAGAGGTTTTCCCGCACACCCAGCCCGCTCGGCGTCAGCGGGATCACCACCATGCAGGTGATCATCGGCACGATGGCAAACAGATGCCGCGGCTCCAGCGCCAGCCCCAGCCCCCACGCCAGCGACTGCACATGCAGCACGCACACGCCGCACAGCAGCAGCGACACCGCGAGGCTGCGGAGCAAGAATCCCCGGTCGTTGCCAAAGGGTTTCAGCGAGTCCCGCAGCCGTTCGAGGAAGTCCCCTTTCGGCAGCCGCCGCAGCCATTCGCGCGCCTGCGGCAGTCCGCGCGAGACGCCGCCGCGCAGCGCGAGGAACAGCACCGCCGCGCAGCCCGCGAACATCGCCGCGATCACCGCCGCCAGCTTGAGGAACAGCGGGTCCGCCCGCAGCAGCGGCACGTTGGCCGCCATCGCGACGAGCGTGAACACGAGCAGCACGAACAGCCCGATGATGCGGTCCACAAACACCGTGCCCACGGCCTCGGCCTTCTTGTGGTGCGTCTCCCGCGCCGCGTAGTAGGCCTTCATCAAGTCGCCGCCCGCCGCGCCGAGGAGGAACGAGTTGAAGCAGTGCGCCACCAGCGAGATCTCCGTCGCGCGCGCGAACGACAGCTCCAGCCCGTGCACGCGCAGCACCTGCCGCCATCGCACGATGCCGAGGAAAATTGTCGCGCCCATCAGCCCCACCGACACGGCGAACGCCTCCGGCCGCACGCGCGACACCGCCCGCCAGACTTCACGCGGGCCGTGCGTCCACGAGACTTCGAGCCGCTGCCCGCGCGTGAGATCTTTCCACGCAGGCTGGCGTTGCTCGCGCTCCCACGCCTCCTGTCCCTCTTTCCAGAAAATCGCCTGGAAAATCCACGCCAGCAGCAACCCGCACACGGCGAGCTGCGCCAGGCTTTTCAGCCATGACGACGCGGGTTTCACGGCCCCCAGAGCTGCTTGACGTGCGCCACGCCGCGCTTCACCTCCTCGACCTTCAGGCCGGGGCTGAACTCGAAGACCTTGATGTGCTCCGGCCGCACGAACGGCTTCAACGCCGCGAAATCCACTGCGCCCGTGCCCGGCTCGCGGTGGTCGCGGCCGGGAAACTCGACATCGTGGAGGTGAAACCCGCCGAGCCGGTCCGCGAGCTGGCCGAGGTGCGTGACGTGGTGCAGGAAGCCGAGATGCTCCTTGATCTGGGCGTGGCCGGTGTCATGCCAGTAGCGCACGGTGGCGGAGGGGAAGCCTGCGAGGAACTGCGTCATCTCCCCGTCGAGCGGCACCTCCTCGAGCGCCTCGCGGTTCTCGATGCCGAGTTGCAGCCCCAGTTCCGCCGCGCGCGCCGCGATTTCCTGCAACGCGGCCGCCGTGCGCTGCATTGGCTCCGCCTTGAGTTTCTCCTGCTGCTCCACCGCGTCCGCGAGGAGCTGCTGGAACTTCGGCCCCTCGTGCTGCTGCGCCGCGATCATGTCCAGCAGGGTGTCGGTGAAGTCCTCCGGGCCGAACAGGCCGAGGAAGGCGCCCTTGGGCTTCATCTCCGCGAGGCTGCCCATGTGCAGCACCACGAGGCGGGCCTTCACGCGGACGGCGAAGTCGAGCGTCTTGAACGTCTGCTTCAGCGCGTTCTCGCGCTCGCGCCGGTCGGCGGCGGTGAACTGGAAGACGTTCGGCGCGGCCTGGTTCACGCCCATCGGCAGCGGGCAGAAATTGTGCAGCGTCGAGATGCGGATTTTCCCCGCGTCCACCGCGTCGAGGATGCCCGGCACCAGGCTCACGCGGATGCCGTGGCTGAGTTCGGCGAAGTCAAACCCGAGCGCGGCGATCTCCTGGAGCATGGCGCGGCCGTCCGTGTGCCGATGCGAGTTCCAGCAGGTCGAGAGCGAATACATTCGGGTGTGCGCCGCGCGTTCGGGGCATTAGGCACTGCCGTGCGGCGATTGTTCAAACCCGAAATCCCGCACAAGGCCCGCGCAGATTGGGGCGGAACACAGATGGGGGGGGCATGCGGGCAGCAAAAAGCCGGACGCGGGGGAAACCGGCGTCCGGCGTGATGGGGGAAGGCGGGGGTCAGAGGTCGGCGTAGCGGGCGCGCAGCATGGCGGTGAACTTGGCCACCTTGAGCTTGCGCCGGCGCTTCTCGCTCGGCTTCTCGAACCGGCGATGGTTGCGGACTTCCTTCAAGGTGCCTTCGCGGTCGATTTTCTTTTTCAATCGCCGCAGCGCCTTTTCCACCGGCTCGCCTTTCTTGAGCTTGATCTCGGTCAAAACTATGTCACTTCCTTCCCAGTCTGCTGCCCGGGGTTTGGCTGGCAAACCGCCAGTCCTGTCCGGGTCAGGGAGGCGCAGTCTAGTGGCCGGCCAAGGCCCGTCAACCGGCAAAAAGCCCGAAGTGCCGGGGGGCCTCGGGAAAACCCCCGGCCCGGAACTAGCCCTTGACCGCGAATGACGGCCCGCTACCTTCCGTCCACTTTGGCAGCCGGGCCACCCTGGTCGGGCGTCAAATTTGGACAACACCTGAACACGCAAATGAAATCACTGATACTGACCCTCACCGCCGTTGCCTTCGTGGCCGGCAACGCCTCCGCCGGCGATGTCACCGGCAAGATCACCCTCAAGGGCACGCCCGCCCCGGAGAAGGAAATCCCGATGGATCCCGCCTGCGGCGCGCTCCATCCCGGCAAGAAGCCGACCACCCGTTTCTACGTGGCGGACGCCTCCGGCGGCCTCGCCGACTGCGTGGTGTATCTGGAAGGCGCCAAGGGCGCGCCGGCCACCGCGCCGGTGGTGATTGACCAGAAGGGCTGCGAATACCTGCCCTACATCAACTCTGCCTCGGTCAACCAGGTCATCCGGGTGCTCAATTCCGACCCGGTGATGCACAACATCCACCCGACGCCCACCGTGGACGGCAACAAGGAGTCCAACAAGGCCCAGCTTCCGAAGGGCGCGCCGCTGGACCACTCGTTCCCGAAGGCCGAGAAGTTCCTGCGCTTCAAGTGCGACGTGCATCCGTGGATGTTCTCCTATGTGAGCGTGTTTGAGCACGGCTTCCACACCGTCAGCGGCAAGGACGGCTCCTTCAAGATCACCGGCGTGCCGGACGGCAAATACAAGCTGGTCATCGAGCACCGCAAGGGCGGCAAGGTCGAGAAGGACATCGAAGTGAAGGGCGGCGCGAAGGCCGACTTCGACATCACGGCCAAGTAATTTGACTGCTTCGCGGTTCAGCCGCCGTGGCCGGCAACGGTCACGGCGGCTGTCGCTTTTGGGTGGGTTAATTCGCGGATTAACTTGCGCACTGCCCGCAATCAGCCGGGGTGAAATCTTTCCCGCGCCCTTGCCAGCCGCCCGCCGTCGCTTATCTATCAGTCCATGTCGACACCGGCCCCTCATCCCTGGCTCCACCGCTTCGCCCTGCTCACGGCGGCGGCGACGCTCGTGCTCATCGGCATCGGCGGGCTGGTGACGAGCCACGGCGCGGGCATGGCGGTGCCGGACTGGCCCAACAGCTACGGCTACAACATGTTCACCTTCCCGGTGTCCATGTGGGTCGGCGGCATCCTCTACGAGCATTCGCACCGGCTGGCCGGGTCGGTGGTCGGTTTGCTGACCCTCGTGCTGGCCATCTGGCTCAACGGCCGGCCCGCCGCGAGATGGCTGCGATGGGGAAGCGTCGTGGTCTTCGCGCTCGGGCTGCTGGCGTCCACGAACAGCAAGGTGAAGCTGGACAATGTCCTGTTCCTGATCGGCACGGGCGTCGTGGGCTTTGGCATCAGCTTCGTCTGGCCGCGACACGAGCCAATCAGCCCCCGGCTGGCGCGCTGGGGCGGCGTGGCGCTCGTGCTGGTCATCGTTCAGGGTCTGCTGGGCGGGCTGCGCGTGACGGCGCTGGCGGACTGGCTGGGCATCTTCCACGGCACCTTGGCGCAATGCTTTCTCGTGCTGGTCTGCGCCCTCGCGCTGGTGACCAGCGGCTGGTGGGCGCGGTTGAAGGCCGGCTCGCAGCTCGCAGCCGTCCCCGCGCAGGTGCGGAACTTCCTGCTGGTCACGACGCTCCTGATCCTCGCCCAGCTCGCGCTCGGAGCCTCGATGCGCCACCAGCACGCGGGCCTGGCCGTGCCCGACTTCCCGCTCGCCCACGGCAAGGTCTGGCCGGCTACGGACGCGGCCTCGCTGGAGCGTTACAACCGCGACCGCCGCGACGTGCGCGAGTTCAACGCCATCACCGCCGGGCAAATCCACCTGCACCTGGCGCATCGCCTCGGCGCGCTGGTGGTGTTCGGCCATGTGCTCGGCTGCCTGCTGAAGCTGCGGCGCACCGTCGGGCCGGCGCACCCGCTGGCGCGCGTGGCCGGCGGGTGGTTCGCGCTGCTGTGCGTCCAGTTCGGCCTCGGCATCTGGACGGTGTTGAGCAACAAGGCCGCCGACATCGCCACCCTGCACGTCGTGGTGGGCGCGGCCAGTTTGGTCACGGGGGCGCTGCTGACGCTGCTGGCGGCGGGTGTTTTCCAGGCGGACGGTGGGGCGAGCGTCCCCGCGAGCCTTTCACCTGCCGAGCAAAGCGGCCCGGCTCGCGGGGACGCTCGCCCCACCGCGCAGAATTCCCCATCGGGAGCCGGATTATGATTAGGATTAAGCGCAGGATTAAGATTCCAGCGGGCTGCCTTCGCACTTGCCCTTGCGCGCGAACCGACGCTTAATCTCCCCCTGATTTTGGTGAAGACCACCGCTGAAACCATCACCCCGAGCACCGCCGCCGACCCGGCGCGCGGTGGCCTGTGGGCGGAACTGTTCAAGGCCCGGCTCACCAGTCTGGTGCTGCTCACCACGCTGGTCGGCTACTACCTCGGCCAGCGGGGCGGGCTGAACTGGCTGCTGCTGGTCAACACCCTCCTGGGCACGGGCCTGCTGGCCTGCGGCGCGGCGGCGCTCAACCAGTATCTCGAACGCGACTTCGACGCCCTCATGGAGCGCACGGCGGACCGGCCGTTGCCGGCGGGCCGCATCCAGCCGCAGATGGTCGTGGTGCTGGGCGGGGTGATCTCCGTGGCGGGGCTGCTCTGGCTCGCGTTCGGCGTGAACCTCCTCACGGCCGTCCTCGGCGCGGTGACGCTCATCAGCTACCTGTTCATCTACACGCCGCTGAAGCGCAAAACCACGCTGAACACCGCCATCGGCGCGATCCCCGGCGCGCTGCCGCCGTTGATGGGCTGGACGGCCGCGCGCGGCGACCTGTCCATCGAGGGCTGGGCGCTGTTTGCGATTCTCTTCTTCTGGCAGCTCCCGCACTTCCTCGCCATCGCGTGGATGTATCGCGAGGACTATGCCAAGGGCGGCTTCGTGATGCTGCCGCTGGTGGACCGCGACGGGGCGCGCACGGGCCGCTCGGCGGTGAGCCACACGCTGGGGTTGCTGCCGGTGAGCCTGAGTCCGTTTGTTTTCCAGGTGTCCGGCGCGCTGTATCTGTTCGGCGCGCTGCTGCTGGGGCTGGTATTCCTCTGGTGCGCGATGCGGTTCGCCCGGCAGTTGGACCGCCTGAGCGCGCGGCGGCTGTTCTTCGCCTCGATTCTGTATCTGCCGCTGCTGCTGGGGCTGATGGTTTTTGACAAGCGATGAAGAGGGAAACGTAAAACGTAAGGCGTAGAACGTAAGCCAAGTTCCTGTTACGCATGACGCATTACGTTTTACGGCCCATGACAGAAAACGGTTTGAAAAAGACACGACACGTAAAGCCGCCGACTCCGTAATTGACATTCAATCCCGCGCCGCTAGACAAAGCGCGCTCTGCGCGGGAACGCAACCGAACGCAGACCAAAAACGACTTATGCAGGCCACGACCACGACCTCCACGCACGAGGCGCACGACCACGCGCACCACCACGACCCCGGCTTCCTGCGGGCCTACGTCTTCTCCACCGACCACAAGGTCATCGGCATCCAATACGGCTTCACGGCGCTGTGCTTCCTGCTCCTCGGGTTCCTGCTGATGATGTGCATGCGCTGGCAGATCGCGAAGCCCGGCGTGCCCCTGCCCATGGTCGGCGGCCTGTTGGAGTCCATGCTCGGTGACGTGGCCAAGGGCGGCGTCATCTCCCCGGACCTCTACAACGCCTTCGGCGCGATGCACGGCACCATCATGGTGTTCCTCGCGATTGTGCCGCTGGCCTTCGCCGCCTTCGGCAACTACGTCGTGCCGCTGCAAATCGGCGCGGTGGACATGGCTTTCCCGCGCGTCAACATGGCGAGCTACCAGTGCTTTGCGGTCGGCGGCGTCATCATGTTCGTCAGCTTCTTCATCCCCGGTGGGGCGGCACAGGCGGGGTGGACCTCGTATTCCCCGCTGGCCACGGTCATTCCCACCCAAGGGCAGACCTTCTGGATCATCGGCATGGTGTTCCTCATCACCTCGTCGCTGCTGGGCGCGGTCAACTTCATCGCCACCGTCATCCAGCTCCGCGCGCCGGGCATGACCTGGATGCGGATGCCCTTCTTCGTCTGGGTGCAGTTCGTCACGGCGTTCATCCTGCTGCTGGCCTTTCCGCCGCTCGAGGCCGCCGGCATCCTTCAGTTGGTGGACAAGGTTTTCGGGGCCAGTTTCTTCCTCCCGACCGGTCTGGTCGTCTCGGGCAAGCTCTACGACGTTTCCGGCGGCGGCAGCCCGCTCCTGTGGCAGCACCTGTTCTGGTTCCTCGGCCACCCCGAGGTGTATGTGCTCATCCTGCCAGCGATGGGCGTGGTCGGCGAGATCATCGCCTGCAACACCCGCAAGCCGCTCTGGGGCTACAAGTCGCTGGTTTACTCGGTGCTTGCCGTCGGCTTCATCAGTTTCATCGTGTGGGCGCACCATATGTATCTGACCGGCATGGGCACGAAGATTTCCACCTTCTTCCAGACCACGACGATGATCATTTCGATCCCGTCGGTCATCATTCTGACGTGTCTGTTCATGTCGCTGTGGGGCGGGTCAATCCGCTTCAACACGCCCATGCTCTTCGCGCTGGCGTTCCTCCCGATGTTCGGCATCGGCGGCCTCACGGGCCTGCCGCTGGGCTTCAACTTCAGCGACCTCCACCTGCACGACTCCTACTACGTCATCGCGCACTTCCACTACGTCGTCGCGCCGGGGACCATCTTCGCGCTCTTTGCGGGCGTGTAT
>Ga0172376_10008904_pt1 | contig 10425 bp, 9 predicted proteins | sample Lak35m_FD_121114 | JGI IMG/M metagenome (GOLD analysis project Ga0172376, IMG submission 121114) | Freshwater microbial communities from Kabuno Bay, South-Kivu, Congo - kab_092012_35m | ecosystem: Environmental > Aquatic > Freshwater > Lake | place: Democratic Republic of the Congo: South-Kivu... | reverse complement strand
ATAAAGGTGGGTGACCCGGTGCTGATCACGCAGGGTGCCAAACAGCCCTTTCAACTCGTTCAACAGCGCCGCGCGATCCTGTTGCTGCAACGATTGCTGCACCGCGCGGTTGGTCATCAGCGTGTGCAGCGCCGCCTGCATCAGGTCGGCATCCTTGGCAATTTTCTGCCGCAGCGAGGTGCGCACGGCCGCCACCCGCTCGGCCAACGCCTGGTCGCGGGCGCGGACTTCGCGCACATAGCTGGCCACCGCAAACGCCGTCAGAATCGACGCCAGCACCAAGGCAAACGGCCACATAAAGGCCGCCCGAACCCGCCGCGGGTGCTGGCCGATGGTGGTAGTGTTCAGTGCGGCCACGTCCGCTCGAAAAACCGTAATCTGGTCATAATCACAGCGACGATTGTTGCATCAACATCCACACCCCGACACGCCTTTTCATCTGCATGCTGACCGCTCACCAAACCCGCCCTGAACGCAGCCAAGCCATTGCGCAGGCGCGCGAACGCATGCTGGTGCAAGGTCGCACTGGCGTTACCGGGCTGACCGCGCCGTGGGTTGAGCGCTCGTGGCAACGCTGCCTGAGCGACGGCATGGAACCCGGGCAACCGGTGCACTTTGACCTGATCAGCCCGGCGCAGCGCGTGCGCACCCAGCAAGACAACGCGCACCTGCTGCGCTGCGCCCAGGGCATCATGCAGGGGCTGGGCAAAGCCATTGCGCACACCGGCTACTTTGCCATCCTGACCAATGCGCAAGGCGTGGTGCTCGACACCAGCGGCCCCATCGACCAGGCCGACCTGCGCGCCAGCCTGATCACCCGCATCGGTACCGACTTGTCTGAGCGTGCCATCGGCACCAGCGCCATCGGCACAGCACTGGCCGAGCAGCAACCCGTGTGGCTGCATCGGGGCGAGCATTTCTTGCTGGACAACGCGCACTACACCTGCGCCGGCGCGCCGCTCACCGACCCGGCCGGGCGTTGCATTGGCATGCTCGACCTGACCGGCATCGACGTACCCGAGCGCACCGAGCTCAAGCACCTGGTGATGCAGTCGGTGGCGCAAATCGACAACGCGCTGGTGCTGGCCACCGGCCACCAGTTGCTGCTGCGCCTGAACTGGCCGGGCCACGGGCTGGGCAGCACGGCTGACGCGCTGGTGGCGCTGGACGGCGACGGCTGCGTCAGCGGTGCCAACGCGGTGGCGCGCCAGATCGTGCCCGGCGTCGCGGTGGGCGTGCCGGCTGACCAGTTGTTTGCGCTGCCGTTTCAGGCGTTCTTTGACGCCGCGCAGCGCCAGGACGCCACCTTGGACGTAGCGCTGCACAACGGCCTGCGCCTGCGCGCCCTGGCCACGCGTCAACGCAGCCGCCACCCCAGCCCCACGCCCGCCACCACCGGCTCGGTTGACGGTGTGCCGATCCGCCAGATGCAGGCCTCCATGATCCGCCAAGCCATGGAGCAAGCCGGTGGCAACGTGGCCGAAGCCGCGCTGACGCTGGGCATCAGCCGTGCCACGCTGTACCGCAAGCTGGGCAACAGGACATGACCCTGCTGAGCGCGGGTGAATGGCAAGCCATCGGGCTGACGGCGCAACTGGCCGGGTTGACCACGTTGATTTTGCTGCTGCTCGCGGCACCACTGGCCTGGTGGCTGGCGCGCTCGGCCAGCCGCTGGCGCAACGCGGTGGCGGCGCTGGTGGCGCTGCCGCTGGTACTGCCGCCCACCGTGATCGGCTTTTACCTGCTGATCCTGCTCGGGCCCAGGGGCGCAGTCGGCGGCACTTTGCAGGCGCTGGGTTTGCCGCACCTGGCGTTCAGCTTCTGGGGCATTCTGGTGGGCTCCATCATCTACTCGTTGCCGTTTGCGGTGCAGCCACTGCGCGAAGCGTTTGCCGCGCTAGACCAACAGCAGCTTGACGCCGCCGCCACCTTGCGCGCGGGTGCGCTGGACCGGTTTTTTCATCTGGTGCTGCCGTCGTCGCGTGGCGCCATCCTGACCGCCGTGGTCATCACCTTTGCGCATACGGTGGGTGAGTTTGGCGTGGTCGCCATGCTCGGCGGCAGCATCGCCGGCGAGACGCGTGTGGTGTCGATGGCGATTTACGACTACACCCAGGCGCTGGAGTACGGCGCGGCACACCGTCTGTCGGCCATCTTGCTGGGCTTTTCTTTTTTCACATTGCTGACGTTTTACGCCATCAACCAGCGGGTGCTGAACCCGCTGCATCCGCGCTAATCCCGCGCCATGCCTGCACCCACCCCGCCAAGCGGCGCAATCGAGGGCCACCTGAGGCTGACCCAGGGCAGCTTTCGCCTGGACACCGGTTCGTTTTCACTTCCAACGCAAGGCATCAGTGTGCTGTTTGGCCGATCGGGCTGCGGCAAAAGTACGTTGTTGCGCGCCATCGCCGGGCTGATTCCTGCCACCCGCGGCACGCTGCGCTTTCAGGGGCAACGCTGGCAAGACGGCGCCTGGGCGCTGCCCACACCGGCGCGCGACATTGGCTTTGTGTTTCAGAACGCCGCGCTGTTTGCCCACCTGAACGTGCGCGGCAACCTGCTGTTTGCCGCGCGGCGGGCCCCCGGTGGCGACCAGAATGCATCTGAATTGATAGCTACTATCGCAGACAGGACAGGGGTTAGCGACCTTTTAGACCATGCAATTTCAAGCCTGTCGGGCGGCCAACGCCAGCGCGTGGCACTGGCGCGTGCCCTGCTGGCCAGGCCGCGCCTGCTGTGCCTGGACGAGCCGGTGAGCGCGCTGGACTGGCACGCCAGGTCTGAACTGCTGACGCTGATTGAAGGCGTGGCGCGCGACACCGCCTTGCCAGTGCTCTACATCACGCACGCGCCGCAAGAGGTTGAGCGGCTGGCCGACCGCGTGGTGTTTATGGCCCACGGTCGCATCGAATGTATTGAGCCGCTGCAACAGGCGCTCAGCCGCCCTGACTCACCGTTGTTCGACGACGAAGGCCCGGTGAGCGTGCTGCAAGGCGCGCTGCAAGCCAGCGACGCCAACGGTTTGAGCCACTTTGTACACGGTGTATTGCAGCTGCGCCTGAGCCTGCCGCCAGACAGCGCGGCCAGTGCCACCCGCCTGCGCGTGCGGGCGCGCGACGTGAGCATCGCCACCCAGGAGCCGCAGGGGTTGAGCATCCTGAACCGGCTGCCGGTGACACTGACGGCCTTGCACCCGGGCGACGGGGCGCGCGTCGTCGCGGTATGCCAACTGGCCGACGGGCAAACGCTGCTGGCTGAAATCACCGCGTACTCCTGCCAGACCCTGGGCTTGCAACCGGGTCAGAACGTCTGGGCGTTGGTGAAGTCAGTTGCTTTAATGGACTGAGGGCAGGTCTCAAAATGCATCATTTTTTATAGCTATAGGTCCTTATTTTGATTTGGCTAGAGACCAATAATGCATAAATTATGTCAAGCCTGCTGCGGTTGCAGCCAGGCTTTGCTGGAAGTCTGGCGCACCTCGGTCATACGTGTCAGCAACACGGGCGCGTCGCACTCGGCCAACAACAACTGACGTTGACCGATTTTCAGAAATTGCTCTTGCGTGGCGTGGTCCAGAAAGCTCAGCAACGCGTCAAAGTAGCCCGCCACATTGAGCAGGCCCACGGGTTTGTGGTGAATACCCAACTGTGCCCAGGTCCAGATTTCAAACAGCTCTTCAAACGTGCCAATGCCACCGGGCAAGGCGATAAAGCCGTCGGAAAGCTCGGCCATGCGGGTCTTGCGCTCGTGCATGCTGGCGGTGACGATCAGCTCGGTCAGCCCCGCGTGCGCCACCTCACGGCGCGCCAGCGCCTGCGGTATCACCCCCACCACTCGGCCACCACCGGCCAGCACGGTGTCGGCCAATACGCCCATCAGGCCGATGCTGGCGCCGCCATAGACCAGCCCCAGACCACGCGCCAGCAACGCCCGACCCAACGCTCGGGCAGCCTCGGCGTACACCTGCTGGCGACCTGGGCTGGAGCCGCAATAGACGCAAATGGTTTTCATGTGGGGGTTTGGCGCACGGCAATAGTGGCGAATTATCCAGCCCGACCGGCCGGCAGCACATCCAGTCGGGTCCGGTCATCGCCAGAAGTCATTGTCAGCGCAAGGTTGACAGGCTAGGATCAACGCATGCAGACCTCCCTGCGGCCTAGACGATCCATCCGCGCTCGCATCATCACTTTGACTCTGGCCATTGTGCTGATCGGCTTGTGGAGCCTTCTGTACCTGGGCTCGCGCGCCCTGCAACGCGACTTTGAAGAGCAACTTGGCCGCCAACAAATGTCGGCACTGTCGCTGCTAAAAGACAGCGTCGGGTTTGGTTTGAGCACCCGTCTTCAGGTGTTGCGGTCCTTGTCCCGGCAGGTGAACGCCAACGATCTGGTGCGGCCAAGTTTTCTGCATCAGGCCCTGTTTCAACAACCCGAGCTGACAGAGTTGTTCACTGGCGGCCTGGTCATGCTGGACCAAGGTGGCATGCCAATGGTGGCTATGCCCGAGTCTGCCTTGATGACTCCCCCACGGCCCATGTTGGATTCCCGGGCCATGCGGCAGGTCATGCAACAGGGCAGGCCAGCCGCAGGTTACGCCTTTCACCATTCTGGCCTTGGCGCGCCAGTGATGGTGATGGCAGTGCCCATTTTGAACACCATGGGCAGCGCAGTGGGCGCGCTCGTGGGCTTGACGCAACTGAATCAGCCCGGGTTCCTGGACATCATTTCACACGGCATTTACGGCGTAAGCGGAGGCTACCTGATGGTCGATACCGTGCGCCGCCAGATCATTGCTGCATCCGACTCGAAACGCGTTCTGGAGCAACTGCCAGCGCCGGAAGCGGTACCGGCCATCGACCGCTTTTTGGCGGGCTACAGCGGCAGCCAGGTCTTTACCAATCCGCGTGGTGTGGAAATCCTGGCCAGCGATACGCTGTTGCCTGGTGGTGAGCTACTGGTGGCAGTCACATTGCCCACCGCAGAAGCCTTTGAACCCATCCGCGTCACGCAGCAACGCATGCTATTGGCCACGCTGGCGATATCGGTGTTGTTGGCATTGGCATTGTGGTGGGGACTCAAGCGTGCGCTGGCCCCCATGATGGACACCGCGCAGCAGCTCACGCAAATGGCGCAGTCGCCCGATCAGGCGCGAACGCTACCGGTTCAGGCCGACGACGAGATTGGCGACCTGGTGCGCAGCTTCAACCAATTGCTGCTACGCCAAGCCGCCGCGCAGGCCAAACTGACCGAAACCAGCACGCTCATGGCGCGCACCGAGGCCGAGGTGCACATCGGCAGTTGGCGCTGGGAGCAAGCGACCGACAACGTGACTTGGTCAGACGAGCTGTTTCGCATTTTTCAGATTGACCCCGGCGCGGGAGCACCCGCGTTTGCCCAGCAGCACCGGCTCTACCCCGCAGCCGACATGCAGCGTCTGACGCAGGCCGTGCAGGCCGCAGTACAGCAACACACGCCCTACCAGTTGGAGCTGACCGCGCGGCGCCTTGATGGCACCACGCGCCAGTGCGTCGCCTGCGGCTATCCGGAGTTGGACGAGCATGGCCAAGTGACCCACCTGTACGGTTCTCTGCACGACGTGACTGAACTGCGCCAAGCGCAACTGGAAGTAACGCGCAACGCAGCGCGCTTGCAGGCGCTGATCGACACCACGCTGGACGCCGTCATCGGTATCGACGACCAGGGCCACATCACCGCGTGGAACCCGGCGGCCGTGCGAATGTTCGGCTGGACAGCCGAACAAGTCATGCGGGGCGATCTGACCGAGCTGATCGTGCCGCCGGCGCAACAGGCCGCGCACCGCCATGGCATGGCACGATTTTTGAGCAGCGGACAATCGCACATCCTGAACCGGCGTATCGAGGTCAAGGCTCTGCACCGTGACGGCCACGAACTCACCGTCTCGCTGGTGGTCTTGCCGGTTCAGGACCATGACGGCCAATACCGCTTCACCGCATTCATCACCGATCTGACGCAACAGCACGCCACCCAGCAACGCTTGCAGCAATTGGCCAACGTGTTCCGTTACGCCAATGAAGGCATCACCATTACCGACGCCGACGGAACGATCGTCGACGTCAATGAAGGCTTTGTCCGCATCACCGGCTACACGCGCGAAGAAGCCATCGGCCAGAACCCGCGCATCCTGAAGTCAGGACGCCAGGATCTGGCCTTTTACCAGGCGATGTGGGCCACACTGACGGAAACCGGACACTGGAGCGGAGAGCTGTGGAACCGCCGCAAATCAGGGGACGTCTATCCAGAGCTGCTCAACATCAGCGCAGTGCGTGATCCGCAAGGCGTCACACGCCAGTACATCGCCCTGTTCACCGACATCACCGTGCGCAAGGAGCAGGAGCATCTGGTGCACCAACTGGCGTTCTTCGACCCGCTCACTGCCTTACCCAACCGCCGACTGCTGCTGGACCGGCTGTCGCAGATCATGCTGGCGTGCCGACGTGACAACCACTTTGGCGCACTGATGATGCTGGATTTGGACAATTTCAAGCCGCTCAACGACGCGCATGGTCACGCCGCCGGTGATGCCCTGCTGGTGGAGGTGGCGCGGCGCGTGCGCGCCTGTGTGCGCGAGGTGGACACCGTGGCCCGCCCGGGCGGTGACGAATTCGTGGTGGTGCTGGCCGAACTGGATGCGCAGCAGTCCAGCGCGCAAGAGAAAGCGCTGGCGGTCGCGGAAAAAATCCGGGACTCCCTGGCGCAACCGTATCTGGTCAGCCTCAAGCCGGGCGACACACCCATCAGCCACCGCTGCAGCGCCAGCATCGGCGTGGTGATCATCCGGCCAACAGATGATGGCCAAGTTGCTTTACTGCACCACGCAGACGTTGCCATGTACGCTGCCAAAGCACAAGGGCGTAACCGGGTTAGTTTGTCGACTGTCTGAACCCAGGGCCGGACGTACGGCACTAAACTCGCCCACCCCGCACATCGCATCTGCGCGCCCCACCCTCCTCATGCTTCGACGATCCCTGATTTTTGGCGCGGGCAGTGCACTGGCCGCCTGCGCCACCCGCGAGCCTACCCCGCCATCTACCCCCACCCTGCCGCGCCAGCCGCGCATTGGTCTGGCGCTGGGCGGTGGCGGCACCAAAGGTTTTGCCCACGTAGGCGTCATCAAGGCGCTGGAGGCGCAAAGCCTGGCACCCCAGGTGATTGCCGGTACCAGTGCGGGCAGCGTGGTGGGCGCTTTGTACGCCAGCGGACTTAACGGATTTGCGCTGCAGGAACTGGCGTTTGCGTTGGACGAGGCCAAGGTCAAAGACCTGAACCTGCGCAGCCCGTGGGAGGGTCTGCTGATTGGCCAGAAGCTGCAAGACTATGTCAATGAACTGGTCAAAGGTCGCCCACTGGAGCAGTTGGGTAAACCGTTCGCCGCAGTGGCCACGCACGGCGGCACGGGACGGAGGGTGGACTTTGCCCGCGGCAACACCGGGCAGGCGGTGCGCGCCTCCAGCAGCTTTCCGTTGTTTTTCAAGCCCACGTTGATTGACGGGCAAACCTATGTCCAACGGCTGGGCGAACAGGAATTGGCGCGCGCCGACGTGGTGATCCGCCCGCAGGTGGGCCGAATCGGCGCCGCCGACTTCAACCAGAAAGAAAAGGCTATTCTGGAAGGCGAGCGCGCCGTGGCCAGTGCGATGCCCGAACTACGCCGCGCCATTCAGACCTGGCAGGCCAGCCATGGCTGAGGTTTCAAAGGCGAGTTTCAGGTCGGTGCTGGCACTGTCGGTACCGGTGGCGATGGGCTACATCCCGTTGGGGGCCGTCTTTGGTTTTCTGTTTGTACAGGCGGGTGCGCCCTGGTGGCTGGCGATGGCGTCCAGCATCATCGTTTACGCCGGAGCCGCGCAGTTCATGATGGTGCCGATGCTGGCCGCTGGCCTGCCCGTGGCCACCATCGCCATTGCCACGCTGGTGGTCAACCTGCGCCACGTTTTTTACGGTCTGTCGTTGCTGCACAAGTTGCCACGCAGCCCCTGGGCGCGCGGCTATCTGGTGTTTGCCCTGACCGATGAAACGTATTCGGTGCTGACCACGCTGCCCGAGCATACCCCGGCAGCGCACAGGGTGGCCGTGGCCATGCTGAACCAGAGCTGGTGGTTGCTGGGTACCTTGCTGGGTGCGCTAATTGGCGCGCAAGCGCAGGTGACGCTGGTGGGCCTGGACTTTGCACTGGCAGCGCTGTTTGCCGTGCTGGCCGTTGAGCAATGGCGCAGTGCCCACAGTGGGCGCCCGATCTGGGTGGCGCTACTGAGTTACGGCGTGGCGCACTGGCTCATGCCGCAGCAAGCGCTGCTGATCGCCATCGGCTTGAGCGTACTGGTTGCCATCGCCCTGTCGACCGCAGGCCCGCAAGAAGGTAAGCCATGATCGATACGCCCTACGCAATTGGCGTTTTGCTGGCCATGGGCGCGGTCACCTTTGGCCTGCGCGCCCTGCCTTTTCTGGCGGCGCGTTGGCTGCAGCATCATCCACTGGTGCAGCGCATGGGGCGCTTTTTGCCGCTGGCCATCATGACACTGCTGCTGGTGCACACGCTGGTGGGCAGCGCCCGCGACAATCCGCACGGCCCCTGGGCCGAACTGGCCGCCGCCGCCACCGCAATGACCCTGCAATGGGCCAAGCGTCAGCCGCTGCTGAGCATTCTGGTGGGCACGGCGCTGTATGTGCTGCTGCGTAACAGCTGAAGGGTGAGCGCGATGGTCGATTTTTTACATCTTCGGAGTCAGAGCTCAAATCTGTAAAAGTTGAATCACCACTACCCACCGCACGACTTCTGCGATTGACGAGTGGTTTGACGGTGACGAGGCCAACTCTTTCTCCGTCACTGCAGCCTGATGATCTGTCTCCTCACTTGGCCGCATTCGGAAAGAACAACTGCTCGCCACCGATCTTGTAGCTGGCAATTACCGCCTGCCCTTCTTTGCCGGTCAGCCAGTCGATGAACTTCTGGCCGTCAGCCACCTTCACGTGCGGGTGTTTGGCCGGGTTGACCAGCATCACACCGTATTGGTTGAACAGGCGCTTGTCGCCTTCCACCAGCACCTTGAGCTGGCCGCGGTTCTTGAAGTTGAGCCAGGTGCCCCGGTCGGTCAACACGTAGGCGTTGGTGCTGGAGGCCATATTCAGCGCCGGGCCCATGCCGCAGCCGCACGATTTGTAGCCGCTGCCCTGGGCGCTGACGTCGGCCATCTTCCGGAAGCGCAGTTCAGCCGCATGGGTGCCGCTCTTGTCGCCGCGCGAGATGAAATCGGCATTGGCTGCAGCCAGCTTTTTCAGCGCCACCACCACGTCGTTACCCTTGACCCGCGCCGGATCCGCCTCTGGGCCGACCACCACGAAATCGTTGACCATCACCTCAAAGCGCTTGACCGCAAAACCTTCGTCGATCACCGTTTCTTCTGCCACCTTGTCGTGCACGAACAGCACGTCAGCGTCGCCACGGCGGCCCATGTCGATGGCCTGACCGGTGCCCAGCGCCACCACCTTAATGTCGATGCCACTGGCTTTGTTGAATGCAGGTAGCAAATGCCCAAACAAGCCCGACTGCTCGGTCGAGGTGGTAGAGGCCACCACAATGGACTGCGCCTGCGCCGTCAGTGCACCGCCCAGAAATACTACAAATATCGCAGCTGCTCGCCCATATTGAGTAAGGGCTAGATGGCTAAATGTTTTGATAAATTCGATGAGCCTCACGCCTGCTCTCCGCGTACAAAGGCATGGGCCGCCGGGTACTGCTGAGACAGCAGTGGTCCGTTGAAAAATTCCTGCACCGGCAAGTCGGCCAGCACCCGCCCCTGCTCCAGATAAACCACCCGGCTGGCCAGGCGTTTGACCTGGCCCAGGTTGTGACTGGCAAACACCAGTGTCATGGCCGGGTTGTGCTCAGCCAGTTGGTGCATGTGCGCTTCCACTTCGCGTTTGGCGTGCGGATCCAGGCTGGCGGTGGGCTCGTCCAGCAGCAACACTTGCGGGCGCAGTGCCAGCGCGCGCGCCAGCGCCACCCGCTGCTGTTGCCCACCCGAAAGCTGGCGCGCACTGCGCGCCGCCAGCTCATCCAGACCCACATCGCCCAACGCCTGACGCGCTTGGAATACCGCTTCTCGCCAGGCCGTACCCCGCAACCACGGCCCCAGCGCCACGTTGGCCAACACACCCAGGCGCATCAGATACGGTTTTTGAAACAGCATGGCTTGCGTGACGCCGTCGGCCACCTGCAAGCTGCCGCAGCTGGGTCGCATCAAGCCATGCAACACACGCAGCAAGCTGCTTTTGCCGCAGCCATTGGCGCCGATCAACGCCACCCGCTCCCCCGCTCGCACGGTCAAGCTCACCGCCTGCAGAGCCATCACAGCGCGTGCGCCACGACCGTAACGCAAGTCCACCT
>Ga0172376_10008902_pt1 | contig 10426 bp, 13 predicted proteins | sample Lak35m_FD_121114 | JGI IMG/M metagenome (GOLD analysis project Ga0172376, IMG submission 121114) | Freshwater microbial communities from Kabuno Bay, South-Kivu, Congo - kab_092012_35m | ecosystem: Environmental > Aquatic > Freshwater > Lake | place: Democratic Republic of the Congo: South-Kivu... | reverse complement strand
CGCGGGTGTGGCTGGTGTCGGCCCAGCCGAGCCGGGCGGTGGCGCTGCTGGAGGAGCACGACTGCATCGCCCGCTTCGTGCCCAATCCCAACGACACGCCGGCGATCGAGCGGCTGATCGAGCAGAACACGCCGGTGGCCCTCAAGAGCCGCGGCACGGCGGAGCTGGAGGGGCTGCAGCTGCCGGCCTGGCGGCTGGTGCTGCTCACCGACCGGGAGTTCTTCGGTCAGCACAGCCTGGCGGCCAGCGGCTACGTGCGCCGCCGCCGCCGCGCCGCCAGCCGCACGGTGGACCCGCTGCGGATGGTGCCGGGGGATTTCGTGGTGCATCGCAACCACGGCATCGGCCGCTTCCTGAAGCTGGAGAAGCTGGCGATCAGCGGCGAAGCGCGCGACTACCTGGTGGTGCAGTACGCCGATGGCCTGCTGCGGGTGGCGGCCGACCAGCTCGGCAGCCTCGGCCGCTACCGGGCCAGCAGCGAGAGCCCGCCGGAGCTCAACCGCATGGGCGGCAGCGCCTGGGTGAAGGCCAAGGAGCGTGCCCGCAAAGCGGTGGCCAGAGTGGCGATGGACCTGGTGAAGCTGTACGCCGAGCGCCACAAGGCCGCCGGCTTCGCCTTCCCCGCCGACGGCCCCTGGCAGAACGAGCTGGAGGATTCCTTTCCCTACGAGCCCACCCCCGATCAGCTCAAGGCGATCGCCGAGGTGAAGCGCGACATGGAGCAGCCCCAGCCGATGGACCGGCTGGTCTGCGGCGACGTGGGCTTCGGCAAGACCGAGGTGGCGATCCGGGCGATCTTCAAGGCGGTCACCGCCGGCAAGCAGGTGGCCATGCTCGCCCCCACCACCGTGCTGGCCCAGCAGCACTGGCGCACCCTCAGCGAGCGCTTCGCCCCCTATCCGCTCAAGGTGGCGCTGCTCAACCGCTTCCGCACGGCGGCGGAGCGCCGCACGATCCTCGATGGGCTGGCAGGCGGCTCGGTGGATGTGGTGGTGGGCACCCACCAGCTGCTGGGCAAAGGCACCGGCTTCAAGCAACTGGGGCTGCTGGTGGTGGATGAGGAGCAGCGCTTCGGCGTGAACCAGAAGGAGAAGATCAAGGCGCTGCGCAAGGACGTGGACGTGCTGACGCTCTCGGCCACGCCGATCCCGCGCACGCTTTACATGAGCCTCTCGGGTGTGCGCGAGATGAGCCTGATCACCACGCCGCCGCCCCTGCGCCGGCCGATCAAGACCCATCTGGCCGCCCGCGATGAGGAGGCGGTGCGCAGCGCCATCCGCCAGGAGCTCGACCGCGGCGGCCAGGTGTTCTACGTGGTGCCGCGGGTGGAGGGGATCGAGGAGGTGGCGGCGCAGCTGCGGGCGATGCTGCCGGAGCTGAAGCTGCTGGTGGCCCACGGCCAGATGGCCGAGGGCGAGCTGGAGAGCGCGATGGTGGCCTTCAACGCCGGTGAGGCCGATCTGATGCTCTGCACCACGATCATCGAGAGCGGCCTCGACATCCCGCGGGTCAACACGATCCTGGTGGAAGACGCCCAGAAGTTCGGCCTGGCCCAGCTGTATCAGCTGCGCGGCCGCGTGGGCCGCAGCGGCATCCAGGCCCACGCCTGGCTCTTCTTCCCCGGCGATGCCTCCCTGAGCGAGGCGGCACGGCAACGGCTGCGGGCGATCCAGGAATTCGCCCAGCTGGGCTCCGGCTACCAGCTGGCCATGCGCGACATGGAGATCCGCGGTGTGGGCAACCTGCTGGGGGTGGAGCAGAGCGGCCAGATGGAGGCGATCGGCTTCGATCTCTACATGGAGATGTTGCAGGAGTGCCTGGCCGAGATCCAGGGGCAGGACATCCCGGCGGTGGACGACACCCAGATCGACCTGCCGCTCACCGCCTTCATTCCGGCCGACTGGATCGACGCCAACGAGGAGAAGATGGCCGCCTACCGGGCCGCCTCCGAATGCGGCAGCAAGGAGGCGCTGCTCGAGCTGGCCGCCGCCTGGACCGACCGCTACGGCCCGATTCCGGCTCCGGTGCAGAGCCTGCTGCAGCTGCTCGAACTCAAGCTGCTGGCGAAGCGCTGCGGCTTTTCACGGATCCGGCCGGAGAAGCCCAACATCGCCCTGGAGACGCCGATGGAGGAGCCGGCCTTCCGGCTGCTGCGCCAGGGCCTGCCCCAGCATCTGCACGGCCGCTTCGTGTATCAGGGGGCGGCCGGCAGCACCGCCAAGGTGCTGGCGCGGGGGCTGGGGGTGCTGCCGATCGAGAAGCAGGTGGAGGAGCTCAGGGGCTGGCTGGAGCGGATGGCCGCTCACATTCCCGGCGCCGATGGGGTGAGCGACGCCGAACGCGCAGAGCGGCAGGCCTCCCGGAACGAGGCGGTGGTGACGGTGTGAGACGGCGCGGACCGTTGCGCTCGCAACATAACTTCGTTAAGATCCCGTCAAGTTCCGTAAGGCGTCTTCATGGCCGGCTCTCTGGGTGATGTGGTGGCCTACGGCACCGGTGCCGGCCTGACCCCCTGGCTGAGCTCGGCTCTCTGCCTGGTGGGTCTGGGCATCTATGCCCTCCTCACCAGCAGGCCCTCCAACGACGACGACGACTCCTCCCCTGGCGGCGGCATCATGCAGCCGGTGGCCTGATCCCCCACCAGCTGATCCATACGGGCAACCGTCCGTGGTCGATTCGGTCGTCCGCCCAGCCAGCCATTGTCTGCAGAGACCGCTGGTTTCAGGCTGAGTGGTCGCGGCGGCTTCGTGTCGTTCTTCAGAATTCAGCCACCGGGGGTCGCAATCTCCTCACCGTCGCTCGCCGAAAGAAGCCCTGCGAGAGGCCACCATCTGGTGAGATCACTTCGGTGGAGTCCGGTGCGCTGCTCCAGAGACACGATGCTGGCAGCGTTCTGCGCCCTCCTCCTCACGCCGGTCGCCGCTCTGTCTCCCGGACAGGCGCGTCAGCCCGGAGACGCCATCACCCTGACGGGTGTTCCAGTCCGGGCGGCCACCTGGGCCGATATCGACACCCTGCGCGGTCTGCTCAGCGCCACAGGGGCCCGCGTGATCCAGCGCGATTGCAACCAGCCCGGCCTGCAGGGCCTGTACCACAACAGCAGCGGCACGATCGTGATCTGCCGGGTGCACCGAGACCCGGCGGCCGTGTGGAACACCCTCGCCCACGAGGCCACGCACCGGATGCAGGCCTGTGCAGGCGGAGCGATCACCCATCCTTCCCATCACCCGGCGATGGCACGGGCGCTGGCCACCCATGCCCCGGAGGAATGGCGTTCGCTGCGTGCCTACCCCCGCGATCAGCAGATCGGCGAACTGGAAGCGCGCTACACGGCACGCCTCTCCCCGGATCAGGTGCCACGCCTCTTCCGGCGCTACTGCGGGGGTCCGGCCCCCTCCACCCTCAGCCAACAACCCTGACGCCATGAACAACCTGCTCCTCACGCTCGCCATGGCCGCCCTCGGCCAGCTCGGCGGCATCGGTGGCGGCTTCGGCCCCGGGGGTGGCGGGCCCGGCGGTGGCTTCCCGGGTGGCTACCCCGGCATGGGCAGCCCTGGCGCCATGCCGGGCGGCAGTGCCGCCATCCCTCCCGGTGTGAGGATCGGCAGCGGAGCCGGGATCGGGCTGCCCGGGACCAGCGCCGGCAGCGAGGCAGAGGCCTTCGGTCTGGCTCCCTACCGCTGAGGGTCCGCCAGCTGTTCCTGCTGCCCGGCCCGCCAGGCAGCGGGCACGAGCAGCAGGAACAGCAGCCACCAGCCGCTCACCACCAGAGCAACCGGCAGGGTGATCCACCAGCGGTGCAGCAGCAGCCAGCTGCCGGTCACCACGGCCGTTCCGGTGGTGAGGATCGTCCAGGGCTGGCACCACGCCGGCTTGTGTTCCCAGAACGAACCATCGCCATCCCCCTCGCCCTGAGACTGAAGCAGAGGCTGCCCTGCCGCGGGAGGCGGGGGGATCTCAGGGCCCACCGCTGGCCGCAGGGGGAGAAGCCGGAGCAGCCAGGGCCGCCGGCACATTGGCGCTGCCGGGCTGGAATGGCTTCTGCAGGCTGGCGGAAGTGCGGATCGTCTTCACGAGCGTGCCTTCCGCCACGCGGTACTGGGGATCCTTGCGCGAGCCGAGGTCTTCGACGGTGAGGCCTTTGGCCTCCTCCTCGGTGAGCTTCGCCGGCACATCCGGCCGGATGCCGCGGTGGTGGATGTCGTGATTCTGGGGGGTGAGGTATTTGGCGATGGTCACGGTCATGCCGGACCCATCCGACAGGCCCCGCACCGACTGCACCAGACCCTTGCCGAAGGTCTTCTGCCCCACGAGCACGGCGCGGTTGTTCTCCTGCAGGGCGCCGGAGAGGATCTCGCTGGCGCTGGCAGAGCCCTCATTCACCAGCACCACCAGCGGCTTGTTGGTGAGGGCGCGGCCGTTGGCCCGGCGCACATCCTGTATGCCTTCGCGGGTCTTGGTGGAAACGATCACCCCTTCATCGAGCCACTGCCGGGCGATCTCCACACTCGCCACCAGCAGACCGCCGGGATTGCTGCGCAGATCGAGCACATAGCCCTGCACGCCGCCGGTCTCGAGATCACGGATCGCCTGGCGCATGTCGGCGGCGGCATTGGCATTGAACTGCTTGAGCCGGATGTAGCCCACCTTGGCGCCATCAGCGGTGGTGTTCACCCGATGCTCCACCGCATGCAGCTCGATCAGCTCACGGATCAGCGGCAGCACGATCGTCTCGTCCTTGCGCCGCAGGGTGAGCGTCACAGGAGTGCCCACCTTGCCGCGGATCAGGCGAACGGCATCCTCGGTGGTCATGCCCTTGGTGGACTTGCCATCGATGGCGGTGATCACATCCTTGGGCTTCACGCCGGCGCGTGAGGCCGGCGAGCCATCGATCGGTGAGATCACCACCAGTTCCTTGCTGTCCTTGTCGAGGGTCAGCTGAATGCCCACCCCGGAAAGTTCACCGGAGGTGTCGATCTGCATCTCCTTGAACTCACGCGGATCGAGGAAGCGCGTGTAGGGATCATCGAGCGTGCCCAGCAGACCGCGGATGGCCACATAGGCCTCCTTGGGCGTGTCGTAGCTTTTCGCCAGCAGATCGCGGCGCAGCTTGCGCCACTTTTCTGGGGTGTATTTGCCCGTGGTATCGAGATAATCGCGGAACACGATCTGCCACACCTGATCCATCACCTCCTTCGGGCTGTCGGAGATGGTGAAGCTGCCTCCCGGCGAGAGCACCATCTCGCGCGCCATCACAGCCGTGGCGGCACAGGCTCCAAGACCGAGAAGCACCACGAAGGTGGTGCGGCCGCTACGCATGCGGAGACTCCCTAGCGGAGAGAAACACTCATCCAACGGTAGCGCCGCCGACCGCCGCCATCGCAGGGTTCAGGGGTCAACCCAGCGGCCGTCCTCGCGGATCAGGGCGATCAGGGCTTCCACGCCCTCGGCCTCCGGCACCTTGCGGATCTCGTCGCGGCCGCGGTAGAGGGAGATGGTGCCGGGGGTCTTGCCGACGTAGCCGTAGTCGGCGTCGGCCATCTCGCCGGGGCCGTTGACGATGCAGCCCATCACGGCGATGTCGAGGCCGGTGAGGTGGGCGGTGGCACTGCGCACCCTGTGCAGCACCTCCTCGAGGTTGAAGAGGGTGCGGCCGCAGCTCGGGCAGGCCACGTATTCCACCATCGTCTTGCGCAGGCCGAGGGCCTGCAGGATCGAATAGCAGACTGGAATTTCCTTCTCCGGGGCCTCGGTGAGCGAGACGCGGATCGTGTCGCCCAGGCCCTCGGAGAGCAGGGTGGCGATGCCGGCGGTGCTCTTGATCCGGCCGTAATCGCCGTCGCCCGCCTCGGTGACGCCCAGGTGCAGCGGGTAGTGGAAGCCTTCGGCGTCCATGCGGTCGGCCATCATCCTGTAGGCGGCCAGCATCACCGGCGCCCGCGACGCCTTCATCGAGACCACGATGTTGTGGAAGTCGAGGCGATCGCAGATGCGGATGAACTCCAGGGCGCTCTGCACCATGCCGAGCGGCGTGTCGCCGTAGGTGAACAGCATGCGTTCGGCCAGCGAGCCGTGGTTCACGCCGATTCGCAGCGCCTTGTCCTGCGCCTTGAGCAGGCTCACCAGCGGCTCGAAGGTGGCGGCGATGCGCTCGCCGATAGCAGCGAACTCCTCGGCGCTGAAGTCGCTGCGGTTGGGATCGGGCTTGTCGAACACAAACAGCCCGGGATTGATGCGCACCTTGTCGACATGCTGGGCCACCTCCAAGGCGATCTTCATGCCGTTGTGGTGCACATCCGCCACCAGCGGCACGGGCCGGTAGCTGTCTTCCAGACGTCTGCGGATCTCGCCCATCGCCTTGGCGTGCGCCAGCGACGGCACGGTGACGCGCACGATCTCGCAGCCGGCCTCATGCAGGCGGCGGATGCCGGCGGTGGCGCCCTCGATGTCGAGGGTGTCCTCGTTGATCATCGACTGCACCACCACCGGATGGTCGCTGCCGATCCAGATGTCGCCCACGCGCACGCTGCGGGTGGGTCGGCGGCGGATGGTGGTGGCGTAGCGGGGGTTGGAGGCCCAGGCGGGAATGGCGGCGGCGCCCCCGGCAGCCGCGTCAGCGGCGACGTCGGCGGCGACCTCGGCGGCGGCGTCGGGGCGGGACGGGGCGGTGGTCATCGCGGGGCGCGGGGCGTGGCCAAAGCCTGTCACAGAGGCCGGGAAGCTGGCGAATCCAGAGCCCGCACTGCCCGGAAGGGAGGGGCGCTCAGCCCACGCATTGCACCAGCTCGCCGTAGCCCAGCAGGGTGCGATCGGCTGTCAGCAGGCGGAGGCGCTCCCTCAGGGCCTGGGCCACCAGCAGCCGGTCGAAAGGATCGCGGTGAATCCCGGGCAACTGCTGCACCGCGAGCACATGTTCCGCCGCGATCGGCAGCTCCTGGAATCCCTCCCGCAGCAATCCCCTGCGCAGGGCGGAGGGGTCCACCTGGAAATCCTCCCGCCCGAGCGAGGCCTTGATCGCCACTTCCCAGAGGCTCACCAGGCTGAAGAACAGCGGGCGGTCCCTGCTCGCCAATCGCCTTCGGGCCGGCTCCGGCAGTTGCTCCGGCATGGAGGCCCACCAGATCAGCAGATGGGTATCCACCAGAAACCCATCGGCCTCATTCGCCATAGAACATCGCCTCGATCTCGTCCTTGAAATCAGCCTTGAGGTCGGCGCTGACGTTCCCCTGGCCCCTCAGAAAGCCGCCGCGACGCTGGCCGGGGTCGGCGGCGAGCGGCACCAGCCGCACCAAGGGCTTGCCGGCGCGGGCGATCACCACCTCCTCACCGGCCAGGGCCTGGTCGACATAGCGCGAGAGGTGGGTTTTGGCGTCGTGGAGGTTCACCTGCATGGCAATCAGGGTGGTAGGGCGGTAAGGCCGGAGATCGGCGTAGATTGGCGAATGAGGCTCCACCTAGCTTAGTTGGATTGGCGGCTAAGCCATATGGGGAGGGCCGTTTCCCCAGGCCGTCTCCCCGAAGAGAGCCGGTCAGCCCTGCTCTCTGGGATCAGCCTTGCTCGCTGGGATTCAGCCTTTGGCGCAGGGCACCAACACCTCGGCCAGCATTTGGAAAGGGCGCCGGTTGAGGGTGATGAGGGTTGCGCCGGCGGCTTCTGCAGAGGCGGCGATCAGGGCATCTGCCAGGCCGGTGCCGCAACGGGGGAGACCCTTTGCTCCACGGGTCCTGTGAAAGCTGAGCCCATGGCCAACCTCACCCTGTCTCTCGACGACGCTTTGCTGCGGCGGGCACGGGAGGGGGCCCTGAGGGAGAACACGTCCGTGAACTCCCTGGTGCGGGACTTCCTGAGCCGTTACGTGAAGGCCCGCAGCCGCAGGCTGGCGGCCCTTGAGGGCTTTGAAGCGGTTGCCTCAGCCAGCCAGAGCGCAAGCCAGGCCCCCTGGAGCCGGGAGTCGTTGCACGACCACGGCTGATGCGCCTGTTCATCGACACCAACCTCTGGGCCTACCGCCTTGATCGACGGGACCCCGAAAAATCCGAGCAGGTGCGCAGCTGGCTCGCCGATGTGGTCGCCGATCACGAGGTGGTGATCAGCACGCAGGTGTTGATTGAGTTGCGCTCGGTGGCCATCCGTACACTCCAGCCGCCCCTGAGTGATCGGCAAATCAGCGAGCTCCTCGCTGCTCTGACTGGCTTCGAGCTGGTCAACACAGATGCCAACCTGATCCTTGATGCTCACCTTTTGGCGAGTCGTGAGCAGCTGAGCTGGTTCGATGCCCTGATCGCCGAGGCCGCCATTCGCAGCCGCTGCGCATGGCTGTTCTCCGAAGACTTCTGCCATGGGCGCAGGATCGACGCTGTGGAGGTGGTGAATCCCCTGCGAAGCTGATCGTGATCGGCTCCAGGCCCCGTCCCCGAGATCTGGCCAGCGATCCGGCCTAACGAGCATGGGTGCCAACCACCAGCGCCACCGACTCGCAGCGGATCCAGCTGGGCCCTGGGCTGGACGATCCGGCCATTCAGGCAGTACTGCAGCGGCTCGCTGAGGCCTCAGAGGTTGAGCGCCTGGTGCTGTTCGGCTCCCGCGCCAGGGGGGAGGCCCGCCCTCATTCGGATCTCGATCTGCTCGTGATCCTGCAAGGCAGCCTCACGCCAGAATGCGAAAAGCTGTGGCGCCGGCGGGTGCGGGATCTGCTGCTGCCCCTGCTGCCTGTGGATCTCGATCTGCTGATCTGCGATGCCGCCACCAGCGCCCACTGGGCGGGCTCCCGCTGGCATGTGCTCGGCCACATCCACCGCGAGGGAGTGCCGCTCCATGCCTCCTGAGGAGGATGCCCGCGCCATTTTGCGTCTTGCGCTGCGCCACGAGCAGTCGCTGGCGGCCAGCATGGAACTGGCCTTTGCCCAGGAGAACGGGGGCTTCCTCGCCCAGCAGTGCGTGGAGAATCTGCGATCTGATGCGCCTTCAGCTCCTGGCCGACGCGAGGCTGCCGGAAGAACTGCTGGAGCTGCAGGATTTCGCTGTGAAGGCGCGCTATTCCCCGGAAGACACGCCCCTGCCAGCCCCGCGCGCCCACCTGCTGAAGCTGATCACGGAGCTGCGCGCGCTTCTGGAAGCCCGACTGGCGGAGCGGAACACCACGCTGGGAAGCAAAGGCTGATGGGTCCGCCCGTGGACCCGCTGGGGGCGATGCACCTGGCCACGCATCGAAGGGCAACGCAGGTCGCTACAGCCCCTCCAGCCGCCGCCGCACCTCCTTGAGGTCCTGCCAGGTGAGCCACTTGGGGCTGCCCTGCTCGCGGGAGGCGTTGCGCAGCAGGTAGGAGGGATGAAAGATCGGCATCAGCGAGCGGCCCACCAGCACCTCGCCCTCCCCGCTGCGCCACTGCCCCCGCAGCTTTGTGATGCCGCCCCGGATCCCCAGCACACCCTCCAGGGCCGTGGCGCCGGCCAGCAGGATCAGCGGCGCATCCACCAGGGCGATCTGCTCCAGCAGCCAGGGCCGGCAGGCGGCGATCTCCTCGGGCGTGGGTCTGCGGTTATCGGGCGGGCGGCACTTGATCACGTTGCAGATGTAGGCATCCCGGCGGCTGTCGAGCCCCACGCTCTCCAGCATCCGATCGAGCAGCTGGCCCGCCTTGCCCACGAACGGCTCGCCCTGGGCATCCTCCTGGGCGCCGGGGGCCTCGCCGATCAGCAGGAGCCTCGCCAGGGGATTGCCGCGGCTCACCACCACGGTCTGGCGGGTGGCCGCCAGACCGCAGCGGCGGCAGGCGGCGCAGGCGGCTCCCAGCTGCGAGAGCTGGGCAGCCCGGCCAGCGGAGGCGGCGATGGACCCCGGGGCTACCGGGCTGAACGGAGCGGAATCGTCGCAGGAGCTGGTCAACGACCGCTGTGCCTCAGGGGCGCCACTGCGGAGATTGTTGCGCCATCCCGGGGCGCCGCCCAGGGGTCAGGCGGCACGACACCCCTGGCCCGCTCGCAGGGATCGCTCCGCACCACGCCGTCGGCCAGGCAGCCGGCCAGCCGCGAAGCAGCGCTCAACCGGCCGAGTCCCGACTGGCCCAGGGGTCCTGGAGCCGTTCGCTGGCTCCCCCGGTGGCCGGCTCGCCGCTGGCGGAAGGAGGCGCGGCGGTGGCCGGCTCGCCGCTGGCGTGCGGGGCTGCGCCGGATGCGGTGGCTGAAGGCATCCCATCGGGCCCCTCCTCCTGAAGCGGCTCGCGTTGCAGCGGCTCCTCCGCCTCGGCACCCCCCAGATCGGGCCAGAACTCCAGCACCAGATCGGGCTGCTGCAGCGTTTCCGGAATCTCGTCGCTGGCGGCCCAGAGGTCTTCGGCGCTCACGGCGTAGCCGGCGATGCGGGCCACGGCCGCCACACCCTCGGCATCCGGTGCCGCCGCCAGCACGCGCTGCAGGTCTGCATCG
>Ga0172376_10008901_pt1 | contig 10427 bp, 9 predicted proteins | sample Lak35m_FD_121114 | JGI IMG/M metagenome (GOLD analysis project Ga0172376, IMG submission 121114) | Freshwater microbial communities from Kabuno Bay, South-Kivu, Congo - kab_092012_35m | ecosystem: Environmental > Aquatic > Freshwater > Lake | place: Democratic Republic of the Congo: South-Kivu... | reverse complement strand
AGACCGTTGCAAAAGTAATAAATCGAGGCGGATTAAAAATTTTACACCGGAGTTTACTATTGTAAATGAGGATGTTAAATTTTTGATTCAACGATGAGTTAGGGGTTTTGCAACGGTCTTATTGTGTTTTTTATAAAAAAAAGTTCAATAAAAAAACCGCCTTTGGAGCGGTTTTCCTAATTTATATGTTTCTTATTTAGATAATTAACATCGCATCACCATAAGAATAAAATCTATAATTTTCTGACAAGGCAGTTTTATAAGCTTCAGTCATTAAATCGTGACCACAAAATGCTGAAATCATCATTAACAAAGTAGATAGAGGTGTGTGAAAATTGGTAATTAAACTATCTGCAATACTGAAATCATAAGGAGGGTAGATAAATTTATTTGTCCAACCATCAAAAGGTTTTAATGTTCCTTCAGTTGAAACAGAAGTTTCAATCGCTCTCATAGTCGTAGTACCAACGGCACATACACGTTTTTTGTTTAATTTAGCTTTATTTACAATTTCTGCACATAATTCAGGTATAATGACCTGTTCAGAGTCCATTTTATGTTTTGTAAGGTCTTCAACTTCAACTGTTCTAAATGAACCTAAACCAACATGTAAAGTCAACTCTGCAAAGTCCACACCTTTAATTTCTAAACGTTTTAACAGTTCTCTTGAAAAGTGCATTCCTGCAGTAGGTGCAGCTACAGCTCCTTCTACTTTTGCATAAATTGTTTGGTAACGTTCTTCGTCAGATGGTTCTACTGGTCGTGTGATGTATTTTGGGAGTGGTGTTTCACCTAACTCTGTAATTTTTGCTTTAAACTCTTCATACGTTCCATCAAATAAGAAGCGTAATGTACGACCTCTTGAAGTAGTATTATCGATTACTTCTGCTACTAAAGAATCGTCGTCACCAAAATAGAGTTTATTTCCAATTCTAATTTTACGAGCAGGGTCTACCAATACATCCCAAAGTAAACTTTCTCTGTTTAATTCACGCAATAAAAACACTTCAATTTTAGCACCTGTTTTCTCTTTATTTCCATACATTCTTGCAGGAAATACGCGCGAGTTATTTGTTATCATAACATCACCATCATCAAAATAATTGATAATGTCTTTAAATAACTTGTGTTCAATTTTCCCCGACTTACGATCGATGACCATCAGTTTAGCCTCATCTCTATTTTCTGTAGGGTATAATGCAATGCGTTCTTCCGGAATTTCAAAACTAAATTCGGAAAGTTTCATTTTACTCATATAACGCTAATTTTTTAGTGGGTTGAATTTTCTTTTTCAGAAAAGTAAAAAAACGCAAATTTATAAAAAAATAGCAAGGATTTGATTATTTAAATCGACAATTTTCTACTAAAATGATTAAACAGCAATTATTGTTAGTTTATATAGGTTTTTCATAAGATTACTGATCAATTGGGAAGATATTTTAAATGTTTCAGAAAATCTTAAAAAAGATATTTCTTTTATTATTCATTATTTTTGCAAAAGTTTAAAAGTATATGCAAACAAATTTTTTATCTATTTCTTATCGATTCATTGTTATTTTAACAATGATGTTCTTGTTGATTTCTTCATGTTCTATTAAGGAAGCTGTGAAAGTCACCTCTATAAAAGATGTTCGTCCAACTATGGAGAATAGGGTTTTAGGCCTCAACGCTTCCCTTGAAATAGAGAATACAAATTTTTTTAATGTTACTATTAGACCTTCAAAAATTATTGTAAGTATTGATGATAAAGAACTTGGTGAATTAAAACTCATCGAAAAAGTGGTACTTTCATCGAAAAGTAAAGAAACTTATCCATTGAAGTTTCAGTTCCAACTTTCAGAAGGTGCGCTATTTAAAATAATGTCAAATGTTTTGAAAAGAGATGTAAATCTTACATTCAAAGGGAAAATTAAGACAAAAGCATTAGGGTTACCGATACCTATTCAAATCGATGAAACAAAGTTATTTGATGGTAGTTTGTTGAACTTATTCGGAAAATTAAACTAAAAACTATGCAAGATATTTACGATTTAAAAGAACAACTTGCACATACAATTCGTTCGTACCATCAAAAAGGATGGTCACCAGCAACGAGTACTAATTATTCTTTTCGTGATGCATCTGATTTAGAGGTGATTTTTGTATCACGTTCTGGGATTGATAAATCTCAATTTCATCCGGAAGACTTTATGCGGGTTGCAATGGATGGTCATCCAGTTTTAGAAGATAGAGGAATTAAACCCTCAGCAGAAACTTTGATTCATTGTGTATTGTATGAATTATTTCCAGATACTCGGGTGATATTACATAGCCATTCGGTGTATACTGTTTTAAATGCTCAACGATACGATAGTCAAATTTCGTTAAGAGGTTATGAAATTCAAAAAGGTTTCGCAGGACAGACAACCCATGAAGTTGAAATAGTCATTCCAATTTTCGAAAACACGCAAGATATGCTAGTATTTTCTAATTGGATGAAAGCTAGAAAAGAAGAAATTCAAGTTCCTTGTTTTGTGATTCGAAACCATGGCGCTTATGCATGGGGAAATAGCCTGTTTGATGCAAAAAGACATTTAGAAACGTTGGAATATCTGATGGAAGTAGATTTTAAGGCAAATCGTTCCTTGTAATTTCTTCTTCAATTTTTCTGATACGATTAACACGTTCTGTCGAGTAGGTAGTACTATGTGTATGTACATAGTTGTAAAGTGTTAAACTTTTATTCAAACAGTTTAATCGGTGGGTTGAATTATTCGAGAGTAACTGAAATAATTCACCCATTTTTTCAAAATGGTTTAACTGAAATTGATGACTTATTAAAAATTCAATCAATTCATCGTTAGATAGTTCCAATAGTTCAGCGATAATTATTGGAGCTTCTTTTTCACTGATTTGGATGGTAACTTCACTAACTTCAAAAATTTCGTTATTCGTTTTTCTTTTAAGAAGTTGTGCAATAATTTTTGCTAATACTTTCCCCAATAGGTCGATTTGGTTGAGTAAATAATCGTCTTGTTTCACAGGCCTTATTAATTTCCGTAGGTCATTAAGTAGGCTTTTAAGAATTCGTCGATGTCTCCGTCCATGACCGCGTCCACATTTCCAGATTCGTGACCAGTTCTAACATCTTTCACTAATTTATAGGGATGCATCACATAGTTTCTGATTTGTGATCCCCATTCAATTTTCTTTTTATTTGCTTCTATTTCGTTTCTTTTTTCCATACGCGCTCTGTACTCTAGTTCGTAAAGTTGAGAACGTAACAATTGCATTGCTTTTTCTTTATTGGCTAATTGCGATCTAGACTCTGAGTTTTCGATGATGATTCCGGTAGGGGTATGGCGTAAACGGACTGCTGTTTCTACTTTGTTGACATTTTGTCCTCCAGCACCACTTGCACGCATTGTTTCAAAGCTAATGTCAGCCGGATTGATATTAATTTCGATGGTATCATCTACCAATGGATATACGTATACTGAAACAAACGAAGTGTGTCGTTTTGCATTTGAATCAAATGGTGAAATACGTACCAATCGATGTACTCCATTTTCACCCTTCAAGTATCCAAAAGCAAACTGACCTTCAATTTCTAAGGTAACAGTTTTAATTCCAGCTACATCTCCATCTTGGTAATTCAGTTCTTTAATCTTGTAATTATTTTTTTCTGCCCACATGATGTACATGCGCATTAACATAGATGCCCAGTCACAACTTTCAGTTCCACCAGCACCTGCATTGATTTGTAGCACTGCACTTAATTGATCTTCTTCTTCTGAAAGCATGTTTTTGAGTTCTAATTCTTCCACGTTGGTTTTCAAAAGTTTGTAGGCCCCATCGACTTCTGATTCAGTTGCTTCTCCTTCTTTGTAAAAGTCAAGTAAAACTTCTAAATCATCTGATGCATTTTTAAGGTCGTCGTACGTGGAAATCCAAAACTTAAGCGTCCGAATATTTTTCATTTCAACTTCCGCTTTCTTTGGATCATCCCAAAAAGTTGGATCTTGAGTTTTTAATTCAGCTTCATTTAATTGGATTCTTTTTTCATCTATTTTCAGATAGACAGCGATAGCGTTAATCCTTTGTTGAAGATCTTTAAGTTGTTCTTGGTTGACCATAGTTGTGTTAATTTCTTTAGAAATTGTAATGCAAAGTTATTCAATCAAAAGCAGTTTTCTAAGTAAGAGTTGATCATTTACATTGAATCGAATAAAATAGACACCAGGATTCAGTTCAAAATTTGATTTTGCAACGGTTAATTGGTTTGAATTTTGTAAAAGTTTTCCTGAGTATATGGTACTGATCTTAATTCCAAGTGCATTGACTAAATCTATTTCAATGTAATTGCCTTTTGGAATAGTATAAGCAATCGTAACTTCTTCTTTGAATGGATTTGGATGAAGTGATATATTATAATCAGTTGGTAGTAATATATTATTAGCAGTTCCAACTGTTATTTGTATACAGTTTGAAGTATCGGTACATTCATTTGATGTATGAATAAGTTTATAATTTCCAGTTACTTTCGCTACAAAGAACGATGTATCTGTAGTTGTATGTTGTATTTTATTGGTGGTGCATTCAACCCATGTAAATTTGCCTGTGTTCGCAGAAGTTAACAACGTATCTCCTTTTGCAGATTTTATTATTTCTATTGTTGGTAAAATGGTTAAATCTAAGTACCAGGTCGAATCGCAGATTCCACTATTAGTTGGCTTGTAAGAATAAATTCCACTTTTTGTGTAGTTTGTATTATTCCATGTGTATGATTTACAGGCTACTACTTTTGTAGAGAAGTTACAATCATTGAATTCATTTACTTTAAAATCATCGAAGTAAAAGCCGTCATAATTAGTGTAATCGTCACTTTTTAAAATAAATCGGATATTGATTTTTTTACCAATAAAGTCTTTCAAATTGATGTTTTCTTTGATCCATTCTTTTTGTTTACCATCGTATATAGGTTGATTATATATTTCTGGTAGTCGGGACCCATGAGTGTATGCACCGCAAATTCCTTTCCAAGAAATCCCATTGTCTTCCGATATTTGTAATTGCGCATAGTCGTAGCCTAATTCGACGTCCCATTTTGCATTAAATTCTAAAAATGCAAATTTACTCGATGACAAATCTACAGTAGGTTTATAGGTGATTGTGCTCGTAGTTCTGTCACTGTAATTTCCATTTGGAGAGTCGGTTATTGAATTAGAACTACTTACAAAAGTGGATGTGGTTGTATTCCAAGTTTCAGAAGACCAGTTTTCAAATGAATCTCCATTTTCGGATAAAAGCAAAGTAGGAGTACCATAAATTTTTGTTATTGTATCAACTGATTCAAATTTGTGTGATGTTGTTTTAATCGTAAAAATAATGGTATCTCCATTTTTTATGGTAGGTAGGTTATATGGTATTGAATCTATGTAGTTCGATAACAGAGATGGAGAGGAAACTATTACGCTTGGTTTTTTGAAATTAATATTTTGTATTGCGTCAAACGTTACCGTGTAATCTGAATTATCGTTCAGTCCATATTTCTTGAAAGAAAATGGAATAAATCCTTTGTTTGCGCTAATGTGCACACTTTTTTCAATTTGTGTTTCTGAAAGTCCACCAGCAATCAATCCTAATCGAAGATTTTGCATGACATTTTCACGACACATTCCCATTATTTTACTACTTGGAGGCCAAAATCCATCTGCAAAATCACCCACTTCAGGCGTAAAGGAAAAGATTTTATTTTTTGTGGATGTTTCACCATACATCCAATCGTCAGATCCGCCATTCACATCGTAGCTGACTGTTTCAATTGAATTCCCGTATTTGTAATTATTTTCTTTAGTAAATAATTTCCCAAAATTGTAAAAAACAGTATCATCAACTGTTTTTTCTTGGCTTGAATAGCCCCATGGATAAATTAGTAAATTGCCATAGGTATGATAATTAAGCGCCAATTGAAATTTATGTTGTTCGCAGAAAGATTTAATGGCTTGAGTTTCTGGTTCAGAAAATGGCCCTGTTCCTCTGTAGGTTTCATTGTTTGTTGTTGGTGAAGATCCAGAGTTATCGTAACCCCATTTATAGCCATAATTTCTGTTTAAATCAACACCATAGTTATTAGTCGCATTCTTTTTCCTGTTTTTTCGCCACATTCCTCCTCCATTTGGGTTGGTTTTTTCATTGAATATGTACCCATCTGGATTTACACACGGTACAAAAAACAATTGTGTATTGTCAACTATGGATTTTACAGTTGGATCTTTTTCGTAATTTTCAAGAAGATACCACATGTAAAATAACATTTGAGATAAACCACCTGGTTCTCTAGCATGATGTACAGCCGTGTAAAGTACCTCCGGATCTTTGTCATCGGTAGTAGGATGATCTGAAATTTTTACATGATAGATAGGTTTTCCTTCTACACTTTGCCCAATAGAAGATTTAACTGAAATTAATTTTGGAAAAAGTTGGGACATTTTATCTAATTGATCGACATATTCTTGATACGTAAAATATCCACCCATGGATCCTAGTTCGAAATTTTCAGGTTGAGGAATTACTTTTCCTTTTGTACAAACAGTGCCAATTTCTCCTCGTTGTTTCGCTTTTTCATCGATCTTATTTTTTGCTAAAAAATCAGCCACAACATCTTTGCAAATAATTTCGTAATGAAAGTTGTTTTTATCTAAAATTTTGATTTCACTGGTTGAAAATTCAGATACAAAGTAACGACCAATTTTATGTTGTCCGTGATCGACTTCTATACCTAAATCGGCAAGTTGTTGCATTGTTTTTCCGTTATCAAAATGAATTCTAACTCGTGAATACTTTTCAACCTGACCGTTAATTTTGAATGAAATTAAAATCAAAAAGAGCAGGAATACTCCTACTCTTTGAATGTTAACTATCGATTTTTTCATTTGCATGAATAATTTTCAAATTCTTCGTGTATTTCTTGTTGGTATTGTTTCGTTACATTGATAGGAACATATTCCTCTTGCACATTTGTTTTGTCCAAACCAAAATCTTCAGCGGCTTTTAATCCAGTGGATTTAATAAGACGATACGCTTTTACAGTTATAATTTGAAATGGAGTTAGTAAGTTGTCGGTTGCTACTCTTGAATTTAATACCACAAATTTGAAGTCAGGTTCATCAAAATTGTCTTTTACACAGTCAAAAATACTTTTCCCGCTTAATTCGCCTTTTTCCACCATTTTATTGTGGATTTTTTTCATCATGTACTCAATGCGGTGCTCTTCTTTAAATCCTAATTGTAGGGAAATATGGTAACAATGTTTGTCAATAATTTCGTTTACAGAATAATCTACACCCCAAGGATCAGATTTAATGTCCAAATGCAAGAACCAAACAATATCTGCTCTTCTCGGTCTTTTACGAAATAAAGAGAAGTAAACAGTTGAATCTAATTTGTCAGGAGATTCACTTCGTGTTGGATAAACTAAGTTCGTGGCTTCAAATGGAATCTTTTCATCCTGACGAACTTTTTTCAATTTTGGTACAACTCGTGTCATGGGAATGTACTCGGTTATATTTGCACGTAATGCTCTCGCTTTATAAAACAGAAACAAGGCTACAAAGAAAAAGATTGCTAAAATTAAAGTAAACCATCCACCGTGTGGAATTTTATTGAGGTTTGATAATAAGAAAACAACTTCTACTATAAAAAATACTGCAAAGATTAACGTGAAAATCGCTTTAGATTTAGGGTAACGCATGTACAACATCAAGATTAACAAGATGGAAGTCATAATCATATCTATGGTGATGGCTAATCCATATGAAGCTTCCATTGCTGAAGAAGTTCTAAAGACATAGATTACCAATAAACATCCGAACATTAATACCCCATTAATGAACGGGATGTAAATTTGTCCTTGGTGATTGGTTGGATATTTTACTTTAAGATTCGTCCATAATTTTAATTTTATTGCTTCATTCATCAACGTGAAAATACCCGTAATTAAAGCCTGAGAAGCAATAATTGTAGCTGCGGTTGCAATTGCAATAGCGAATGGTAGAATTCCATCTGGAACCATTGCATAGAAAATTGTTTGTCCCTTTTCAAGTTTGAATCCTGGTGTTAATGCTAAAGCTGCTTGACCTAAATAATTGATTACAAGTATCACACTCATCATACTCCAACTCACTCGAATATTTCCCTTTCCGCAGTGACCTAAATCAGAGTACAAAGCTTCGGCTCCAGTAGTACATAAAAATACAGACCCTAATACCCAAAAACCTCCTGGAACATTTACAATCATATTGTATGCATACCAAGGATTAAGTGCTTTTAAAACAATAGGGTTGTCAGAAATGTGCGTCAAACCTAAGTAAAGTAAAAATCCAAACCAGATCAACATAATAGGCCCAAATACTTTTCCAATGATTACGGTACCAAATTGTTGAATTGCAAAAAGAGCGAAGATGATCCCAACAACAATTGGCATCGTTGGTAAATCAGGATAAATATTATTGATTCCTTCTACTGCAGAGGAAATAGAAATTGCAGGTGTGATAAAACCATCGGCTAATAGAGAAGCACATCCTATCAATGTTGGAATGATAATCCATTGTGCTTTTTTGTCTTTCAATAAAGCATACAACGCAAAAATTCCACCTTCCCCTCTGTTGTCAGTATTCAATGCGAAATAGACATATTTAATGGTAGCCAATAAAATTAAGGTCCATATTACAGATGATAAACCTCCTAAAACAATACCTTCCGAGAAATTTTTTCCTTCGGTGATCGCTTGGAATACATAAAGTGGTGAAGTACCGATATCTCCAAAGACGATACCTATTGTAATTAGAACTCCAGCAGCAGATAATTTGGTTTTATGTTCAGTCGACATTTTTTAAAAATTAGTTGTCAAATGTAGGTTATTTCTAAATCTAATGATTTAAAATTGAAAGATTTTTTCAATTATTTTTCTTCTGTTAAAAACAAGGCCTTTAGTTCAGTTGCTTCAGATGGTTTTAGTTTTCCAGCTAGAATTAAACTTAACTGTTTTCTGCGAAGCGCTCCTTCGTATCGTTCTATTTCTTCAGGTGTTTCTGGTACTAGTTCTGGAACGTTTATCGGACCTCCTAATTGGTCAACGGCAACAAATGTATATATGGCTTCATTGCATTTTCTTCTAACTCCAGAAATTGCATCTTCCAAGTATACATCTACAAACACTTCCATGGAAGAACTAAAAGCTCTAGAAACTTTTGCTTCCAATGTTACAATGGAAGATTGGAGTATAGGCTCTCTAAAAGAAACGTTATTAACAGAAGCCGTAACTACTACTCTTCGACAGTGTCTTTGGGCTGATACACTTGCAATTACATCCATCCATGCTAAGAGTTGTCCACCGAATAAATTCCCTAATGTATTCGTGTCATTCGGTAGTACGATGTGAGTTGTTACAGCAACAGTTTCAGATGCTTTTTTAGTTTTCATAGTTAAGTATTTTTATCATTTTTATATTTTATTTTCCAAATTTATCTTTATCCGTATTTTTGAATTTCGTTAATGGATACTTTTTATAAATCTGGGTTTGATTATTAAAACTTTATAAATCAATTTTAAAAAAGGAGCAGTTTCTCTTGAATTAATAGTATTGAATTAGTTCACCTAATCTACTCGAAAAAACAACGGTATGTTTCAGTCGTTTATTCTCGTTTTAATTATTTAAAACATTAAAAATAAGCACATTATTTAATGATTCTAAACTATTTATAAAAGTCTGATTTCCAAGGTTAGATACGAAGATACTACCTTTTTTCAGTTTTAAATAAAGAATTAAATAGTTTTGATGCTCATCAAAAACTTTATATCATTATAGATTATAAACGTTTGAGGCAATGTAGGTTTTTTCAATGCTTGTTTATTTTTCCAAAAGATATGATGAAAAGCATTGATTAATTCGAGGGGGGGTTCTTAGTCAATGAGTAATTCTTATAGTTTTCAGACAATTCAATTTTTAAAAATCACTATAAATAGTAATATCAAATACCTCTCTAATTCCATCATATTTTAAGTCGCCTTCCGAATCTATTATAAACCGTAATTCCCAAGTTGATATAATTTCGCCTGTCATAGTATTATATTCTTTAGTAAAATATCTTATGTATTTTACTTCTTTTCCGTCAATTTCATCTGTCCAGGTAGAACCCTCTCCAATGTTATGTTCAATAATATTGATAGCGTATTCATAATCATGATAATACACTCCTTTCCTGATAGAGTCAAGCATCATTGTTTTCATGGTGATGATACCTTTTAATTTGAGGGTATCAATTTCGAATGTTGAACCAGATGTGGTGTCCAAAAAGCTAACTTGACTAAAACCACTAATTGAAGAGATGATGGCTAAAATTAAAATTAAAGTTTTCATAGGAATTGATTTTTAGTTTGTAAATATT
>Ga0172376_10008899_pt1 | contig 10429 bp, 7 predicted proteins | sample Lak35m_FD_121114 | JGI IMG/M metagenome (GOLD analysis project Ga0172376, IMG submission 121114) | Freshwater microbial communities from Kabuno Bay, South-Kivu, Congo - kab_092012_35m | ecosystem: Environmental > Aquatic > Freshwater > Lake | place: Democratic Republic of the Congo: South-Kivu... | reverse complement strand
TTCATCGCGCTTGGTCTGCAGCGTCTTCATCTCGGCAAGGATGGCGGAGTACTGGCGAGGATTGGTGCTCGCATTCAACTGCTGGCGCAGCGACTCGACCCTCGCGTCCACCGATCCACTCTCTGCTTCATGATTCGCCGCCGCTGACTGATGATGACGGATCTGCGCGCGTACTTCGTCCATGCGCGTCTGGAGCTGTGCGCCCTGCCGTTCCTGAATCGTCTTGTGCCGCTGAGCACCTTCCAAGCGTGAGCGGAGTGCGCGTGCCTGACTGTCCACATGGTGCAGGCTGACGAGGTCGGCAATCAAAGTCATGGACGGTCAAGGGTAGCAGGAAGGACGCGCCGCCCAATCAAGAAAAACAAGCGTCAGCGGGCAAGAAGCCACCATGCCAGGGGACCCGCCAGAAGCAGCGAGTCAAAGACGTCATACAAGCCGCCCATCCCAGGCAGCAGGCGCCCCGAGTCTTTCATTCCTGCGTCGCGTTTGAGCAGGCTCTCGAGCAGATCCCCAAGCGTTCCGATCATGCCAAGCAGCACAGCGACCCATGCACCGCGAACCGGATCCACCGCCTCAATGCCGTGGCGTGCAGCCGCATCACTTGCGCTGATGAGACCCGCCGAACACCCAACGAGCGCTGAGAGCACCACGCCACCTGCGAACCCCTCCCAAGTTTTTCCAGGGCTGAGCCATGGGCACATCTTGTTTCGGCCGATCGAAACGCCCGTGAAGTATGCGCCAATGTCCGCGCTCTTGACGCACAGAATCGCAGCGGCAAGAGTCCATGGATCCGTATCACGCCGCAGCAGCAACCAGAACCCAAGCGGCACCCCGATAAGTGCAAACCCAAGCAGCACGGCCCCACTTGCGCGCGCAAAGCCATCGTTGTGACGGCTGATCACATGAAGGACGCCAGCGATACACGCTGCAGCAAAGGGCGCGGTCAAGGCTGCGGGTGCAGCGCTTGGCTGCGGCAGAGCACCCGCGGTGGCGAGCACAAGCATCGTGCCACCCGCGATGGCGATCCAGTGCAGCAGCGGGCGCCGAGCCTCTCCGCGCGGCGTCACCATGGATGAAAACTCGAGAGCCAAGAGCGGCGTGAAGAGCAGCAGGCTTACGAGCGCGAGAACAACACCGGGACCGAAAGCGAGATCTCCAATCTGCAGCGACGGCACCAACGCATCCGTCGCGGCAAGTCCAATCAGGGCTGCGATGAGCAGTGCCCCCACGATGATTCGTGTCCGCATGGCATGGCAGCATAGGCATTTCGCGGTCGAGTCCTGTGCAGCACGCCGACATGCGGTTACGATCGCAGCGTGACCAGTGAGGCAAGCGAGGCAGGGAAAGAGCTGCCTCCTGCCATCCGACGCGCCTTCGATCCAAAGCACCCGACGATCGTGGTCGTGACCGTGGTCTGCGCGGTGCTGTGCCTGCTCGATGCGGGACTCATCGTGCTGATGTCCGTTGTTGCAGGCCCGTGGGACACGCTCGAGGATCCTCCGCGCGCGCTCGAGGTCGTGCAGCGGTTGGACGCGGCCGTGATGCGTGATGAAATCTCCTCTGGCTTCCAGCCGCTCTCGCCCGATGACTTGGCGGTGGCAAGCGAAGACGCCGCCATGCAATGGAACGATCTTCGCGATGAGGGGGTCGAACTCGAGATCATCGATGATCCGTCGATCATCGATGAGATCCGCGATGAGACGCTCAGAGTGTTCGAACCGTCCGCCAACTTGCCCATCGTGCCATTTCAGTGGCGCATCATTCTGGGAACCATCTCCGCAAGCATCTGGGCCCTCCCGATCATGGCGTTCGTGTGGTTGCTGTGGCGGCGAACCGAGTTGATCCGTCCCTGCCAATCAGGGCTGTCACTGCCGATTGTCGACGGCGCCTGTGGCATCTCGGCGGCCGTCATCGTGATGGGCAGTCTGAGTGCCTGGACGCTGCTGCTCGGGATCGTTGTGCAGTTCATGCCGATTCCTGCGTCTCTCGCGTCGTATCTGTCTGCGAGTGCCCTCCTGATTTGGATTGTGCCGACGATGCTCCTCATCTGGCTGTGCGCGGCGCGGCAGAATGGTGGGGTCGTCTCCGCACTTGGACTGACCGCAGAGCCTTCGCGCGCGAATGCGCTTGAGTGCATTGGCGCAGTGCTGTTCTTGCTTGGTGCACAGGAGGTCATCCTGTTGACGATCGGCTCCTCACTGCCTGACTTGTTTTCGGCGAGCGGATGGTGGGAGGGCTTCGATGAGATCATTGCATTTGGTCCGCTGCCGCTTGCGTTCCTTGACACCCTTGATGCAGTCGTCGGCGCGCCAATCGTCGAGGAGATCATCTTTCGCGGACTGCTCTTTGGTGCACTCTTGCGAGGCATGGGCTTCACCGCTGCAGCGATCGTGTCGAGTTTGGTTTTTGCCGCGGTTCACGGCTATGGACTGGAGGGAACCATCGCCGTGACGGTGACCGGATCACTGCTGTGCTGGGTCTACTGGCGAACGGGCAGACTCTGGACCGCAATGTTCGCACATGGCGTTCACAACGCGCTTGTGACGCTGCCGATGTGGGCCGCGCGGGCGATGGTCGACGCAGGAAGCGGATGAACGCCGCCGCCCCTCGTCATCGCGCGGCGATCGCCTCACGGATTGGCATCACAAGATGGGGGATCGCGCGCTCGTCGGCGAGCCGCTCCGCATGGCCGCACAGCGTGGCGAAAACGCCAGGCAGCTCCTCGAGTGAGCCGAGCGGACCGTTCCGCCGTACCGTGAGATAAACGCTGATCGGCTCTGGGAAGGCAACCTTTGTGCCATCGCTGCTGCGCGGACGCGTCTTCACCTCAAAGGTCGCCATCAAGTTCCCCGAGGGCGACAGCGACATGCCAAGGAACGGCTGCACATCCACGGGCTTGTCCATTTCGCCGTCGAGCAGCCGTGCGAGCGGGGACTGTGCGAGCAGCGCATCAAACACCACACTGTCTCGCGGCTGATCGGTCTCCAAGTCGAATCCGAATGTCAGGTCGATGTGCTCGATATCGAGCGGACTGATCGATAGAAACCATGGCGCAGTTTCAAGCACCGCGCGATGGACTCGGTACGCATCTTGCAACGAGGGTGGGCTTGCGTGTCCACTGCGAATCGAGGTGCGCCGAAGTGAGACCCACACAAAGTCATCGCGATCCTCCTCGCTCTCGAGAGTCACCTCGTCCTCACTGCGCCGAACACGCGTGAGCGCTGGAAAAGTCTTGCGAAGTCGGTCGAACAGCTCCAGCGTTGGTTCGCGGGTGTCCGGCAGATCCATTTTCAGCGCAATGCGCTGATTGACACAGAAGTCATTGCATAGTTCCGTTGGCTCGTCCACTCCTGCAGACTATCGCGAGGTGCGGGCCATGCTGGATTCATCGACAGGCAATCCACGAGAGCACGGACTGCCAGTCGCGGAGGTCCGGAAGTAACAGATCTGGCTGGTGCTCGGCCAATTCCGCCTGCGGGTGAGTCCCTGTGGCCACGGCAATCGACCGGCAGCCATTGAAACGGGCACAGTCGATGTCATGCGGCGTGTCACCAATCACTGTCACGCGGTCTGCCGCAAGACGGCTGCCGCGCACCGCTCCGTGGCGGTCCATGGCCACTCTTGGAAGATCGCGGCGATGGTCGCCATCGTCCGCCCACCCGTTGAAACGGAAGGCCTCGGGCGCGAAACCAGCCTTCGCGATCTTCAGCGTTCCAGTGTGCTCGTAGTTGCCCGTCACAATCCCCAAGTCGATCCCATCCATCGCGAGAAGCGCATCCACCAGCGCGCGTGTTCCTGGCAGCGCATCGGAGCGGCATGTTGCTGCAAAGCCACGCTGCAAGTGTTCGCCGTAGAGGCGGCGGAAGGGAACATGCAGATCGGCGGTCGGTTCAATGCCGTGGCGCTGCATGAACTCGCGCCAGATCAATGTATCGAGGCGACCAGAGACATCGATCCCCGCGAAGGAGAACGCGCGCCCTGGAAACAACTCATGTGCCGCCGACAGCATCGCACGGATGCCAGCGCCTTCCGTTCTCAGCAGGGTGGCATCGATGTCAAACAGGACCAGCATGGAATGAGGCCTTCCAACGAGGGGGAACAGGGGAGGTGAGTGACTGATGAGAAGCGTGAATGACTCGCGGGAACAGCGGCTCGGGACCTTGCCCACTCAGGCTGGCGCGCCCACGGCAGCAACCACCTTTGCAGCAGCGTCCGCAAGATCCGATGCCGACTGCATGGATGGGATGCGTGAACGCGCCTCATCGAGAATCGCGCGCGCCTCACGCACATTCGTGCCCTCGAGGCGCACAATGAGCGGCACATCGAAGCCGATCGTCGACGCCGCGCCAACGATCGCGCGTGCGATGCGATCACACTGCATGATGCCGCCGAAGATGTTCACGAGTACGCCTTCCACACGGCCGTCGCTGAGGATGATCCGAAACGCCTCGGTCACTGCCTCTTCGCTCGCGCTGCCGCCAACATCGAGGAAGTTCGCCGGCTCGCCGCCGTGCAACTTGATGATGTCCATGGTGCTCATCGCCAGCCCTGCGCCATTGACAAGACAGCCGATATTGCCATCGAGGGCCACATAAGACAGCCCGAACGACTGCGCGCGGAGCTCGGCTGCGTTCTCCTCGGCAGGATCGTGGAGCGCTTCGATCTCCGAGTGCCGAAACAGCGCGTTGTCATCGAACGCGAACTTGGCATCAATCGCCATCACCTGTCCATCCGGATGTGCACTGCTTGGCGGCGTCAGTACGAGAGGATTCACTTCCACCAGACTCGCATCGAGTTTCTGCTGCAAACTGCTCAGCCGTGTCAGCACCGTCGCTGCTTGCGACGCGGCCTTCCCACGGAATCCAAGCGCCAGCGCCACGCGCCGCGCCTGAAAGGGGAGCAGCCCGGTCAGCGGATCGAGCGGGATGCGAACAATCGCATCAGGTCGTTCCTCGGCGACCCGTTCGATCTCCACGCCGCCCTCAGCGCTCGCAATAAGGGTGTTGGTTCGCCGTTCACGGTCCACAAGGACGGCTACGTAGTACTCGTGCACGATGTCTACTGCATCGGCAACGAGCAAACGCTTCACTTCGAGCCCCTCGGGCGGAGTTTGCGGGCTGTGCATTCGATTGCCGAGCATGAACCGTGCTGCGGCAACCACATCGTCGATGGAACGCACCACTTTGACGAACCCTGCCTTGCCTCGCCCGCCCGCATGGACCTGCGCCTTCACAACGGCCTGCGTAGAGCCGCTCGTGAAGAGTTCACGCGCAGCGGCCAACGCCTCGTCGGCTGTCTGCACCATGCGCCCCTTGGGAACCGGAATGCCCGCATCAGAAAGCAACTGACGCGCCTGAAACTCGTGAATCTTCATTGGACCGCGAAGTCTAGCGGCGCAGAGCGTCTTGACATGGGCGCCGCGCTGCGCACGGAGAGATCGAAAAACGGACAGGGCGGGATTCGAACCCGCGATAGGGATTGAAGTCCCTATACCGGTTTAGCAAACCGACGCCTTCAGCCACTCGGCCACCTGTCCAGCGCGGCGAGAGTGTAGCAGTGCTCCCGCGGTGTTCATGATCGACATGCGATCGCGCTGGTCATTCGCGCAGGATTCGATGGATCGCGGCGATAGCTTGGAAAGCGAACATCACTGATTGTGCACGGAGCGCTGCTCTCAATCGACGCCACGGGAACGCCAGCGCGCTGCAGAAGCAGGAAAGCGGCCTTTGCACAATCTGCGAAGGCGTGCCCACTTCGTGTCCCCTCCGGTACACGGATCGCACTTGAAAGACCGCGGTCTGCGAAGGCATCCACCACGTCCTTGCCAACCTCGTACCGAGAGGCGGACGCGCACGGTCCGACGGCAGCCACCATGTGGGTTGGGTGTGCACCAAAGTCAGACGTCATGCCGTGGATCGTTGCACCGATCACATCAGCCGCCAGCCCTCGCCATCCAGCGTGAATTGCCGCAACGCATCCAGATGTCAGGCACGCCACCAGTACAGGGCAGCAGTCTGCGGTGGAAACTGCAGCGACAAGACTCCGATCAGCACTCACCACCGCGTCGGCCTCGGGGAGAGCATGGATGTACCGCTTTGCATCGATCCAATGGTTCCCATGAACCTGCTTGGTACGACACAGTTGGGCGGTGGGACCGCCGAGTTCGGTTGCCAAGCAAGCGTCGGAGATTCCCGCTACTACTCCACACCAGTGCGGTACTGCATGGGAAAGCAGAAGGGGAGAAGCCCACCCGCACGAAGCGGCCGCCAACGCCTGATCCACAAACCTTGAGGCAGTCAAGAACGAGTCGCCTCAGGGGCCGCAGCTGAGATCAACCGATGTGTCACCCTCGTCGGTCGCATCGAGTGTGCTCATGTCGATTGACCATCCAAACATGTCGAGTGCGAGCCACTCCCGCCTTGACAGGAAGTCCGGCAGTTTGCCAAGCGGTTCCATATCGAGTGGGCTGAGGGTGTACGAGCACGGATCGCGACTGTAATAGGTGATTCCACGTCCAATCTCTCTGCCCAAAAGGCAGCGCGTACCAAGGTCGCCTTGTTCGTCCTGCTTGATGAATGCTCCACGCACGGGCGAGCCGTCATACATTTCAATCTCGTAGTCGCTCGCACTGCCGGTGGTGTCCACCATGAAGTTCAGAATCGAAGTGTTGGCAACCGTGTTTCGTGCGACGGTTCGTGGCATCGCTCCTCGGAAGTCGCGGTTCAACTGGGCGACCGCTGGAGGACCAGCGACCGCAGGCACCTTCGCTCGGAAATCGATGATTGCGCAGCGAGCGCCAGCTCCGGCACCGACTGTTGCAATGGTCTGCACCGCACCATCGGGATAGCCGACTGTTCGCTGCGCAGCTGGAATGGCGGGCAGAATCTCAGCATCGTCAAACACGTTTGTGTCGACACCTGGGTTTCCTGCGATCTGATGTTGTAGGAACTCCAGTGGATCCGGAAGATCTCCTACCGCTGCCGTTGCTGCTCCAAGCAACTGGTCGGCCGTATTCGCAGGGTTGACGTCCTGCCACTTCGAGATGAGCGTCTTGTTGAGTCCTGGGTTGTAGTCCAGTGCTCCAATCACCGATTGTCCATCGACGAGTCCCGCCTCGTATGCCGTGGCAAACTGCGCGCATGTCACGGGTGGCGCTCCCCCAAAGACATTCGTGTTGGATGCGATGAGATAAGTGCTATCAATGGCATCGGCCTGGAAACGGAACAAGTCCATGACGGTGCAGTCGCGGACAAGAAAGTCGGCGCCCGCCACAAATCCCAAGGCCTGCACGACTTCTCGGATCAAGTGATCTTGAAACGAGTAGAGAAAACCAGTGCCGAAGCGAAGGCCGTCCTGTGGATCGAAGTCCCACTGAATCGCGGAGTTGAGCGAGATCGTTCCATCATCGCTCGGCGCACTGATACCGCCCGCCTCAGGCAGCCCCAAGGCGAGCTTCAGTGGGCGCGTTACATACACGCGGTTTTCTTGCGTTGCTGCGGTTGATACTCCGCTGTAACGAATCGGAATAGACGGTCGGACGGGGACGGGCGTACTTTCGAGTTCGTTCAGGCTGGCCCGGTCCATCGCATCCGCGACATCCGAGTACTTCTCGATGGAGTATCTCGCTGTTGTGAACCCAAGCCGTCCAGCGGTGATGGGCACATAGGCAACGCGAAGCGTCACCGTGATGTTGAACGACTGGATGTGCTGTTCGAAATACTCTTCAACTGCCGCGAGTGCGGCCGTCAAACCATCAAGCTGCGATGGAGGGATGATGGACCCGCTCGTCAAAAGAAGTCGCAGGTTGAATGGTTCCACTGGTTCGCCCGCGATGCCTCCTTCTGCCGCGTCCGCAGCCGCTTCCTTGTGCTGCTCCCACGAGATACCGCCAATGGTGTTGTCGATCATCAGTTCGAAGTGGGGTGAACGAACAGCCCTCTCAGTCACCGCCACCATGCTGCGCAGTTCAGCCAGACTGACTGGCCCCCCCTCACCGCCGCTGATCGGAGTCGAAACGCAGAGGGTTGTCTGTGTTCCGCGGGCAACACGGTCATAACTGACGAGCACGGCGTCTTGAGGGGAAGCAGCCGCGAGTGGGTCCGAGGCCGCCGTCAGCAGGAGCAACTCTGTGGCGAGTGTTGTGGAGATAAGCATGGGAGTCTTTCAGTTCACGAGAAAAGGCATGTTGGATTTGGGATGAGGTCAGAGGAGTGAATCAGCCTCCAGATCCGCCCGGACAGGAGCCCCACGACGCGAGAATCTCAAGCAAGTCGGCAGCATCGACATCCCCATCGCTGTCAAGATCGGCGATCGCAGCCAGCGGATTGGTTACAGGATCGCCGCCGAACAGCGCCAGAACAAAGACGAGGTCGTCCGCCGCAACGCGCCCATCAGGTGTTGGGAGACCGGCCTGAGGAATGCCGCCCGCGATGTCGGCGGGGCACGCAGCAAATTCTTGCCCGAGATCAAACGAGAGGTTGTCCAGAACCACAAAAGCGCCACCGATACGAATTTCGTCGAACTTGAAGTCTGGATCAGGATCTGAGCCGAACGGCTGCGCCACACGGACGGGGCCACCCTCAATCGTTGTGCTTGGGAACCCTGTCGCATAAAGCGGCGTCTGAATCGCTCGCATGTCGTACACCTGCACAAACTTCTGCTCGGGAGGGATGGGGTCCCCATTTTCGTCGTGGGTCAGCAGCCCCTCGACCACAATCGTATTGGCCTCCAAATAGGGGTGATTCATCAACTCTGGGAAGGTCCCGGGATAAAGGTTCTCCAAGTCAAAATAGGTCTTGAAGTCAAAGGCGTTCATGAAGAATCGCGCCTCCTTCACGGGGCGATAGGTACGGATGATCGTGACGCCACTGGCACCAGTAGCAGTGTCGCCAGAGGGAAAGTCTCCCGTGGCGCCGTTGAACACGAGGCGCTGACCATAGCCGCGCGATCCGAATGCTGTCGCGAAGCCTTGGCCGAGGATGGGACCCCATTGTCCGAACGATCCGTTCTCACCGAGCCCGTACTGGAAAATCGACGGAACATTGTCGGTGTAGATAAAACCACCAGTGACGGTGTCATCGTTTTGGTCTTGCGTCTCGATGGTGGCGAAGTACTCGGGAAACTTCGGGTCATCCACTCGGAGCTCGGCCAAGGCACTCGGACTGACCCGAGCAATGTCGAGGAGGCCGTCCTGAGCGCCGTACACTATGGTCTCGAAACCCTCAAAGAATGCAAGGGTCGAGTCCTCGCATTCGTCGGGCACGCCATTGTTGTTGATGTCCTGACTGTCGCCGTTGGCGATGTCACAGGAGTCTGGAACCTCGTTCTGATTGCAGTCGAGCGGGCTTGGGATGCCCGGATCCTCAACGGCTACTTGGCATGCATCTGGGATACCGTCGCCGTTGCAGTCCGCCCCGCCTGAAGTGCCGCCACCCTCGACAGCGATCTGACCATCAACCGCCTCCACATAGTCGTCGATCTCGTTGTCGTTGCAATCAACAACGGGGAAAATGCTGCAGCGGAACTTGGCGAAGTCAAACTTCACCTGAGAAATCGATCGTGCATTGTTTGCTCGGTCTTCCGCACTGTCCTCGATCCGCGAGTCTGACGCAACAACCATTGCTGCCGGACTGTTTGGCGCATCATCGGTCGTGTTGGTGCACGGGTCTTCACCCGGCAGCGTGACGCCTGATTCCTCGATGTACTCGGCATCTGTGCCATCCCCGTCCAATTCAGTGCAATCAAAATCGAATTCAATGCCTGCTTCCTGGTTGTCATCGGGATCGCCACCGTAATCCTCCCAAGTCTTGTTTGGATTGCTGAACCCTGGAAGACGCACATTCCCGCCAGCTGCGTAGGCCATCACGGTTCGCCAATCATCATCGCCGAAGCCGAAAGAGTCAGGAAAGAGTGCATCACCCGGTTCCGCAGAGGGCGCCTCGTGATTGTGTTGGCAACCAAGATTGTGCCCCAGTTCGTGTGCGTAGACCAAGTCGCCGAGAATCGTCGCATCGAGCAAGCAGAAGGGGCTCTCAGAAAAGGCCTGGAGCGTTGAAACATCGGAAGGTCCCAAGATTCCCCCGACGGGGGCAGCGAGCGGGTTGGTGGAATCGACCACCGGGTGGGGATTCGCCGGGACGCTGAGGCCAGCGAGAGCCTGAGCAACATTGTTCGCATCACTCATGACGCTCGCCAACCCGACAAACGCGCTGTCAGATCCATAGTTGGTTCCCACGAGTGCAACTTCATCCGCACCAAGGGCGTCGCGCCAGTCAAGCACGTAATCGAGATAACCATCACCTGGAGTCTGAAGTCGGTCCAAGTCGATGCCATATCCAGTGCTGACAAATGGCTCCTCTTGTCCAAAGAACCCATCGCACACCAGGGCACCGACAAGACGGAGGCGCGGCAAACAAACATCAGTCTCCGC
>Ga0172376_10008898_pt1 | contig 10429 bp, 7 predicted proteins | sample Lak35m_FD_121114 | JGI IMG/M metagenome (GOLD analysis project Ga0172376, IMG submission 121114) | Freshwater microbial communities from Kabuno Bay, South-Kivu, Congo - kab_092012_35m | ecosystem: Environmental > Aquatic > Freshwater > Lake | place: Democratic Republic of the Congo: South-Kivu... | reverse complement strand
GCGGCGGCGTGGCAGGCCGACGTCAGGCGGCCGGCGTCGTCGTACCAGCCCCACATCTCCCCGCCGAGCCAACGGGGGTCGAGGCGGGTCAACCGGGCGCGGTAGTCGGCGAAGACGTGGGTGACGGGGTCGGTGGCGACCAGGTCGAGCAGGGCCGGCAGGTCCGGCGGACCGAGCACCCGCAGCCTGGCCCGACCGCCGACGTCGGCGCGATCGAGAGGGCCGGCGGGCACGGACACGGCGACGGCCGTCTCAGCCGACCGTGACGCTGGGGGCGCCGGCCTCGCCGTCGACGGGCTCGCCCATCTCCTCGGCGATCCGCATGGCCTCCTCGATCAGCGTCTCGACGATCTGCGACTCCGGCACCGTCTTGATGACCTCGCCCTTGACGAAGATCTGGCCCTTGCCGTTGCCGGAGGCGACGCCCAGGTCGGCCTCGCGCGCCTCGCCCGGTCCGTTCACGACGCAGCCCATGACGGCGACCCGGAGCGGGACCTCCATGCCCTCGAGACCGGCGGTGACCTCGTCGGCGAGCTTGTAGACGTCGACCTGGGCGCGACCGCACGACGGGCACGAGACGATCTCCAGCCGCCGGGGTCGTAGGTTGAGCGACTCGAGGATCTGCAGGCCGACCTTGACCTCCTCGACCGGCGGCGCCGAGAGGGAGACGCGGATCGTGTCGCCGATCCCCTTGCTGAGGAGGGCGCCGAACGCGACCGACGACTTGATGGTGCCCTGGAAGGCCGGTCCGGCCTCGGTGACGCCGAGGTGCAGGGGCCAGTCGCCGCGCTCGGCGAGCATCTCGTAGGCCCGCACCATGACGACGGGGTCGTTGTGCTTGACCGAGATCTTGAAGTCGTGGAAGCCGTGCTCCTCGAACAGGCCCGCCTCCCACACCGCCGACTCGACCAGCGCCTCCGGAGTCGCCTTGCCGTACTTCTCCAGCAGGCGCTTGTCCAGCGAGCCCGCGTTGACGCCGATGCGGATCGAGGTGCCGCGGTCCTGGGCCGCCCGGGCGATCTCCTTGACCTGGTCGTCGAACTGGCGGATGTTGCCGGGGTTGACGCGCACCGCGGCGCAGCCCGCGTCGATGGCCGCGTAGACGTACTTGGGCTGGAAGTGGATGTCGGCGATGACCGGGATCTGGCTCTTCGAGGCGATCGCCGGCAAGGCGTCGGCGTCGTCCTGGCTGGGGCAGGCGACCCGGACGATGTCGCAGCCCGCGGCGGTGAGCTCGGCGATCTGCTGGAGCGTCGCGTTGATGTCGGAGGTGACCGTGGTGGTCATCGACTGCACCGAGACGGGGGCGTCCCCGCCGACGAGGACCTTGCCGACCGCGATCTGCCGCGACTGGCGGCGCGGAGCCAGCACCGGCGGCGGTGCGGACGGCATGCCGAGCGGGACGGTCGTCATCGGGGCGACACCTTTCGCGAACGAGGGAGAGCGAGGCAGGGACGTCTCGAGCCTATCGCGCGAGCAGAGCCGCCCCGCGGGCCCGCTCAGCCCAGTCGGACGGGCGCGACGATGTCGGCGTAGATCAGCAGCATGCTCATCACGAGCAGGACGATCGCCATCCCGTACGCCAGCGGCAGCAGCCGCGCGACGTCGACGTAGCCCGGGTCGGGCCGCCCGCGCAGGCGGGCCCAGCCCCGGCGCACGCCCTCGTACAGGGCACCGGCGATGTGACCGCCGTCCAGCGGCAGCAGCGGGACGAAGTTGAACATCCCGAGGAAGAGATTGACCCCGGCGAGCAGCATCACGAGCGTGACCAGACGGGACACCAGGGGCTGGGTGTCGTTCGAGGTGATCTCACCCGCCACCCGGCCCGCTCCGACCACGCTCATCGGCGACTCCGGGTCGCGCTCCTGCAGACCGAGCACCGTCCGACCGACGTCGTAGAGGCGCACGGGGAGCTGCGCGATGGCCTCCACGGTGCGCCAGGTCGACTCCACCATCCAGGTGGCGGTGTAGAGCGGGTCCTGACGCTGCAGCTCGGTGACCGGACTCACGCCGAGGAAGCCCGCCTGGACCACCCGCTCGGGGTCGTCCGGGTCGATGACGGTGTTGACGGTGGTGTTGGTCGTCGACGTCCGCTCCACGCCGTCCCGGACGAAGGTCAAGGTGGCGTCGCCGTCGGTGTTGCGGCGGATCAGGGTCGTGAACTCCGCCCAGGAGCCGACCTCCTGGCCGTTGAAGGCGACGATCCGGTCGCCCGGTCGCAGGCCCGCCTCGACCGCCGGGGTCGGCGGGTCCTCGGCCGTGCACTCGCGCGGCGCGTCCGCCGGGACCACGCACTCGCTCACGGTCCCGATGGTGCGGGTGGGCTCCGCCACCCCGTGCAGGCCGAAGACCGCCCCGGCGAGGAGGAAGGCCAGCACCAGGTTGACCGTCGGGCCGCCCGCCATGACGACGAGCTTCTTCCACCAGGGCAGGCGGTAGAACAGCCGCAGCTGGTCCTCGGGCTGGACCAGCTCGTACTCCGCCGCGCGGGCGTCGGAGACCATCTGGGTGAACAGGCCGGTGTTGGACTTGCGGACCATCGTCGGATCCTCGCCCGCGTGCGGCGGGAACATCCCGACGAGCTTGACGTAGCCGCCGAGGGGGATCGCCTTGAGGCCGTACTCCGTCTCGCCGCGGCGCACGGAGAAGACGGTGCGGCCGAAGCCGACGAAGTACTGCGTGACCTTCACCCCGAAGCGCTTGGCGGGCGCCAGGTGGCCGACCTCGTGCAGCGCGATCGACGCCGCGAGACCGAAGGCGAACAGCACCACGCCGAGGGCGTAGAACACCGCGTTCTCCAACACCCACTCCCCTTCGACCGCGAACCGTCCGACGTGAGGACCGCGGCTAGACCCGCACCATCGCGCGGGCGACCTCGCGGGCCCACGCGTCGGCGGCGAGGACGTCGTCGACGGTCATGGAGGGCGCGCCCTCCGGCGCCGAGCGTACGCCGTCGGTGTGCTGATCCAGCACCGCGGCGACGGTGTCGACGATCGCGGGGAACGACAGCCGGCCGTCGAGGAAGGCCGCGACCGCCTCCTCGTTGGCCGCGTTGTAGACCGCCGGGGCCGTCCCCCCACGACCGCCCGCCTCGCGGGCGAGGCGTACGGCGGGGAAGGCGTCGTCGTCGAGCGGGGTGAACTCCCAGGTCTCGGCGCGGGTCCAGTCGACGGGCGGCGCCACCTCCGGCAACCGCTCGGGCCAGGTCAGGCCGAGCGCGATCGGGATGAGCATCGTGGGCGGCGAGGCCTGCAGGAGGGTGGAGCCGTCGCGGAACTCGACCATCGAGTGGACGACCGAGGTGGGGTGGACGACGACCTCGATGTCGGCGAAAGGCACGCCGAAGAGGAGGTGCGCCTCGATCACCTCGAGACCCTTGTTGACCAGCGTCGCCGAGTTGACCGTGATGACCGGCCCCATCGACCACGTCGGGTGGTCCAGCGCCTGCTCCGGCGTGACGGCCGCGAGGTCGGCCCGCGACCGTCCCCGGAACGGGCCGCCGCTCGCGGTGAGGACCAGGCGTCGCACCTCCTCGCGCCGGCCGCCCGCGAGGCACTGGGCGAGCGCGTAGTGCTCGCTGTCGACCGGGACGATCTGGCCGGGCCGGGCGCGGGAGGTGACCAGGGGGCCACCGATGATCAGCGACTCCTTGTTGGCCAGCGCCAGCGTGGTCCCGGCGTCGAGCGCCGCCAGCGTCGGGAGCAGTCCGACCGCTCCCGTGATGCCGTTGAGCACCACGTCGCAGTCCAGGCCCGCCGCCTCGACCGACGCGGACTCGCCGGTGCCGTGGAAGGCGGGCGCGAACTCGGCCACCTGGGCCGCGAACAGATCGGGGTTGCTGCCGCCCGCCGTCAGCCCGACGACGCGGAAGCGGTCGGGGTGGCGCCGGACGAGGTCCAGGGCCTGGGTGCCGATCGAGCCGGTCGAGCCGAGGACGACGATGTCACGCACGCGCGTCATCCTCACCCACGCGTCCCCGGCGTCGGGCGCAGGGTCGGACGCAGGGTCGGGCGGAGGGCGTCGAGGACGCCGGGGTCCTCGATGGTCGAGGGGACCGCCGGGTCGCCGCCGTCGGCGATCTCCCGCATCGTCCGGCGCAGGATCTTGCCCGAGCGCGTCTTCGGCAGGGCATCGACCACGGCGACGTCGCGCAGCGCCGCCACGGCGCCGACCTCCTCCCGGACGCGGGCGAGGAGCTCGGCCGCCAGGTCGTCGGGGTCATGGGCGACCCCGGCCTTGAGCACGACGAAGCCGCGGGGCACCTGCCCCTTCAGCTCGTCGGCGACCCCGATGACGGCGCACTCCGCGACCGCCGGGTGCCCGGCGAGGGCGGCCTCGATGGTCCCGGTCGAGAGCCGGTGGCCCGCGACGTTCATGACGTCGTCGGTGCGGCCGAGCACGAAGAGGTAGCCGTCGGCGTCGACGTACCCGCCGTCGCCGGTGAGGTAGTAGCCGTCGTACTCGCTCAGGTACGACCGGACGTAGCGCTCGTCGTCGTTCCACAGGGTCGGCAGGGTGCCGGGCGGGAGCGGCAACCGGATCGCGATGGCGCCCTCGGTGCCCGTGGCCACCTCGGCCCCCCGCTCGTCGAGGATGCGGACGTCGTACCCCGGCACCGGCAGCGAGGGCGATCCCGGCTTGAGCGGCACCGGCGCCAGCCCGCGCAGGCTCGCCGCGATCGGCCAGCCCGTCTCGGTCTGCCACCAGTTGTCGACGACGGGGACGCCGAGCCGCTCCCCCGCCCAGGCGAACGTCTCGGGGTCGAGGCGCTCCCCGGCGAGGAACAGGGTGCGCAGCGTGCTGGTGTCGTGCGCGGCCAGCAGCTCGCCGTCCGGGTCGGCCCGCTTGATCGCCCGGATCGCGGTCGGCGCGGTGAACATCGCCTCCACCCGGTGGTCGGCGACGACCCGCCAGAAGGCGCCCGCGTCCGGGGTCCCGACCGGCTTGCCCTCGTACATCACCGTGGTCGCGCCGACGATCAGCGGCGCGTAGACGATGTAGGAGTGGCCCACCACCCAGCCGACGTCGCTGGCGGTGAACCAGACCTGCCCCGGGCCGATGCCGTACACGTGCGGCAGGGACCACGCCATCGCCACCGCATGACCCCCGTGGTCGCGCACGATCCCCTTGGGCCGACCCGTCGTGCCCGACGTGTAGAGCACGTAGAGCGGGTCGGTCGCCGCGACGTCGACGCACGGCGCCGGGTCCATGGCACCGGCCCGCATCGCGACGTCCCAGTCGATGTCCCGGCCTTCGACGAGGTCGGCGGTCAGCTGGGGTCGCTGCTTGACGATGCAGGCACGGGGCCGGTGCGTGGCGATCTCCAGGGCGCGGTCGAGCATCGGCTTGTAGGCCACCGTCCGGCTCGGCTCGATGCCGCACGACGCCGTGACGATCACGACCGGCGCGGCATCGTCGATACGCACCGCCAGCTCCTGCGCGGCGAACCCGCCGAAGACGACCGAGTGGACGGCGCCGATGCGCGCGCAGGCCAGCATGGCGACGACCGCCTCGGGGATCATCGGCATCGAGATGACGACCCGGTCGCCGGGCTCGACGCCCAGGCCCCGCAGCGCACCGGCGAAGGCGGCGACCCGCTCGAGCAGCTCGGCGTACGTCAGGCGCGTCAGGGAGCCGGTCACGGGGCTGTCGTGGATGAGCGCCACCCGGTCGGCGTGACCGGCGATGACGTGACGGTCGAGCGCGTTGTAGCAGGTGTTCAGCACCCCGTCGGGGAACCACCGGTAGAAGGGCGCCCCGTCGGCGTCGAGCGCGCGGGTGGGCTTGCGGAACCAGGTCACCGCGTCGGCCGCCTCGAGCCAGAACGCCTCGGGGTCCGCGAGGCTGCGCGCGTGGAGGAGGGTGTGGTCGCCGACGGCCGAGCGGTCGGCGGGATCGGACGTGTGCGTGTCGTCACTGCCAGGCATGAGTTCATCCTGCCTGGTTAGGCTGACCGGGCATGAGCGACCTGTTCGGCGCCTATCACGGCTCCGCCCGCCGCCGGCCGGCGTACGACGAGATGTTCGAGGGTGACCAGGTGCGCTCGACGTACGCAGCGGTGCACGCCGCGCTCGACGCGATGCCCGCCACCGAGGTGCACACCCGGGCAGACGCGCTGGCCAGCTCCTACCTCGACCAGGGCGTGACGTTCGGTGTCGACGGTGAGGAGCGGCCCTTCCCCCTCGACATCGTCCCGCGCCTGATCGACGCGGAGTCCTGGCGCGAGGTGGAGGTCGGCGTCGCCCAGCGGGTCCGGGCGCTGGAGGCCTTCCTCCACGACGTCTACGGCGCCGCGGAGGTCTTCGCCGACGGCGTGGTGCCGCGCTCGATCGTGCAGAGCTCCCCGCACTTCCACCGCGTGGTCGCCGGACTCACCCCGCCCAACGGCGTGCGGATCCACGTGTCCGGGATCGACCTCGTCCGCGACGACGACGGCGCCTGGCGGGTGCTCGAGGACAGCGTCCGCGTGCCGTCGGGGGTCTCGTACGTCATGACCAACCGGCGGGCGATGGCCGGGGCGCTGCCCGAGCTGTTCGCCGAGCACAGCATCCGGTCCGTCACCGCCTATCCGCGTCGGCTGCTCGGCGCCCTGCGCGCATCCGCGCCCGCGGGCGTCGCCGACCCCACCGTGGTCGTCCTGACGCCGGGCGTCTTCAACTCCGCCTACTTCGAGCACGCCCTCCTCGCCCGCACGATGGGGATCGAGCTGGTCGAGGGACGCGACCTGGTGTGCCGGGGCGGCCACGTCCTGATGCGCACCACCCGCGGTCTCGAGCCCGTCCACGTGATCTACCGGCGCATCGACGACGAGTTCCTCGACCCCGTGCACTTCCGGGCGGACTCGGTCCTCGGCGTGCCCGGCCTGGTCAACGCCGCGCGCGCCGGCAACGTGACGATCGCCAACGCGGTCGGCAACGGGGTGGCCGACGACAAGCTGCTCTACACCTACGTCCCGGACCTGGTGCGCTACTACCTCGACGAGGAGCCGGTGCTGCACAACGTCGACACCTGGCGGCTGCGCGACCCCGAGTCGCGCGAGGAGGTGCTCGACCGGCTCTCGGAGCTGGTGCTGAAGCCGGTCGACGGCTCGGGCGGGAAGGGCATCGTGATCGGCCCCGACGCCAGCGCCGAGGAGCTGCGGGACCTCCGAGCCCGCATCCTCGAGGACCCCCGCGGCTGGGTGGCGCAGCCGCTGGTCAGCCTCTCCACCGTGCCGACCCTCGTCGACGAGGGCATCGCGCCCCGCCACGTCGACCTGCGGCCGTTCGCCGTCAACGACGGCGACCAGGTGTGGGTGCTCCCCGGGGGTCTGACCCGCGTCGCGCTCCCCGAGGGGGAGCTCATCGTCAACTCCAGCCGCGGCGGCGGCTCCAAGGACACCTGGGTGCTGGCGGCGCCGAGCGACCCCGACCTCGACCCGGAGGCGCAGGCGACGACCGCGGGCGCGGAGGCCCTCCCGGAGCTCGCCGCACCCGCCGATCCCGGCCCCGCCATGGAGCCCGAGGGCGGCGCCCAGCAACAGCAGCAGCAACAGCAGGCCCAGCGGGTCCGGCCCGCGTCGCGGAGGGAGGGGTCCACGTGCTGAGTCGCATCGCGGAGTCGTTGTTCTGGATCGGCCGCTACGCCGAGCGGGCCGACTACACCGCCCGCATCATGGACGTCCAGATGCAGATGATCGTCGAGGACGCCGGCGCCGACGAGGAGCAGGTGTGCCGCCTGCTCCTCTCGGTCATGGGGGTCGAGCACGAGGGCCGCGTCGACCGGCAGGCGGTGCTTCGGATGCTGATGTACGACGCGGACTCCCCCAGCTCGATCGTCTCGACGATCGCCGCCACCCGGGAGTCGGCTCGACGGGCCCGCGAGACCCTGTCGACCGAGCTCTGGGAGGCCATCAACACCACGTGGCGCGCGATCCCGAGCGGACGCGTGCGGACCATGCGGAGCCCCGCGGCCTTCTCCTGGGTGCGGGAGCGCACGGCGCTGGTCTTCGGCATCGCCGACTCGACGATGAGCCGCGACGAGGGCTGGCAGTTCCTCGTCCTCGGCCGGGCGATCGAGCGGGCGGACATGACCGCGCGGCTGCTGACGACCACCGCCCTCTCCGGCATCCCGACGGCGGCGTGGACCTACACCCTGCGCGCCTGCGGGGCGTACGAGACCTTCCTGCGGACCTACCGCGGCCTCGAGACCGACCGGGGTGCGGCGGAGTTCCTCCTACTCGACCGCCTCTTCCCGCGGTCGGTGGTGTACGCCCTCGGGCGGGCGGAGCAGTGCCTGGAGAACCTCGAGAGCTCCGGCTCGCGGGCCGGCTTCAGCGACGAGGCCCAGCGTCTCCTGGGGCGGGCCCGGGCCGAGCTCGAGTACCGCCCGCTCGCCGACATCGTCCAGTCGCTGCCCCACGACATGGAGCAGCTCCAGCGCACGTGCACCCTCGCGACCGACGCCATCTCGCGCCGCTACTTCGAGGGCGCCGTGGCGATGACCTGGCTGGGAGGAGCGCGATGAGCATGCAGCTGCGGCTGGTGCACCGCACCGGCTTCACGTACGCCGACGGGGTCGTCGCGTCGTACAACGAGGCGCGGATGACGCCCGTGACGACACCGGACCAGGTCGTGCTCCACTCCCGGCTCGAGATCTCGCCGACGCCGTGGGTCTACGAGTACCGCGACTACTGGGGCGCCCAGGTGACGGCGTTCGAGGTCCAGGACCTCCACCACGACCTCACCGTCACCGCCATCTCCACGGTCGACGTCGCCCGCGCGGCCCCGGAGCCCGCCCTCCTGGGCTGGGACGCGATCACCGCGGACGACGTGCAGGAGCGGTACCCCGAGCTGCTCGCCGTCTCCGACCGGACCCGACCGCCGGAGGAGCTGCGGGGCCTCGCAGCCGAGCTGCGGGCGTCGGCCGCCGCGCCGGACGAGTTCGCCCGGGCGGTCTGCGACCTGGTCCATCGCGAGGTCCGCTACGTCACGGGGTCGACCGAGGTGCATACGCTCGCGGCGGACTCCTGGGCGAACCGCGAGGGCGTGTGCCAGGACATGGCGCACCTGTGTCTCGGGGTGCTCCGGGAGGCCGGCGTCCCGGCGCGGTACGTCTCGGGCTACCTCCACCCCGACCCGGACCCGGAGGTGGGCGTCACCGCGATCGGCGAGTCGCACGCCTGGCTGGAGTGGTGGGACGGCGCGTGGGTCGGCTTCGACCCGACCAACGACTCGGTCCCCGACGACCGGTACGTCACCGTCGCGACGGGTCGCGACTACGCCGACGTCGCGCCGCTGGTCGGGATCTTCTCGGGGGGCCACAGCTCGACGATGTTCGTCGAGCTCGAGGTCACCCGCCTGCGCTGACCCCGGCCGACCCCGGCCAGCCCTGGCCGACGACCGGGCTCGGAGGAAATTCGCTTGGTGCGGCAGTCGCGGCACCGGCATGCTGCGGGTGTCCGACCGGACACCCGCCGCGAGCGGCACGAACGAAGGAGGAGCGATGCGCACCACGGTCCCGGGCCACGCCCGCCCCCACTCCCCTTCGTCCGTCAGGAGCACCACCCGCGATGAGCCGCGACCCGCGGACCGACGAGTCCGCACCCCTCACGGGGCCCCACGCTGACCCCACCGGCGACCCGCCGCCGGACCCACGCTTCGTCTGCGACTGGACAGCGGTCGACGACCCCGATGACACCACGCAGCGGTGGTCGACCTGGCACCAGGTCGAGCCGCTGTGCCGGGGCCCGCAGCCGTACCCGGACTGGCTCGTGACCAGCCGGGCCGCGATCGACACCGAGTGCGGGGTCCTCAAGACCGGCAAGGAGGCCGACGTCCACCTCGTCGAGCGGGCCGTCCCCGGCGACCCGGACCTCGCGGTCGTCCTCGCCGCGAAGCGCTACCGCTCGACCGACCATCGCTCGTTCCACCGCAGCGCGGTCTACACCGAGGGGCGCCGGACCCGCCGCAGCCGGGACGCCCGTGCCGTCGCGGCGAAGTCGGCGTACGGCCGGGAGGTCGCCGCCGCGCAGTGGGCGACCGCCGAGTGGGATGCGCTCGTCCGGCTCTGGTCGGCCGGGCTCGCCGTCCCCTACCCGGTCCAGGTCGATGGGACCGAGCTCCTCATGGAGTTCGTCGGCGAGGGGACGACCGCGGCACCGCGACTGGCGGCCACCCGCCCGGCGCCGGACCTGCTCGCGTCGTGGTGGGACCAGGCCCGCGCCTTCGTCCTCGACCTCGCCGCGCTCGGCTTCGTCCACGGCGACCTGTCGCCGTACAACATCCTGGTCAACGGTGAGCGGCTGGTGGTGATCGATCTCCCCCAGCTGGTCGACCTCGCAGCCAACCCCTCCGCGTGGGACCTCCTGCACCGTGACTGCCGGACCGTCGCACGATGGTTCGTGGCGCGCGGCCTGGATCCGCGGCTGGCGGACGGTGACTCCCTCTTC
>Ga0172376_10008897_pt1 | contig 10429 bp, 11 predicted proteins | sample Lak35m_FD_121114 | JGI IMG/M metagenome (GOLD analysis project Ga0172376, IMG submission 121114) | Freshwater microbial communities from Kabuno Bay, South-Kivu, Congo - kab_092012_35m | ecosystem: Environmental > Aquatic > Freshwater > Lake | place: Democratic Republic of the Congo: South-Kivu... | reverse complement strand
CTCGCAACTTGGGGGTTTTGCACGATCTTGTCCTGGCAATCAATCTCCACGTCCGCGGTCACGACCTGTGTCTTCAGAATTGACCACTCGCCGCGTTGATTAAATGTGGCGAACTTCAGAACTAGCTCGCTCGGCTTGGACGTGTTTCGAGTGACGAAGAGGGCACCAGCCGCGTGATTCTTCAACCAAACAGGTCTTACGACCTCAACGATTCGGAGATTCGCACCCTCGGAAGGGTTTCTCACGCGTTCGGCATCATGACGATTGACCAGATAAAGACTCACCCATGGCTGTACTTCAGGTGATGCAGCGCGATGGAAGAAGTGATGCTGTCGACTTTGCACGTGTTGAAGGGTGTCGTTGATCAGTTGTAGGGGTGGTCTGCTGCTTGCCGCAAGCACAAATTGTCGCAGTTGGGCGTCGGCGTGGTCGGAGAGCACGGCTCCCGCGAGTTCCCCTTGCCACCAGAGACTTATGCCAACTGGAACGAATAGTCCGCCCATTCCTTCGTGTTCAACGTTCGCAAGAGTGACGTTCTCGGCAATCAAGCATCGGATGCTTGGATCAATCTCTCCAATGATTTTTGCAAGTTTGTCTTGTGTCGCACTTGCCAATTCGAACGAGTCACCGTTCACCAGAACTATTGGTCTCTGTCGGGAACCTTCTAACACCTCCTCAACGAATGCTTGAGCACCCGAAACTCGAATCTCTTCCCTATTCATCGTGGAGTGGCACGTCCGCAACAACCTCTGCCCTGGCTATGGCTGCCTTTAGGTCATCAATGAGCGGAGCCTTGTCGACCATCGGCGGGGCCGGATTCGGACCACAAGTGCTGCAGTTCTCGTTTCGATTTACTGTCAGCCAAATTGACCGATGACCGTACTGGGCGGGAACGCCCCTCAAGACCTCACCAACCAGCGAGAAGTCCTGAGTCACCGCGAAGATGGCGTACTGATTTTCGGCCAGCGCCTTCTGAGCGAACTGTTCAAGGCTGGTGCCAGTGCCCTTCATCAGACATGACAACCCGAGTCGCACACCAATCACCGAGATTGCCTGAATATCCGCACCGAGTGCCACCTCTGATACAAGCCGCCCCGTCCCATAGTCATGCGAACCCTGTTCTTCCACCGGGACCATGTCTCGAAACACCGTCGCGCAGGCAAAACATGGTGATGGCGCGTCAACGACCGCTACTTCCCCCGCATACGCCTTCGCGAACGCGCCAATGAACACGGCGGGCTTCTTATGCCAATAGGCGAACTGGTTGATTTGAAGCTGCGCCCGCCGATCATCGAGGGCGCTCATGACCAGGTCGGTCCCAGCGATCAGTTGATCGAACTCATCTCGATTGAGATCCTGCAGAGTCTTCTCAACGAAGTTAATTTTCAGTTCTGGGGAAATTGCGATGAGACGCTCCGCAAGTGCATGAATCTTCGGTCTACCAACATCACTAGCTCGAAAATTCGCACGTGAGAGGTTCGCATAGTCCACGGTGTCGGGGTCAAGCAGCGTTACCTCGCCAGCACCACATCTCACAAAGTGTTCGGCAACATAGGATCCCACTGATCCGCAGCCCGCAATGAGAACATGTGCGCGACGCATGCGGTCTGTCAGCACGCCGCGAGATCGAGCAAAGAGTCCTTCGCCGACCTTGTTCGCGTAGTCGATGAACTCATCACCCACAAGCACTGGCTCGAGGTCGAGTTCACTACCCAACTTCGAGCGTCCGGTCAGCACGGTGCCTGATCGTCCAAATGCGAAGTGTCTGGGTCCGTCAATGCCAGTCAGACGTGTGTCAGCGAGTGCTTCGGCGAGACGATTCTCGGGTTCGCTGCTGATATTCCAACGAAGATGCACTTGTTTGGTCTCACCTTTTCGACCATCGAGATAGAGCACGAGTGGTGGAGTCTCCGGATACGCACCCGATGCTGCCAGCACCAGGGTCGAGTCATTGCGGAGCGTGATTTGACTCGAAACCGAGTACAAGCCATTCGAGTCGGTCGGGAAAAACTGTGGATCTGGGGACTGAAGGTTTGCGGCGAGCCGGCGCACGTCGCGGGCGAACCAGATGACCTTGGGGAGACATGGCGAGACCCGAACTCCTCGAGATCGGCTACGCACAGCAACATAGAACGATGCCCACACTCCCTCGCCGATTTTGAGCTTGTTCGACGCCGTCCTCCCTTCCTTCAGGGTGACGATTGGGGCCAGGTAGCGCCCCAGCTCAAGGTTTGCCTTAAGACCTGCAAGAAACGACTCCTCATCGGGTCCTGACGGTGTGTCAAAAGTGCCTGGATGCGAATGGACTACACCTTTGAACTGCAAGTTTCTGTCGAGTTCGTTCTGCTGCACCAGTCCTGTGAGATTCGCCGATGGCACGTAAGACGCCCCAGTAACTTCGCCCTCCTTGTCATAGACGAAGTCAACGATGAGCGAGTTCGCATAGGAGCCAAGAAGCGCGCCTCCGGTTTCCGCTGGTCGGGAGCCAATAGTCGAACAGATGGTGTCGAGGACTGTGTCGAAGATTGAATAACCGGAATCAAAGAAATCCGACGGCTCGCCCTCGTGCGATTGCCCTGTCACCGAATCGAGCAACCCGAATATTCTGGGAACCGCCCAAACAAATGGCATCGTTAGCGGTTGTTGGCGCTGTAAGGAAACTTGCCGGTGTGTGTGTAGATCGAATAGCCGTTCGCCCAGAGCACCGACTTCGCAAAAGCTTGCTCCAACGTACGACATCCCTGGACAGTCGGCTCTAGACACAGCGAGCCGTCCATGAGCACATGACTGTCATGACCAACTGGTCCACGCTCGACGACTGGGTCTACCACCATGACTCGATAGCGAGATCCATTGAAATATGCGAACAGTTTGTACTTATTGCCAAGCTCACAAGTGATGTCGTACTTGAAGCCCGTGCAACCGTCACTGACGACTTCGAGCGTATTGCGCGGCATTTTGCCCTTCGCGAACTGACGATCGTTCGGGAGATTCGGGTATGTCATAACTATCAGTTGGCGAATACCGTCTGTGGAATCTCGGAGACCGTTCGCTGGTTCTGGTTGACTTGGTCACCCATAACAAGCTTTCCTTCTGGCGTTACATAAACCTTCTCGTTCTGAGGAACATTCGGAGCATTCTCATTTGTTGACTGATTCCGGGTGAGTGTCTCCCGAAGGCGGTTCAGGTCAATTTGATCGGTCATTTGACTCCTTTTAAAGGGTCAGACTAGTGCGAATTCTGAGACTTCAACTTTGAAAACGACGCCGTAACTCATTGAGATCTGGCCCCTCAACCTGGCTTCCTGGCTCCGGGGCGCGATATTGAGGTGGCAGGACATTTGATGGGGCGGAAGTCGCCCTCGGCATGGGAATATTTGCGACAATGGGGTCACTTTTCACTTGTTGATTAGAGGTCGACACCCATTCCGTCCACTGTTGACCGCTCCAATATCGGGCGGCATATCGCCCAGTGGGGTCGCGAAACCATCCCTCCGCGGCGGATGGTCCAGGCGCTGGAGCTTGGGGATTGCTTTGCCCGAGCGGGGTCACCAAATTTGGTGAAAAGTTCTGAATTGGATGCTGCTGTAAGCGGGGATTTGCTACGCGTCGTTGACGTCGACGTCTGTTCCACCGAATGAACCAGAACAGGAGAAGTAAAAAAACGAAGTACTCCACGGCGCCTCCTAGAAGTATTTCTTCCTTTTGAAATAGTAAAACTGAACCACCGAGACCAGCCCAATCAGACCCAGAGAATAGAGCCAGCCGAGGTCTGCGCGATACCCAGGTGTCTTATCGAAGTTCTGACCAAAGTAACCAGCAATGAGCTGGGGCAATAACAGAATCGAGAGAATACCAGTGAATTTTCGAGCAACACCAGTTTGCTGCGAGCTTTGAATCTCCTGGAAACGCTCAAACATAAGCTCTAGATCGGACTCCAAATTATTACGGATAGACGTGAGATGACGAGTTCGCATGAGAAGATCCGTTATGGACACCTCCACAAACGGGGGGAATAGGTCCTCGTTGCTGTCACTCGTGCTACGTCGCACATCGACCTGGTCTGATGCGACTGCTTTGAAGACGTTTTTTGTCTCTTGTAGGAGCGTTCGCAGGCTCACTACCTCCGTCTTGTGAACGGCTGTCCGGCGATATAGCTCACTCAAATATTCGGGATCGGCATTGCTCGGAATCTGTCGACTCTCCGAAGTAACTAGCTCTAAGTCTGTCGAAACATTTCGCTTTAGGGCACTGATACTTGACTCAATGTTGGTTACAAAGATATTCGCAATCTTCGCAATTGCCATTCCAACGCTCCATTCGGGATGATCAAACAAAGTCGCCGCGTTGTCCAGTTCACGCTCTACTTCGCTCAAGTCAAACTCTGTCAATCTGTAATGAGTCGTGCGCGAAACTCTCAACACTGTTACGATCTGTTCAAAGTTCGCTAAGAAGACGACCGTATAGAAGTCAGCGCGATCGTCTACAACAGATGTCGGAGCCGCAAACATCCCAAAGACGTAATGTCCATGCGACTCAATTCGGGGAAATGGGTCGGTAAACTCATCTTGGTATCGCAGGAGAGCGTCTTGAGCGACTGGGTGTAACCCGCCAAACCGAAGGCTTCCGGCATCATCGGACTCAAACCAACGAACCAACTCTTCCCGAACAGGGTTTGTGAGGCGAATCCAACGTTTCGGCATCTCGTTACGCCTGATCCATCGTCTTTTTCTGACGCGCAACCACTATCGCTGCAAGCAACCATAGTGGCACAGTTGCCAGTAGCACTTCGGGCATCGACATAATCACGGAGTGTCCGATCTTGAACCAAACATCTAGTGCATGAATCGGAGTAGCTGAATCCCCCTCAAATGCTGCCCCAACGATTCCAAGGGCAAGAATGCCAGCAGAGAGCAGCACGGTGTTGACGAGCCATGGCACATGCGTGAGCGCAATGCGGGCTTTAGTTGACACCTCAGCAAGGTGGACGAACTTCAAGACTTTCGTCAACTTAAACAACTTTGCCAATTTTGCAGAATGGAGAAAAGAAGGTAGTGGCAGAAGCAATGACAACTCAAGCGTCTCGTACCGACCAATCGCCCAGACCAGGAACGGGTTCGCCAAGATCACGACAACAATCTGAAGTTTATGATTTCGCAACCACTCCCCACCCCAACCGTGGTGAAGCCGAATCATCAGCAGCGTCTCTACAAGAAAAGTCAGCCAGATCAATAGACCAAGGACGTCGCCCATCAATCGAAACTCTGAAGACTTTGAAGAATGAAGAAACACAGCTGGAACTGTCGCAATTGCAGCTGCTGCTGTTGCAGTGAGTGCGACGTCGGCTACCACTTTTGCATTGAAGCCTAGGATTGTTTCAAATTCGGGATCAGTTAGTCCGCTATCAAGAAGTCGAATCATGAGTGTCAGGTTCCTGCGACTACTATACGGAAACAACCCCAAGTTTCAAGATGTCGGTTGGGCCACCCGCGGTGCAAGGAAGCCCGCCTAAGCAGAACAAGTCAATCCTGCCCAAAGAATTTTAGGCCAGACGGACCGAGGTGGCAGACTGAAAATATGTTCCAGTGGTTTTCAAGATCAGTGCAGGAGGCGCTTTCGGCACCACGCAACTCCTGCCAACCACAGGCGCGATTTTCCGTGAAAGTTGATCTCCCTATCGGGTCTTTTGCCCGCAATGGCGACGTCGTCTCATTTAGCAAGAACAACCAACTTGAAACAATCCCGCAGGAGCCACCGCATGCATGCGTGATACGTGTCGGGCCCCGAAGCTCCGAGTATCGCACAGGCCAAATCGAATCTGTCCTTTTATCAACCAGCCAGAACGAATGCTTGGATCGTGCGCTCTCCTTCAGTCAGATTCCTGCGCCTTCACGTCTTCGCCATTTCTTCGGCTACCGCAAGAAACTAAACGCCTGGCGCTATCTCTCTGCATGTCCCGTGTTCTATGAACTCGTCGATGACCTGACACCGACCTATAACCGACTCATGAAATTTGGCAGAGAATTGAGCCAATCGCCTGGCCGATACTTTGATGTCACTGAGTATTATCTCGAGACAATTGATGCGAGAAAGCGCAATGCGGGCGCATCAACGTTGCTCGAGCGGAACTACCTTCACATCTCGAATGGAGCACCACTCCCGGACCGATTCAACTTCGCACCGTTGGCGTTCCACGAACACCTTCGAAGTCTGTACTTTCTCCCCGACGTCCTTGTTGTCTCTGTTGGACTTCATAACACATACTTCCGATACCAAGATGTTCGCCTGAATATCTTTGGCAATCGATTCATAACAAACGAAGTACCTCACGGAGTGCAGCCAGTCGATTACACGTGGCAGTACGTAAACAAGAACGGTGGACCGGATCGCCGCTTCAACGACAACTTTCAGATCCCGATAATTGAAATCACCGAACTTGACTTTTACTTTTCGGATGGAAGCCAGATTCACACCGCTTTCACTGACGAACGCGCCGTGGAAAACTTTGGGGCGGCACTCCGTGAATTCGGTGCTCGCACCTAGGCCGTGGTTAATCGAGTGGCGTTACTTCGTAATTGACTATTACTGGACCCGGTCGCCAATCAACCAGCGCAAAAATTGTCACCTCGACTGTTCTGTCCTTGATTGCTGAGCGCGGAACTTCAAACACCAATGTTGGCCAGCCCAAAAACATGTCGGGCTGAACGGCCTCGTTGACGAGGGTACGACCAGCACTTTTTACCAAGACATGAGCTCCACCGCTGAACGCGCTGGGCGAAGAGACGGACCATCGACGGTAGATGGTTTGTCTTGGCACGTACCCTCGCGGGGGCCACATCACCAACTCTCTCTCTCGAGTCCTCGCACCGTCTGCTTCTTTGCCGCCGATCACCATGAGAGCGTTTGACCCAGGCGTGTCACCGGTACCTACCTCCATCAGCTCTGGGAGCAGTATCCAGCGCCTGTGCCCGACCTCAGTATTGTTGGCTCCCTCATCTTCGATGTAGCTGTCGATGGCCTCCGGTCCATGGAAGCCGAGGTGGAGATTGGACTTACCCGCACCCTCGCTGCTCCAGCGGGTCATGCATCTGAAACCTGAATCAGGTTCATGATCTAGGCGACCGCTCGCATACATCGTAAGAGCAGCGGCTTGTGCGTACACGGTGAACTCGTCATTTAAAATGACACGTGGTTCAACGCCCGCCATCGCCCGATACCAGTTCACCCGAGAAAGCGTCGCCGCTTGATGTTCCTTGCTAGTTGAACCGGGGTTACAGTCCCCGACTGAACCTGTCCAACCAAGGGGTGGTGGCTGCGAGCCGAACTCACGCTGATACGCCGAACGCACCGCCGACGCAGACGATGTATCGATGATGGCCATGGGTGCTGTCCATGCCAGCGCCTGAACCTCGCGCCTCAACTGCGACTCTCCAAGGACGGCTCCGAGGGTCTTGTAATCGCCATCGGGTAGAACCAAGCCCCATGTAGGCGTCTCGGTTATTTCGAAGAAGGACGACAGGCGTCCGTCCTTATCGTCAATCGTCGGAAGCACGATTCCGTAGCGTCGAAGAAAGTCAATCTGATCGCTGAGGTCACCATTGATAGGGACACTCACGAAGTTAACCGAACTCGACCACTCCTCAAGAATTTGAGGGAGGTACTTCGCTTCATCGGCACACAAACTGCAGGAGGGTTGCCAGAACCAAAGTGCAGCTGGTCGTGCCTGTAGCAGTGGGTGATCTAACGGCCCAAGATTCCTCGCTGGTGGCGCAAGAGTCGTGCTTGATGTGGATGTGGGTAGCAGCGCAACTGTCGATGTCGAGGTGTCTGATGGCAACAGAGATGTCGAAGGTGCTGGTGGATCAGCGATGCCAGCTTCAACCGAGGAAGTTGTAATCTGACTTCGCTCATCAACGTTGCTTCTCAGCAATTCAATTCCTCGCCAACCCAGCGCAACGGCAATGAACGAGGCGAGTCCTAGCCACACCACTCTCGAAACACGTACCTCTGGAATACAACCTGGGCAAAGGTCGTCACCGCAGATTTCACAAACTTGGAGGTCCTCGTCAACCATCTCTGAGTTCAAAGACTAAGGCGATGAACTGAGCACGTCCGAGATGATTCGTAAGAACCCTCTATCACGTGAAGTCCCATGAGTTCCTCTAAACCTAGGCGTTCTAGCTAACTCAAGGCAGATTAGTATGCCTTGAAGTGAGAAGGCGGTTGGGTAACTCCGTTTATTGGCTGCACCACATCTGGATTGCGGTCGCTGTCTCTTCGCTAGTGTCTCTCATCCGAGTTCTGCAACTGAGTGGAGAACGTCGAGACTCCATCGCAGCAAATCGCGAGATTCTTGACCGGATTGCGGTCCCCGACGTCCAAGTGGGAACGGCACTTGTCCTAATGGCCAGCTCCCTCTTCGTGATTCGACGAAGATTGAAAGCCGGCGTGCTCTCGCGTCTTGGAATCAGGTGGCAACGAGTGCTAACAGGAATCCTGGTGCCACTGCTAGTGCCATTCTTCATATTTCGAGATATTGAAAGGCTCTCCGCTGTGGAGAGAACCAACGCCGTCACGAGCGAAGGTCTCCGTCGGGTAAGAGCTTCTTGGATTTGGATTATTTGGCCGCTTTTTCTTGTTATATGGGGGTCAATTGGCACGCGTTTGGACTACGCCTTAATTGGAATTACTTACGTCACCGAAGGAACTGCAGCGATTGACGATCCCTTGCGTTACTTTCTCAAGTGGATCGAACCCTCTGTAATTACAACTGCGCTCGATTCGTACTCGCAATTCATTTGGATTGGCGCTGTTGCGTACTGTATCTCACTGTTTTGCTTCGCTGCAGTCTCCTGGGCACTTCTTCACCGCGCCACACGATCCGCCAAGCAGGTGCTTCTTTGATTAGTGCTCGGCCTCAATGCCTTTCGATCTTGGTGGCACTCTCAATCTCACTCACGGCTTGCGGTGACGCACCGTCGCAGGAACGCTCCTGGCAGATCGACAATTCAGAGGTTTCGACCTCGGTTCCACGTCCATTGATGCCAGATGTTGTGTGTCTAGATCTGCAAACGGCTCAAGATTTGATTCAGGACCAAGGAGTATTTTTTTCGCGATCCAATGACGCGTCTGGGCAATCGCGTAGCCAGGTAATTGACCGAAACTGGGTCGTGGTGGGCCAGAACCTCCCACCGGGCAGTCCAATTGGTGAAGGCGAGGTAGTTCTCGACGTATTGAAAATTTCCGAAGCTACTGAAGAAGGGCTCTGCTAGAGACTGAAGCGACGCACGAACCGACGCTCAAGCCCCGATGCCCAACTGCTGCTTCGTCAACGAAGCTGCTTTAACTCACGCCTAGCAACCTTCACGTCGGCAGATGGCTTCGGCCACTGAAGATTCATACCCTGCAGAGCTGACCGGACGATACCGCTAACGGCAAAGTCTCGAAACCACTTTGAGTTCGCCGGAACCACATACCAAGGGGCGTATTCAGTTGAAGTCAAAGTCACGACCCTTGAGAATACAGAGATGTACTTATCCCATCTCTGCCGTTCCGCTAGGTCTCCCATTCTGAATTTCCAGTTGCGATTTGGTTCATCTAACCGAGCCATCAGTCGATCCCACTGCTCGTCTCGCGAGATATGCAGTAGAAACTTCACGATGACAGTTCCCTCATCGGTGAGCATTTTTTCAAACGAATTAATGTGTTCGATCCGCGCAGAGAGTTGGTTGCGCGAGAGACTTTCGTTCAACATTGGCACAATGAGGTCTTCGTAGTGACTGCGATTGAAGATGCCAATCGAACCTCGCGGTGGGCATGCCGCATGCACTCGCCACAGGTAATCGTGAGCAACTTCTCGGCCGGCTGGGACCTTGAAGGAAGTTACGTGAGTTCCTTGCGGATTAAATGCGGTGAATACTTTCCTTATCAAGCCATCTTTGCCAGAGGCGTCAATTCCTTGCAGCACGATAAGTAGCGACTTACTCCCATCGGCATACAAGTGATACTGAAGTTCTTCCAACTTCTTGAGATTCTGTTCTGTTTTCTCTCGGCTCTTTTCCATTTCCCAGCCGAGCGTTGACGACGCCGCTCGGTCACTAAGCTGCGCGCGACTTCCTTGTAATACTCGCAAAAGTTTTACTGGGTTTCCTCGATCCCTAGCCATTGCCCAATACAACCTCCCTCTTCAACACAAGATATCGAGCTGCCACGGTCAGCGAAGCGTTGGAAAATCCCACTGACTTCATACTTGACTCTCGTGCGAGCAAAGGTATCACCTGGCGACACGTTGCTCGACAACAGCAGGGTGATTCGTGTCTCGGCTAGATTCCCAGATGTGGGACTCTTCAAGTGGGCAGCCAAAACGACGTATTACACGGGCAAGAAGGCGGTGCGTGGCGCGGGACGATCAATCGCGCGAGATATTCGGT
>Ga0172376_10008895_pt1 | contig 10430 bp, 16 predicted proteins | sample Lak35m_FD_121114 | JGI IMG/M metagenome (GOLD analysis project Ga0172376, IMG submission 121114) | Freshwater microbial communities from Kabuno Bay, South-Kivu, Congo - kab_092012_35m | ecosystem: Environmental > Aquatic > Freshwater > Lake | place: Democratic Republic of the Congo: South-Kivu... | reverse complement strand
TTTTTTACAAAGCTTTGCCACCGGGTAAACGGATAAGCAAAAAAACAGGCGAGCCATACTATGAATATCGAAAAAACCGAAGCGATAAACCCGGTCAATTAACGGGCATTGGCACTATGGATTATTTTGATGTACGCAATATTCAAAGCTTGGACCAGCTTAAAAAAGAATATTACAAGCTGGCAAAAAAATACCATCCGGACGCGGGAGGTTCTGAAGCTGCATTTAAAGCTTTGCAAGCCGAATATGAGGAACTGACCAACAACTATTTAAAGTATGGCAATTTCACCAACAAAGAAAAGCAAGTTGAAGTTGAAATTGACGAGCGATATATGGCCGTGGTAAATGAAATAATGCGGATACCCGGCATTGACGTTGAAATAGTTGGTTCATGGATTTGGGTTAGTGGATTAACTTACCCGGTAAAAGATGAACTGAAAAAATTGGGCTTTATGTTCGCGCCACTCAAAAAGATGTGGTACATAAATACAACCGGAACAAAAACCAAAAAAGGTAAGGAAATGGATATAGAAAGCATTCGGAAAAAATACGGCACAAAAAAATTTAGTCGGGACGGTGGTAGCTATATTGAGGGCATAAATGGCCCGGTTAAAATTTCACCGCTTCAAAAGCGAAAATTTAAGCTATCAATGTCAAAGCTTATCAAAGCACTCCAAAAACGTAAACCCTCCGCAAATGGCTAAAAAAGACGATAAAACAGGACTTTTAATCTTGCTTGGTATTGTTGCCATTGGTGGCATTTATGCTTTGACCAGGAATGATGCCGATGATAATGCCGAGGATCTGACAGTACCTTATGGCGGCAGCGACCCAAACACCGGATTACCCCGCGGCATTGCAAATAAAAACCCGTTAAACCTTTCCCTTTCTTCAATTAATTGGCAGGGAAAAGTACCAAACGCTGCGAACACGGACCGAGGTACACCCCGTTTAGAGCAATTTAACGAACTTTGGTATGGTATTCGGGCTAACTTGTTAAACATAAATAGTTATATCAAGAAAAAGCCTGGTATGCCATTCCATGAATTTATTAGTATGTGGGGAACGGGCAAGCCTGACCAATACGGAAAAAATCAAGCCGTAACGAATTATGCTAACTATGTTGTAAAACAGATGCAGGCATACGGATACCCTACCATGAACGTGAACAACAAAATCCAGCCTTTCTATAAATATACTTTGGCAGAATTGCGCCCGTCGCTTTGGGCTTTGTTCCGTGGTATGGCTGAATTTGAGAACGGGAAACAATACGCGCCAATGATTGCGCAAATGAAGCCCGAATATGACAAGGCATTTAACGCAATTAGTCAGCAACTTTTAACTGCATAACAAATGGCAAACTATGTTACCACGGTGATACAAAACACCAATTTAGCGACGTTCCAAACTACTTTAAATGCTTGGTTAGCGGTTAATTCAAGAAAGGTTATCCAAATTAATTTTAACCATATTTCCAAGACCACAACAATAACGCAATACATTTGCACCGTAACCCATTACCCGCTATGAATACAAAGCAATTTGTTGTAATTGTATCCGGACCGGATACGGCAACCCTCCAAACAAAAATTAATGATGCACTTGCAAATTTAACCGAGGATTCAACGGTGCAAAATATGTTTTACTTTAATGATACGGCAGATTTCCATTGTAGCATTTGGATTGTTTCTTTTGTGCAGCAACCTTAATTTTAATATATGGAAAATTTACATTTTGACCAGCCCGGATTAAATGAAGTTGTCTTGCTGGTGGTAGGTATCATTTTACGCTTTATTGAGCGCAGACAAATGAAAAAAGGGGCTAAATAAGCCCCTTTCTTTTTAACTCAATTTATTAATTAAATATTTGCCCCATTGGTCGGCCATTGCTTGAGCAATACCAGGAAAAGTTTTTGAACGGTCTTTGCTTCTTTCTTCTTTACTTTTATACCACTTTGCCGCCACTCCTGAATATGTCCTTTTTCCCGATTTGCTTTTTTTGCTTGCATATTCAATCAATACCGGTTCAACGTGGGTAATTTTATTATCAAATAAATTAGGCCGTGGATTATGATATAAAGGAGGTAAATTTTTAAGCCACAAACAGGTTGTTTTTCTTACGTTATCCCCGAAAAAATATGGCTGAATAACTTGGTCAGGCAGTCTATAAAATGTACTCATAACGCCCCTTGGATTTTCAATAGCGATATGTTTAATATTTGCATTTGCAAGATTTAAAAAAAAATTTATCCCCTCTTGTTGTCTGCCATCCTTACGTTTTTCTTTAAACCATGCCGCGCCGCTATTTGCTAAATGCGTACAAGGTGGAAACGCAATTAAAGCATCCCAACCATCATTTAAAATATCAAAAATATTTCCTTGGTAGTGTTTAGCCTTTGGATTTCGATTTGGTTGTATGTCACAACTCCAAGCGTCAAAACCCAATAATTCAAAACGATGCCGCACCTCGTCGCTTTCCTCGCAACCAATTAAAATTTTGATTTTTTTATTTTTCATGTTACAAGTTTAAAATAGTTTGAAATTCGCAGTCTTTTTTTCCGTTCGGTGTAAGCTTAATTTTAAAGCCGTTATCCTTTAAGTATGAATCAAAAGTATATTCGTCCGGGAAGTTGTGGGAACTTTCAATGAAGCCCCTGTAAACGGCCAAAAATCGTTCCGTTACTTTATCCGGATTGGGTGCTTCATAAGTTTTTTTGCGCACGTTCCGCATACTTTCTTGAAGCTTTGCAAGTGAATCATTCCAGCTATCAACGTCGAAATCTTTGGGCAAAATTGTAAACTCTAAAGCCTCTACTTTTTTACTTTTTTTCTGTTTAATTTGTCTATACGAAAACTGAATTTCGGTAAAGGTTCTAATTTCCAAATTTGCCGGGTCAATAATCCTTTTTTTGAAGTCGTGCCATTTTGGATAAGCATTTATATCTATGTCCAAAAGCTTTTTAAGTTCCTCAATTGATACGGTCCATTTCCCTTTCTTTTCGTGCATTTTTAGCAGTTCATATACCCGGATAGATTTTACGGTTTTCATTTCCCGGATATGGCCCAAACGGTAAGCAGTAAATTTATGTTTGAGCTCAAATAAATGCGGTTTAAGCTTTTCCGGAAATTCAAATTCAACAATTCCATCCATGCCGATTTTAAAGCTTGCAAGCCATGAGCACCATGTTTTATTCCCAAGATAAATCATGTCGTTCCGGTTTAGTTCCCGGATAGCATTAACAATAATATTTTGTGCATCATTGCTTTTATCTATGTCAAGTAAATAAACCAATTCGCGCAAAGAAACGCGGTAAAAATTTTGCATTTGTCGTTCCTTAGAATTTAGCAAACTGATAAAAATGCAGACCAGCTTTTGTGATGTCAAATTCAACTTGTAATAACTCCCAGTTAGTTCATTTGATTTTACCACTACGTTCCGGTCATATCTTTTTATTACCATGCTTTTGCCCTTATCCGGGGCTGTTTCCGGTTCTTTTTTTTGTTCGTCCATCATTCCTCTAGGTTAAGTGAAATAAAACTATGTACGGCCTTTAAAACAGGTTCCGGGCCTATGAATGTCGTGGTAAATGTTTCTTTGTATGCCGTTACGTTTAAAAGTTTTACCGCGTGATTTTCTTCCAAAGCTTCAAGGACTAACATAGGACCGTGCGAATATTTGCTAAATGTGATAGATATAGTTTTCATAAGTCAAGGACGTTTTTAGATACGGTTATATCAATGTAACCTTTGCGCGCTTCGATAACATAAACCAGCTTCCATTGCTCGCAAAACCCGTTAATTTGGTCTATTTGGTGCTTGGTGAAATATCCATTTGTTATATAGATACCAGCAAAACCAATGCTAAATTCCAAGGTAGGAAACAAGCTTTGCAGTTCTTTTTTTCGCGCTTCATAAAAAGCCGCTAACTGTTCCTTTTTTTGACTTATTGGCAGTCGGTCAAATGCGTTTTTTTCTGTGTTTTCCATTTTGTCGTTTTTAGGTTATAGCGACAAATTTATATAAAAAAACAAATAACGACAAAAATTTTTTGTTGTCCGCACCGCCCCGATAAATGTCCGCAATTCCCCCCCAAAATTCCCCGATAAATGTCCGCAATGACTCCGATAAATGTCCGCTATTACTCCGATAAATGACCGCTTTTCCCCTCAGAACATATTAAAAATCAACGCGTTACAAGCCCCTAAACAAGTAAAAAAGAGAAAAAAAATATATAAAAAAGGGAAAAATGGATTTTCTTCCCTAAATCAGCGACCTAAGACTGTTAAAATTTTAACTTTTCCCTAAAAATTTAACTTTAAAAAAATAAACACCGGGCGCGCGGTCCAGGCTAAAATGCAAAACACCCGGATTGCGGTCCGGGTGTTTTAAGAGTTCAGGCGTTTAGGCCGTGATTTGAGGGGCAAACGGTGCATCCCTGCATTGCGCTGCATTGCAAAAATGCAAATTTTATTTGAAAATCAAAGAAAAAAGCATGAAAAAAAGTCATATTTGACGGGCATTTTGTGGTTTTTTTGATTCCACCCCGTAAAAAATTGGCCAAAATGTCTTACAATTGCGTTATATTTCAGCCACAAAATACACTACCGCATGAATATTTTGTTACCCGTCGGCATAGTTGCTTTTGCTTTGTTTGCAGCAAACAAAGGCAGAGCAGCAGAAAAATTGAAGTTTTATTTTAAATCCGTCGATTTTTCCAAAATGACGTTAAGCAATTGGCAAGCGACGGCATTTTTTGAGGTGGTCAACCCGACCAAAACCACGCAAAACATTGAAGCGATTTTTTTAACCGTGGAACTTGCGGATACCAGGGAAACGGTAGGCAGAATTGAAATAAACGAAGCACAAAAAATTGGCGCGCTTGGTAGTTCAACCCTTGCTTTGCCAATAAAAATTCAACCAGCAGGAGGGGCTGCATACTTAGCCAGGATGCTGCAAGGTAAAAGCACCCGGTTAAAAATATCCGGATACATTTATTCGCTTGGTATTGCTATTCCTTTCGAGCAAGAGTTATGAATTTAGCCCTCCCGATACAAGGCACAAAAAAGCGCATAGTTGAAAATCAACGCGCCACGGATATAATTCGCCTGATGCTGGTATCAGAACAAGAAAGCCAAAAATATTTTCCAGCATTACGCAAATATTTTTTGTGTTCGGACCAACTAGATAACGCGCACAAAATTTTTGATTATTCGCAAAATCATTTAATCTATGACCGCGAGCCACCCGAAAACCAAAACGTAAAAACCGTGGCCCGCGTATTGCACGATAAATACAACGATTGCAAAGGTTATAGTACATTCATTTTATGCGCGCTTCGCGCTTGTGGTATCCCGGCACGCTTTCGATTTGCCTCATACAATTTTTGGGATAAAACACCTACCCACGTTTACGTCATTGCAAAAATTGACGGCAAAGATTACGTGATGGATGGAGTAATAAAGCGATTCGATGAAGAAGCCGCATACAAGCATTTTTCAGATGTTCAATTAAAACCCCTTAAAATGGCACTAAATTATTTGGGCGCAACCCCGGCAATTGGCCGAAAATCCAAAGCTGAAAGACAAGCAAAGCGCGCAGCTAAAAAAGAATCCAAAGCAGTCAAAAAAGAAGAGCGCAAAGAAAAGCGCAAAAAGGTAGTCGCTAAAATTGCAGCAGGTCCGGCCCGTGCTGCATTTTTAATTTTAGTTGCTGCCAATGCCTTTAAACTTGGCGATAAACTTGCCGAGGGTTACAGAAAAGACCCCAACAAAATCAAAGGCTGGTGGTCGCGTTTTGGCGGTGAATGGAACGCCTTAGTGCAAGCCGTAAACAAACGCGCAAAGCAACCAATTGGAAGTCCCCTGACCGCTGCCATTGCAACCGCAACCCCGATTTTGATAGCTGCAAAAAAGCTTATTGATGAACTTGGTTTATTCAAAGGCAGCAGCGACCAAGACGCAATGGATATGGACCAAGCAATTGATGATGGAATTAGTACACTAGAAAGTGACCCAAACATTTCCAAAAGTGTTGCCGTAACAGATGCGGATTTTAAAAGTGGAAAAATTTTAAAATCTAAAGGAGGCACAAAGTCAATGGACGTTCAGCCAACAGATGCAACCGCACCAGCCCCGGCAGATGATGAAGCCGAGGAAAAGAATAACACTTTGCTTTATTTGGGCCTTGGTGCAGCCGCTTTATTTGTCTTGCCTAAAATGATGGGAGGGAACAAGTAATGGCAAAAAAACAAGCAACCGCAGCCGAAAGCAGAGCAGCAAAAGCCAAAGCAGATAAAGCAAAAGCAGAAGCAGCAAAAGCAGCAAAAGCAGAAGCGAAAGCGAAAGCAGATGCAGCGAAAAAAGAAAAGCGCGAAGCTGACAAAGCGAAAAAAGCAAAAGCAGAAGCAGAAGCGAAAGCAGATGCAGCGAAAGCAGTAAAAGCAGAAGCAAAAGCAAAAGCAGATGCAGCAAAAGAAGCGAAAGCAGATGCTAAAAATTGGCCTTTAAATTTTGTTGGTCCGGATGATTTTGTAAAAATTTTTGATGGCAAAAATTACAAGGAAATTCCGGCAAAAGATATACCTATTCGCGTTCTTTTGAACCTGAATGAAGCAACCAAAAAGTAAATGTTAAACCCTAATAAAAGCTAAGTATGGCTAAGAAAAAAAGAAAAAAGGGAACAACGCGCCGCCGTCGTAGCAGTTCCCGTAGAATGTCTGGCATTGGTGCTATTGACATGAACGCGGTATTATTTACGGCATTGGGTGGTGTTGCCTCCGATGTTCTTGACCGCATAATTCCATCCACAATAGACCGAAAACTTGTCGAGGGTGGAAAAATTGCCGTCGGTATCTTTTTACCGCAGCTTGTAAAAGATGCCAAAACTAAAGCCATGTTACAAGGCCTTGGTAGTGGTTTAATTGCCGTCGGTACATCTGGCCTTATGCGTGAGCTTGGATTTTTTCAAGGACCAACAGGGAGCCCGGACGAAGTCGATGAACTTGCCGTAGCAATTGAGGGAGTAAATACCGATATGATTGCAGCCGACGTGCTTGGTGGTGCAGGCGGTGATTTAGATATTATCAATGCCGATGTATTGGGTCAAATGGACCTTGCCGTTGTAAATGGTGATATGGATTTAATGTAATCCAAGCAGTAATACTGTTAAACTGTAAAGGCTAAAAGCTAAGTTTTTTTATTCACTTAATATTTTTATCATGAAACAATTTATTAATCAAAAGGCAGAATTTAACAAGATTTACGAGAAATACAAGCAGCTTGGCAAGTCATCAGTACGCCTTACCCAATCCGCGCTTATTTCAACTGTGCCAATTTCAAATGGCCGAAGCAGTTACAATTTTCCAATTTTGGAAACAGACCCGGGTTTTTTTGAACCATTGGATAAGCGTTTAAATATCAATGATGAGTTCATCATTACTTCGATGGGATTATACATTTTTGCGGAGGTTACAGACCCCGAGCAACCAACGCTTCGCAATAATTGGATTTGGCTTACCACGCCTCCGATGGAATTGGATATTTCTTTTTTCCAACAAAATCCGCTTTACAATGGCACTATTTCCATTTCCGTGAACAACATTAAGTACATGGAAAAATGGGACACAAAACGCCATGAATACCGAGGTGTTACACAGTTTCAAGGCGTTTCTGTTGGTACTCCAAATGCAACATTGCCGAGCAATGATTTTGCAAATAATGCCATGTATCCGGTATCTCCAATGGTTACTTTGTCAGGTGCAAAGAAAAATGATATTTCATTGACCATTCCGCAACCAATTGATGCCGCGGCTGGTTTTCTTCCGGTTCCGGTAGGTGCGCAATTAACCGTAAATGCAATTCGCATAGGAATGAAATTTGACGGCTTCTTGGCACAAAATGCTTCCAAGTTCCAAGACTAAAAATAAGTCTAACCAAAGGGGGCAAAATGCCCCCTTTTAATCATTCTAGGATATGTCAGACCAGCATAAAATTTTTAAACACGAATTAGTGGAAGTTGTTATTCCAGCCGGAAGCATTGCCACTAAATACCAATTTCCCGACGTGCAAAATTTGCGCGATAAACATTTATTGGGAATTGATGCGTACACCGCGCGATTTGTTCCGCGTTCTATCCTTTCTCAAAATGTTGTAATTACTGAGGATGTAGCAGCGCAAAGCTATTTAACCTTGGAACTTTACAACGGCAAAAACTTTCTGAATCAAATGCCATTGCCGTCATTTATCGGAATGGAAATTTCAGAAGATGCCGACAATTCATTTAACCGATATAAACGCGATTTTGTAGGTCAAAAAATCAATTGGCCAAAATGCTTCATTGAAGTTACAGAGGGTTTTGTACAAAGCGACGTTCCGCGTTCTTATTTGTTTTCTGTTTGGTATCGTGAAAGTATGGTGATTGAGGAACAAGACCTAGCCTCTAGCTTCGGAAGAAGAAAGTAAACACAAACAAATTTGTTGCCATGAGTTTAGATGTTGATTTAATTGGTGTAGGTCCTGTATCAACTGTTATCAAGCAGTCCGGCTTACCGCGCTTTCAAATTATTAGGCGCGGTGCTGGCCGGGGCGCAACCCCGGTTTTTGAGTGCCTCCAATGCCAAAATGCAGAGAAAGCCGCAAAGGAATTTGAGAATTGGGCCAACACTTTGTTAGCTGCAAACCCGGCTAATAATGTCCAATACGATATAATGATTTTTGACGAAAACCCTTTGGATGATGATGAAGAAAACCCAGCAAAGGCAAAGCGGTTCAGGTCAAAAAAAATCCGTTTCTGCTTTGTGTTACAAAACACCGTGCAGGATATGGGAGTAATTAACGGGCCGCGATATGAGCAACCAGCCGCGCCCGATTTAAGCCAATTTGTGCCGCGTTCTCAAGTAGATAGCTTGCTAGCTGCCGAGCGCGAAAAATTAGAGTGGAAATACAAATTCGACCAGCTTAATGAAAGGCTGGCACGCATGGAAGAAGAACAAGAAGAAGAAGAAGAAGAAGAAGAAGAAGCGCATGGAAGTGATGCCGTGAAGTTTTTAGACAAGCTTTCGGGCCTTTTTAACGCAAAAAAAGAACCCGAAGCAGTAATAAACGGCCCGGAGGGTGATAGCCCCGCAGACAAGCTAAAAAGGATTAATCAGGCCGTTACAATTTTGGCAAAGCACGACAAAAACATAGATAAAAATTTAATGAAGCTAGCGGAACTTGCCGAGCGCAAACCGGATACGTTCCAAAGCTTAATATCCATGCTTCAAATGTATTAAGATGCCCGGAAGTAACTTAATCGTGCAAGTAACACCAGCCGAAGTAAATAGCAAAGGATTTGCCACTTACTATTTATACGCTGATAAAAAATCGGTTGCTTGGATTTCATTAACTGACCCCGGCACTATCCGCGACCCGTATTTTAACGCTGGTAGCTTGGTATGTGATGGACCTTGTAAAATACCGAGCGATTGGAAGCAAAAGCAAATATTGCTAGTTGATGGCAAAACAAAGCGCGTATTTATTAAAACCAATTATGATGCTGCCCCGGTTGAAATTACCGAAAAAGCTAAAAAAGAAGGCATTTGGCCGCTTGGTGCTGAATATAGCAAAGATACAGGCGAATTTGAAGCCTCCGGGAGTGGTGGTGAGGGCGACGGAGGCGCAGCCCCTTTCGGTTTAAAATTGCCGTTCATGGATTTACCCTTTTGGGAGTTAATGCCCAATTGGTTGCTTTGGGCTGGTGTTGTAAATGGAGTTTACAACGTCGATAAAAAAGTAAGAAAAAAGGAAAGCATTGGCATCATTGGCGGTGCTGGTGTTGTGTTGGGAGTTTATGCAGGTGTTGAGTTAATGAATCGTAAAAAAACGAAGTAATGGAACAATATTTTTTTCGTAACGAACTTTGCATACAGGATAAAACGCTGGAAACGGCAGGAGTTATGCAAATAGGCATTGCAAATTTTAATGGAGGCGATATTACAACAGGAAGAATATTTTTAAATGAATTTCCAATTTACAATGTACCTGAGCCGCAAAGGGGAGTAAATGCAAATAATAATATTATTTGGTTTCCCGTGAATGGTGGTGAACGTGATGCCACGCTTTACAAAATACGTTTTAACTCTATATTGCCCAATGATAGAAGGCAGGTTTGGATATGGTACAAAGTGATGTATAAAAAATCGTAACATGGCAACAAAAAAAGACACAAAACAACTCCCTTTATTTACCGCTTCGGAACAAAAAACAAAGCAAGCAAAACCGAAAAAAAGGCGCGCAAAACAAACAGGCAAAAGCAATATTTTCCATGATGTTTTTTACAAAGCTTTGCCACCGGGTAAACGGATAAGCAAAAAAACAGGCGAGCCATACTATGAATATCGAAAAAACCGAAGCGATAAACCCGGTCAATTAACGGGCATTGGCACTATGGATT
>Ga0172376_10008894_pt1 | contig 10434 bp, 10 predicted proteins | sample Lak35m_FD_121114 | JGI IMG/M metagenome (GOLD analysis project Ga0172376, IMG submission 121114) | Freshwater microbial communities from Kabuno Bay, South-Kivu, Congo - kab_092012_35m | ecosystem: Environmental > Aquatic > Freshwater > Lake | place: Democratic Republic of the Congo: South-Kivu... | reverse complement strand
TGGGTGGCGTGTGCCACGATGCGGGCCAGCGGCTTGAGGCCCTGGGCCTTCGCGGCGGATTCGCGCATCAGCACCAGCGCGGCGGCGCCGTCGTTGATGGACGACGACGAGGCGGCGGTGATGGTGCCGTCCTTCTTGAAGGCGGGACGCAACGAGGTGACCTTGTCGAGCTTGACCTTGCCCGGGCCTTCATCGACCGAGACCACGCGCTCGCCGCTGCGGTCCTTGACCGTCACCGGCGCGATTTCCTTGGCGAAGGCACCGCTCTCGGTGGCGGCCTTGGCGCGCGTCACGGAGGCGATGGCGAAGGCGTCCTGCTGCTCGCGGGTGAAGCTGTATTTGGCCGCGCAGTCTTCGCCAAAGGTGCCCATGCTGCGACCGGGTTCGTAGGCGTCTTCCAGGCCGTCGAGCATCATGTGGTCGTAGATCTTGTCGTGACCCATGCGGTAGCCGCCGCGGCCCTTGAGCATGAGGTAGGGCGCGTTGGTCATGCTCTCCATGCCACCGGCCACCATCACGGTGGCGCTGCCGGCCAGCAGCATGTCGTGGGCCAGCATGGTGGCCTTCATGCCCGAGCCGCACATCTTGGACAGCGTCACCGCGCCGGCCGACAGCGGCAACCCGGCCTTGAGCGCCGCCTGGCGCGCGGGCGCCTGGCCCTGGCCGGCCATCAGGCAGTTGCCGAACAGCACTTCGTCGACCAGTTCGGCCTTCACGCCGCTGCGCTCGACCGCGTCTTTGATGGCGACACCGCCCAGGTCGTGGGCGGACAAGGCAGCGAAGTCGCTCTGGAACGACCCCATGGGGGTGCGGGCGGCGCCGACGATGACGACGGGATCGGTGTTCTGGCTCATGTTCAGGTCTCCTGGGTTCAGATGAAAAGGATCAGTTCAACAGCTCTTTGTGCGCCTGCGCGCGAAAGCGCCGGGCACGTTCGTAGGGAAAAATGTCGAACACATGGCCGGCGGCGATGCGTTCCTGGTGCGCCTGCCAGAACGCGGGATCCAGCAAGTCGGCGTGGTGTTTCATGAAATCGTCGCGCACCAGCGGGTTGCCCAGCAGGAACGGGCCGAAGGTTTCGGGGAACACGTCGTGCGGCCCGACCGAATACCAGACCTCGCCAGACATCTCGTCTTCTTCGTTGCGCGGCGGCGGCACACGGCGGAAGTGGCAGTCGGTGATGTATTCGATCTCGTCGTAGTCGTAGAACACGACCTTGCCGTGGCGCGTGATGCCGAAGTTCTTCCACAGCATGTCGCCGGGGAAGATGTTGGCGGCCACCAGGTCCTTGATGGCGTTGCCATACTCGACCACGGCCTGGGTGATCTGCTCGCGCGCCCGCTGTCGCGCGGCATCGGTCCCGTCGGCGGCCTTCAACACGTCGAACGCTTCCTGCAGGTAGATGTTCAGCGGGATCATGCGGCGCTCGATGTAGCAGTGCTTGAGCAGCACCTCGATGCTGCCGTCGCCGTTGCGGTCGCCGATCTCGATCTGGCTGGGCGCGAACTTCTGGATCTCGGCGATCAGCTCGTCGGTGAAGCGCGCGCGCGGAAAACCCACCTCGGAGAACTCCAGCGTGTCGGCCATGCGGCCCACACGGTCGTGCTGCTTGACCAGCAGGTACTTGCCGCGGATCTGCTCGCGGGTCGTGTCCTTGGGCGCGGGGTAGAAGTCCTTGATGAGCTTGAACACGAAGGGGAAGCTCGGCAGGTCGAACACCAGCATCACCATGCCCTTGATGCCGGGCGCGATGCGGAACTTGTCGGTGCTGTGCCGCATGTGCGCGAGGAAGTCGCGGTAGAAGAGCGTCTTGCCTTGCTTGGCCAGGCCCAGCGCGTTGTAGAACTCGGCGCGCGGCTTGCGCGGCATCAGGCTGCGCAGGAACTGCACGCAGGCGCTGGGCACCTCCATGTCGACCATGAAGTAGGCGCGCGCGAAGCTGAACAGCATCAGCAAGTCGTCTTCGCCGAACAGCGTGGCGTCGATCACCAGGCGGGCGTTCTCGTCGTGCAGGATGGGCAGCGCGAACGGCACCTCCTGGAAGCCATTGATGATCTTGCCCACCACATAGGCGCCCTTGTTGCGGTAGAACAGCCCCGAGAGCGCCTGGATCTGGAAGTTCGCACGCAGCTTGTGGTGGTCGAAATGCCGGCGCATGGCTTCGAGCACCAGCCCCGCGTCGCGCCCCAGGTCGTCGAAGGGCACTCGCAGGTCGAAGTCCTCGATCATGCGGCGCAGCTCGTCACGCATGGTCTCGTGCGTGGGATAGTAGCTGCGGTAGGTGGGCAGGGCGCCCCGGGCGTCGTCTTCGATGTACTCGGTCGACACGGCCGGGCGCACGAAGATGAAGTCGTTCTGGAAATACGCCCGCTGCAGGATCTTGGTGGTGACCGAGTTGAAGAAGGTCTCGGCCAGCTCGGGCTGGTGGTGGTTGACCAGCAGCCCGATGTAGTGCAGCTTGACCTGCTCCCAGACTTCCATGGGCTGCTGGTCGGCCTTGTATTCCTTGACCAGCCGCTGCAGGCACTCGCGCACCCGCAGGTCGTAGAACTCGATGCGGTCGCGCTGGGCGCGTTGCTGGGCCGCCCAGTCGCGTGATTCGAAGCGGTGTTTGGCCCGGGCGGACTCGGCGCGGAACAGCCGGTAGTGGCGGTTGAAGCCGTCCATCATCGCTTTCGCGATGTCATAGGCCACGGTCGAGTCCAGCCGCTGGGGGAACATGGTCGAACCGCTGCCGCCGTCGGCGTCAGTCGGACTGGCGGGGGTAGCGCTTGAGCGCCGAACGGAACTGCGGCATGACGTGCTCGGGCTTGCTCATGCTCACGCCCAGGTCCTTGACCAGCCCGTCCTTGAGGCCGTAGCACCAGCCGTGCACCGACACGTTCTGGCCGCGCGCCCAGGCGTCCTGCAGCACATTGGTCAGCGCCACGTTGCCCACCTGCTCGATCACGTTCATCTCGCAGAGCACGTCCTCCTGCACCGAAACGGGCAGGTGGTCGAGCCGCTGGCGGTGGCGGATCTTCACGTCGTGCACATGGCGCAGCCAGTTGTCGGCCAGCCCCACGCGCGCGCCCTTGAGCGTGGCCAGCACACCGCCGCAGCCGTAGTGCCCCACCACCAGGATGTGCTCGACCTTGAGGTACTCGACGGCGAACTGGATCACCGAGAGCGCGTTCAGATCCGAATGCACCACCACGTTGGCGATGTTGCGGTGAACGAACACCTCACCGGGTTCGAGACCGGTGATCTGGTTGGCCGGCACCCGGCTGTCGGAGCAGCCGATCCACAAATACTTGGGGTTCTGCTGCCGGGCCAGCTGGCTGAAGTAGCCGGGCCGGTCGCGCTCGATCTGCGCGGCCCACTGGCGGTTGTTGTCGATCAGGGTCTGGATGGAAGTGCTCATGCGGCGATGTTACCCATGCTCCATGCAAACCCAGGCATCCGTTTCGAGATCAGCACGTCTCGGCGAACAGCTCGCGACCGATCAGCATGCGGCGAATCTCCGACGTGCCGGCACCGATCTCGTACAGCTTGGCATCGCGCCACAAACGGCCCAGCGGGTACTCGTTGATGTAGCCGTTGCCGCCGTAGATCTGCACGCCCTCGCCGGCCATCCAGGTGGCCTTCTCGGCTGTCCAGAGGATGACGGAGGCGCAATCCTTGCGCACCTGGCGCACGTGGTCGGTGCCCAGCAGATCCAGGTTCTTGGCCACGGTGTAGGCGAAGCTTCGCGCGGCCTGCAGCACCGTGTACATGTCGGCCACCTTGCCCTGGATCAGCTGGAACTCGCCGATGCTCTGGCCGAACTGCTTGCGGTCGTGGATGTACGGAATCACGTTGTCCATGACCGACTGCATGATGCCCAGCGGCCCGCCGGTCAGCACCGCGCGCTCGTAGTCCAAGCCCGACATCAGCACCTTGGCGCCGTTGTTCAGGCCGCCCAGGATGTTCTCGGCCGGCACTTCGACGTCCTGGAACACCAGCTCACCGGTGTGGCTGCCGCGCATGCCCAGCTTGTCCAGCTTCTGCGCGATGGAGAAGCCCTCCATGCCCTTCTCGATCAGGAAAGCGGTCACGCCACGCGCGCCCATCTCGGGTTCGGTCTTGGCGTAGACCACCAGGGTGTCGGCGTCGGGGCCGTTGGTGATCCACATCTTGCTGCCGTTGAGCAGGTAGTAGCCGCCCTTGTCCTCGGCCTTGAGCTTCATGCTGATGACGTCGGAACCGGCGCCGGGCTCGCTCATGGCCAGCGCGCCCACGTGTTCGCCGCTGATCAGCTTGGGCAGGTACTTGGCCTTCTGCGCCTCGTTGCCATTGCGGTTGATCTGGTTCACGCACAGATTGCTGTGCGCGCCGTACGAGAGGCCCACCGAGGCGCTGGCGCGGCTGATTTCTTCCATGGCCACCATGTGCGCCAGGTAGCCCATGTTGGCGCCGCCGTACTGCTCGGGCACGGTGATGCCCAGCACGCCCAGCTCGCCCATCTTGCGCCAGCAGTCCATGGGGAACTGGTCGGTGCGGTCGATCTCGGCCGCACGCGGGGCGATCTCGGCCTGCGCGAAATCGCGCACCGCATCGCGCAGGGCGTCGATGTCTTCACCGAGCTGGAAATTGAGGCCGGGCAGGTTGTTCATGGGGTGTCTCCTGGTGATGATGGATGGGGTACACGGTGACAGATGACGCCGCGCATGGCGCGCGCATGACAGGTGACGTCAGGCAAGCCGTCATTGAAGCGCAGCGAAGTCATTCGTCATTCGTCATTCGTCATTCGTCATTCGTCATTCGTCATTCGTCATTCGTCAGTAGGTCTTGGGCACGGGCACCAGCGTCTGCTGCATCACGGCGCAGTCGGACCGTTGGCCGTCGGCCGCCACATGCACCACCTCGGCGGTGGTCACGATGATGCGTTTGCCGCCGCGCACGACGCGGCCGGTGGCCTGCAGCTCGCCGCCCTGGAAAGCCGCGAGGAAATTGATCTTGTATTCGACGGTGGTGACTTCCATGCCCTCGGGCGCCACCGTCAGGGCCGCATAGCCGCCGGCAATGTCGGCCAGCGCACCCATCGCGCCGCCGTGAAAACCGCCCTGCTGCTGCGTCACGCGGTCGGAATACGGCAGCGCCAGCGTCACGGTGCCGGGCGCCACGGCCAGCAGGCGCACACCCAGCGCCTGCATCATGCCCTGGCGGTCCAGGCTGGTAATCACGCGCTGGCGCAGGGGGTCTTGGTCGGTGGCGGTGGTCATGGGCCTGATTTACGTTTACGTAAACGTCAATTATGGCCGAGCCAGTCCACTGCCGGCAAGTGCGGGTCAACCCGCAAGCGCAGGCGCTATGCTCCAGCGCCCATGCCCCACGCCCTGCAAGCCCCGGTCCACAGCGACCTGACGATCAAAAAAAGCCGCTTCATCGGCTGCGTCGAACCCGTGCCCGACCGCGCAGCGGCGCTGGCCCGCGTGGCCGCGCTGCGGGCCGAGCACCCCGCGGCCACCCACGTCTGCTGGGCACTGATGGCGGGCGGGCAGTCGGCCGCCAACGACGACGGCGAGCCCGGCGGCACCGCCGGGCGCCCCATGCTGGAGGTGTTGCGCCACCAGGACCTGGACGGCGTGCTGGCCACCGTGGTGCGCTACTACGGCGGCACCCCGCTGGGCGCGGGCGGCCTGGTGCGCGCCTACACCGACAGCGTGGCCCAGGCGCTGCTGCGGGCGGTGAAGGTGCCGGTGATCCGGCACACCACCCTGCGCTGCGTGCTGCCCTACGCGCTGGAAGGCTGGCTGCGCCGCGAACTTGATGCCCAAGGTGCGCGGCTGCTGGAGGCGGTGCACGGTGAAGGGGTGGCGGTCACCCTGCAGGTGCCCGAGGCGAACGCGGCCACGCTGGTGGCCCGTCTCAACGACGCGGGGCATGGCCAGGTGGTGTGGCCGACGGCCGGCCCCCGCCGCTGAACGGTGCGCCCGGGCCACGCCGCAGGCGGTGCGTCGGGTGTCAGGGCGGGCTTGACCAGTTTCCGCCCGCCCTCTCAGGCCTTGACGGGCGACGCGTTTTTTTCCACCTTGGCCAGCAGGGCCCGGGCCTCTTTCTCGTGCACCTTCACCTCGTCGAGATTGGCCATCAGGTCGGCCAGCTGCTCTTCGAGCTGGCGCTTGTGGTCGGCCAGCACCGCCAGGAACTTGCGCAGCTGCGGCCCGGTGTCGCGCGGGCTGTCGTACATGTCGATGATGTCCTTGGCCTCGGTCAGCGACAGGCCCAGGCGCTTGGCGCGCAGCGTGAGCTTCAGGCGCGTGCGGTCGCGCGCGCTGTACACCCGGTTGCGGCCACCCGGCCCTTCACGCTGCGGCTGCAGCAGCCCCATGTCCTCGTAGAAACGGATGGCGCGCGTGGTCAGGTCGAACTCGCGCGCGAGGTCGCTGATGGAATAGGTCGGTTGGGTCGCCATGGTCGTCGAAGGGGTGTCGGCTTTCGGACAGCCGCCAGCGGGATCGCTCCCTAGAATGCATTGCGGCTTGACGTTTACGTCAACGTCAGTTTAACGGAAGCCCCTTCAGGAAACACGCCCGTGACGCATCCCTCCAAAGACCAGCTCGAAGCCCGCCTGCACTACCCGCTGGGCGACACCCTGCCCGGGCCAGGCGGCACGCTCGTGGTGGCGCCCGGCGTCAAGTGGATCCGCATGGCCCTGCCCTTTGCGCTGGACCACATCAACCTCTGGCTGCTGCGCGACACCCTGGACGGCCGCGAGGGCTGGACAGTGGTGGACTGCTGCATCCACCGCGACGAGGCCCAGGCGCAATGGGAGCAGATCTTTGCCCACGAGCTGGAGGGCCTGCCGGTGCTGCGCGTGATCGTCACCCACATGCACCCGGACCATATCGGCCTGGCGAAATGGCTGTGCGAGCGCTGGAGCACCGACGCGCACCCCTGCCGGCTGTGGATCAGCGCCACCGACTACAACAGCGCACGCATCGGCTCGCAAAGCACCACCGGGTTCGGCGGTGCCAGCGCGGCGGACTTTTTCGCCGCCCATGGCATGACCGATCCCGTGTCGCTGGAGAAAATCCGCGGCCGCGCCAGCTACTACCCGAGCATGGTGCCCGGCGTGCCGCGCAGCTTTGTCCGCCTGCTCGACGGCCAGACCGTCGCCATCGGCGGCACGGACTGGCGCTGCATCGCCGGTTACGGCCACGCGCCCGAACACATGGCGCTGTACAACGATGCGCTGCAGGTCCTGATCAGCGGCGACATGGTGCTGCCGCGCATCAGCACCAACGTGAGCGTGTACGACGTGGAGCCCGAGAGCGACCCGCTGGCGCTGTTCCTGGATTCGCTGGAGCGCTACCGGCCCCTGCCGGCGGACACGCTGGTACTGCCCTCGCACGGCAAGCCCTTCACCGGCCTGCACGAACGCATCCAGCAACTCCAGGACCACCACGCCGACCGCCTGGCCGAAGTGCAGCAAGCCTGTGCGCAGCAGCCGTGCAGCGCCTTCGACATCCTGCCCGTGCTGTTCAGCCGCGCGCTGGACCTGCACCAGAGCACCTTCGCCATGGGCGAAGCGGTGGCCCACCTGCACCGGCTGTGGTTCGCGGGTTCGCTGCGACGGACGCACGACGCGGACGGTGTGATCCGCTTCAGCCCCCGCTGAGCAGGGTTTCGCCTTGGGCCGCCCCAAGGCGAAATACGCCCCCCTTGGGGGCAGCGACCCGCGCAGCGGCGGAGCGTGGGGGGGGCCAGGTTTCGCCGCCGGGCCGCCCCAAGGCGAAACGCGCCCCCTTGGGGGGCAGCGACCCGCGCAGCGGCGGAGCGTGGGGGTCAGTCCCCCAGCGGGACTGCCGCCCGCTTGAGCGCCTGGCGGCGCAGGGCGTGGTCGGGCATCACGCTGGCCACCACGCCCCAGAACTGGGGGCTGTGGTCCATGTGGCGCAGGTGGCTGAGCTCGTGCACCACCACGTAGTCGATCATCTCGGTGGAGAGGTGGATCAGCCGCCAGTTCAGGCGGATCGTGCCGTCGACACTGGCGCTGCCCCAGCGCGTGCCAGCGCTGGACAGACGCAGGGTCTTGTACTGCACCCCCAGCTGCGGCGCGAAGTGCGCCAGCCGTTCGGCAAACACACGCTTGGCCTGGCGCATCAGCCAGGCCTGGGCCGCATCGCGGATCTGCGCCTCGCTGGCACTGCCGGCCAGGGCCAGGCGCAGCAGGGCCACGCCGCCGTCAACCGGCGCGGACAGCTCAGCCCCCACCTGGGCAAACCGGTGCGCCGGGTCGAGCACCAGGCGCACCGTCTGCCCCAGGTAGGCGAATTCGGCCCCGTCCGCCCAGACGGTGCGGGCACGGTGCAGCGCCGCGGCACGCTCGCGGGCGCTGTGCAGCTTCTCCAGCACCCAGTCGGCTTTGCTGTGCAGCAGCGCCTCGACTTCACCCAGCGGCGTCCAGCGCGGCGCACTCACGGTCAGCCCGTCGGGACTAACCGACAGGCCGATGGTCCGGCGTTTGCCGCGCTTGAATTCGTAAGCCACCTCGCAAGGCCCCAGCCGCAACATTCGGTTGGCGCGCGGGTGGTGCCAGGTGCCGGGCTGGAACACCGCGCTCAGCGGTTCGGCGGGCGCGGCGTTGGCCGGCGGACGCGGTGCGGCAACCCGCGGAGCGGCTGGCGGGTGTGCTGGCACCACCGGCTCAGGACCGGTCAACAAATCGAGCGCCAGTTGCACGAAGCGCTGCATGCCATCAGCCCCCGCCGGCGCGAAACGCCTGAACCCAGGATGCGGTGGAACCGGCTCTGCCGAGCCACTCGCACCGCCCCCTTGAGGGGGCGCGTTGCAAACGCGGCGCGGGGGTGTTCATTGATACGCCGTCGGGTCCAGGCGCCGCATCTCGGCTTCGATCCAGGCCTCCACCTCGCGCATCAGCTCGTCGGGTTCGCGCCCCGCGCTGGGGATGGGCTTGCCGATGGAGAACTCCACCGTACCCGGCGTCTTGATCAGCGCCTTGCGCGGCCAGCATTTGGCCGAGGTCACGGCAATCGGGATCACCGGCGCACCGGTGGCCACCGCCAAGCGCGTGCCGCCACTCTTGTACTGACCCTTCTGACCACGGTCAATGCGCGTGCCCTCGGGAAACATGATGACCCAGGTGCCCTGGTCCAGCAGCCGCTGGCCCTGCTCGACCACCTTGTTGAAGGCCTGGGCGCGTTTGCTGCGGTCGATGTGGATCATGTCCATGCGGCTCATGGCCCAGCCGAAAAACGGCACGTACAGCAGCTCCTTCTTGAACACATAGGCCAGCGGGTGCGGCATCAGTGTCGGCATGCAGAAGGTTTCCCAGGTGGACTGGTGCTTGAGCAACAGGATGGCCGGCGCGGTGCTGCCCACCGGCAGGTTCTCGTACCCGATCACCTGGTTGCGGATGCCCAGCATGATTTCGCCGCTGCGCACCGCCAGCCGCAGCCAGCCCACGCACATCCAGTAGATCTGCGTGCTGTTGAGAAAGGGCGCCGCCACCAGCACCGCCAGCCCCCACGGGATCACCGTAACGGCCATGAACAGCAGGTGGAGCACAGAGCGGATGAGGTTCATGGTGGACAGACAGACGTGAAAACGGAAAGCCGGCAAAGCGGCGCATCACAAAGGCGCATGGGCCGACGCGGCATCGGTGTGCATCTCCGACTGGGCCAGCAGCCAGTCGGCAAACGCGGCCAGATCGTCGTGCACCCGAACCCCCGCGGGCAGACCGGGCGCCAGGGCCTGCAGATCGGCCTGTCCGCGCAGGTGCTCGGACTTGCCGGTCAGCAACAGGTGGGCGGGACACCCCGCTGCTGCGGCCGCCTGCACATGCCGCAAGGCATTGCCAGCGCTGGGCACATCCGACAGCGAAACCCCGAAGCGCTGACCGATCTGTTCGAACAGGCCGGGCGCGGGCTTGCGGCAGTGACAGGCGTCTTCGGGGGCGTGCGGGCAGAAGAACACCGCCTCGATACGACCCCCTACGGCCGCCAGCTGGCGGTGCAGCTTGGCGTGGATGGCGTTGAGCGCCACCATGTCAAACGTGCCGCGACCGATGCCGCTCTGGTTGGTGGCCAGCACCACGCGCCAGCCCCCCTGGTTGAGGCGCGCCACCGCCTCCAGCGCACCGGGCAGCGCCTCCCACTCGTCGGCCGAGGCCACGTAGTCGTCGCGGCTGCGGTTGAGCGTGCCGTCGCGGTCGAGGATCAGCAGTTTCATGCGGTGCTCCAAACGTCAGGGCCGCAGCGCCGGGCCGCCCCAAGCAAGGCCGCGCCCACCTGGGGGCAGCGACCCGCGAAGCCGCGGAGCCTGGGGGTGGTCATGTTGCGAGGCGCGACAGATCGGCGACGCGGTTCATGGCCTCGTGCAGCGACTTCAGAAGCCCCAGGCGGTTGGCCTTGAGCGCCGGGTCGTCGGCGTTGACCATCACGCCATCGA
>Ga0172376_10008890_pt1 | contig 10437 bp, 10 predicted proteins | sample Lak35m_FD_121114 | JGI IMG/M metagenome (GOLD analysis project Ga0172376, IMG submission 121114) | Freshwater microbial communities from Kabuno Bay, South-Kivu, Congo - kab_092012_35m | ecosystem: Environmental > Aquatic > Freshwater > Lake | place: Democratic Republic of the Congo: South-Kivu... | reverse complement strand
TAACGCCAGAGGAAACTGACACATGAGCCTCATGCGTGCATTTGAAATCGGGTCCACTGGATTGGTCGCACAGTCGATTCGTTTGAACACCACAGCATCAAACATTGCGAACGTGGAAACCTTAGAAGGCCCCGATGGCCGCCCCTACCGCGGTCGTCAGGTCGTGTTTCGCACAACCCCGATTCAGGGCACACCGGGCGCTGGTGTGGAAGTGGCCAATATTGTCGAAAACGATGCGCCATTACGAAAAGAATATAAGCCGGGTCATCCCCGCGCCGATGCGCAAGGCTATATCGAGATGCCCAATGTCAACCCGGTCGAAGAGATGGTGAACATGATCTCTGCATCGCGCTCATACCAGATGAATATTGAGTTAATGAGTAACACACGGCTTTTAATCACCCGCACCCTGTCGATGGGCAAATAGCCCTGACTAACTAAATCACTGCACTGAGAACCTCACTATGGCGACGACTCTTCAAGACCTTAACATCTCTGGGCTTAAGTTCTACGAACCTTCGACCACCACCACGGCGAAGACGGTGAATGGCCAGTCGACTCAAGAGCTCCAGCAGAATTTCCTGAAAATGCTCACCGTGCAGCTGCAGAATCAGGATCCCATGAATCCGTTAGAGAGTGCCGAGATGACATCTCAGTTGGCACAGCTCAACATGGTTGATGGCATCAACAGCATGAATAAAAATCTGCAGTCACTCGTATCCCAGATGCAGATGTCGGACTTCATGACACAGGCCTCTACGGTTGGCCGGTCGGCGATGGTCTCGAGCAATAAGATTAACTTCGATGGTGTCAATGGGGTAGTCGTCGGGGCGAACTTTGAGTCACCCGTTGCGGAGACCACGATCAAAATTACCGACAGCACCGGCAGCCAGGTCCTCAACCGCAAGCTGGGCTCCTCGCCAGCTGGAATTAGTAATTTCTATTGGGACGGCCTTGATTCCTACGGCCAACCCCTGCAATCCGGGAATTACTTCCTTCAAATTAGCGGAGCCAATGCCGACAAATCGGTTGTTGGACAGACCATGGTGGCATCACTCGTTACTGCAGTTGCCCGAGACGGAAGTGATATGAAGCTCTCGTTAGCGGATGGCCGAACGGTTAAGCCCGCAGATGTTAAGCAATGGGTGTTGCAGTAATTAATTGAGAAACAGGTTTTAACTTTTATTTAACTAGGAATTTTAGGAAAGAAGGAGTCGAGCATGAGTAACTTTGGTATCGGTATTTCCGGATTGCGTGCAAACAGCACTGCAATTGATGTAATTTCAACGAACATCGCGAACGCCGCCACTGTGGGTTACAAAGCGGGCGAGTTCTTGTTTCAAGACCAGTTTTTTAAGGCTTTAAATCCGATGGATCCTGCACGTGCAGGCCAAGGTACGTTGCAGCAGAATATACGCCGTCTCTTTAATATGGGTAGCGTTCAAGACTCTGCAAACACCCTGGACATGGCCATTACAGGTGCAAGTGGAATGTTCCAGCTGGCCTCCAGCACGAATCCCAAGGAAATCTTCTATAGCCGTAACGGACAGTTCGCGGTCTCGGCCGAGCAGAGCCCAGCGGGCCAGAACTATATCGTTAATGAAAACGGCATGTATCTAACCGGTTATGCCTCGACCGACGGCGTCACCATTGATGATGGCGATTCACTCAATAAGCTTACGATGCCTCCTACAGAGCTTCCTCCAGTGACCACAACGGAATCTGAAATCTCGGTCACCTTAGATGCGCGTACCAATGCATTCTTGACATCAGGCGGCGTCGCATTCAACCCCCTGGTGCCTTCAACCTATCACCATAAGGTCTCCCAGACGGTATTTAGCCGCGAAGACAACGGCGGTGAGCACTCTTTAACACTCTATTACCGTCGTGTGCAGGATCAGGAACTAGAGATCACCTACGATGTCGACTCTGCACGTTTCTCTTACCCAGCCAGTGAGATCGCTCATCAGAACAGCAGCACAGATGTATCCAAGGTATTCCTAACCGCTGATACCTCCGCCGGAATTAAGTTCCTAACGGGCGCTAATCTCGGCACCAATTTGAGCGAAGCCTTTGTTGGGGATGCGGAAGGCGGATCACTACAGGATTTCTATGTAAATAGCGTGAGCGGTGTTAATGCGTTCGCAAGGGTGGTTGTTAATGGCCGTGATACCGGTGTCGTCGTGACTGAGATTGATGACTCTGACGCAACTGCGCCATTCGTGACCTTAAGCGGTATTCCCACGAACTCTTTTGAAGCGGGCGACAAGGTCGAGTTCTTCAATGTCGGCGCTGTTCAGCAGTCGGTACCTACAGCTTTCGATGAGACAACCGGTTTGCTTGAGTTTGCGGCGGCCGATGACCTCAACATGGACATCCAGGTGGGGCAGTATGTCTGGGCTTTTGACGGCACGACGGATTATATTAATACTGGTGCACGCGTTATCTCGATTGACCGTACGAACAATACCCTGACACTTGATCCGCCGCCGGATGATGGCACTGTGCTGACGGGTGCAGAGTCGCTGTATTTCTACAACCCTGTTTCCTACACCATGACGGCTCAAGACGGTTCGCAGATGGTGATGAAAGGGGATTTGTTCGATAACACACGTTCGCAGGCTTTTCACGCGACAACCACTCAGTACGAGGTCTATGGTCAGCTCGATAATCAGTACTTTAATAACATTGACCAGAACTTCAATTCTGGAAATCCGTCGAATTTAGACCCAACAATTGACAGCGAATATAACCCTGTTGCGATTATGTCGTTCTGGGGTGGTAAGAATATTGACAACCTGGTCTACGACGGTGAGAGTGGTGACCCTGCGTTTAGCTCGAAAGTCACGCTAAATGCGCAGATCTCGACCAGTGGTACTGCAGATCCGATTAATCAACATGCATTAACGTTCGATCTCGATCTTACGAAGACACGCAACTACGCGACTCCGTTCTCGGTTGATCTTGCTAAGCAGGATGGTAGCTCGGTGGCCATGATTAATGCGGTTTCCGTCGACAAAGAGGGTCGAGTCATCGGCTCTTACGGTGATGGCCGTCAGTATATTTCGGGACAGTTAGCCTTAGTCCAATTTAATGCAGTCAACGACCTGGTTGCGGTTGGTGGCAACGTGTTTATGGCGAAAGCGCAGGAGAACCCGGGGATCGATGGCTATATTGTCGGTAAGCCCGGATCGAAGGGGCTTGGTGAAATTCGGGCAAGCGCAGTGGAGGCGTCTAACGTGGATCTGACAAATGAGCTGGTGAAGCTCATGCAGATGCAGCGGATGTATTCAGCGAACTCACAGTCGGTTCGTGCCTACGATGACACCCTGCAGTCCACGATTCGGATGACAGGCGGTTAATCAGTGACGTTGGGGCTAAGGGGCTAATCTCATGATCGATCGTATCGCCTATACGGCGATGACTGGTGCAAAGCACACTATGGGTCAGTTGGGCAATACAGCCCACAACCTTGCCAATGTGCACACACCGGGATTTCGCGAGATGGTCACTGCGTTTCGGGCGGTTCCTCTCGAAGGGGAACAGTCTGATTCGCGGGCATTCGTTGTGGACTCTACACCGACGGCGATGTTTAACCCAGGCCCGATCGAAACCACGGACAACCCCTTCGATTTTGCAATTCAAGGCGGAGGTTTTTTTGCAGTCCGTCGAGCCGATGGCAGCGAGGCATATACCCGTAATGGTCGCTTCTTTCGCGACGAAACGGGCGTATTAAAAATTGGCCGCGATATTGCGGTGGTGGGTGATAGCGGCAATGTCATCGTGCCAACCGGTGCCGAACTCGAGATGAACCGCGATGGTACGGTATGGGTTCGCGAAAACGGAGAGCAGACACTTAATCAGATTGGCCAGATTAAGTTAGTGAATCCAAATATTCGAGATCTTGTTCGGGCAGAGGATGGGCTTTTTGAACTCCCCAAGGATCAGCCGCCGGCGCAGCCGGATCCCTCCGTTCGGGTGGTTCAGGGTTCATACGAAACGAGCAATGTGAGCACGTCGGCGTCAATGGTTCAGATGATTAACCAGCAGCGCATGTTTGAGCTCAATATGAAAATGATTACGACTGCAGAGCAGAACGCCCGACAGTCCAATATGTTAATGACGGCATCAAACTTCTAAACACGGTTGTACCAAAAGGAAACGCATCATGATTCGATCGCTCTGGATTGCCAAAACTGGACTTGATGTTCAGCAGACACATCTCGATACTATTTCGAATAACCTCGCTAACGGGACGACCACGGGTTATAAGCGTGTCAAACCGATGTTTGAAGATTTGATCTATCAGACGATTCGGCAGCCTGGCGGCCCGACCACGGGAGATGCCCAGTCACCATCTGGTCTTCAGGTGGGCGCTGGCGCTCGTGTCGCGGCAACAGAGCGTATCCACATTCAGGGCGCCTTGAATCGGACAGAAAATCCTCTCGATGTCGCGATCTATGGCAACGGGTTTTTCCAGGTCAACCTGCCCGATGGCACGGTTGCCTACACCCGAGACGGCAATCTAACCCGAAGTTCCACGGGGCAGATTGTGACCCAAGGGGGTTACACGATTGCGCCTGGAATTACGGTACCTGTCGAGGCAACCTCAATTGCCATTTCTGAGAGCGGGGTCGTGACCTATACGAGCCAGGGACAGACCGCCTCGCAGAATGCAGGCGAAATTCAGCTGGCGACCTTCGCCAACCCGGCGGGTCTTACCTCCATCGGTGGAAATCTCTATCTCGAAACTGCAGCCTCGGGTAACCCGCAACAGGGCGCTCCGGGAACCAACGGCATCGGATCATTGAAACAGAACTTTGTTGAAGCCTCTAACGTAAATCTTGCGGAGGAGCGCGTGAGTCTGATTGTTGCGCAGCGGGCCTGCGAGGTGAATACGCGTGCCATTACGGCATCAGACGATATGCTCGCCCGTCTGTCTCAGGTATAACCATCATGACGCTTAAAAATCTAGGAATTATCCTCTTGATGTCGCTGGCAACGGCGATGCTGGTGGGTTGTGCAACTGCTGATAAAGAGCCATTAGTCAAAGGAACCACAACGACTCGGCCGGCAGCGGTGAATGCCCAGCCATCGAATGCAGGAAGCCTATTTCCAGCGACAGCGGCGGCGGCCTCCCAGTTTCGTCCCCTCTTCGAAGATCCGCGTGCGCGTAATGTAGGCGATACGATAACGATTACCCTGAACGAGCGGACAAGTGCGAATCGTTCCAGTAACGCGGCTGCAGAAAAGACTGCAACAGCAGAAGTCACAGCTGATCTGTCATCGTTATCCAATGTGGCCGGTGTTGTGCGGGGGCTTCCTGGCGCGGGGATTGCCCGTAGTCTGGCCAACCGTGCTACGGCCGCGGGTAATGCAGCAAATGGCCTGTCTGCCGATAGCACCCTTGAGTTTGAAGGGAAGGGTTCCTCAAGTGCTCAGAATGCATTTACCGGAACAATTACTGCAACGGTTTTAGAGGTTCTGCCCAATGGTAACCTGGTCGTTGCCGGAGAAAAACAGGTGGCGGTGAGCTCTGAAGAGGAAGTGATTCGCGTGAGCGGTGTAGTCAATCCCGCAGATCTTGTCCGAAATGCGGTGACGTCCTCCAAGATGGCAGATCTTAGACTCGAGTATCGAGGCCGAGGTTTTGGTGATGATGCGAACTCCCCCGGCTGGCTCACAAGCGTTCTGTTGAAACTCTCGCCTTTCTAAGGATGTCCGAATGCATAAGCTCCCGATAAACATCAAACGCGCAAGCCTGCTCGTGCTGACCGCCCTGTTAATGACGGGGCAGTTTCTTTTCCCGTCGCCCGCGGTGGCCCAGCAGCGCATTAAGGAGATTGCCGCAGTTGCGGGCGAGCGCTCCAATCAGCTAATTGGCTACGGATTGGTAGTGGGTCTGGACGGCTCTGGCGATCAGACGACGCAGAGTCCATTTACGCTACAAAGCACGCTAGCGATGTTGCAGTCCTTGGGTGTCGCGATACCGCCCGGGGTCTCGGCCCAGACACGAAATATTGCTGCCGTGATGGTGACTTCGGAGTTACCAGCGCTTGCGCGGCCCGGCCAGAAGATCGATCTGACAATCTCGTCGATTGGTAATGCGAAGAGTCTGAGAGGCGGCACGTTGCTGATGACCCCATTACGCGGTGCAGACGGTCAGATTTACGCGCTCGCTCAGGGCAGTATTTTTGTAGGTGGTGCGGGTGCGTCAGCAGGTGGCTCAAGTGCGACGGTTAATCACCTGTCGGTTGGCAGAATTACCGGCGGCGGCCTAATTGAACGTGCCCTTCCTACGCAGGCGGTGGGTGAGTTCGTTCAGCTCGATCTCTATCAGAGCGACTACTCTTTAATGCGTCGCGTTGCAGAGGCAATTGCCAAACGGTTTGGAGCGGGTGTTGCCCTTCCTCAAGATGCGCGCACCATGCGAGTCGTTGTTCCAACAGATCCGCTGACCCGAATCGCCTTTATGTCTGACCTAGAAAACCTTACGGTATCCGGCGGTGGTGATCGCGCCAAGGTGGTTGTCAACGCGCGCACGGGCTCGGTCGTAATGAATCAGGCAGTCAAGCTGCTGCCTTCTGCGGTTGCCCATGGCAACCTTTCGGTCAAGATTCAAAACGAGGCATCGGTTAGCCAGCCAGAACCCTTTAGCCGTGGTCAGACTGCCGTAACGAATGATGCGCAGGTACAAATCGAACAGGGTGGAGTTGAAGGTGGTCTCGTGAAGGTGCCCCCAGGTGCAACCCTTGATGATGTCGTGCGTGCACTGAATATTCTTGGTGCGAAGCCCGCTGATCTCATGGCGATCCTTCAGGCGTTAAAAGCCTCAGGCGCCTTACAGGCCGATCTTGAAGTGATCTAGTCACTGCGCGTGCTAATCGAGACCCGATGAATAAGCCCATCCAGACCATCTCTCCGTGGGACATTGCCGCCCAGCAGGCGCAGGCCGAGCGCCTGAAGGCCAAGGGGGATACACGTGCGCAACTTGAGCACGCGGCACGGGGTTTTGAGAGTGTGATGGTCCGTCAATGGGTCGAACTTGCCCGTAAGCCGATGTTGGATTCCAACGACGGTGCGATGGCAGGCTACGACAAGATGGTGAATGATCAGCTCGCGTTTCTGGTGAGCAAGCAAGGCGGTATTGGTCTTGCCGAATCGATGGTCAATCAGATGATGGCTCAGATTAAGAATAAATCCTGGACAGAGTCCATGAGCGGCACGTCCGAGTCAGGGAATGCACAATGAGTTCAATCATTAATACTGCCCAGGCGGGCCTGCGCATTGCTCAGGCAGGGTTATTGGTCACCTCGCAAAACGTTGCCGGAGCGTCGGTTGAGGGGTTTAGTCGTCGCGACGCAAACGCGGTTATTAATGGACTCGCACCCAATTCAACAGTCCTTGGAGGGACAAGTTTTTCTATCGAGGGGTTTACGCGTGACTACTCCCGCTTACTTGAATCTCAGCGGCTGACGCAGCAAGGGAAGGCCGCATACTCCGAAACCCTCGTGCAGGCGACCGAACTCCTTGATGTGGTGATTGCGGATGAGAGTAATTCCCTTGCGGCATCGATCTCGAAATTCTTCGATGCAGCCGGTCAAATGGTCGCCAGTCCAGAGAGTGTCGCCTACCGCACTAACTTGACCCATACTGCTGAGGTCGTGACACAGCGAATTATTGGTACTGCCGAGTCCATTCGGCAGGTCGAGGAAGATTCCCGTCTTGCCCTGCGTGGAAAGCTGACGGAGGCGAATCAGATCGCTGAGAAACTGGCGATGATTAATGAAAAAATATTGGATGGCACGTCGAAGGGTAACTTTACGCCATCGGCAGACCTGCTAGATGAGCGCGATCGGCTGCTCATGGGATTGCAGAAATTGGTCGGTGGACAATCAGCGGTCAATGCGGACGCGACCGCATCTCACTACCTTGATGGAATACCCCTTGTGGAACGAATCTTTGCCAATAGTTTCGTGAACGACAATCTTGAGGGCTCTGTCGATCAGATTCAGATTCGGTATAACAGTTTTCAGAATCACTTTAGCCTAGAGCGCTACGAAGAGGGACTCGGTCAATTAAATCAGAATCGCTCCAAGAACGTCAGTAACCCCGTGATTGCAACGTCGCTCATTACGGGGGGTGAGGTTGGCGCTTATATGACAGTTATTCGGGATTTCCTGCCTGATTTAAATAGACGACTTGATGCCGTATCCATCAGCCTGGTGAAGACGGTAAATGATATTAGTCCCACGCCCATCTTTGGATTTCGGGTGCCCACCGGCGAGATTGTGAGCAATCCGGCGTCAGACGCGTTTCTATCTGAGGTCCCGGAGATTAATTCGGCTTTGGATGTCTTCCGTGTAAGAGATATGTTGAACCCGGCAAAATCGGATTACACCCCGGGGCTTACGCAATTAATGTCGAAGAATATTATTTCTCTGGCACCCCATAATGCCAACGAGTGGACGATTGATTCAGATGAGGTCTACGCGATTGAGGCGCTGCGTTCTAAGTTTAGTGACCCAATTGCTGATGTGATCGCAACCGTGGGGAACTCTATAGCGACCTGGCTGAACGATGATGCGGCCAATAAGTCAGTAATGCAGGTGCTCAACGATCGGCGGGAGTCGGTCTCAGGCGTAAACCTCGATGAAGAGGCGGCCAATATGGTCAAGTTCCAGCAGCTTTATGCGGCTTCGAGCAAGATTATCCAAACGGGTAATCAAATGTTTGACACATTATTAGCGATGTTCTAGGGGGTAGGCGGCCATGCGGGTAAGTAGCAATCAGGTGCTCAGTACGGGAATTAATTCCATGATGAAGCACGCCTCCGATACCATGCGTTATCAGCAGCAGATTTCTACTGGGAACCGCTTTTCTCGTGCTTCACAAGATGCGACGGCAATGTCGCGCGGAGTAGAGATTCAGTTCGATAAATCGCGCTATGAGATGCTGAAGAAGAATCAGGACTTCATCTCAAGCCGCATGGCGCTTGCGGATACCCAGTTGGGTAGTATTCATGATGTTCTATCCAGCATGCAGGAGATGGCCGTTCGAGCGAGGGGGCCGGCTCTTGGAAAGCCCGGCCTAACAGCGATTGCCCAGCAGGCACGCCAGGCCTATGAGCACCTTGCAGACCTCGCGGTTGCCATGGATACAAATGATGAGCGCTATCTGTTGCGGACCACAACCGCAGCAACGCTCTCGGTGCCTAAGGCTGTAGTTACAGAACTTGGCGATGAGCCCAGCGGAGGGACGCTCACCGCCACGATTAGTGATGAAGCGGTTTTTCGTCGCCGCGGCGGGTATGTCTTGACTGCGGCCCCCCTCGGGGAGGGTGAGGAGTCGATCTATGAGATGCGACTCCAGATCGATGGTCGTGGACCCGATGGAACGGTTAACAGTTACTACGTTGGCCAGATTGCGCCTGACGGGCCACCCTATACGCTCACTTTTCCGCAGGAACTCAATGGCCGGTTTACACATGTTGAGACCGATCTGAATGGCAATGCCATTGATCAGTACACCTATCCGCGCCAACCGGATGCTTTTCTGAATCTGGATATCACCCTCGATGAACTCCCCATGGAGGGGACCGAAATTCGCTTTACGCCCGAGCCTGTGACAGTAGCGCTCGATCCAAAGTCCCGGCTCCATTCCGCGGGAGACTACTCGGTTCGACTAACCCAGGACGGCGATGGTGTTTACGGGGCCGAGCTATGGTTTGAAGGTGAGCTCGCACGGACGATCTCCTTGGGGAGCAGTGTTGGTGTGGCTGGAGAGTCGAATCAGCTAGTCCTTGACTTTGGAACAGATGAGCGGGTTCCTGCATATTTCTATGATCTGAATCTCACCCTGATCGGAGACCCCACCCAAATGTCTTGGGGAGATCCTGCAGAAGCTCAGGGAACAGACCCCGAGACCTGGTATACCCCCGACCTGAATCCTGCCGATACGATTGGATTCCAGGTAACGGATTCGGTTAAGCAGATTGAGATTGAGCCCGGGGTCTGGGTGCCAGAGGGCATTAGTTTTCGGGAGGCATTCGGAAGCGCGGTTTCGTTCTCGGATCGTCGATCTGAGAATGTGCTGCAAAATGCAAGACTCCTCGTAGAGTCCTTGGAGCGCGCCGCTGATCAAGGCAGCTTGGAAGATGAATTTATTGACTTGCAGAGCAGTCTTATTCGATCCACCGATCAGATCATGCAATACCGGATGCGCGCTGGGGCAATTGATGCCCAGAACGATCTGGCCAAAGCCGCTTTAGAAACCAAAGTAACGGAACTCGAGGCGCACAAGGGGCGTCTGTTGGATACGGATGTGGCTGAGGCCTCCGCTGGGCTCGTTCGCGCCCAGTCGTTATTAGAAGCAGCGCGTTCGATATTTTCTCGACTCGAGTCGTCAAACTTATTTAATCGGTTAGGCTAGCGTAAT
>Ga0172376_10008888_pt1 | contig 10438 bp, 11 predicted proteins | sample Lak35m_FD_121114 | JGI IMG/M metagenome (GOLD analysis project Ga0172376, IMG submission 121114) | Freshwater microbial communities from Kabuno Bay, South-Kivu, Congo - kab_092012_35m | ecosystem: Environmental > Aquatic > Freshwater > Lake | place: Democratic Republic of the Congo: South-Kivu... | reverse complement strand
GTCGCTGCCGAACGAGACACACCTGGAATCATCGCAATGCTCTGAATAGTCCCAATTAAAAAAGCTGCTTTGAAACTAATTTTATCCGAACCTTCTGTTTCATTTTTTGCAAAAAGTTTGTCAATGAACAGCAATACAACGCCGCCTAATAGGAGCGATACAGCTACCACCCAGACATTTTCAAGTAGGGCATCAATATGTTTTTTAGCCAGCAAGCCAATAATGCCGGTTGGAAGAAATCCTACAGCCAGTAATAGGTAGAACTTGTAAGACTTTACAAAGTGACGGAAATACACCAGCACCACCGATAAAATGGCGCCAAACTGAATGGCAACCGTGAACATTTTGGTGAAGTCGTCGGAGGCGTTTCCCATGATCGTCGACGCAATGATCATGTGGCCCGTAGAAGAAATTGGGAGAAACTCCGTCAATCCTTCAATAATTGCGAGAATAATTGCCTGGAAGAAATCCATTTCAGGCTTTTTTCGGACGTTTCATGATCGAATACAAAATCACAATGTAGCCTGCAACGATCAAAATTGGTGCAATCGTAATGCGCTGAGCACTGAATAGTTCATTCGCATCAAACTTGTCCGGATCCTGAGAAGCACCACCGATCATCAATATAAATCCGATAACGTTAACAGCTAATCCGACCAGCAAGAGACGGTAGTTTGCTGATTTGAATCCGAATTTTGGGTTCTCGGTAGATTGCAGTTCTTTTTCCATAGCACGAAATTAATACAAATCGTCCAACTTCATTCGCAAATACTTGTTGAGCGCGATCCAGGTGGAAACAAAAGTTAGCAAGATGCCAGAGACAAAAACGGAGCCTATCAGAATTAAAAGTCCTTCTGCTGTAAAAGAAATCTCCAGTGACTCCAGCGTATTGTTCAAGGCAAAAAACAAGGTCATTAGTAGCGCCAATCCTATAAGTGATGAAATGATACCCTGCAAAAACGACTGACGCAAAAATGGCCTGCGAATGTAACCTGATGTTGCACCTACAAGTTGCATGGTTTTTATTGTAAATCGTTTTGAATATAAGGACAGTCGAATGGTGTTATTGATCATTGCCACGGCAACAATGATGAGTAACAATGCAACCACCAAAAACAAGAACACAAATTGACCGAAGCCTAAATTCACGGTTTCTACACTTGATTCGTCATAATTTACCTCATCGATCTGATCGGGATATGCTTTCAGCAAAGACTTTTTGATCTTGGCCATTCCTTCCTTAGTGGCAAATGCAGCTTTTGGTTTAAAGCCCACTGTTGGAGGTAAGGCATTCTCTCCCTCAAAAACACTGAGGATCTGTTGGGCACTTTGATCCGTTCCACTGAATTCCTCAAGAGCGCGATCCGGAGAAACAAAGAACACTTCTTTAAATTGACCCCAGGTCTTCAATTCCTGCTCGATCTGTTTGATATCAGCGGAATTCAATTGTGGTTTAAAGAACAAGTCTCCTTGAAGGGATTCTTTTGCCTAACTTTCGACATTCTTTAATCCGATCACGCCACCAAGTACTAATCCGATCATAAACAGCACCAGTGAAATACCCAGTACTGTTGAAACGTAGCTGGTTCTTACGCCGCGTTTACTGTATTTTTCTGCCTCTGAAGTCATACAGTACGAAATTACATAAGGCCATCAAAAAGAATCGAATCGCATCAAAAATTTAAACAACGCAGAATGTTAATAAGTGCCTACGCCCAACTAATCATTCTTAATAAACGTTAAAAGGCTTAGGAAGATGTAATTTTTAAATCACATCTCCGTTTAAGAATTAACCGAACAACGGAAGGGAGCCGAAAAAAGTGGCACACGATTTGAAATCCCAACCTTGTAAAGTTAGTTTTCATAAGTAGTAGTAGTTTAGGTTTTGGAGAGAGGGGTTCTGCCCCTCTTTCCTGTTTTATACCCCGCCGATTTTGTATACCTTTGTATCTCATCACTTCATCCAGCACAGGAACAGATTATGAAACAGATCCGAAACTTTTGCATCATTGCTCACATCGACCATGGGAAGAGTACACTTGCAGACCGTTTGCTTCAAACGACAGGTACCATTTCAGACAGGGAAATGCAGGCTCAGGCATTGGATGATATGGATCTGGAGCGTGAACGTGGGATTACCATTAAGAGTCACGCCATTCAGATGAACTACAAATTTGAAGGACAAGAATACATTCTGAATCTCATTGACACACCCGGACACGTAGACTTTTCATATGAAGTTTCCCGTTCTATTGCTGCTTGCGAAGGAGCCTTATTAATTGTTGATGCATCACAAGGGATCGAAGCACAAACGATTTCGAATCTATATCTGGCGTTAGAGCATGACCTTGAAATCATTCCTATTTTAAATAAAATGGATCTGCCGGGTGCAATGCCGGAGGAAGTCACTGATCAGATTGTAGACCTCATAGGATGCGACCCTTCAGAGGTGATTCCTGCTTCAGGAAAAACCGGACTAGGTGTTGATGAAATTCTCAAGGCGGTGATCGAACGTATCCCTGCCCCAAAAGGTGATGAAAAAGAGCCGCTTCAGGCGATGATTTTTGATTCTGTATTCAATCCATTCAGAGGAATCATAGCGTACTATCGCGTTAAAAATGGTGTCATCCGCAAAGGAGACAAAGTAAAATTCTTCAATACCGGAAGAGAATACAATGCTGATGAGATCGGAATCCTCAAAATGGATTTGAGTCCCAAAAATGAAGTCAAGGCGGGAGATGTAGGTTACATCATTTCAGGTATCAAACAGGCGAATGAAGTAAAGGTTGGTGACACGATCACAAGTGCAAGTAATCCGTGTGAGTCAGCCATTAAGGGATTCGAGGATGTAAAGCCGATGGTATTTGCCGGGATTTATCCTGTTGAGACTGATGATTACGAAGAATTGCGCTATTCCATGGAGAAATTGCAATTGAATGATTCTTCGCTGGTGTTTGAACCGGAATCTTCTGCGGCTCTTGGTTTCGGATTTCGTTGTGGATTCCTCGGAATGTTGCACATGGAGATCATTCAGGAAAGGCTGGAGCGTGAATTCAACATGACGGTAATTACGACAGTGCCTAACGTATCTTATTTCTGCTACATGCGGAAGGATCCGGACAAAGCAATGATCGTCAACAACCCATCTGAATTACCGGATCCTGCAGGAATCGATCGCATTGAGGAACCTTATATCAAGGCACAAGTGATCACCAAATCGGAATACATTGGTCAGATCATGAACTTATGCATCGAAAAGCGAGGCGAATTAAGAAACCAGGTCTACCTTACGCAAGATCGTGTTGAGATCACCTTTGAAATGCCGCTGGCAGAGATCGTATTTGATTTTTATGATCGCCTGAAATCAGTTTCACGGGGTTATGCTTCCTTCGATTACCATCCGATCGGTTACAAGGAGTCCGATCTCATTCGCATGGACATGATGTTGAATGGAGAGCAACTCGACGCCCTTTCAGCTTTGGTTCACCGAAGCAACGCATATGATCTGGGTAAGAAGATCTGCGTGAAACTTAAAGAACTGATCCCACGCCAGCAATTTGAAATTCCGATCCAGGCTGCCATTGGTGCAAAAGTCATTGCCCGTGAAACGATCAAGGCTTTGCGTAAGGATGTTACAGCGAAATGTTACGGTGGTGATATTACACGTAAACGTAAACTACTTGAAAAACAGAAGGAAGGTAAGAAGCGCATGCGACAAGTAGGACGCGTGGAAGTACCACAGGAAGCATTTATGGCTGTACTGAAGCTAAACGATTAATGGAATAAACATATACTATTAAAAAAGCCACATCACTGTGGCTTTTCGTTTTAATCAATCTTCATCATCCTCTCCGGCATCTTCGTCCGGTTGGTCGTAATCGTCATCTTCTTCGTCGTCATCCGAGTCCATGTCATCATCTTTCATCCCATCTACTTTGTCGAAATCTTCTTCAAAGTCATCTTCTTCATCATCAACCACTGCTGCTTTCGGCGCAACTTTATTGATCTTCACGAGATAGATCACCTCATCTGTTTCCCAAATCAGTGCATCTAACATCTCACCTGTTGGTGTTTTAATCGTTGTGAGATGATTGATATAGCCATCCGGAAAATCGCGTAAGATCTGTTTTTTCTGCTCAATGGTTAGTTTGTCATAGCTGATGATCGCTCTTCTTTTTGACATGTGAGTTAATTTATATTTCCAACTTATATACCCTGTTTAAAGGTAAAATTACATTTTGCTTCAATACGATCGCTTTATCTGTGAGTGCCCAAATGGTTGTATGAACCACTCTCTTCTTTTTGTCATCCTCAAAGTAAATTTTTACTTTGTGATGTTCTAGGTTTCCCAAAGCAATTGCTCTGTCAAGTTCAGCCTGTAAACTCTTACGGTCCTTTTCTGATCGCAAAACATCTGTTTTCGGAAATTTCAACCGAATCACTTCCTCCTTTTCAATCAACACAAATTCGCTGTTCACAGACTGATTTTGGAGCAAATTTAAAGGAATTGTTAAATCAAAAGCATTTTTGAATTTTTCACGTTATTTTTTTTTTCAAAAGGCCATTTTTAATAACGTGCAGAATCCTTTCTGAAAAAGAAAAGCGCCGAAGCGCTTCAATTATTTGACTTTGCTGGAAAGCTCATTTTTTAAACCGCTCCATTCAACTAAGTGCATTTTAACAACGCCTACTGGTATTTTTGCCTTTACCAGCACTGGAATCTTGTTGTCATCGCTTGTTACCCAGAAATTTACGTCTTCTTCACTTTTAAAGTAGCGACCGGTTTGAACTACGGGAACAAATTTGTGGCATTTAAACTTCCCTTTTCGGATCGTGATCGTTTCATCACCCACGTATTTTATCTTCAGATTCCAAACAACATCATCCATAAAGCATTTGAATTCAAAGGTTTTTCCAACTTTGATGTCCTTGTAATTAAGGGTTCGGGCGTAATAGAAAGATGAGATCATATCCTGAATTCCCATTGGGATTTTGAATTCCTTACCTTTCCCGTTATCTACTTTGTACTTATCATGCTTAAAGGCATAATCCTGATTGATCTTATACCCACCTTCATCAACTCGTCGAACGAAAAACCAGGGAAAAACACCTTTTTTATCCAAATATGTTTCATAGGTGTCAGTTACTTTATAAAAAGCATTGAATCCACCAAGCGTACGACCAGTGCCAACGGCATGAAGTAATTCGCGATTTGCACCTTTCTTTGTTGTCGCCTTTAATTCAAGTACTGCTTCGCCGGCATCCATGAAACCATACGTTACTCTGTAACGAAGTTTTTCGCCAACTTGAAATGCTTTATTAACGACGGTAGGATAAGTGACTTCTGTACTGCTCGACATAGTGAGCAGCAGGATCAAAGAAGCAAAGTAAAATGCAAACTTTTTCATAACACGGTTTTTTTGTGTCCAGACAATAAACAAAGGATGTGCCAATTCCTCTCTTCATATCTAGTTATGCTATTTACTAAGTTACAAACTAGATGTGTGATTTCAAATTATTCGATTTATAAACGCAACATGGTTGCAATAAAAAAGTTTTTCTATTTTTGCAATAGAGTTGCATTAAAGAAGCGGCTGCGTTGGTTCAAGAATTACTCCCCAAGAAAATGGAAATTTCCAATGCCTCCAAAGGAGGTGCTCCTGAGATTTTGTATGACATCCAATTGAGCAATAAGAATATAGTTTGTTTCGAGAGGGATATCTATCATTTAAAATCAGAATTAGCTGAATTATCGGGAAGGGAAATAGAATTTTCCCATTCAGGACGACCTAGCGAGATAGTCACTGGTCTGAAATCTTATTTCGGAGCACGATGTCTGCAACTTCATAGCGTGGTTGCGGATGTTATTTTTCTTTTGACTTTGTTTGATGAAATAGCCTCATCGGGATCGTACAGAGTCTCTATGGAAACTGTTTCTAGTGACATGTGTAGGAGATTTCACTGCGATATGAATGAACTCAGATTACTTTGTACCTATGTTGGTAAGGGAACACTCTGGGTTCCGGACGAGGCTGTAAACAGAGCTGCTCTTCAAGCACTTGAGGATGACTCAAAAATTGTATCCGATAAAAACTTGATTCAGCAGGCATCCAGTGGTGAAGTGCTTATACTTAAAGGTGCACTATACGGAAGTCAAGGTACGAAGGCAATTGTTCATAAGAGTCCAGAAATTGAGCGTAAGAAGGAACAGAGACTTGTCTTACGAATCGATTCAAACGATTTATTTTCTTTCGAATGATACCAGCAGACTATATTGAATGGAGACATTGTATTGAGATTGAATGCGGTCTCCGATTGGATGAGGAATTTGCGGTTGAGCGTTTAAAGACATTGTCAGACTTTAATCATCAGGAAACCAAAAAGTTTGTTGCTATTTATGGTCTGGAACATTTGGAAAATATTTGTAAATGGTATAAAACATTCATAAATGAGTGTCACTAAGTACAACACCACTGCTGATTATACTGGAATACTCAATGCCGTAATATGTCTGCTCCATTGCTTATTACCTGCTGTATTGTCCGGATTAGGAATAATTACCGAGTATCCTATAGTCACCTATTTTTTTGTGATCATCTCTTTTATTACCATTTACCAATCCACCAAAAAAACTCGAACTTACTTGATCAGTCTTTTGTTTTGGGTCTCTTTTTTGGGCTTTTTATTTTCTACATTATTTCAAGAAGAGTATGAATGGTTGCATTATTCGGGATATTTATTTGCAATCCTAATTATTATTGGACACATTCTAAACATCAAACATTGCAGAGAATGCTCAAAACAAAACGAAAATGAGAATTAGATTATTTAACATAATAATGTTTTGTTATTGCTGCACCTTAGCGAGTTGTAGCCTATTTTATCATTCTACATCTGAAGAAAAAATAGAAGACAAAAATTCGAAAGAGGATGGTAGTATCCGTTTTTTAGTTGTCGGAGACTGGGGAAGAAACGGCAAGTTCCATCAAAAAGATGTTGCCGACCAAATGGGTATAAATGCTGACTCTACACATTGCGATTTTGTTATAAGTACTGGAGACAATTTTTATGTCAAAGGCGTGAGGAGTATAAGGGATAGGAAGTGGAAAAAATCGTTTGAAAATATTTACACTGCAAACAGTTTACAAATTCCTTGGTTTGTTTGCTTTGGGAACCACGATTACCAGGGCAGAATAAACGCACAGTTAAAATATGAAAGAAAAAGTAAACGATGGAAAACAAACAAACGCTATTATTCATTTGAAAAAGAAATACCTAATTCAATGGAAAAGGTACTTTTAATTTTTATAGATACGAATCCTTTTGACGGCTCATTGATCAGAAGAAAGCATAGTGATCTATCTAAACAAGATACGTTAGCACAGAAGAAATGGCTTATTGAAACACTAAGTAGTTCAACTTGCAAATGGAAAATTGTTGTTGGACATCATCCTCTCTTTACGACAGGTATGAGAAGAGGACAAATGCTCGATGTCCGACAATCTTTTTTATCTGTTTTTGAGAAATACCAAGTTGATGCCTATTTCGCAGGACACGATCACGATTTGCAACATCAAAAACCAAAAGGTTTTACTCATTATTTTGTGAGTGGGGCGGGTAGTGAAATTAGATCAGTGTCTCATGATAGTTTACAAACCAAATTTGCTGTTTCAGATCACGGATTTATGAATATAGAATTGAAAAAAGATGCTTTGAACTTGACAGTAATCAATTATTTAGGAAAAGAATTATATAAAACAGCAATTATAAAATGAAAACACAATCAAAAAAATTACCCGTAACCGTTTTAAGCGGTTTTCTTGGAGCAGGGAAAACAACCTTGCTTAACCACATTTTGCACAATAAGGAAGGACTAAAAGTTGCCGTGATCGTAAACGACATGAGCGAGGTGAACATTGATGCCAGATTGGTAGAAAATCAAAATACGCTCTCACGAACGGAAGAAAAATTGGTAGAAATGAGTAATGGGTGTATTTGCTGCACACTCAGAGAGGATTTGATGGTTGAAGTTGAAAAACTGGCTAGCGAAGGACGCTTTGACTATCTCCTGATCGAAAGTACAGGCATCAGCGAGCCTGTTCCGGTGGCACAAACTTTTTCTTTTGTAAGCGAGGATGGTACGATTGATCTTTCTCAATTTAGTTATATTGATACTATGGTAACGGTGGTGGATTGCCTTAATTTCTTCAATGATTTCGGTTCTAATGAACTTTTGATTGATCGAAAATTAACCGATATGGAAGGGGATTACCGCACCATCGTGAACCTACTAACTGATCAAATTGAATTTGCTAATGTTATTATACTGAATAAAACAGATTTGATAGATAACCATTCACTCGGACTTTTGAGATCTGCCATAACCAAATTGAATCCAGGAGCTAAAATTTTACAATCCCAGTTCGGAAGAGTAGACCCGAAGGAAATCCTCCATACCCATTTATTCGATATGGAAGAAGCAGAAAGCTCTGCTGGATGGCAGAAAGAGCTCGAAGGTGGTGTTCATACGCCGGAAACGGAAGCCTACGGGATAACTTCTTTTGTTTATCGCGCCAGAAAGCCCTTTCACCCGGAGCGCTTTTGGAATTATCTGAATAACGATTATCCAAACGGGATAATTCGTTCAAAGGGGCTATTCTGGCTTGCTTCTCGCCCCGATGATGCCATCAATTTCAGTCAGGCTGGTGGATCTTCACGATTGGAACGCGCAGGAGTTTGGTGGGACAGTATGCCTTTTAATGAGCGCGTAAATTATTATTCTTTTGTAGAAAATCAATCCTACATTGAAGATAAATGGGATCCAAAATGGGGCGACAGAATAAACGAACTAGTTTTCATAGGCCAAGATATAGACAAGGATAAAATGATTAGTGACCTCAATGATTGTTTATTGAATGCAAATGAGATATCAGCACAATATGGAATAGTGTCTTTCTCCGATCCTTTTCCAAAGGAGATCTAAACAATAAAATATCAGTAAACCAAGTTGACAATCTTCCCTGGAACAACAATGACTTTTTTCGGCGCTTTTCCTTCGAGCCATTTCTGAGTGTCTTCACGGGAGAGTATGGATTGCTCAACTTCTTTAGCATTCAATTCCAACGAAAGCTCCGCTTTAAAACGCATTTTCCCATTGAAGGAAACCGGATAAGCGAAACTCGATTCCACAAGATAAGATTCATTGAACGCGGGGAATTGTTGTTTTCCAATGGTGCCAGCTTCAAATCCCAATTTTACCCAAAGTTCTTCGCTGATATGCGGTGCATAAGGGCTCAACATGATCACTAATTCTTTCAGAATCGAATGATTGTGGCATTTCTGATCCGCCAGTTCATTCACGCAGATCATGAAATTGGAAACACCTGTATTGAAGGAGAAACGCTCTAGGTCATCCTGCATCTTTTTAATGGTCTTGTGCAGGGTTTTCAATGCATCTTTGGAAGCTTCACCGTTTACAACAATGATATTCCCTTCCTGATCATGGAACAAGCGCCAGAGTTTTCGGAGAAAATTATGGACTCCGTTAATTCCTTTTGTGTCCCATGGTTTGCTTTGTTCTAAAGGTCCAAGGAACATTTCATACATGCGAAGTGTATCCGCTCCGAATTTTTCTACGAGTTCGTCGGGAGTTTGCACATTGTACTTCGACTTCGACATCTTTTCGACTTCCGTTCCACAGAGATAGGAACCGTCTTCTTCACAGATAAATTCAGCATCCGCGAATTCAGAACGCCATTTTCGGAAACCATCGATGTCCAGTTTTCCGTTGTCTACGAGCGAAATATCCGCATGGATCGGCGTGGTTTGATGAGCGTCTTTTTGAGTGAAGGTCACGAAAGAGTTGGTGCCGTTAATTCGGTAGACGAAGCTACTTTTTCCAAGGATCATTCCCTGATTGATCATTTTCTGGAAAGGTTCCTGAAAGGAGATATGTCCCAGGTCAAATAGCACTTTAGTCCAGAAACGGGAATAAAGCAAGTGCCCTGTAGCATGTTCGGCTCCACCAATATAAAGATCCACCTGATTCCAGTAAATAGTATCCTCTTTTGAAGCAAATGTTTCGCTATTGTTTGGATCCATGTACCGCAGAAAATACCATGAACTTCCGGCCCAACCAGGCATCGTAGAATGCTCGTAATCATAAATCCCCTGGTACTTCCAGTCCGTCGCTCTTGCCAATGGTGGCTCGCCATCTTCGGTCGGCAGGTATTTGTCCACTTCGGGCAACATCAAAGGTAATTCGTCAGCCGATAAGGCATAGGGCATTCCGTCTTTATAATAGATTGGAATAGGTTCGCCCCAGTAACGCTGACGGCCGAATACCGCATCGCGCAAACGATAATTAATGCGCTTTTTACCAAATCCATGTTCTTCGATAGCCTCGATCGCTTTTTGGATTGCTTTTTTGACCTCCATT
>Ga0172376_10008887_pt1 | contig 10438 bp, 11 predicted proteins | sample Lak35m_FD_121114 | JGI IMG/M metagenome (GOLD analysis project Ga0172376, IMG submission 121114) | Freshwater microbial communities from Kabuno Bay, South-Kivu, Congo - kab_092012_35m | ecosystem: Environmental > Aquatic > Freshwater > Lake | place: Democratic Republic of the Congo: South-Kivu... | reverse complement strand
GTGGTGGGCGGCACGATCGCCGTGGCCTTCAACAAGGCCGACTGCCCCGATCTGAAACTCACCCAGCAGCAGGTGGTGGATGTGTTCATGGGTCGGATCAAGACCTGGGACGCTCTCAAGTGCGGCAGGGGACCGATCACCGTGGCCCACCGCTCCGACGGTTCGGGCACCACCTTCGCCTTCACCAATTCCCTGCAGGCCTTCTCCCCCACCTGGACCCTCGGTGCCGAGAAGAGCGTGAAGTGGCCGGTTGGCGTGGGCGGCAAGGGCAATGAAGGCGTTGCCGGCATCATCACCAACACACCCGGTGCGATCGGCTATCTCAACCAGGCCTACGTGAAGGGCAACATCAAGGCCGCAGCCGTTCAGAACCGCTCCGGTGCCTTTGTGAAGCCCAACCTCAAGTCTGGCGTTGCCGCCTTGGCGAACATCAGGCTCGACGGCCAGCTCGCCGGTGAAGATCCCAATCCGAGCGGTGCCGCCAGCTATCCGATTGCCACGCTCACCTGGATCCTGGCCTATGAGAAGGGCAACGGCCTCAAGGCCGGCCCCACCCGCAAGGCCCTCCTCTACCTGCTGAGCCCCCAGGCCCAGAACCGTGCCGATGACCTCGGCTACGTGCCCCTGAGCCCCTCCATCTCCGCGGCCTCCCGCAAGGCCGTGGGCCGCATCAGCCCCTGATTCCTCGCTGTCGGTCTCTTGCAAGGTTCCGGTCTCTCCAGGCCGGAACCCATTCCAGGCCCGGCGATTTCTTCGCCGGGCCATTGCTTTCGGAAGCCTGATCCAGGCGAGGGTGTCACACCCTTAGTGCATCCTTAACCGCTTCTCTACCAACCCTTGGTGTGTGCGTCGGTTGTGCTCCATACAGTTGCCTTGTCTCCGCAGGCACAGGTTCATGGTGTTCACGCCCTCCCGTGAAGCCGGCAGAAGTGATGCCTTCCGCCAGCTGCTTGAATCGAGTTATCAGCGGCGCAGCCTGATCCATCTCGCGGCAGGCAGCCAGGTGCCTCTGCTGCGCAACAACGTGTGGCTGGTGGTGCGCGGCATGGTGAAGCTCGGCGCCATCACCATCCACGGAGACGAACTGCTTCTCGGCCTGGCCGGCCCGAACGAACCCTTCGGCGATCCCCTCAGCGGTGTGGATGCCTTCGAGGCCCGCACCCTCTGCGACAGTGATCTGCTGTGCCTCACCATGGCTGAGATCCAGGCCGATCCCGCCCTCTCGGCGGCGATGCTGCAGGCGCTGGCACAGCGTTATCGCCAGAGCCAGGCGCTGCTCGGCCTGATGGCCCTGCGTCGCGTGGAGGAGCGGGTGCGGGGTTTCCTCGAGCTGATCGCCAGCGACTATGGCCAGCCCTGTGAGCAGGGTCTGCGCCTCAATCTCCGCCTCACCCACCAGGAGGTGGCGAGTGCCCTGGCCACCACCCGGGTGACCGTCACCCGCGTGATCGGTGCTCTGAAGGAGGAGGGCTGGCTGCGCATCGACAGCCAGCGCCGTCTGGTGGTCAGCCATCTGCCCCGTCCTTGATCAGCGAGTTCTGGCGCGAGCCCCTCAGCCCTGAGAATGGGGGGATGCCCTTCCCTCTGCTCGTCGTCGAGGACGACGACACGATCCGCGAGACCATCCGCGATGCCCTCTGCCTCGAGGGCTTCGAGGTCACCGCCTGTGCCAATGGCCGCGATGCCCTCAACAGTCTTCAGCGATCAGCTGCCGATGGGATCTCCCCCTTCGCGCTGGTGGTGCTCGATCTGATGCTCCCCGGGCTCGGGGGCCTCGAGCTCTGCCGCCAGCTGCGCCAGGCCGGCGACCGCACGCCGATCCTGGTGGTGAGCGCCCGCGACAGCGAGGCCGATCGGGTGCTGGGGCTGGAGGTGGGAGCCGACGACTACCTGATCAAGCCCTTCGGCATGCGCGAGCTGGTGGCCCGCTGCCGCGCCCTGCTGCGACGCAGCAGCAGCGCCGATGAAGACCCCCGTCAGGTGGTGCATGGCAACCTCTGCCTCTACCCCGAGGAGTGCCGCGTGACCCGCGACGGCCTCGATGTGAACCTCTCACCCAAGGAATACCGGCTGCTGGAGCTGTTCATGCAGAATCCGCGCCGCGTCTGGAGCCGCGACAAGCTGCTCGAGCAGGTGTGGGGCCACGATTACTTCGGCGACAGCAAGACCGTGGATGTGCACATCCGTTGGCTGCGCGAGAAACTGGAAGTGAATCCCTCCGCTCCGGAGCATCTGGTGACCGTGCGCGGCTTCGGCTACCGCTTCGGCTAGTGGCCTCCTTCGCGGCCCTGCTGCTGGGCCTGCTGCTGGGGTGGGGCTTCGCCCGCTGGCGCCACCGCCCGCCGCCGCAGCCAGGCCTGGCGCCCGCTTCCCTGCTGGGCTGGCTGGAAACGGCCCCGGTGGGCTGGCTGATCGTGGATCCCGGTCTGAACGTGCATCTGATCAACAGCCGGGCCGAGGAGCTGCTCGGCATCCCCGGTGCCGCCCTTCCCAGCCGCCAGCCGCTCTCCAGCGTCTGCGCGGCGGCGGATCTGCAGGATCTGATCCTCAGCGCCTCCTCACGGCTACGGGTGCAGCGCCTGATCTGGCAGCGCGATGGCGAGGAGCTGGAGCTCTTCGCCCTTCCCGGCCGGGCCGGCTGGGTGGCGGTGGTGCTGCTCAGCCGCCGCTCGCTCGAAGCGCAGCTCGATCAGCAGGAACGCTGGGTGAGCGATGTGGCCCATGAGCTGCGCACCCCGCTCACGGCGTTGCTGCTGGTGGGCGACAGCCTCGCCGCCCATGTGAACAGCGCCAATGCGGTGCTGGTGGAACGCCTGCAGCGGGAGCTGCTGCGCCTTCAGGAGCTGGTGAACGACCTGCTCGAGCTCTCCAGGCTGGAGAACGCCCTGCCGGCCGAGCGGGAGCCGCTGCCGCTGCTGGATCTCGCCGCGGTGGTGGAGCAGGCCTGGAGCGGTCTGCGGCCCCTCGCCGATCCCCGCGGCGTGCATCTCGAGCTGCTGACGCTGCCCCAGGCAGCCCCGGCGCCGCGGGTGCGTGGCGATGCCTCACGGCTCCACCGGCTGATCTACAACCTGCTCGACAATGCCCTGCGCTACAGCCCCGAGCCCGGCTGCATCACGGTGAGCCTGCGCAGCGGCGAACGCTGGTGCGAGCTGGCTGTGCGCGACCGGGGACCTGGCCTCAGTGCCGAGGATCAGGAAAGGATGTTCGAGAGGTTCTACCGGGGGGATCCCAGCCGCGCCCGCAGCCGACGCGGCGGCAGTGGCCTGGGCCTGGCGATCGTGCGCCAGATCGCCCTCACCCACGGCGGGCGGGTTGAGGCGGGCAACCATCCCGAGGGTGGTGCCCAGCTGGAGGTGCTGCTGCCCCAGGCAGCCTGAGGGCAGGGCCAGACCTCGGCGGGGATCCCGCCAGGCCCGTCGCAACCGCTGGGCGTGGCAGGTCCGCGCTGCTTCTCTGCAGCCACCCCGGATCGCTCAGCCAGGTGCTCCTGGAACGGGGGCGCTGAGGAGCCAGAGGGTGCTTCCCTCGATCCAGAGGAGCACCAGCCGATCGCCGTTGCGGGTTCGTGCCAGATGGACTGGCCGCGCGCCGCTGCGGCGTGCCAGCTCCAGGGGGAGGCGGCGAAGCGCCAATCCCTCCGGCAGTCCCTCGGAGCGCCCCTGCGGCAGGGGCACCTCCCTGGCGAGGCCCCAGAGCCGCCGTTCCGGGGCCGCTGATGGGCCTCCCTGGCCGCTGCCATCGCTGCCGCCGGTGGTGGACGGATCGGCGGCCGTGCCGCTCTCGCCGGACCGGCTGCCCCTCTCGTCGCCGCGGCCGCTGGCGGCCTCGCTGCTCCGGCCGGCCGGCGCCGCTGCCGGGCCGCCCTGGGCCGCCGGGCCACCAGCCCCGCCGGCGGTGGCGGTGGCCGTGGCCTCTTCCTGCAACGCCTTCTCCAGGGCGATGCGGGCCGGCGAACCGGGCTCGAGCTGCGGAGGGCGCAGGCCATTGGTGGGGGCAGCCACGCTCCCCGGATGTCCGCTCTGCGAAGCAGGCGTCGGTGGCCGTGACGGCGCTGCTGAACGGCCCGGCGCTGCCGACGCTGCCGAAGGCAGCAGGCCCGGAGAAACCGGAGAAGCCGGAGGGGGCGGAGGCAGGGGACCAACAGGCAGGGGCACGCCGAGCGGGGTGGCCGCCACAGCCTCCTGCCGGCTGAACTGCAGCAGCAGCGGCGTGTCGTCTGCCGCCCTCAGGAGCGGTGTGGCCGGCTGGCCGCGACGCTGCCACTGCCAGCCGGCCGCGGCCACGAGGTGGAGCCCCACCGCCCCCAGCAGGGCCAGCCGCAGCGCTGAAACCTTCACGGCAGCTGCAGCTCCAGGGGCAGCCCCGAGGCCTCCAGCCCCTCGGCCACCTGGCGCACGACTCCCCAGGGAACCCCTGGATCGGGGATCAGCCGCAGCACCGCATCCGGGCCCACCACCGCTGCTGATGGGCGATTGGTCGCGGAGCGCTGCGCGCCATTGCCGGCGCGGCGCTGCAGCAGCTCCAGCAGTTCACCGGCCTGCACCGGACGGTTCCAGAGCCGAAGCGTGCCCTGGGCATCGAGATGCAGGGCCAGCACCCCCTCGCTGCCGGGGCGCTGGGCCAGGCGCTGGGGCAGCACCACCAGCGCCACCGCCAGCACCGCCAGCAGGGTGGCCACAAGGTTCAGGCCGATCGCATCGGCGAAGCCGGGAAAGGCGGCGGGGGGGGAGAGGCGGTTCATCGCGGCAGCGGCGACAGGGAACGGGAGGGCTCTGCAGCTGGGCGCCTATCCCCCCGCGGGTCGGTGCCCGGAAGCGCTGGGGGCTGCAGAGGCGGCGGCGCTGCGGCCTGGGCAACGGGTGGCAGCGCGATCACCGCGCCACCGGGATTGATGCGGCGCAGCCAGCGCAGGGAAGCCGAAACCCGGGCGATGGCGAGGGAGGAGGAGGGCAGATACTCCACCAGCCGCTGAGGATTGCTGCTGCGCAGCAGCGTTTCCAGGCTCCGGCGCGGGATCGGCTCTCCCCGGAGATACCAGCGGTCGCCTGGCGATTCCACCACCCGCAGGGCGGCGAGATCGGCCGCCGGAGCCCCGGGATCGGGCCTGGCGCCATTGCCGGCCAGCAGCAGCGGCAGTGTGGCCACCACCCCGGAGACCAGCAGGGTGAGCGCCACCAGGCTCTGCAGCGCCAGGCTCATCGGCCGTCTCCACCGCCCTCACGGAGCAGGCGGCGGAGCCTGCTGATCTGCCACTGCCGCAGGCCCTGCGAGGCGAGCAGCCCGGCGCTGGCGATCAGGCTCACCAGCAGCCCGGCGGCGGTGCTCAGCAGCACGCGGGCGTAGGAGGCGAGGTTGGCGGCGGCGGGAAGCTCCAGCCGGGGGCCAAGCTGGCTCAGCACCACGATCAGGCCGGTCACCGTGCCGAGCAGGCCCAGCAGGGGGGCCAGCAGCGTGGCGGCCTGCAGCAGGGGCTCTCCCCAGCCCATCTCCAGCTCCCAGTCGTCGAGCCGCTGCCGCACAGACTCACGCCAGGCGGCCACCGCTGCCGGGTCTGCGGGGGGCAGGCGCTCGCGCCGCGACCGACCCCGCAGCCAGAGAAGCCACCAGCGGCAGCGCTCGATCACCACGGTGAGCACCGCCACCGAAAGCAGCAGCAGCAGCACACCGCAGAGATGGCTGAGCAGGGGGAGGGAAGCGTTCACCGCCGCGTCAGCATGCACAAGCGCAGGGATCTTATGGATTTCGCCTTGATCGGGGCGTGTTCCGCTCGCTTGACAGGGCAGGATCAGCAGCCCTGATTAGGGTGCCTGCAGCCACGGACCTCCGCCGCGCATGAGCCCCATCCATGCCGACAACAGCCTGAGCATCGGTCACACCCCCCTGGTGCAGCTCAACCGTGTCAGCCACGGCTGCGGAGCCCGGGTGCTGGCCAAGATTGAGGGCCGCAACCCCGCCTATTCGGTGAAGTGCCGCATCGGCGCCGCCATGATCTGGCAGGCGGAAAAGGATGGCCTGCTGGGTCCGGGCCGCGAACTGATCGAGCCCACCAGCGGCAACACCGGCATCGCTCTGGCCTTCGTCACCGCCTCGCGCGGCATCCCGCTCACGCTCACGATGCCGGAGACGATGAGCATGGAGCGGCGCAAGCTCCTCACCGCCTACGGCGCCAGGCTGGTGCTCACCGAGGGCCGGCTGGGCATGAGCGGGGCGATCGCCACCGCCCGGGAGATGGCGAGCGGCGATCCCGACCGCTACGTGATGCTGCAGCAGTTCAGCAACCCGGCCAATCCCCGCATTCACCACGACACCACCGCGCCCGAGATCTGGGACGACACCGAGGGCAACGTGGATGTGTTCGTCGCCGGTGTGGGCACCGGCGGCACCATCACCGGCGTCAGCCGCTACTTCAAGCAGACCCGCGGCTGCCCGCTCGTCTCGGTGGCTGTGGAGCCGGCCAACAGCCCGGTGATCAGCCAGACCCTCGCCTCGGAGGCGCTGCGCCCCGGCCCCCACAAGATCCAGGGCATCGGCGCCGGCTTCGTGCCCGACAACCTCGATCTCTCCCTGGTCGACCGGGTGGAGACCGTGAGCGATGAGGAGGCGGTGACGATGGCCCGCCGGCTGATGAAGGAGGAGGGGATCCTGGCGGGGATCTCCTGCGGTGCCGCCACGGTGGCAGCCCTGCGCCTCGCCCGCGAGGAGGCCTTCGCCGGCCGCACGATCGTGGTGGTGCTGCCGGATTCGGGCGAGCGCTATCTCTCCTCGGTGCTGTTCGAAGGCCTGTTCAACGAGAAGGGCCTGGCGGCGGTCTGAGCGAGGCGGCGCACCGTTCATCCGGATCCGGGCCGGCCGGCGCAGACGGATCGGGGTCGTGCCCGGCCTGGCCTGGCTGGGTGGCCTGGTGTGGCTCGCTGCGGCGGGGGGGCAGCTCAGCCGGGCATGGTCACGAATTCCTCGGCCACGGAAGGATGGAGTGCCATGGTGCGGTCGAAATCGGCCTTGGTGGCACCCATCCCCAGCGGGATCGCCGCCATCTGAATGATCTCGGCGGCGTGGTCGCCCACCATCTGGCAGCCGAGCACGCGGCCGTCGGCCGCCAGCACCACCAGCTTCAGCAGCACCGCCGGCCCCCGCTTCGGCAGGGCCAGCTGCATCGGGCGGAAACGGGCGCGGTACACCTGCACCGCCTCTCGGCCGTGGCGCCGCAACGCCTCCTCCTCGCTGAGCCCCACCGTGGCGAGCTCCGGCTGGCTGAACACGGCCATCGGCACGAGGCTGTGATCCACACGGCGAGGCCGGTTTCCATACACGCTGTCGGCGAAGGCGCGGCCTTCATCGATCGCGACCGGCGTGAGATTCACACGATCGGTCACATCACCCACGGCAAAGATATGCGGCACATTGGTGGTCTGATCACCGTCCACCCGGATGCGGCCGGCCTCCACCGCCACGCCGGCCTTCTCCAGAGCGAGCCCCTCCAGGGAAGGCCTCCGACCGGTGGCGAGAAGCACGCCGCCGGTCTCCAGGCAGGCGCCCCGGTCGGTGTGAAGCCGCAGGGCAGCAGGCCCGCCGGCGATGGCGGCCGGCTGCTCGCCGCAGCGCACCTCGATCCCGCGGGCCTGCATCGCCTCCTGCAGGGCGAGGGCCGCCTCGCCGTCGAAGCCGCGCAGGATCCGTGGACCCCTCACCAGCTGCTGCACCTCCACACCGAGGCCATGCAGGATGCCGGCGAACTCGCAGGCGATGAAGCCACCGCCCACCACCACCACCCGCTGCGGCAGGGCCTTGAGCGCAAACACATCGTCGCTCAGCCAGGCGAGGTCTGCACCGGGGAAGGCCGGCCGCTGCGGCCGCCCCCCCACGGCGATCAGGAAGCGCTCCGCCTCGAGCCGCAGTGGCGGCTCCCCTGCGCGGTGCACCTCCAGGGCATGGGGATCCGTGAAGCTCCCCCAGCCTCGGATCAGCTGCACCCCGGCCTTCTCCAGAAAGCCGGTGTGAAGGTCATCGAGCCGGTTCACCTCGGCACGCACATTCGCCAGCAGCAGCGAGGGATCGCAGCGCAGAGCCGGCTCCGCCTGCGGCAACCAGCCGTAGCTGGGGGCATCGCCCAGCAGCTCCCGAAAGGCGGAGCCATAGACCAGCAGCTTCTTGGGTACACAGCCGCGGATCACGCAGGTGCCGCCCACCCGATCACCCTCCACCACCGCCACCCGGGCGCCGTGGGAGGCGGCCCGCTTGGAGGCGGCCAGACCACCGGAGCCGGCGCCCAGCACCACGAGATCGAAACGGCCGTGCGAGGGAGGCACAGGAGGGGTGCAAGGGAAGGGGCAAGCCTGGCAGGCCGGGACCAGCCGGGCGCGTGTCCAGGGAAGAACGGCACCCTGTATAACAGGGAGATGAAGAAGCCGGAGAGCAAGTCAGCCCCCGTCCGCCGCCGCGAGGGCCGTTATACCGTTCCCGTATTCAGTGTGCGCATCAATGCCGAGCTGATCACTCCCGATCACACCTACCACGGTGTTCTCTGGGACATCAGCACCTCCGGAGCCTGCATTCAGGCTTTCGAACAGATTCCGATCCGGATAAGCTGCCTACTGCGCCTCCATCAGCACGCCGGTCCAGAAGTGATCGAGCGCACGGTGCAGCTGCTGTGGCGCGATACCGTGATGCGCGCCCATTACGTGGGCCTGCGTTTTGAGCAACCGATCCCTGCAGACTCCTCCACGTTTCTGGGGGTGCTGATCGAAAATTCGAAGCAGTCGCAGGGTCATCAGAACGCCAACTCTGATTGAGCCTTCGGCACGAGGGATTCGCCTGCCAGCCGGATGGTCCTGGCATCTCGTGCCCGACCTGGATGGCACGCTCCATGGAAGAACCCCCCGGGGGACCGGGGGGCTTGGTGCTGCGGCAGGGCAAACCTGGCTGACCGGCTGTGGCTGGACAGCCTCAGAGGGCGCTGGCGCCGCGCTCGCCGGTGCGGATGCGCACGGCGGTCTCCACGGGGGTGACGAAGATCTTGCCATCGCCGATCTCGCCGGTGCGGGCAGCCTCGCTGATGGCAGCGATGGCAGCCTCGACCTTGGCGTCGTCGACCACAACAATGATCTTGGATTTGGTCAGGAATTCAACGGTGAACTCGTTGCCGCGATAGCGCTCCACCTGGCCTTTCTGGCGGCCGAAGCCACGCACATCGGCCACGGTCATGCCCACAATCTCGAGGCCCACCAAAGCGGTCTTGACAGCATCCACCTTGCGGGGACGCACCAGGGCAGTGATCATTTTCATGGTTGGGTAGGCATCAATTGGTCATCGGGTCGTAAGCCTCTTCACCGTGAGCCACGTAATCGAGGCCACGATCCTCATCGGCTTCACTCACCCGCAGGGGCATGAACAGCTTGAGGAACCAGAGAATCACGGCGGTGCCGATTCCCACAAAGATGTAGGAGAACACAACCGCTTTCAACTGGGCGAAGAAAAGGCCGGCATTGCCGCCCTCCTCCAGGATCTTGGCGGAGAGGGGGAAATAGTCGGCTGGAACCAGCGTCTTGGCGGCGAGGATGCCGGTGAGCAGTGCCCCGATGGTGCCTCCCACGCCATGCACCATGAAGGTGTCGAGGGAATCATCAAACTTGATCGCCGCCTTGATCTGCACCGCGATGAAGCAGGCGGCTGCCGTGAGAGCCCCGATCAGGATCGACTGAGGCATGTAGACGAAGCCTGCGGCGGGCGTGATCCCCACAAGACCGGCCACGGCACCGGTGGCGGCACCCACGGCGGTGGGCTTGCCATCCTTGAACCACTCGATCAGGCACCAGACCAGCAGGCCTGCTGAGGCGGAGGTGGTGGTGGTGAGGAAGGGAAAGCCGGCGGTCTTGGCGGCAAACATGCTGGCGCCGTTGAAGCCGAACCAGCCGAACCAGAGCAGGCCGGCGCCCAGCAGGATGAAGGGCACGTTGTGGGGCGGGCGCCTGTTGTCGGGCCAGGTGGTGCGCTCACCGATGATCCAGGCGGCCACGAGAGCTGCCACGCCGGAAGCGATGTGCACCACCGTGCCACCGGCGAAGTCGATGGCACCGATGCTGCCGAAGGGGCCGATGAAACCGCCCCCCCACACCATCTTGGCCATCGGGGAATAGATCAGCAGGCTCCAGATCAGGCAGAACCAGAACCAGGCCTTGAAGCTCACGCGCTCCACGATGGCACCCGAGATCAGAGCGGGGGTGATGATCGCAAACATGCCCTGAAACAGGGCGAAGGAGCTGGCGCTGAGATTGAAGCCATCGGCCAGGGGCGGGTCGCCGAACGTGCCGCCCACCCCGTTCATCCACATGCCGCCGAGGCCACCGATGAAGGGGCTCTTGAAGCCGGTGTCGAAGGCGAGGCTGTAGCCGATCACCACCCAGAGCACCCCGATGAGCCCCATCAGGAAGAAGCTCAT
>Ga0172376_10008884_pt1 | contig 10442 bp, 9 predicted proteins | sample Lak35m_FD_121114 | JGI IMG/M metagenome (GOLD analysis project Ga0172376, IMG submission 121114) | Freshwater microbial communities from Kabuno Bay, South-Kivu, Congo - kab_092012_35m | ecosystem: Environmental > Aquatic > Freshwater > Lake | place: Democratic Republic of the Congo: South-Kivu... | reverse complement strand
CGGCGCGGGCGGGTGCCCTTGATCGGCCGCGTCTCCACCTCTCCCGTGGCGCTCAGCTGCAGGAAGCGTTCCGGTGAGGCGGAGATCACCGCTTCGCCGGCGGCGATCGCCAGGCCCGCGAACGGGGCCGGACAGGCCCGCCGCAGCCGGTCCCACAGGGCCAGCGGATCGGCCGGAGCCGCCAGCTCCACCTCGCAGCAGGCGGTGAGATTGGCCTGGAACAGATCACCGGCGGCGATGCGCGCCAACAGCTGATGCACCTGCTCGGCGTAGCGCTGCGGGCTGGTATGCCAGCGCCAGGCCGACAGGGGGATGGCGGGCAGGTCCTGGCGGGCGGGGCTGTGCCGGGCGGAGAGGGCCGCCGCGCCCGCCACTGCAGTTGCCGTGGCTGCAGTCGCCGTGGCGGCCGTGGCGGCCGTGGCCATCGCGGCGGCCGTCCCGGGCTCAGAACCCGGGTCCTGAGGCGCCATGGCGGGGTCGGGAGCCGCCCCACCGGGCCCCTGCAGGGCGGCCGTGGCGGCCCGATGCACAGCGGAGGTCAGGGGCACAGGCCGCGATGCGGCCGCGCCGGAACCGTTCCGGAGCCCGGCTGCCGCAGCCGTCTCAGGGGTCTCACCCACAGTGCCGCCAGCCAGCCCGGTCCCTGGCGGCAGGGCCTGGATCAGTGCCGCCAGCGCCTCCAGCCGCTGTGGATCGCGGCCCTCCAGCCAGCAGCGCCGCTCCACCAGGTCGAAATGCAGCAGTGGATCGTGGCGCGCCGCCCAGAGCGTGGCCATGTCGGAGGCCTGCCAGGGCACCGAGGGCTCCAGCCAGGCGGCGGCCTCGTAGGCCAGCCAGCCGAGCCAGGGGCCGCCCCTCTGCACCAGGCCCTGCAGCGCCGCGAACGGATCGCTGGCCCCGGGCTGTCCCGGCAGGCCGCGGCAGCAGACCAGCTCGAGCGGATCCACCCCCAGCACCGCCCGGCGACCCAGGGGGGTGCCGTCGCCCTCCAGCAGCACCAGCCCCTCGCGACCACAGCGATCCGCCAGCAGCCGGGCCAGCCGCGAGGGCAGCTGCCAGGGTAGATCGCGGCGCAGCAGGGGCGTCATGGCTGGATCATTGCGGCGGCGGCGGTGGCGGCAGTTGCCGTTGCAGCAGCTGCAGTTGCAGTTGTGGCCGTGGCTGTGGTCATGGCCGTGGCTGCGGCCTGCGGCAGGTCGCGATGCACACCGGCCAGATCCGCACGGCCGACGGCGCGCAGGGCCTGATCGCGGATCCGGCAGCTGTCGCACAGGCCGCAGGGTTGGTCGGCGCCGACATAGCAGCTCCAGGTGGCCTCCACCGGCACCCCCAGCCGCAGCGCCTCGCGCACGATGCGGGTCTTGTCCCAGTCGACCAGCGGCGCCCACAGGCGCACGCCCCGGCCCTCGCGGCCGGCCCGGCTGGCCAGGTCGGCCAGCTGCTGAAACGCCTGCAGGTAATCGGGCCGGCAATCGGGATAGCCCGAATAATCCACGGCGTTGACACCGAGCACCAGCCGCTCGGCACCGCTGGCCTCGGCCAGGCTGAGGGCCAGGGCGATGAACACGGTGTTGCGGCCCGGCACATAGGTGCTGGGGATCCCGTCGCTGCATACCCCCTCGCTCGGCAGCGGCTGCTCCAGGTCGGTGAGCGAGGAGCCGCCCCAGGAGGCCAGATCCACCTGCAGCAGCCGATGCTCCGCCAGACCGAGCACCCGGGCCAGCGCGGCGGCGGCGCTCAGTTCGCGGCGATGGCGCTGGCCGTAGTCGAGCGACAGGCCGATCACCCGATAACCGGCCTCCAGGGCGAGGGCCGCGGCGGTGGCCGAATCGAGGCCGCCGGACAGCAGGGCCAGGGCCAGCGGGGCGGTGGCGGGGGGAGAGGGCGCGGTGCTCAAGGCGATCAGCGGTGCGGGGTCGGGATCCGAACGCGCATCGCTCCATTGTGAAAGCCGACCCGCAACCACCGGGGAGCCGACCCACCCCTCGGTCCGAATCCCCGGCGCGTCGACGGCTTCAGAAGCGGGAGCGCTCGTAGATGCGCAGGCTGGCGGTTCCCACCGGGCTGGCCTGGGCCCGGGGGCCAGCCGGCCACACCACCACCTGGAACTGGTAGGTGTCGGCCACCATCGGATTGGTCCAGGGGCGCAGGGCCACGGTCAGCGTCTCCCCGGGCGCCACCGGTTCGGGGAACTCCACGATCAGCCGCCGTGCTTCCGGCTCGAACACGGCCCGCACCGGCACCGCCCGACCCTGCTGGCGGGGACGGCCCAGAAAGGCGCTGGTGTGCTCGGGGCTGTACTGGAAATCCCAGTCGGCACCACGGCTCTGCTGGAAGCTCAGCCGCGCCAGCGCCGCCCCCGCATCCGGATCGAGGCTGAGGGTCAGATACCAGGTCACGGGCCCTGCACCGATGCTGGTCTCGTAGCTGATCAGATCCGCCTTCCAGGGCGAGCGCAGGAACACGGTGCCGCCGCGCCCCTCGGGCGACCGGGCCGGCGGGATCGTCGCCAGAGCGCCCCCGGCCAGCGGCAGCAGCAGCGCCAGGGCCAGAGCGCCCCCGGCCAGCGGCAGCAGCGCCGCCCGCCGGCCGAGGGCAGCGCGAGGCAGGCAATGCAGGCGGGCGGGCATGGCGGCTGGGGCGAGGAGGAGAGAGGGGACGCCCATTGCCTCGCCGTTTCCCGGCGCGGCGCCGCTGCTGAGCGGGGGCGGAGCCAGCGCCGCAGCGACGGGGCCAGGGCAGCTCTGACCTCAGCATGGCGAGCCGGAACGGCCCGGAACGGCGGGCAGCCCTGGCCGTGGGGGCAGCCCTGGGCTGATTCAACCTCGGCGCGAGAGCTGCGGCCGCAGCGCAGGGGTCAACCCGCTCCCTGCAGCGCCTGGGGATGCTGAATGCCCGCGCATGGTGCCGGTGTCGCGCACGACTGGCGAAACCGGCAGGTTGAAGCGGCCCTGGGCAGGCAGTCGTGGGGGCAGCGGCTCAGCGCTCGCGGGCCGCCAGAAACGGGCGGGGATCCTGATCGCGCCGGTGCTGCTGCGGCAGCGGCGGCGGCTGGGCCCGGGGATCGCGGCGATCGAGGCGAGCGGTCTGCTCCAGCGCATTGCGCAACAGGCGGGCCGCATGCAGAGGCATGTCGCGCGGCACGCAGATGCGATCACGCAGCTGACGCAATCCGGCGGCGGCGCCCGGCGGCGGGATGCAGTCGCGCTGCAGGATCAACCGGGTCAGGGCGCAGCGCAGCGGCAGCTCGAACCCGATCCCCTCTGGATGGCGCTGCAGCAACGTGTCGCGATGGCGCAGCACCCGTGCCAGGGCCACAGCGGCGGCATCGGCGCCGGCGGGCTGGCTGGTCTCCGGATCGGCCTGATCCGGCCCGCAGATCGGCCAGGGACCGCTGTCGATCCGCTCGGCCAGGCGGCGCTGCGCCTCCTCGCCGCTGGCCTGGCAGCCGCCCAGCTGGGGCGGCAGATCATGGGCGTGGGTGGCGAAATCGCTCTGGGTGCCGAGGTAGGTGGGGCGCTGCTCAAGCGCCGCGAACCAGCGATCGATCGCCGCGAACCGCTGACGCAGCAGATAACCCTTGTAGTAGGCCAGGCTGGCATTCATCCGCTCCAGGAAGGGCACGAACACCAGGTCGGCACTGCTGAACCCACCGAGCAGGAAGGGGCCGTCCTGCCGCTGCAGGGCTCGCTCCAGCTCCGCCGCCACCCGCTCGAAGCTCTGCTGCGCCGCCTGCTCCTGCCCGAACCAGCCGCCGGCTCGACACAGCCACTGGCACCAGGCCTGGAACAGACGGCGTTCCAGCTGCCGCAGCGGCAGCACGGCCGGATCCGCCAGGGACACCGCCAGCGGCCCGAAGCTGCGCTCCAGGGCCGCCAGGATCGCATCACTGTCGCTGTAGAGGCGACCGTCGAGCTCGAGGGCGGGCAGCATGCCCGAGGGCACCAGGGCCTGATACCAGGGCTCCTTGTCGCCGTAGCAGAACATCGTGACCTTGCGGATTCGATAGGGGATCCGCTGCTCCTCCAGCCACAGCCACACCTTCTGGCAGTAGGGGCACCAGGCGTGGTGATCGCGGTAGAGCACCACCCGCAGCTCAGCCTGCGGGCGCCCGAACAGCCGCAGGCGCGACTGGGCGTTGGTGAGGCCCTCGACCCGATCCGGCTCCGCGGCCGCCAGCGCCTCCAGATCCGCCCAGCTCAGGGCTGCGACCTCCACCAAGTGCTGTGCCCCTGAACGCGCGCCTGCCGATCCTGGCGCCGTTCGGCTCCGGCTGGCGACCATCGCCCGGCAGCCGGGGCTGCCCCAGGAGCATGCCGCGGGATGGCACGGCGGGATCGCACAACAGCAGCGGATCGCGGCCGGATCGCCGCGGCTGCAGGCAGGCGGCGGAGACGCAGCGGAAATGCAGATACCGCCTGGCGCCCGGGCCCTGGCCAAGGCCCCGGATCAGGGGCAGGGCCGCTTCCAAGTGCCGGCTGCGCCAGTCGTGCGCGACACGGGCAGCATGCATGGGCTTCAGCACCCAAGGCGTTGCAAGCAACGGGTTGATCTCTGAACTTCGGCCGCAGCCCTCGGACCGAGTTTGAATCAGCCCCGGATCAGGGGGGTGGCGATGACAACGGCCTGGCCGATCCCTGCTGGCCCCGGCTCAGCAGGGATCGAGGTGGCAGGGGCTGCCGGGGCTCGACCCGGAGCCCGGCCGGAGGGATTGACTCCCTGGCGGCCGGGCCGGGCCGCGGCGGCACCAGACCCGGGGGCAACCCGGGTTCAGCCCTGCTGGGAGGGGGCGGCGTGGTGCTGGTGGTAGAGGTGACCGCGATAACGCAGGGTCAGGCTGGGATCGACCGCTGCCGGCTCATGGCGGAGCGGGGCGCTGAAGCGCTGACCCCGGTAGACGTGAACCACGGGGGTCCTGGCCGGCTGCTCGTGGTTGGCGGGGTCGTAGCTGACGCCGCGGTAGTGAAGTTGGGTCATGGAATCCGGACCTTGCGGTGAAGGGAGGGGGTCCGCTGTCGAGGAGGGAGCGTTGCTTCGCCACGCGGAGGGGCTACTTCCCAGGAACAGGGCCCTGACAGGCCCGTTCCAGCCAACGTTTTATCCCAGCAGCACAGTTCTAGCGACTGAAACTGTTCATGGCAAACACTCCTGCCTTCTCTTCATCGATCCACACAAATGCCGCCCGCCATGGCGCGGTCTGCGGCGGTCTGCGGCGGTCTGCGGCGGTCTGTGGCGGTGGCTACAGCGGGCTCTTCGTAGCAGCACGAACAATTCCCTGCACGGGCGGCCTCTGCTGCCCTCTCTCTCTGCACCCATGACTTCTCTTCCGCCCCTCCAGCGGCGGCGCCATGCCAGGTCCCTGGGCAGCTCCAGCCTGCTGGATGCCCCCGCCCTGGTGATGCGCCGATTCCGTGGTCTCACCTCCAACCGCACGCTCACCTGGTTGGCCTGCATCCCGATCGCCCTGGCGGGTCTGGGGATCTTCAACCTCGCAGCCCATGCCGCCGAATTGCCGGAGCTCACGCCGGCATTCCTGGCCAACAACGGCTTCGTGCTGTTCTGCGCCGCCCTGGTGATCTTCATGAACGCCGGCTTCGCCATGGTGGAAGCCGGTCTATGCCGCCAGAAGAATGCCGTGAACATTCTGGCCAAGAACCTGATTGTGTTCGCCCTGGCGGCAACGGCCTACTGGTTCATCGGCTACAAGATCATGTACAACGCCAGCTGGGTGATTCCGGGCTGGCTCAAGTTCGGCGGCCTGTTCTTTGACCCCACGGTCACTGCCGAGATGGTCACGGAGGGCAAGCTCGTTCCCAGCGTCGACTTCCTGTTCCAGCTCGCCTTTGCCGGCACCGCCGCCACGATCGTCTCGGGCCTGGTCGCCGAACGCATCAAGTTTGGCGAATTCATCATTTTTTCGCTGATTCTTTGCGGTATTCTCTATCCGATCTCAGGTTCCTGGCAGTGGAATGTGGGTGAGGGTTGGCTCAACAAGCTCGGCTTCCTTGATTTTGCTGGCAGCTCGGTGGTTCACTCCTTCGGTGCCTGGGCTGGCCTGGTGGGCGCCATGCTGCTCGGCCCCCGGATCGGCAAATACGTGGACGGCAAACCGCAGGCGATCCCCGGACACAACCTTGGCATCGCCACCCTCGGCTGCCTGATCCTGTGGCTGGGCTGGTATGGCTTCAACCCCGGCTCGATGCTGGCACTCAACGAGCAGGTGCCCTACATCGCCGTTACCACCACCCTCGGTGGAGCCGGCGGCGGCATCTCCGCCACCCTGCTCAGCCAGTTCACCGGTGGCAAGCCCGACCTGACAATGACGATCAACGGCATCCTGGCCGGCCTGGTCGGTGTGACCGCAGGCTGTGATGGTTTTTCCATGCCTGCCGCCTGGGTGATCGGTTTCATCGCCGGCATCCTGGTGGTCTACTCGGTGTCCCTGATCGACAAACTCGGCATTGATGATCCGGTCGGAGCCTGGTCGGTGCATGGCACCTGCGGCATCTGGGGCACCCTGGCCGTCGGCCTGTTCAACCTCGACAAGGGTCTGCTCACCGGCCACGGCTTCAGCCAGCTGGGCATCCAGCTGGTGGGTGTGCTGGCCTTCGCCGGCTTCTCGGCGCTGACCTCCTGGATCGTCTGGACGATCATCGGCGCCATCTTCGGTGGCATCCGCGTGACCGAGAAGGAAGAAACCGAGGGTCTCGACATCGGCGAACACGGCATGGAAGCCTATCCCGACTTCGCTTCCGTGAAGTGATTGCAGCCCTCGATCTGCCGCGCTGAATGGCGCGGCAGATCGAGCCCAGCTGGAGGCAGACTCCAGCACTACCAGCGTCCATCTGCGCATGGGCACTGGTCTGCAGCCCAACCGGCGCCTGCAGTGAAGCAACCACTGCCCATGCTGTTCATCTCATCGCTCAGTTCAAGGCCGTGGTGATCAGTCATGGCTTTGTCCCCCTTGCCACCGCTGCTATTCTCTATGCGCTCGGTGCGATTATGCCCCTGCGTGTCTCTACAGAGGATGAAGAGCGCGGCCTCGACTTCGTGGCCCACGGAGAAGAGGCTTACGATCCAATGACCAACTGATCTGGAGTTCGACATGAAAATGATCACAGCCCTGGTGCGTCCCTCCAAGCTGGACGCCGTCAAGACCGCCTTGGTGAACATCGATGTGATCGGCATGACCGTCACCGATGCCCGTGGCTTCGGCCGCCAGAAAGGCCAGGTGGAGCGTTACCGCGGCAACGAGTACACCGTGGAGTTCCTGGCCAAGATCAAGATCCTGGTCACCGTCCCCGACGACAAGGTCGACAGCGCCATCGCCGCCATCTGCGCGGCGGCCCGCACCGGCGAGATCGGCGACGGCAAGATCTTCGTCTCGCCCGTGGAGCATGCGGTGCGCATCCGCACCGGCGAAACCGGCGACAGCGCCCTCTGCCCCCTCCGGCCCAACCAGCGGGCCTGCGGCTGACCCGCCAGACGCCGCAGGCCCCGGCAGCCCGGCCGGCTGGGACGGCTCCGGCTGGCCTCAGGACCAGTCGAGGCCAGGGACGCCCGGCAGGATCGCCGCGGTGCTGGCGCGATAGGCGGCGTAGCCGGGATGCAGCGCCAGCAGCCGTCGCTCCTCCCGCATCGCCTTGCCGCGCAGCACCAGCGCCAGGGCCAGCAGCAGGGCCAGATGCAGCAGGCTGCCCAGGGCCAGGCTCAGCCCCAGGGCACTGATCAATATCGCCTGATACAGGGGATGGCGGCAGCGGCCATAGGCGCCGCCGGTGACCAGGGCGGCCCCGGCCATCGGCTCGGGCAGGGGTGTGAGGCTGGCGCCGAGCGTCAGCAGCGACTGGATCGCCAGGGTCAGCCCCAGGCCGAACACCGCCCAGCCCAGCCCCTGCAACACCAGCGGCCAGTCCAGCCCCAGGGCGGCCAGCCGCGGTCGGGGCGGCAGCAGCTGGGCCGCGATCAACAGCAACTGGCCGCACAGCCACCACTCACCCCGGCGGTTATCGAGCAGCCCCCGCCAGCTGAAGCCCCAGCGCCGCAGCCACGCCCCCAGGCCGGAGCCGGCAGCCGGCCCGGGGGCAGCCGGCTCGCAGGGGGCAGCCTGCGGGCGCTCCTCCGGCACACCCCGCTCGCTCCGGTCGCTCATGGCAGATGCCTCCCCAATTCCCAGCCATTCATCCTGGGCGAGCCGCCACCGAGGCGACGGCGGGCTCCCACAGCCCTGGCGGTCCAGCCCCGGCGGTCGAGTCCGGCAGCCCGGCGGCTCGGCGCCGCGGTCCCGCCCAGTGGCGATCATGGAGGCCCCCTGGGCCCGCCGATGAATCCGCACTGGACCGAACAGTGGTGGCCGGTGGCCTACCTGGCCGATCTCGATCAGCGTCGCCCCAGCCGCTTCACCCTGCTGGATCAGGACCTGGTGCTGTGGTGGGATCGCGCCGATGACCGCTGGTGCGCCTTCCCCGATGTCTGCCCGCACCGCCTGGTGCCGCTCAGCGAGGGGCGCATCAATGCCGATGGCCTGCTGGAGTGCCCCTATCACGGCTGGAGTTTCGCTGGGGATGGCGAATGCCGTCAGATCCCCCAGGCTGCCGACGGGACCCGGGCCGGCGGCCGCCGCTCCCGCTGCCGCAGCCTGCCCACCGCCACGGGCCAGGGGTTGCTGTTCGTCTGGACGGGGGATCCCGCCGGCGCCGATCCGGCCCTGCTGCCCCTGGTGCCGCTGCTGCGCCAGGAGGGCAACGGCTGGGCCGAGGGCTGGATCGTGCAGGACACCTTTCGCGATCTGCCGATGGATGCCCTCACCCTGCTGGAGAACGTGCTGGATGTGAGCCATGTGCCCTTCACCCATCACCGCACCGTCGGCCGCCGTGAGAATGCCGCGCCGGTGGAGGCGGTGATCAGCCGCCAGGACGACCACGGCTTCGAGGCGCTGTGGGCGGAGGGACCGCGCCGCGGTCGGCTCGGCTCCCAGACCACCACCTTCCGGGCACCGCAGCTGATGTGGCATGACCTCAGCGCCCGGGGCTTCGGGCGGATCCTGACGGTGGTGTACGCCGTACCGATCCGCCGCGGCGAATGCCGCCTGTTCGCCCGCTTCCCGTTCCAGTTCAGCGCCGCCCTGCCGCGGCTGCTGGTGGGGCTGCGCCCCCGCTGGCTGCAGCACATCGGCAACCACAAGGTGCTGGAGGATGATCAGGTGTTCCTGCACTGGCAGGAACGGCTGCTGGAGCGGGCCGGGGGCAGCGCCGCCGCCGAGCGCGCCTTCTTCCTGCCCACCGGCGCCGATGTCTACGTGGCGGCCCTGCATCGCTGGGTGCAGACCACAGGCGGTGAGCCCTTCGCCGGCACCCCTCTGCCCCCCCGTCAGCCGCTGGAGGCCCTGATGGACCGCTATCACAGCCACACTCGCCACTGCCGCAGCTGCGCCACCGCCCTGGGGCGGATCGAGGCCCTGCGGCCCTGGCTGTGGGGTCTGCTGTGGCTGGCGGCGGTGCTGATCGGGCTGGGGCAGCTGGGCTGGCTGTCGTGGCTGGGGCTGGCCCTGGCGGCGATCGCCGGCCTGGCGCTGCAGCGCTGCGAGCTCTGGCGGCGTGGTCTCAGAAGCGGCGATGGCCAGGCGCCGCGCAACCGGCTCGGTTGAGGTCCGCTCGGCACGGGCCGCAGCCACGCTGCGGCGGGCTCAGGCCAGGGCTTTTGGGCTTTTGGGCTTTTGGGCCTCAGGACTTCGGACTCCGGACTCGGGACTTCTGGGCTGAGGGCTCAGGGCTCCGGACTTCTGGACTCAGGACTCACGGCTTCTGGGCTCCGGACTGCAGGGCTCCGGACTCCGGACTTCTGGGCTCAGGGCTCAGGGCTCAGGGCCGCACCTTGAGGCAGTCCGACCGTCCAGGTTGAGGAGCCCTGGCCTGCAACGCCTCAGGTCTGGCCCAGCTGCTGCAGCTGGCTGGCCAGCCGCTGGCGCAGGCGGTTCTGCACCAGGGCGCAGAGCTCCTCGACCAGCTCGCTGTCGGCGCAGTAGATCAGCCGCGCCCCATCGCGTTGGCAGCGCACCAGGCCGGCCTGCTGCAGCTGACCCAGCTGGCGGCTGATGTGCGACTGGGAGAACCCGGTGGCGGCGATCAGGGAGGCCACATCCTGCGGACCCTGGCGCAGATGGCAGAGCAGCAGCAGGCGGGCCGGTTCGCTCAGCAGCCGGAAGAAGCGGCTGAACTGCTGCAGCGCTTCGGGACTGGGAATGGCCGAGGGCATCGGATCGCTCCTGGGCGCTGCGCCCATCCGGATCGGTTAGGGCGCAGCGCCCATTCTGCCCGGCGCTGCCTGGCCCTGCCCGGTGCTGGCCGGTGCTGCCCGGTGCTGGCGGCTGCGTCGATGGCCGAGGGCCTCGGATCGCTGCTGGGCGCTGCGCCCATCCGGATCGCTTAGGGCGCAAGGCGCAT
>Ga0172376_10008876_pt1 | contig 10445 bp, 9 predicted proteins | sample Lak35m_FD_121114 | JGI IMG/M metagenome (GOLD analysis project Ga0172376, IMG submission 121114) | Freshwater microbial communities from Kabuno Bay, South-Kivu, Congo - kab_092012_35m | ecosystem: Environmental > Aquatic > Freshwater > Lake | place: Democratic Republic of the Congo: South-Kivu... | reverse complement strand
TTTGATAACTTAATTTATAGATTTAATTGGTAGGAAAAAGAGCAAGGGCTTCGGAAAAACACTTTATATTTTTTGATTGATTTGTTTTTCCTTGCCTCGCACAACACGACATTTTGCGGACACGCTCTTTTTTGTTGCAAAAATCTCATTGCCTCAATTTTTGACAAAAAAGGAGTGTCGCAAGAATGCGAAGTTGTGCGACTCATTTTCACTTTCTATATGGCAAGGCTAAAACCTTGCTTTATTTCTTGCCACTGCCTTAATTCCGTGATAATCTGGTTCCAACTGACGCTTAAGTAGTCTACAAGGAAACGAAAAGCTCCCATCTTATGGGAGTTTTTTGTTTCTCTCGGGACTACGGAGGAGAATCGAACGGGCAGAAGCGAGTCGTCGAGCGTCGATGAATGCGACCGGATAGGAAGCATTCAGCGCTGCCCCGGACTACGAGACGCCAGCAGGCGTCGAGGACGAAATTCCCCTACGGGCTACAAGGAAACGAAAAGCTCCCATCTTATGGGAGTTTTTTGTTTCTCTCGGGACTACGGAGGGGAAACAACAGGCTGGAGCAATATGCCTCTTGCCAAATCTTATAAAATCGGATAGAATGTTTGCGGTCCATTTTTTGTCGAGAATCCGGAATGACGCCCAAAAGGCCGACCTCGGATTCCCGGAGATGGACCCCTTCTCATACGGGAACATGATTCCTATCGGAAGGCTCTTTAACAAATGGAAAAAACAATGAAAGGAAGATCATACGTCCTGGCGACGATCACACTGCTTGCGTCGCTGGGAACGGCAAATGGAAACTGCTTAAAGGCAAAGAAGAGTCAAAAGCAGGACGAGGAGACCGTAGCGGCCCCGACACTCCCGGAAGCGGGAAACGGGACGGATGCGGGAAAAGGCGCGGACCATCTTCGCGAGATATCCGCGAAGGCGGCGGAAGCCCTCCGTTCACGCGGAGTCATGTCCCGGGCATTCCCAGGCAGATCGGTCGCGGATGTGATTCCGTCCGAAATACTGACGGTGCTTCCCGTCATCGAACATGTCGACTCGTCGAAAATGCGTCGTGAGGGATCGGGGTCGGCCGTCCGCGCCGTCTTATCCTTCATCGGAAGGAAAGGGTCGGGATCCTATTCCGCGAGCCAGTCTCGGGCTGGGGCGCACGGGCTTTTCCAGCTCATGCCGCAGACCTATTCCGGAATCCGGAGAAAACACCCCGACGCCGGACTTATCCTGTCGTTTTCCGAAGGGATGAGGAACGAGGTGAATGCCGCGATGGCGGTATACCTGCTTCTCGACGAGAGTCTGGCCGGCGTGGAAAAAAACCGCCGACAGACACTCGTCCAGTCTCCGGAAACGTTTCGGAAGTTCCTTGCGGCGGCTTACAATGCCGGATATCCGAGAGCCGTCTCCGCTCTCCGCTCCGAGAACGGGAAGACATCCTGGCTCACGTTCAACCATTGGGAACTCCCAAGGGAAACGAGAGGCTACCTCTGGAAGCTCGGATGGGCATATCCGGAAATCGCCGGCTGATCGGATCGCAATCGTCGACACACCATGTCAGGCCCGAACCGGCCGGACAAAAACGCGGGTTTCCGAACGGAACCCGCGTTTTTTCTTTTTTTCAAAAATATCGGCCCGTTGCCTTTTTCCCGGAATCGCCATAGAGTGGGAGAACAGAAGATTCATCGCCATGAGCTCCGAAAAATCGGTAACAATCCTCGCCATCGAAACCTCGTGCGACGACACGGCGGCAGCGGTCGTCACGCTTGAGGGCGGCGCGCCCGTTGCCCTTTCCTCCATCGTCTCCTCGCAGATCGAACTTCACCGGCAATACGGCGGAGTGGTTCCGGCACTCGCCGCGCGCGAACACGTGAAGAATCTCGTTCCCGTCGTCGACGAGGCGATGCGACAGGCGGAGGTCGGCCCCGACGACCTCGACGCGATCGCTGTCACACGGGGCCCAGGCCTCATCCCCGCACTCCTCGCCGGAGCATCCGGAGCAAAAGCGCTCGCCCTCGTCTGGCAAAAGCCGCTTATCGGAATACATCATATCGAAGGGCACATCTACGCGAATTTTATTCACGTAGATGAGTCGAAAGTCGAAAGTCATAAATCCGATGTTGGAAATTGGAAATTGGAAATTGGAAATTCTCGTTTTCCCCTTCTCGCATTGGTCGTATCCGGCGGACATACCGAGCTCGTTCTCATGCGGGATCATTTCGAATACGGGATCCTCGGCCGAACCAAGGACGACGCTGCCGGCGAAGCGTTCGACAAGGTCGCCAAGATGCTCGGACTCCCCTATCCCGGAGGACCGGAAGTCGCCGCGCGAGCCGCGAAAGTCGCAGGTCGGGATACGAAATCTGAGACTCGTATCGATCAGATCGTTCCTGTTTCGAAATTCGAAATTCGAAATTCGAAATTCGCTCCGAACTTCCCCCGACCGATGATCGATTCCGGCGACTATGACTTTTCCTTTTCCGGACTCAAGACCGCCGTCCTCTACGAGATCCGCAAGACCGACGAAGCGGACCGGAACGAGACGTTCGTGAACGCGGTCTGTCACGCGTTCCAGGAAGCCGTCGTCGAGGTCCTAGTCGCGAAGACGAAACGGGCGATCGAAGAATATTCCCCGAAGACCCTCGTCATCGCCGGCGGCGTCTCGGCAAACGTACGGCTCCGCGAATCCCTGGCGGAAATGGTTGCGACGGGATTTCCCCACACGCGATTCACGGTTCCCGAATTCAGATATTCCCTCGACAATGCGGCGATGATCGGCTCCGCCGCCGTACTCCGATATGCCCGCCTCTCCCCCGAAGAACGAGAGACATTGAAACATGATGCTATCGACCTCGAGCCGGACGCGAATCTCTCACTCGGATAAACTCCGTTTCCGATCGTGATTCAGGCTATGACTATTGTTAACATTGACAAAAACGTAATACTCTGATATTATTGTACGCAGTTATCCAGGAAGTTCTTTCGCAACGAAACGGAGGTCAGCTATGAGATCAAGAGTGTTTTTTGTTTTCGGAGTCCTGTTCATCCTTGCCGCATCCGTCACGAAAACATGGGCCGGAGACGGACTGTTTCCGATCAAGAAATCCGCGCAAAACCTGAAAATCACCTACACCAGGGAGGATCCGTTACGGAAAGAAAACCGACGACTTGTCGAAAAGGCGGTCACGGACACACCCGGAAAGCGGTTCGCGGTTCGGGAGGTCGTTCTTCAGGGTGGCGGCGGTTATGTCGACGAGTTCGATATCCGGAGCGTCAAAGCCCTTAAAATACGGCTCGGGCCATCGATCCAATGGATAGACGTATCTTATCCGAACCGCCCGATCGAATCGTTCGGTGGTGACGGACGCCCTATCCGTGACTGACAGACTCAAAAGCCGCATATCGCTATGCGGCTTTTCTTTTTCTTGAAATAATCACGGAAAGGCCGTAGTATGGGGAATATGGAACCGAAAGATACCCCGAAGACGTACGATCCGAAAGAATGGGAAGAGAGGCTCTACCGCAGATGGGAAGAGAGCGGCTTTTTCAACCCCGATACCTGTATCGAAAAGGGTGTCACGAAAGCGGATGCCGAAGCTTTCTCCGTCCTCATGCCGCCACCGAACGTGACCGGCGTGCTTCATCTCGGCCATGCGATGGAAAACGCCATCATGGACACGATGGCGCGTCATCACCGGATGATCGGAAAACGCACGCTCTTCCTTCCGGGAGCGGATCATGCCGCCGTCGCCACGCAGTCGCGCGTCGAAAAGAATCTCGTCGCATCCGGCATGACAAACCCGCGGCAGGAACTCGGTCGCGAGGGACTCCTCGAGAAAATCCGCGAGTTCGCCGACGATTCGAAGTCGACCATCACGAAACAGGTCCGCGCGATGGGTTCGAGTTGCGACTGGTCACGCTTCGCCTACACCTTCGACGACGCCCGCGTTCTCGCGGTGAACACCATGTTCAAGAAAATGCACGACGACGGCCTCATCTACAAGGGATATCGCGTCGTCAACTGGTCCGTAAAGGGACAGTCCACCTGTTCCGACGACGAACTCGAGCACATCGGGCGACCCGCGAAACTCTATACGTTCCGCTATTCGGAAGATTTTCCCATCAGCGTGGCCACCACCCGCCCCGAAACCAAGCTCGGCGACACCGCGGTCGCGGTCCATCCCGAAGACGCGCGCTACCGCGACCTCATCGGGCAGGTTTTCGAAGTCGAGGTCGGCGCCGCGAAACCCCTCTCCATACGGATCATCGGCGACAAGGAGGTCGACCCGACCTTCGGTACGGGCGCGGTCGGCGTCACGCCGGCACACAGCCAGACCGACTTCGACATCCGGGAACGTCATCCCGAAATCGGACTCGTCGCGGTCATCGGAACGGACGGAAAGATGACCGCCGAAGCCGGAGCGGCATACGAAGGGCTCCCCGTCCCCGAAGCGCGCGAGAAATTCGTCTCCATGCTCCGCGAACGCGGACTCCTCGAAAAGGAGGAAGACGTCATGCAGAATGTCGGGACGTCCGACCGCTTCGGCGACGTCGTCGAGGTCGTTCCGATGGAGCAATGGTTCGTCGCCGTAAACAGGGAGATTCCCGGCCGAGGCAAGACGCTCAAGGACCTCATGCGTGAAGCGGCGACGACCGGACTCGGCGGCGATCCCGAAAAAACGGTCGACATCAGGCCGGACCGGTTCGGAAAGATCTATCTCCATTGGATAGACAATCTTCGCGATTGGTGCATTTCGCGACAAATCTGGTGGGGGCACCGTGTCCCGGTGTGGTATAAGAAACCAACAACTGACAACGAACAACTGACAACAAGCGGAGAAGGAGAAACCGAGATATATTGCGGGGTTGAGGCGCCGGAGGGAGACGGATGGGAACAGGATCCGGACACGCTCGACACCTGGTTCTCGTCCGGTCTCTGGACCTTCTCCACGCTCGGCTGGCCGGATACGGAAGCGAAAGATTTCAAGACGTTCCACCCGACCACGTTCATGCAGATGGGCTCCGAGATCGTGTTTTTCTGGATGGCGCGCATGATCCTCATGACCTCGTACGCGCTCGATACGATCCCCTTCAAGACGGTTTACATCCACGGGATACTCCGCGACAAGGACGGTCGGAAATTCTCCAAATCGCTCGGTAACGGCATCGATCCGATCGACATCGGAAAGGAATACGGCACCGACGCGCTCCGCTTGGCGCTCCTCTCGGACGTCACGCCCGGCAACGATTCGCGATTCTCGTACGACAAGGTGGAAAACGCCAGGAACTTCGTGAACAAGCTTTGGAACATATCCCGATACGTCGACACGATGAGTGCGCCGTCCGAAAAGGTTGCCGCCCGGTCACTTTCGGACCGGTTCATCCTCGACAGATTGTCACACATCGCGGCCGAAACGACCGGACATCTCGCCGAACAACGTTTCTCGCTTGCCATCGAGACGCTCCGATCGTTCACCTGGGACGATTTCGCCGACTGGTATATCGAGATCCACAAGGTCGAGAAAAACGATGCCGTCCTCCGATACGTTCTCGACACGCTGCTCCGCCTCTGGCATCCGTTCATTCCCTTCGTCACCGAAGCGATCCACGAAACGCAGGACGGCGACGGTCTCCTCATGGTTGCACGTTGGCCCGAGACTTCCGACGGGACGGACACCGATACGGCGACATCCTTCGGAGAGCTCCGCGCGCTCGTCACCAGGATCCGAAATCTTCGCGCTGTCTACCGGATCGATCCCGTGAAACGGCTGACCGTCTCGCTTTCCATGAAGGACACGGGTCTTTCGGAGAGTTTCCCGGCGATCGAACGGCTCGCGCGTATCGATATCACCGCCCCGTTCGAGGGCGCCGTCGCCGAACTCGTCGTTTCCGACCGGCTCTCGGCACGCGTCTCGCTCGAAGGCATCATCGACATCGTCGCCGAACGCGCTCGGATCGGGAAAGAACTCGCGGAATCCGAAGCGTACGCCGCATCGCTCGAAACGAAACTCGGCAATCCGTCGTTCGCCGAACGCGCGCCGGAACAGGTCGTCTTGCAAACCCGCAACCTCCTCGACGAGACCCGGGCAAAAATCACCGAACTCCGGGAGCATCTCGTTTCCATATCCTAATCCGTCCAACATGATCCTTTTCCTGTTTTCCGGATCGTTCTCGGCACTGTTCGCGGTCATCGCCGAGCTCGTTTTCTTCGCGATCCTCTCTCCATCCGGAATGGGAACGGATCCGTGGCGTCTCGACGCCGCCGGAGCCCCGCCCATCCCCATTCTCGGCACTTTCTTTTTCGTCGCCGTCATCGAGGAATCGATGAAGCTGCTCGTACTCGCCCGTCAGACGGAGCGGACAGGCAGCAAAAATCTGCCCGTCCCCGCGGTCCTGTTCGGTCTCGGATTCGCTATGACGGAAATCACGCTGGCCTCGATTTCCGGAATCGGATCCGCTATACCGGTCACCGCGGCGGGAGGCATGCTCGTCCTCCATATCCTGACGACGTTCCTCTACGGGACCGCTCTCCCCTTCGGGAAAAACCGCATGAAATTGGCACTTGCGATCGGAATTTCGATCCATCTCATCTATGATATCCTTCTTGCGCTTCTCTGAAAAATCGTCTATAATTCGTACGAAAATGTTAAACAGAAAACACCTATGACCACCGTCGAAAAGAAATCATTCTTCGAACGTCTCACGGGAGCGCAACACGTCGACGAAGACGGATCGGGCGCTTCTTCCTCTCTTCCCGTTTATGAGGAAGAGGAAACGACGCAGTTCTCCCTCCACACGAGCGACGAACCGGCCGCGCCGATCGCGGCACCGATGACGCAACCGTCCTGGAGCGCTCCGTCCTATCAGCCGCAAGTAGCACCTCAGACTATGCCGGAAAACAACGACATCGAAGGACAGCTCACGATCGACGTCTACCAGACCGAGAACGAGATCGTCATCAAATCGACCATTGCCGGCGTGAAACCGGAAGATCTCGACGTCACGATCAACAACGACATGGTGACGGTCAAGGGCGAACGCAAGAACGAGGAAGTCGTCGAACATGGAAACTACTACTACCAGGAATGCTACTGGGGAGGATTCTCCCGCTCGGTACTGCTTCCGGTCGACGTCATTCCCGAAAAGGCGGACGCCTCGCTCAAGAACGGCATCCTCACCATCCGCCTTCCGAAGGCCGATACGACCAAGGTAAAGAAAATTCTCGTTCGGGGTTTCTAAGCCTTCCCGAAATCGGAATGGCCGGTCCGATGTCGCATCGTCGGACCGGCTTTCCTTTCCACCCTTCCCCCTTTCCGGGAAAAGCTATACAATCAGGGAAAACAGGCGTCATGACTCGATCGAAACGGAAACAATCCGTCATCGTGTTCGGAATTGTCCTTTCCGGACTTTTTTTCCGTTCCGAGGCTCCCATCGAAGCCCTTTCGGTCGAGGCCGAGGGATTCCATGAGGCCCTCCCCATATCGACCGTCTCCTCGTTCATGAAGGTGGAGGCGACACTCCTCCTGAAATCCGCGTTCCGATCGGAAATCGAGAATGTGCATGCCTGCGACAAACCGATACTCTGCCTTTGGACCCTGTCGCGGCGAAGTCGGGAAACGACCCTGGCAACCTTTTCCAAAAAGGCGGACTCCACGGCCATCTCGAGATACGTCTCGAAGCTTTCCGCGCAGGTGAATCGGGAGCCTTCGGATCCGACATTCGGTGAGACACCCGAAAAGACCGTCATCCTCCTCGAACCCGGAAAGAACGGACTCGCACTCGACGAATCGGCCGCTGTCATCTCGATCAGGGACGCGATCGAAGCCGGAAACGATTCGATCTCCTTGCCGGTAAAAACCACTCCACCGGGCATCAGCTCGACCGACCCGACGGAACTCGGAATCCGCGAACTCGTCGCCGAAGGGACGACGAACTTCCGCGGATCGCCGAAGAACCGGATTTTCAACATCAATCGCGCGCTCGAACAGTTCAAAGGTGTCATCATCGCGCCGGGAGGAGAATTCTCATTCGTAAAGCGACTCGGCGACGTCGACGGCGAACACGGTTATCTTCCCGAACTCGTCATCAAGGAAAACAAGACCGAACCGGAATTCGGCGGCGGCATCTGTCAGGTCTCCACGACCATGTTCCGAACCGCCGTCTATGCCGGAATGAAAATAACGGCCCGACGAAATCACGCCTATCCGGTCTCGTACTACAAGCCGTACGGCATGGACGCGACCGTCTATGTTCCCAAGCCGGATTTCCGATTCGTAAACAACACCCCCGGACACATCCTCGTCCTCCCGTCCATCCAAGGGACATCGCTCACCTTCCGCTTCTACGGAACGAACGACGGCCGAAAAGTCGAGATAGACGGTCCGAGCATCCTTGAGTCCAATCCGGACGGGAGCATGAAGACCGTCTTCTCTCAGAAGGTGACCGACGCATTGGGGAACATCCTCATCGATGACGATTTCCCCAGCAATTACAAATCCCCCTCGCTCTTCCCCCACCCGCAGGATTTCACGGAAAAGCCGGCCGACTGGTCGAAGAAACAGTGGGAGGAGTACCTCGCGGCCAAGGCCGCCGCAGCAGCCCCGAAACCCGTGGCAACGGGGAATTGACGGAAAAACCGTTTTTTGATACAGTACCGCTATCGTGATTCGGACGCGGTTTTGGTTCGTTTCGGCGCGGTACGGTCACAATTCGCAAGTACATGGGTCGTTAGCTCAGTTGGTAGAGCAGTTGCCTCTTAAGCAAACGGTCGCAGGTTCGAATCCTGCACGACCCACAAAGACCCGAACGCCAGGAAAACGATCGGGCTTTGGGAGAGAAGGACGTGTCCGTACGAGCGAACGGTTTCGCTCATACAGGGATTTGAACGCCGGAGCAGGTTTTGTCAGCGGACAAAACCGTGAGGCGGTTCCTAGCCCGAGTCATGCGACGGCATGACGAGAGGCGAAGGAGAATCCCGCACGACCCACAATCGGACGGACGCATCCGCCCTTGTAGCTCAATGGATAGAGCAGGGGTCTTCTAAGCCCTTGATGGGGGTTCGATTCCCTCCGAGGGCACAGATGACATCGGAGAGTGGAAGCAGGAGACAAGGGTCTTCGAAATCCTGGATGAGGGTTGTTTCCCTCCGAGGGCACAGATGACATCGGAGAGTGGAAATCTTCAGTGGGGTGACCATCGTTCAACGGTTAGGACTTCGGTTTGTGGTACCGATAATCAGGGTTCGATTCCCTGTGGTCACCCCAGTGAATGTTTCCTGAAGACGAATTGGGTGTTTGATATTCGGGGTTGTTTCCCTGTGGTCACCCCAGTGGAGGGTTCTCGCGAAAAACAGGGCATATGCCCTGTTTTTTGATGAAAATTTTGAAACAAAAAACCCTTGGTGAAAAACACCAAGGGCTTGCAATCATACCGCCTTCAGGAAAGGCATTCCCGACTTCGGATCCGCCTCGCATCCGAGACAATCCGAAACGGTCAATTGATCCTCCCATCTGAGAACCGACAACACGGCGCCGTCCGAAGAACGGGACGAAGTCCTCAATACGTGACCCACTCCCACCGGAAACTTCTTTCCCGCCAGAGCGAACGCTTCAAGCATCCACAAGACCTCTGCCAGACTCGGAACGATTTCCGAATCGCGACGAAGCCCCGTCTGATCCTCATAAGGAATCCCGTACGATTCCCGAGGGATCCGAAAAAGGTACCACAAAGAGTCCGACGTCTGGTCCTGATACAGGAAGGGATCCACGCCTTTCCCCATCTCTTTTCCCCACTCCTCCGGAAGACTCGAAAAAAGCCCGGGCGACATCCGATGTATTCCGACATCCCCGATCGGGAACGGAGGAGCCGGAGTCACCACGACATCATCCTCGGTCACCGTCTCCAGAATCCTGGCACCGGAAACGAGTTCATAAATCCTGCTCTCAGGATAAACGATGGGGAGCTCCCCGGGGGACACGAACATATCCCCGTACTTCTCCGAGAGACGGGAGAAGGCCGTATGATTCGATGTGTTCATTTCAAGGAAGTTTTGTTGTGAAAAAACCTTCAAACGATAATACCATAATAACATAAAGTGTCAATGGTAAGCAACTGCAACGGAAGCCCCATTTCGGTCATTTTTCAGCTCTCTTCCAAGCTTTCCGATTGACTCGGAGCGGTCTTTCGGGGTACAACGGATAGGTGGTAATGCGCCCGTAGCTCAACGGATAGAGCGTTTGGCTTCGGACCAAAAGGCTGCAGGTTCGAGTCCTGCCGGGCGCACAAGCGAAGCGACGGGCGTCCGGAGGAAGCGGACGATTCCGCTTCCGTCAGGACGAGAACGCCGGAGCGATTATTCCAGCAAGAATAATCGTGAGGCGGTGCCTAGACCGTTTTCCGCGACGGCGGGAAACGAGTCGAAGGAGAGTCCTGCCGGGCGCACA
>Ga0172376_10008875_pt1 | contig 10446 bp, 10 predicted proteins | sample Lak35m_FD_121114 | JGI IMG/M metagenome (GOLD analysis project Ga0172376, IMG submission 121114) | Freshwater microbial communities from Kabuno Bay, South-Kivu, Congo - kab_092012_35m | ecosystem: Environmental > Aquatic > Freshwater > Lake | place: Democratic Republic of the Congo: South-Kivu... | reverse complement strand
GCTCTGCATCACCCAGGCGCAGCAGAGCCCTGAGCGGGCCTGGCCGGCAGACGCAAGCAGCGTGGTGCTCCAGCAATCGGCCCGCGATCTGGACCAGGCTTTCCGCAACGGGTGGGCCAGCCTGAAGGGCAAGCGCAAAGGGCCGCAAGTGCGGGCGCCACGGTTCAAGCAGCGGCGCGGCGCTGCGTCGATCCGCTTCCTGTCGCACGTGTTCCGCACAGGGGAACGATCGCTGAGGCTCAGCAAGGTCGGCCCTGTGCCGATCGAGTGGAGCTGCAGCCTGCGATCAGAAGCCAGCAGCGTGACGGTCATACGTGACGCCAGCGGGCGCTACTTCGCCAGCTTCGTGGTGGAAGTGGAGCCGACACCCCTGATCGCCCATGGCAAGGCGCTGGGCCTGGAAGAGCGGAACGGTTCACGACCGCGACATCAACGCGGCTTCGAACATCCTCGCCGCCGGACTGGCGGAGCGACGCAACGGGCGTGGAGCCGCGCATCAGTCCACCCTTGCGTGGCAGCAGGCTGTGAAGCGCCAACCCAGCTGAACCTGGAGGCACAGCAATGCACCGCCTCGTGTGCCGTCCTGCAACTACGCGGGGGAACGGAGGGACGATGCCGGCCCCTGGCTATCCAGTAGGGCAAGGCTTCTCATCCCCATCGGCAGGTCCTGAATTGGGCCTAAACATACGGGACAGTGCACCAGGAGAAGGACTCTCCGGCGTTTACGCCGGAGAGGAAGTCAAGGGGGTCTGAATCTGCGCAGCGGAGCGGGCTTCTGGCGGGACTTTCAGGGCAGCAGCAGCAGCCCCAGCAGCACCAGCGCCAGGCTCACTCCCCAGAAGGCGAACACCACCGCCTGTTCGGGCAGTCCCCCCAGCTCGAAGTGATGGTGCAGCGGCGCCATCCGGAACAGCCGCCGGCCCTGACCGGTGGCGGGGTTCTTGGTGGCCTTGAACACCCACACCTGCAGGATCACCGAGATCGATTCGGCCACGAACACCCCTCCCATCAACAGCAGCGGCCAGAGGCTGTCGCTGAGCAGGGCCACCGCCGAGAGGGAGGCGCCCATGGCCAGGGAGCCGGTGTCCCCCATGAACACCCGGGCCGGATGGCGGTTCTGGCTGAGGAAGCCGAGCCAGCAGCCGGCCATGGCGGTGCAGAAGGCCGCCAGCGTCGGGTCGCCGTCGTTGCCCCGCAGCACCAGCTGCAGGCCCATGCCGGTGAACACGACGGCACCGCAGCCGGCCGCCAGGCCATCGAGGCCATCGGTGAGGTTGGTGGCGTTGCTCTCGGCCAGGAACACGAACAGCCCCAGCGGCCAGATCAGCAGCCCCAGCGGCAGCACCCAGCCCAGCGGCAGGCCCACATCGCCGGGTACGCCCGCGGCCAGCCAGTCGCCCTGGGCGGCCCAGGCCAGGAACAGCACCGCCGCCAGCGCCTGCCAGATGAGCTTGGCGCGGGGGGAGAGGCCGGTGTTGGTGCGGCGGGTGAGGCTGCGCCAGTCGTCGAAGGCGCCGATGCCCATGTAGGCCAGGGTGATGGCGGCGATCGCCAGCAGCCGGGGATCGGCGGGGCTGATCCAGCCGCCCACCAGCACCCCCACCGGCACCACCAGCAGGCCACCCATGGTGGGGGTGCCGGCCTTGCTGTGGTGCGCCTGGGGGCCCTCCTGACGAATCACCTGCCCCAGCCGCAGCCGGGCCAGCGCCGGAACACCCAGGGCCAGAACGGCGGCGCTGACCAGGGCCGAGACCAGCAGCGGCAGGGTCAGGCCGGAGCCGGCCAGCAGGGCATCGCTGAGCCCACAGGCCGCCAGCAGGATCAGGCCCAGCAGCGCAGCCTTCAGGCGGGCATCAGGCAGCTGGCGCTGGAGCGTTGACATTCGGCTGCGGCTGCGGCGTCAGGATCTGGGAATCGTCAGTCTTCCCAGTCCTCCTCCGGCTGTTCATCGCTCTGGTTGTAATCCTCCTTCTCTCCCATCAGCGCCGAGAGCTCCTCCTCTTCCACCGTGCTGACATCGGTTCCGGCCGTCTCCTCATCCGCCACCAGCCGGCCGCTGGCCTCCAGCAGGGTGAGCAGATCCGGCTCATCACGCAGGGGCAGCACCGGCGCCGGTTCGCGGCGCCTGTAGCGGCTCAGGGAGGGATTGATCGTGTCGAGGATGCTCATGTGCCTGCCTGGCTCACGCAAGACCGATCCTCCAGCCTAGCCGCAGCCAGCCAGTTCGCTCCCCACCCCTGTTCTGCGATTCGCCATGACCGCCGCCGCCCGCTCCCTGCTGTGTTCCTGGGCCCTGGCCCTGGCCCTGAGCGCCATCCTGGTGGCGGCGGGGCAGCGCTGGCCCCAGCCCCTGGCGCCGCTGCCCGCGGCGGTCTGGGCCCTGCTGCTGCTGCCCGGTCTGGCGATGGCCCTGCTGCTGCGGGCCCGCTGGTCTCTGCAGACCCCGGGGACCACGGGGGAGCACCCGAACGGTGCGCGGCGCGGTGATGCGGGCCAGCCGCCGACCCCTGAGGGGTGAGAATCACACCACTGCGACAGGGAGAGCGGTCGATGGTGGCCTCGGCACAAGCGAACGAGAGGGCGGATGGGTCGGCCGGGCAGCCCCGGGCCCGTCGGGTGGTGCTGGCCTATTCCGGCGGCGTCGATACCAGTGTCTGCATCCCTTATCTCCGCCAGGAGTGGGGTGTGACCGAGGTGATCACATTCGCCGCGGATCTCGGCCAGGGCGATGAACTGGAACCGATCCGTCGCAAGGCGCTCGCATCCGGTGCCAGCCAGTCGATCGTCGCCGATCTGATTGAGCCATTCATCCGCGACTTCGCCTTCCCGGCCATCCGCGCCAATGCCCTCTATGAGGGCCGCTATCCGCTGTCCACCGCCCTGGCACGGCCGCTGATCGCCCGCCGGCTGGTGGAGATCGCCCGTGAGGTGGGTGCCGATGCGGTGGCCCACGGCTGCACCGGCAAGGGCAACGATCAGGTGCGCTTCGATGTAGCGATCGCGGCCCTGGCGCCGGAGCTGAAGGTGCTGGCGCCGGCGCGGGAATGGGGCATGAGCCGTGAGCAGACCATCGCCTATGGCGAGCGCTGTGGGATACCGGCTCCCGTGAGCCGCAGCTCGCCCTATTCGATCGATCTCAACCTGCTGGGGCGTTCGATTGAGGCCGGTTCGCTCGAGGATCCCGACCGGGAGCCCCCCGAGGAGATCTATGCCCTGACCGTGAGCGTGGAAGCGGCCCCCGACCAGCCGCAGCTGGTGGAGATCGGCTTTGAGCAGGGCAATCCGGTCAGCATCGATGGCGAGCCGCTCGATCCGGTCAGCCTGGTGCGCCGGGCCAATGCCCTGGCGGGCGCCCACGGCTTCGGGCGCCTCGACATGATCGAGAATCGGGTGGTGGGAATCAAGAGCCGTGAGATCTACGAAACCCCGGGACTGTTGCTGCTGATCAAGGCCCACCAGGAGCTGGAGAGCCTGACGCTGGCGGCCGATGTGCTGCGCAGCAAGCGCCAGCTGGAGCAACAGTGGGCCGATCTGGTGTATCAGGGCCTCTGGTATGGCCCGCTCAAGGATGCCATCGATGGCTTCATCGAACGCACCCAGAGCAGCGTCAACGGCTCGGTGCGGCTGAAGCTGCACAAGGGTAATGCCACCGTGGTGGGCCGCAGCAGCGCCGCCGACAGCCTGTATGTGCCCAGCATGGCCACCTACGACGACGGTGACCGCTTCGATCACCGCGCCGCCGAGGGCTTCATCTACGTGTGGGGTCTGCCTATGCGGCTGTGGGCCGCTCGTCAGAGGAATCGCTGAGCTGCTCGCTGGGGCGGTGTGCAGGACGACGGCGGCTCCGGCCGAGCCGCAGCACCCCCAACAGCAGCGAGCCCAGCCGCCGCCTGCGGGATCCGCCTGGCTGCGGCCGGGCGGCCGGCTCCGCTGCAGCCGGCTCCCCTCCTGTGGCGGGCTCCGCTGTGGCAGGCTCCGCTGTGGCGGGCTCGGTTGTGGCGGCAGGGGTTGTGGCGGCCTGTGACGCGAGGGACTGGGGCGAGCGGGATGCAGCGGCGCTCGGGCCGGTGCTGGCGGCCGGCTCCGGCCTCGACTCCGGTGCTGCTGCCCCATCGGTGGCGGCCGGCAGCAGCAGCGGCGTGCGGGGCTCCGGATCGCTGTCGGCGGGCTGCAGGGCACGCAGGCGTTCATGCAGCGCCTGGTTGTCGGACAGCAGCAGCTGTTGCTGCTCGAGGATGCCATGCAGCCGCTGGCGGAATTTGCGCTCGAAGATCTCGGGCAGATCTTCCAGCATTTCGTGCATGGCCGATGCCTCATCGCGGGCCGCGGCCAGCTCCTGTTCCAGTTGCTGAATCCGCGCCCGTTCGAGCGCGCTCATGGTCACGGCCGGCTCAGCAGCGGCCGGTGGTGGCGGTGGCGGCGCTGGTGCGGGCGCAACACCAGGTGCCGCGGGCAGCGGCGCAGATGGCGGGGGTGTGGTTGTGCTGTGCGTCTCCCACCAGCGTTTCTCCACCGTGGCGGCGTCGAAGGAATGCTGGCGGCGGTTGCGGCTCGTCTCTTCGATAGCGCCCATGGTCCCCACACCGATGGGGGGACTGTACTGGCAGCGGATTGGCCTCACAAGCGAGGCAGAAGCACTGCCCGCACCGGAGCGAACCGTGCCCGGATGCGTCTGTGCTGCGAACGCAACGGAGCTGGCCGCCACCCCGGATCCAGCGACCACCGAGGCGGTGCTGCCGCCCAAAGCGGCGCTGCCGTCAGAGGCAGTAGTTCAGAGGCAGTCGCCAGAGGCCGTGCCGCCGCCCGTGTGTCGTCCTGCAACCACGCAACAGAACGGAGGAGCCATGCCGGCCCCCCGGGATCCAGTAGGCCAAGGCTTTTCAACCCCATCAGCAGGTCCTGAATCAGGCCCGAACCTGAGGGACGGCATACTAGCATGTCGTCCCGTAACTACGCAGCAGAACGGAAGGGCCATGCCGGCCCCCCGGGATCCAGTAGGCCAAGGCTTCTCAACCCCATCACCAGGTCCTGAATCAGGCCCGAACCTGCGGGACAGGGCATCAGAGGCACACGGCTCGGTGGCCATGCCGGGGCCTCGGGTTCGGATCGCAGTGCCGGCAGCGGCGCCGGGCCTGAATGCAGCCAGGCCTCGGCGCGAGGCGGGATTCAGGCGCCCACGGCTTCGGTGGCGGCAGCGGCGCTTTCGCCGGCGCCGGTGTTGGGCAGGGAGCGGGGCGTCGGCATCGGGCCGTCCTGCTTGATGGTGAGATAGCGGATCACATCTTCCGAGAGGCGCATCGCTCGCTCCAGCGGTGCCACCTGCTGGCCGTTGCCGTTGTGGTTGAGCTGCACATAGATGCCTTCGCGGTGCTTGGCGATCGAATAGGCCAGGCGTCGCTTGCCGCGCATCTGGGTGTCGAGCACTTCGCCACCGGCCTCAAGGACGATGTCGCGGTATTTGTTGACGTGGGTCTCCACCTCCTCTTCCGGGATGTCCGGGCGGAGGATGTACATCGTCTCGTAGTAGGGCTGGGTCATGGTTGGGCTGCGTCCTGGTCGCCGGCCGAAGCTGCCGGTGTGGGGCTGAGGGGCTGGTGCCCTCAGCGACGATCGGCCAACCTATCGCAGTGCCTCCCGCCCCCGCTCCCCACTCCCACTCCCCGGCTCGCTCCGCTGCGCTCAAGGGGCGGCAGCGCTCGTCTCGCTCAGCCAGCGGCCTCGCTCCCCGCGCTCACCGGTGGCGCTCGGCCGTGGCACTGAGCGATGGCGCCCAGCGGTAACGCCCAACAGTGACGCCGAGCAGTGGCGCTCAGTAGGGGGGGCTCAGTGGGGGAGATCAGTGGGGCCGCCCCCGGCCAGCGGGCTCGCTGACGGTCCGCGCTGACGGACGGCGGCCGCAGGCAGTGTGTGGACGCTGTGTGGATCGCTCGGCTCAGCGCAGCTGCAGCCGCACCGCCTCGGAGACGGTGGGGATGTCGGGCTCCAGCCCGCGCAGGCTCTGCACCAGGCCGAACAGGCTGAGCACCAGGGTGCCGAGAAACACCGTGTTGTCCAGGGTGCGCAGCGCGAAGCTGCCGCTGAAGGAGCCGAGCAGGGTCGGGAAGGCCAGGCTGAGCAGGATCAGCACGATGTCGAGCAGGATCGCCTGCAGCACGTTGAAGCGGATCGGGTAGGGCACCCGTTCGTTGCGCACCACCGCCAGGTAGAGCAGCAGAAACAGGACCAGGCCGCCGAAGGGAATCTGGCGCTGCAACACCACCAGCGGCAATGCCGGCATGGCCAGCTGCTGCAAAAACGGATACTGCTGGATCAGCGCAGCGCCGAAGGGCAGGGCGTCGCTGAACGGCAGCAGATAGGCGAGGCCAGCGAGCAGGCGCTGCCAGATCGGGGTGTCGCCGCTTGCCACGGGCCCTGCGCCGGAGGAGATCGGGGTCACGCTAGGAGACGGCAGCCCAGCGCCGCCGGGGCCGCCGCGAGGGGGCGGCTGGCCGGACAGGGCGCCAACGGCTGGCTTGTCACCCTGGTGGGGTATCGCCCAGGAGGGGGGGAGAGTGGCGGGCCGATCGGGGCGGCTTCAGTGCGGATCGGCCAGCTGGGCCAGGGCCGCGGTCTGCATCAGCTCCACCGGCAGATCCTCGATGCCGCTCCACAGGCGCAGGGCGGCCGCCCCCTGGCCCACCAGCATCGCCAGGCCGTCGAGGCAGGCGCAGCCGTGGGCGGCGGCCTGGCGCAGCAGCGTTGTCGGCCGCGGAATGTAGAGGATGTCGTACACCAGGCAGTCGGGGCGGAGGGCCTCCAGCTCCGCCGGCTGCAGCGGGCAGGCCAGGGCGGCGGCGGCATCGCTGAGCGAGGCCATCCCCACCGGTGTGGTGTTCACCACCAGATCGGCACGGGCCACGGCCTGGCGCAGCGCCCCCGGCTCGGGGCGCCAGAGCAGGGTCTGCAGCGGCGGCGCCCATGGGCCGCATTCGGCCTGGAAGCGCTCCAGGGCAGCCGGACTGCGGCCGGCCACCAGAACCGTTTCGCAGCCGAGCTCCACCAGGCCGGCCAGCACCGCCTTGGCGCTGCCACCGCAGCCCAGCACCAGCGCCCGCGCGCCGCTCCAGTCGCGGCCCTGGTGGCGCAGCGGTGCGCAGAAGCCCTCCACATCGGTGTTGGTGCCGAACCAGCCGGCCGCGGCATCGGGCACCAGGGTGTTGACGGCACCGAGGCGGCGGGCCAGGGGGCTGAGCTCCCGGCACAGCTCCACCACCGCCTGCTTGTGGGGGATGGTGATGTTGAGACCGCGGCAGCCGGTGGCCGCCAGGGCCCGCAGCACCGTATCCAGCTGGGCCGCCGGGGTCGGCAGGGCCAGATAGATCCAATCGAGCCCCAGGGCCTGCAGGGCGGCGTTCTGCAGCGCCGGCGACAGCGAGTGCTGCACAGGGTCGCCGAGCACCGCCAGCAGCGCCGTGGAGCCACGGATCGACGGGATGGCAGGCGCGGCTGCTGGCATCGACCGACCGGTGCGGTGGGCGAGCCGAACTTAGGGGTTCGCTGGGGGCGGCGTGGGGCGGGCGCGTTGGTGCACCGCCCCTGCGGTTCGGGAACCACCCCTCGCCTGGATGCCGGGTCGCTGTTGAAGATGTCTCCACCCGATTTCATCCACTTCAGGAGGTGGGAACCCATGGGAAAGGTCGTCGGTATTGACCTCGGCACCACGAATAGCTGCGTGGCAGTGATGGAGGGCGGCAAGCCCACTGTGATCGCCAACGCTGAAGGGTTCCGCACAACCCCATCGGTCGTGGCCTACACCAAGAACCAGGACAAGTTGGTCGGTCAGATCGCCAAGCGTCAGGCGGTCATGAATCCCGAAAACACCTTCTATTCGGTCAAGCGCTTCATTGGTCGGCGCGTCGACGAAGTGAATGAAGAGTCGAAGGAAGTGAGCTACGGCGTTGAAAAGGCCGGCTCGAATGTCAAGGTCCGCTGCCCGGTGCTCAGCAAGCAGTTCGCTCCGGAGGAGGTCTCCGCTGAGGTGCTGCGCAAACTGGCGGAGGATGCCGGCAAGTATCTGGGCGAATCGGTCACCCAGGCGGTGATCACGGTGCCCGCCTACTTCAATGATTCGCAGCGTCAGGCCACCAAGGATGCCGGCAAGATCGCTGGCCTGGAGGTGCTGCGCATCATCAATGAACCCACCGCTGCCGCTCTTGCTTACGGCCTTGACAAGAAGAGCAATGAGCGCATTCTTGTCTTCGATCTCGGCGGTGGCACCTTCGATGTATCGGTGCTGGAGGTGGGAGATGGTGTGTTTGAAGTGCTGTCCACCAGCGGCGACACCCATCTGGGTGGCGATGATTTTGACAAGGTGATCGTGGATTGGTTGGCCGATTCGTTCAAGGCCAACGAAGGCATCGACCTGCGCCAGGACAAGCAGGCATTGCAGCGTCTCACCGAGGCGGCGGAGAAGGCCAAGATCGAGCTCTCCAGCGCCACGCAGAGTGAGATCAACCTGCCGTTCATCACGGCTACCCCCGAGGGCCCCAAGCATCTCGACCTCACGCTCACCCGTGCCAAGTTCGAGGAACTGGCCTCCCGGCTGATCGACCGCTGCCGCGTACCGGTCGAGCAGGCCCTGCGCGACGCCAAGCTGTCGACCAAGGAGCTGGATGAGATCGTGATGGTGGGTGGTTCCACCCGCATCCCCGCCGTTCTGGAGCTGGTGAAGCGGATCACCGGCAAGGATCCCAACCAGACGGTCAACCCCGATGAGGTGGTGGCTGTCGGCGCTGCGATCCAGGGTGGTGTGCTCGCCGGTGAGGTCAAGGACATCCTGCTGCTGGATGTCACCCCCCTGTCGCTGGGTGTCGAAACCCTCGGTGGGGTGATGACCAAGATGATCAACCGGAATACCACCATCCCCACCAAGAAGTCGGAGGTGTATTCCACGGCGGTGGATGGTCAGACCAACGTGGAAATCCATGTGCTCCAGGGTGAGCGTGAGATGGCCAGCGACAACAAGTCGCTGGGGACCTTCCGCCTCGACGGCATCCCTCCGGCTCCCCGTGGCGTGCCTCAGATCGAGGTCACGTTCGACATCGATGCCAACGGCATTCTCAGCGTCACCGCCAAGGACAAGGGCAGCGGCAAGGAGCAGAGCATCTCGATCACCGGCGCCTCCACCCTCAGCGATACCGAGGTGGATCGGATGGTCAAGGATGCCGAGGCCAATGCCGCCGCCGATCGCGACAAGCGTGAGCGGATCGATCTCAGAAATCAGGCTGAGACACTCGTCTATCAGTCTGAAAAGCAGCTCAAGGATCTGGGAGACAAGGTCGCTGCCGCCGACAAGGAGAAGGTGGAGAGTCTGGCCAAGGAGCTCAAGCAGGCCCTCGAAAGCGATGACACCGCCACCATGAAGACCGTGCTGGAGCAGCTCCAGCAGGCCCTCTACGCCGCCGGAGCCTCCGTCTACCAGCAGGCGGCCGCCGATACCGCCGCCCCCGGCACCACGGGCAACGGCGCCTCCGCAGGCGCCAGCAGCGCTTCCGATGACGCGGACGTGATCGACGCCGAATTCACCGAGAGCAAGTGAACCGCCACCGTTCCTGAATCTCTGCACGCCAGAGCTTCCTGAATCCCGATCCCCGCCCCTGCCGGGCGGGGATTTTTTGTTGCGCGCGCACCGCGATGCGAGCCCGGTTTCCGATCTCGAAAGTGATGCAAAACCGATCGCCGCTCGGAGTCGCCCCCAGGGCTGATTCAGACTCGGCGCGTGGGCTGCGGCTTAAGCGCAGGGGGCGTCCCCTGCAGTGGTGTAAATCCCCCGCCCCCTGGCTACGCCGGATGGGCCGCGCAGCTCAGGCGATCGGCTCCACGGCGGGTGTTGCAATGGACGGGGCACCCCGCAGCGGCTGGTCCCCACGATGGTGGTCAGTAGGGGAGAGCAACCAGAGAGTCGCCAAGTATGTGGGGTTTGATGCACATTAACAAGTAAGACTTGATGCTTACCTTCCTGCCGCCTCGTTGACTGTCAGGCCGTGCGTTGCAGCCCAGGCCAAAAACTCTACTTTTTTGCCAGGATTCAACACAAACGTGTAGTTTTCAACCGAAGGACCACCAGCATGAATAGTAAACTGGGTTTTGACCCAAAGGCGCTTGGACCGGGCAATGGAGCTGATCTGCTCCAATCGGAGTTGCCAGCGAACCTGAAGCGACCGAAGCATCATATCCAGTATGGGTCCAGTGATCAAGGCCGACGCCACACGATTGCGCGCACAGAATACCAGTCGCCGATTGGTGAGTAGTATCTGGCCAGTCTGACTGTCCAGCCCGGCAGCGCCGGGTGCATCTCACTTTGGAGATAAGTACATTTACCCAGCGAGGTCAAGCTGCGAGCGTCCCATTAAGATACGCGCAACGGTGCTTTAAAATCTTGGGCACACTTTTGGCAGACCATTGCGC